>WNGO01001882.1_pt1 | contig 22261 bp, 21 predicted proteins | sample 5400511 | NCBI WGS metagenome assembly WNGO01 (sample SAMN13153380, study PRJNA577476) | soil metagenome | isolation source: 20 cm soil or saprolite under Garry oak tree replicate 2 | place: USA:California | collected 2016-06-15 | reverse complement strand
GACTATGTTCTGATGGACGCGCTCACGCTGCCGCGCCCCGGCGGCGGATGGCTCGCGATCTGGCAAATCGACACCGTGGTCGACGACGGCGAAGAATTCATGACGCACTACATGCCGTTCATCGAGCAGGTGCTGACCACCGAGCCCATCGACATCTTCGGCTGGCCCACGTTCCTGCCCGTACCCATCGCGCGGCAGTACGCGCAGCTCTGGACCCCGCAGCGTGTCGACCGCATCATCGAGCTGGCGCGCGCCCGCAAGATCGCCATCGAGATCAACGAGGTGGCGCACGTCCCCGACGAGAATTTCATCGGGCGAGCTAAACGGGCCGGTTTGAAATTCACCTTCGGGACGGATTCGCGGAATGAACATGCGGCGCATTTGTATTACTGCTACCAGATGGCGCAGAGATGCGGGCTACGTGAAGAGGATATGTTTATGCCTAAAAGAAAGTAACCAGGAGAAGTAAGAGAAAGTAATCAGGAGGAAGTAGAGGTCAAACGAGTCGACAGCGGCCACTCGCGATTCAATGGGAAGTGAATCGAAAGGAGTCGAAATCTGAGCCCACAGGCCTGGTTTTCGCCAGTTGAGTTACTTAGGTGGAGCGCATAAATACGTTAAAGGACATCAATAATCCCGCTGCCAGTCAGGATCCAGTTCCTTTTCAAAAGCCAGATCGTCGACGCTGCTGAGATAATGCCCGCTGAGAGGAGAGGTGATGAAAAGGCTAGTGTTTGCAGTGTTCGTATGTGCGGCAATCACGTTGACGTTGGCCGACACGAACAAGAAAGAGATCATCGCGTTCACCCCCCTACAAGTGCGATGGTTCACCCCGTCGTACTACACCGACGGCCGCGAGCGAGCGCAGTTGCTCGGGGATTCAAGTCAGGGAGGTGCGTGGGTCGATCGTGTCAAGATGCCCGCCGGCAAACGTGTCCTGGCGCATACGCACCCCCAGGACGAACTGGTCACAGTCATCGAAGGAACCTGGTATCTGGGCGAGGGAACGAAATTCAACCTCACAAATCTGAAAGGGTACCCTGCGGGCAGTTTCATCGTCATCCCGGCTGGCGTACCTCATTTTGTTGCTGCGAAGGAAGGTACCGTGATCGTTCAGCTCAACGGCAATGGCAAATTTCACACTGATTACATTGAGAAATAAGGAGTTGCTAAGAGTGAGTCATCGGACGCTGCTCATTGTCTACGTAAGACGGCCCGATGACGAATGATAGATCATTACGGACGCTCAAAACCACCGATTGTACGTATTGTCGATTTCCTAACCCTACGGTTTGATGACTTGGCGACGGCCGTCTTTATTGGTCATTGTCAGCGAGGTCTCTCCGGCCTCGGAGCTTAGCACCATGTAGGTGGGATCGATTCCTCCGCTGAGGTCAATCCCCGAGGCCTGCTCGGTTGTCGCAATCTTTACGGAAGGCCGACCATCGGGACGAATCAGCCGAAGTACGACCGCTTCGGGGAAAACCTTTAGACTGTGCTCAGTGATCGAACCATCCGCCCTACGCGCCGGACCTTCGGGAATGACCGAGATGGACGCTCGCACTTTCCCTTGGGAATCGACGATCTCAAGCGCGTGTGCTCGAACTACCGGCGCGGGTTCGCTTGCTCGTACTGGCGCGGCGTGGTGCAACAGGACGAAGATCAGCATTCCAAGATTCACCAACGTTAGTGCTGCTAGTGCGTGCGTTTTCTTCATCGCGGCCTCGATTCGAACTCAGGATTCCCTCGGGCTGGGTACACCGTTATCGATTGTATGACGGATCATCCCGAGAAAAGGAGAGTGTCGTTGGCGAAAAATCTCCATTTCACTCATCTACCGTGAGGAAAACAGTTTTCCTTTGGCTCACTTTTGTAACGGGCCTGATTTCAACAGTTGGGAAAACTCAATGAATCAGAAATGGGAACAGGCAGCCTTAAGCATGGATGACTTCTACGTTTTCCGTTTTAGAAGTTTCCAAAATGCCGGACGCGGATTGGCGATCACTGAGGCAAACAGACTGTCCGTTCCGGTTGCCTTAGAACGATCGTCACTGTCCCGTGCTTCCTCTGCTGCTGAATCCGCAGGCATTTTAGTCAGTTCATCGAAAGCTACTTCTTCCGAAAGTAGAGGGGCGACAATTTTGAGGCTCTCAATTTCGTGGCGGACACGAGCAACGTCTGCTTCTTTTTGCCGCAAAAGTTCACACGCATCTGTCAGGGCTAATTCGTCAGAAAGCAGAGAGGAGACTAATTTCAGGCTCTGGATTTCGTGATGGACAATGGCAACGGCTGCTTCCTTCTGCTGCAGAACTTCATAAACGTCCTTCATCGGTACTCCTTGGGAGGGTGGACCCATCACAGCGTTCCCGTTCGTGAAGGTTATAAGAAGAATATGAGCTTTACTTCAGAAACTCAACGGGCAGGAGATGCAGAATCCTTGCAATTTTACCCATTGAGGAATTTTGGAGTGTAATCTCATCTGTTTGCAACAGATTGGGCGATGACTACAATGTCAGTCCATGCGAAAAGCTGCCGGAATCGCTCTCATTTGCTTGGGAGTAATCGGGTTCGCAATTTGCGGTATCGTGTCGCTCCGGCTGCCGATTCCCGGAGTTGTGCTCCGAAATCTGGGCAGTTTCGGATTTCACGTTCATCCTGTGGAAGGACGCCGGTTTCCTTTGATTGATCTGTGCTTCGAGCACGTCGATACCTTGGGAGCGTACAGCATCCCGTCGGAGACCGGCCTTCTCATCTCATCTGATTGCAACAGTTGATCTCCACCCCGTCGTGGATTTTGCGACAGGGTGGATTTTTTTGATTTTCCGGATGGAGGGCGACTATGTCTTGGGCAACACAATCAAGCTTCCAACGCCCGGAATGTTGTGCGGAGATCCTGGCGCTTGTGTCACACTGGTTGGCGTTACTGTGAACACAAACAGCTTGCCAGCCTTCGTGCTGATCGCGTAGAGGTGGTTCGCTTTATCCCAGAACAGCTGGTTTATATAGTCTTTGGTGAGCAGTCCTGTGTAGTGGGTAATCGGATTCCCGCCGTTGAAGTGAAACACTTGCAGTCCTAAGGGTCCCGCCACCGCCAAGAGGTTGCCCGAGGGAGACATCTTGTAATCGTTGACGGAATATGTCCCACCGCTGGTTTGCACTACAGCAGTTTTGGGCATGTTCTGATACGTGCTTTTGGTGGTGAGGTTTCCCGAACTGTCCGCTGTGTAGACCGCGAGTTGCGTCGCCCCGTCGTTATTCCCAAAGCCGCCCTGCGCTGGTGTAACTGCCACGGCCACGTGGTTGAACGGATCGGCGGCAGCCCCCACATATGGACAAAAGCCTGTCCCCGGAGGTGGCGTGGGGAGCGCCGGATTGGTGCTCAGAGGAGATAGTGACCCATGGCTACTGCGCGTCGCCCCAAAAATGCTTGGCGTAAAGTGATAGCAACTCGACGAGTAAGCGAATTTGTTGTTCGCTATGAAACTCATTGGGCAACCATGCCCCGGACCTTGGTAATAAATGCTCAGATAGGTGAGTGCGCCGTTGGATTGATCAATGCTGTATGACAGACAGTCATTGTTAGTGGTGTAATAATTGGCATAAAGAGACGACCCCGTGTGATCGAGAAGAAGGCTCGTCACTCCGCCGCCCGAATCATTGACCACAGTCTGATTCTTCAGTGTTAGCGTCCCGTTCGAGGCGATGGAATAGGAATTGATCGTCTGCCCGGCGCTTGAGCCTGTGGCTTCGACTCCGAACAGCCATGCACCGTTCAGCGCCAATTCTCCTACGTTGTCAGGAAACGGCGAGCCTGAGACCGGAGTAAGTGCCCCATTGGCACCGGCTGCATACGCATTCACCTTATTGTTTCCAGAGCTGCTGATGTACCTCGATACGTACACATAAGCAACAGGCGACGAACTGGCTTGAATTGCAGTTGGTGAAGACGCGGTCTGAGCGGATGCCAGAACTGTGCTGGCGCAGACCACTGCGGAGGCAAGCAAGAACATTCCAATCCTGCGAATCATACAACGACCTCGAATTCCATTCCGGGAATTGACGATCAGACAAGCGGACCGTTGGATGCTCGACAGGTCTCGCCAGTTGGGACTTTCAACCCTGTAAGCATTTCCCTGTAGAGGTGAGCAGACTCTTTGCGATTGTGGTGCTAACAAATCTTCATCATCTTTTGTCCGGAGCCGGAAATCATGCATACTCGATTCGGAAACTCCGATTCGGTGATGCTGTGCAGTTCGAAAAGCAGAGCACAGGCCAATGGCAGGAGGAAGACTGACGAAAAATCGCCTTACACTCATCGTGCCCCTGGCCGTATTTTCGACTGGTAGGGTAGCATCGCCCTCTCGACCACCCCATGATGTCGGTATGCGCCAGGCGGGGGCGCTCGTTTCTCTCACGCACGTCTCCCGCGCGCACGGTCCGATTACACGCACCGCCAGGACCACCTGCAACTTATGACAGTTGCTCGCCAGTCCCCAAGAAAATCAAATCTCCTGCAACCAGGAGGAACAGACCAGTGAGCAGATTAGTGGCAGTGGTATTGATCGGATCGTGGATGCTGAGTGGAACGATAGCGCGTGCGCAGACTGCACCAGCGCAGGGCGCTAATCACGTTATTAGCGATCAGGACTTGAACCTGCTTCGTAAAGATCTTCGGTCGAAGAAAAAACAGCTGATCGCAGCGAACCTAAAACTGACGGACACGGAAGCTTCAAAGTTCTGGCCAGTCTACGACCAGTATGTAACGGAGCAGATTGCGATCAACGACAAGAAATTTGGCCTGATCCAAGACTACGCCGATAATTGGGGAAGGATGACTAACGAGCAGTCTTTGTTGTTTTCACGGCAGTGGCTGGACATGGACATTCAGACGGCGCAACTGCGGCAGAAATATGTACCGATCGTGTCCAAAGTACTGGATGGAAAGAAAACAGCGACCTTCTTCCAATTAGACCGTCGCATTGCGATGATGATGGAACTGCAGGTGGCATCGCAGATGCCGTTGGTACAAGAACAGGCTCAATAGCCGCCGGAAGAAAACGAAAGCGTGAACGAGGGCGACTATTTTCCACCCAGGGGTAAGTCGATGCTCAAGTGGCAAACGCCCAGATGTGGAAGTGATCGAAACAGGTCGAGATTTAAGTGCTGAGGACTTGATTACAACATCTCTAACGACAGTCGTTGTGACATCAGTTATTTCAGAGTTGCCTGTAATCCAGCGACTGACCTCTGCAAATTCTTGCACTCTTGACAAATGGAATGAGCGAGCATAGCGTTGCCCCATTCAGAAAGCCGCTTGGAGTTCGAAAGCGAAGCTCCCCACAGAACATCAAGTGCACACGTCGTGTGCGACGTCTGAGCAAGCGGCCTCGGCCCTGGCTCGAACGCTTCTGTTGAACTGGAACCATGGATCCAGTGATCAAATTCGGTCACAGTGCGGTTGCCACTCCGCTGCGGGGACGTCGCAATTCCGGGTCTATGCGTCGTGCAGTATTCGGGTTAGTCGGTGTTGTGGGCGTTCTAGCGTTCATTTTCTCTGCCGTCTCCCCGGACGACGACGAAATTCAGCAAGAGTTTGCTCAAGGCAGTAAGAGCAGACAAGATGTTGTCCGAAATTGGAAGTCGATACCCAGAGTCCGCGTTACTCTAGTTAACCTCGTTCACAATGCCATTGTTCCGCGAAGACCGCCTCCCGTTCATTGCTCCGCGATAGCGCGCGTCCTTATTCGTGATGTAAAGAACGCGCCGACAGCATTACCCAATCGAACCTGCGGCCGTTCTCCTCCCACCGGATCATCTCGAAATTCCTTGAGCTCCTAGGTCCCGCGCGCGGAAACACGTCAGGTGTTGCTGCTTGCGCAGGTCCAGAAACCAACACCCGGCGATGCGTGATGCATTTCCCACCATCTTGACGGCTGACGACAACAGCCGCTGATCAATTGATCACAACGAGGAGTAACTCAATGGACAGCAAATTGAAAATGAGCGGTATCTGGCTCGCAATAGTTCTCGTGTGTCTCGGGCAGGGCCTCTGGGCCCAGTCCGCGAATGTCACAGTGTTTGCTTCGGGATTCAATAATCCTCGAGGTTTGAAGTTCGGCCCCGACGGTTACCTTTACGTCGCCGAAGGGGGTGCGGGCGGCAACAAGTCAACGGCCGGTGTGTGCAGACAAGTTCCCGGCGCTGGTCCATATACCGGTGACTTCACGGCACGCATCTCCAAAGTCGCTCCCAACGGGGCGGTCTCAACCGTAGTGGATGGGCTACCCTCCAGCCAGACCAACCCCGGTTTGGGCAACTTGGTGAGCGGCGTGGCCGACGTGGCCTTCGTTAACGGCAAGCTATACGCGATTCTCGCCGGAGCAGGATGCTCCCATGGTCTGCGGGGTACGAACAACGCCATAATCCGCGTCAACTCTGACGGCACTTGGTCCGAAGTTGCCAATCTTAGTGCCTTCCAGAAGACTCATCCGGTGGCCAATCCCGAGCCTGATGATTTCGAACCGGACGGTACCTGGTACGGCATGGTTGCGACCGGCAACGTCCTGTATGCGGTCGAACCGAACCACGGCGAACTCGATGCCATCACGACGGATGGACAGATCCGCCGAGTCGCAGATATTTCCCTGATCGAGGGACACATCGTACCCACTGCCATCGCCTGGGGCGGCGCGAACTTCTTCGTCGGCAACCTCGAGCGGTTTCCCATCCACGGCGAAACATCGAAAGTCTTGAAGATCACACCCGACGGAAGCATCACCACGGTGGCCATTGATTTCTCGACCATCCTCGGATTAGCCATCGACAGCAAGCACCGCCTCTACGTGCTGGAGAACACGACCGGTAACCCCTTCCCCACGCCGGGCACGGGAAAGGTCCTCCGCATTGATGGCAAGCACCAGTACACCGAAATTGCAACTGGCCTCAATTTGCCTACCGCCATGACGTTCGGACCCGACGGCAACCTCTATGTCTCCAACTGGGGTTTCGGCCCTCCTCCAGTTGGGATGGGACAGGTAGTCAAGATCACGTTGCCAACAGACTGAAACTAGCTCGTCGGTTCGGGCGCTCCTGATCTCCGACTAGGAGCGCCCGCTCTTTCTCAGTATTTCTTTTACCCCTCCAGCGACTTTGATCCCGGCTGTGACAACGAAATTAGGAGCATTTCCGTCGCTCCTTCACTCCTTAATTGTGAACTGACACTTGTGACAGGTCCCAGTTCCTTGCCTTGAATGAGAACCTGAAGCGCATTCTTCCTGGGGCAACACCACTTTCAAAAGAGTATGGAGCGCCCGATGAGACGGAGTTGCACGCGATTTTTGTCCATTGTCACATTCATTACTGTGCTGGTAGCAGCCAGTGCGCCGAGGATTCTTGCGCAGGATACGGGCTCAGCCACAACTGAATCCTTGGAAAAGTCATTTCCGGCGAAGCGACCGTACTCGCCGTATGCCGACCGGGCATTTCCAACGCGCGTCTTCTTTGGTGATACACACCTCCATACTGCATTCTCGATGGATGCGGGGGCTTTCGGCGCGCGCTTGGGGCCTCGTGACGCTTATACCTTCGCGAAGGGCAATCAAGTGACATCGAACACTGGGCAGCCCGTGAAGCTCTCGCGGCCGCTCGACTTCCTCGTCGTCTCTGATCACTCCGATGGCATGGGTTTTTTCCCGCTGATATTGGCGGGCGGGACAGACATGATGGCCGACCCGCAAGGTCGGAAATGGCATGACATGATCACCACGGGCAAAGGCCCGGAAGCGGCCATGGATATCATCGTCAGCTTCGGCAAGGGCGAGATATCGAAAGCGATTTTTCCCTTTCCAGGCACTTCCTCCTATCGTGGGGCGTGGGAGGAAACGATCAAGGCCGCCGACGAAGCGAATGATCCCGGGAGGTTCACCGCTTTTATCGGATATGAGTGGACCTCGAACACATCAGGCAACAATCTGCACCGCAACGTGATCTACCGCGACAACGGAACCAAGGCTAGCCTGATGGAGCCTTTCACGACCATGAAGCCTCTCGGTAGCGATAACCCGCGGGATCTCTGGAAGTGGATGGCTACTTATGAAGAGAAAACCGGGGGGCGGGTATTGGCAATCGCCCACAATGGAAACCTTTCGAATGGTCGCATGTTTCCGCTGATCGAATCCTTCACTGGCAAACCTGTGGATCGTGAGTATGCTGAAAAGCGGGCGCACTGGGAGCGACTGTATGAGGCGACTCAGACCAAGGGCGATGGCGAGACCCATCCCTTCCTCTCTCCCAACGACGAATTTGCCGATTACGAGCGATGGGACAAGGGGAACCTGGACGGCAGCGCGGCCAAGACGAAAGACATGCTCGAATTCGAATATCTTCGTGCGGCTCTCAGGAACGGGTTGAAGCTCGAGAAGGAATTAGGAACCAATCCCTACAAGTTTGGACTAATCGGCAGTAGCGACGCGCACACCGGCCTCTCCGCCCTAGAGGAAGACAACTTCTTCGGCAAGGTTGTGCCGCAGGAACCAAGTCCAAAGCGCGCCGTGAACCCCTTCATCGATAACAAGCAAACCGGCGTGAAGATTATGGACTGGCAGGTAACCGCGGCCGGCTATGCGGCGGTCTGGGCAACCGACAATACCCGCGAAGCTCTCTGGGACGCGATGCAGCGGAAAGAGACCTATGCGACCACCGGCCCCCGCATGATCGTCCGCTTCTTCGGCGGCTGGGATTTCGAGGCTAAGGATGCACAGACCCGCAATCCGGCGATCGCGGGTTACGAAAAGGGTATTCCGATGGGTGGAGACCTGAGAGACGCCCCAGCGGGGAAAGCGCCGACTTTTCTCGTCGCTGCGCTCAAGGATCCAATCGGCGCGAATCTCGACCGCATTCAAATCATTAAGGGATGGCTCGATACGAAAGGTGACACGCACGAGCAAGTCTACGACGTGGCCTGGGGAGGCGATCGCAAACCTGGTGGCGACGGCAAATTGCCGTCAGTCGGCAACACTGTGGACGTTGCGAATGCGACCTGGACCAACACCATCGGTGCGCCCGAGTTAATCAAAGTCTGGAAAGATCCTAACTTCGATCCCTCCCTGCGCGCCTTCTATTACGTACGAGTCATAGAAATACCGACGCCACGTTGGACTGCGTACGATGCGAAGTATTTCGGGATCAAGATGCCGCCAGAGGTCCCGATGGTGCACGAGGAACGCGCTTATACTTCACCAATTTGGTACACGCCAGCAAAATAATTCTGGAGATTCTTGTGAAGCTTCTCCGCGAACCGCTCGTTCATTTCCTCATACTGGGGGCAGCGATCTTCGCGGCTTTCAGCTTCATGACCCGTCACAAAACCGACAAGCCGCGCGAGATTGTCATCAGTCAAGGCACTCTCGAAAATATCGTCACCGGCTTCTCTCGTACTTGGCAACGCCCGCCCACCGAGGATGAACTGAGAGGCCTGGTGCGAGACTATATTCGCGAAGAAGCAGCCTATCGCGAAGCCCTCGCGATGGGCCTCGATCGCGACGACACCATCGTCCGCCGCCGCCTCCGTCAGAAACTCGAATTCCTTTCCGACGATCTTGCCTCCCGCTCAGTGCCCACCGATGCCGATCTGCAGCAATTTCTGCAATCGCATTCAGAACAGTTCCACACCGAGACCGTTCTCAGCTTTCGCCATGTCTACCTGAACCCGCAACTGCACGGCCCTAATCTTAAGACCGATGCGGCAAGGCTTCTCGTACGCCTCGACTCAGCGACTGTCGATCCCGATTCCCTCGGCGATCCCTTTCTCCTTGAGACCCATTTTGATCGCACTCCCCTGTCCGATGTGAAGAAGATCTTTGGCGAGAAGTTCGCCTCGGCGCTCGTCGCGGCCACTCCCGGCCAGTGGAAGGGACCGGTGGAATCCGGTCTCGGCCTTCATCTAGTTCTTGTCTTGCACCGTCAAGATGGCCAGCTACCCGTACTCGCCGACATCCGCGATGCAGTCCGCCGCGAGTGGTTGAACGCCAAACGCAACGAGGCCACCGACAAGTTTTACGAGGGGCTGCTTCGAGGCTATTCAATCAAAGTCGAATCGCGCGAAAACAAGAAAATCGCGTTGGTGCAATGATGCGGCGTGTTCTATTTTTAATCGTGATTTGCGTTTCCCTCGCCGGAAAAGTCTTTGCCCACGAGTTGCGCCCTGCGTATCTCCAACTTCATCAGACTGGCGCTGAGTCCTATGACGTTTTCTGGAAGGTACCCGCCTCCGGTGACAACCTGAGGCTCAGCCTCTATGTGCAACTACCTGAAACTTGTGCCAATCAAACTCATCCGCGCGGCATTTTCTCCAGCAGCGCATATTCCGAACAGTGGACCGTGAATTGCCCGGGTGGTCTGAGCGGCTCGACCATCCGTATCGACGGTCTTACCGCGACTCTGACCGATGTACTTGTCCGCATCGAACACCTCGATGGCTCCTCGCAAGTCACGCGGTTAACTTCGTCTTCTCCGGCGTTCATCGTCGCCCCAGTTCCGTATCGCTTTGAGGTTGCTCGAACTTACCTAACGCTCGGCATCGAGCACATTCTCACCGGGTTTGACCACCTCTTATTCGTCTCTGGACTGCTCTTGCTGGTTACGAGTGTTAGGCGCCTGCTTCTCACTGTCAGCACCTTCACTCTCTCACACACAGTCACGCTATCTCTCGCTACGCTCGGCTTCGTTCACATTCCTCCAGTACCTGTTGAAGCGGTGATCGCACTTAGCATCCTCTTTGTCGCCTACGAAGTCTTGCGCAAACGCGACCATACCGACAGCCTCGCACAGCGCAAGCCCTGGCTCGTCGCCTTTTCCTTTGGGCTTCTCCACGGTCTCGGTTTCGCCGGCGGGCTCAACGCTGCTGGACTGCCAGCGGGGCACATCCCACTCGCTCTCGGATTCTTCAGTGCGGGCGTCGAAGTCGGCCACTTTTCCTTTGTTGCCGTGGCGTTGACGGCTACCTCCGCTGTCCGTCATTGGACGACCAAGCTCCCTGCTTGGTCATTCCGAGTTCCTCCATACGCCATCGGCAGCGTCGCAGCGTATTGGCTAATCGCCCGCCTCGCCGCATTCTGAGGACCCGATGAGAATAATCAACGAAGAGTCGATCCAAAGCACTCCAAGATCTGTCGTCATAACGGCAGCTTGGTTCGAGATCGTCGTGGGCTGTCTTCGTCATAGCGCCCAATGTCCCGTGCCAACTGCTGTTGGCAGTAAAACCTGAGGCCCGCGATTTTTGGTGCCCTCGGAAGGACACCAATGCGCAGGATCACTGACAGCACAAACCTCTCAGGCGTAAGGTGTCCGCAAGTGTAGGTGTCAAAAACGAGTGCGGAGTCCCTTTATGCGGAAGGAGACTCGCAGTAAGAAAACCATCTGTGTGATTTGCGGGAAGCCGATCACCAAGGCTCAGCGCCCGTCGGTCCGAATGCAGCCAGGCCAAGAAGCGCACTTGGAGTGCTTCGTCAAACGCGAGAAGGACGCCTCGAAGCCCAACTGACGGACGCGGGTGGCGCAGCCTCAGTTTTAGTTTTCCGCGCATTAACACAACTGAGGGTGGCCTATCCTTCGCGGTTTTCGAAGGGTGGGCACGATGCTGCCTGCCGTGACGGGGTTCGTGAGCACCTTTGACAGTGCCAAACCCCCGCTCTAGACTTGCGAACTGTGAAAGTGAAATTCCGCCGGGAGTTTCTGTGTCTTGTGTCATTTGTTGCTGCCGCGCTCATGATGTTGGGTTGCGATCGGCAGAAGTCTGCGGCGGAAGATTGGCACGCGGGAGGCCTCTATTCCATGCGCGAGGATCATGGTCAGTTCAGCGTGGCAAAAATTTTAGTTGTGGAGCCGGAGGCAGTTCACGTCCGGATCTATAAACAAAGATTCTCTGCGCGTCCTACGTCGGTCGATCCAGCGTCTCTGACGCTCGGAGCATACGACGACAAGGAGGGGCTCAGCATTGGTCACGTTCCGCTTTCACGAAGAACCTTCGCGTTGTCGGATCCGGTTTTTATGAGTCAGCAATCCGTCTCCGACAAGGAGTTGGAGGGGTACAAGATGTGGAAGGAAAGTTCGCGCAAGACTTTTTGAGGAGTAATGGCGGGCGCGTTCCTCGGGGGCTAAAGAGTGTGCGTGAGAACTCGTCTTTCGCCCCGTTGGGACTGGATCATTTCCCTCTTGCACCCACGGCTTACGCCCGTGGGCTGTATTCTTTCGCCGCTTCGCGGCTAGAAACCGCTGCCTTCTTCCACCCTGAATCTGCAAAACTAGATCTCACGCACACACTAAAGCCCGAGATTTTTTTTGTGGCCCTTACGGCACGGCTTTAAGCCGTGCCCTTCCACAAGCCCCGCCGCTGTAAGGGCCCCAGAACTCACGGCTAAAGCCTGTGCGGTTCCACAAAACCTCCGGCTGGCGTGGCCTCTATTTGCCGAAAGGTTTAAACAATGTGGTGAAGATCACTGGAATGCCGATTTCACCCGGGCCCCTGGTACTTCCGTAATCCCTTCCGCTCGAATTCCCTAGGTGCGGGCATTTCCCCACCGAATACTTGTCGTATGAGGAACCTTTCCATCTTTGCCGCGCTGCTGGTCTGCGCGTGCGCCGCCGTCTCGTCGGCGCAAGACAATCGCGTTTTCGACTGGACGCCCGCGAACAGCGAGACGATCCCCCTGGAACCGGCCAGCTTGCATGCCGGCCGCGTATACCATCCGGCGGCCGGAGGCGGCAACATGCACGTGCAAATCGACTCCAGATATCCGGTCACCGTGGCGATGGTTTGGGCCGATGAATGGGACGCTGCGATGCGGAATCCTGAAGCTCCCCCGAATTTCAGCTTTCTCTGCTTGAAGGAGCATGTGACCAGCTCGATTTACGAGTGTCATCTTCCTTCCGAGCGGCCCATGATCCTCACCTTCCGCGACGAACGCAGGCCCCAGAAGCCCGTCGTGGCCACGATCGGTGTCATCCTCGGACCGGGCGCCCGGCCATTCATGTCCCCAAACGATCTTCATATCCAGTACTACAGCTGGTCTTGCGTGAACAATTGCGTTCTGCCCTGTTTTGAGTGGCGCCGCATCCTGAATGAAAAATACGAGATCACACCGGCGCCCAAGGTCTATAGCCTGATGACTCCCGATCACGATGACCAGGAACTCAACGTGAAGATCAAGTCGCCGATTCCGCTGACGGTCGCGCTGCTGCCATCGCACCTCGCTGACCAGGTCTACGACAAGACCGTATCGCTCAGTGACGCTCTCGGCAAAACCGGCTGCAAGGAACGCGGCGTCCAGTCGATGAGCTTCCACGTCGCCAATGGCACGCAGACACTTCTGATCCTCCCTGATATCGACGTTTCCGGCCACAAGAAAGCCAATGTCGAAGTCAAAACGGTGAAGTGCGTCGACCACTGCGAGTTGCTGCCTGCTCCGCCGAATCCGTAAAGGGTCCGCCCTCGCGAGCTTTTGGAGTCGAGGAGTCGTGTTAACAGAAATCAAAACCAATTAGCCTTGGCCGCCCGCCTGCGCGTACATATGTGAGTTGGGACAAAGTGAATGGCGGACACGCCGGTGTCCCTGAGGGGCTAAAGCCACGATTTTTGGGTGTCCTTACGGCACGGCTTCAAGAGGGTGCGGAAAAACTGCTAAAGCCCGCGGCAGAAAGCAGGCCACTTATCGCAGCGCTCGAAGCGCTGCGACACCCAAAATCACTCGTCCTGAGTTTTTCCGCAATAGCTAAAGCCGTGCTTGCAGGCTGTCTTGCGTTACCGACGCTCCGCCGGGTGAAGAAATCGTCCGCAAGGCGTACTGCGCCCATCGTTCTTGAGCCAGAGAGGTCGACATGACAACTTTGGCGCAGTCACTCGGAGAGATCAGGAAGCCGTGGAAATGGATTGCTATTGGAGGAGGGATCCTGCTGATTTGGATCTTCGTGGCCTCGACGTCGTACTACCGACGTGAGCCAGATTTGCAGGCGGTGCACTCGCTGCCAACGACAGAATCGTATGCGACGACGCCGGCGGCAACGTTGCAGGCGGGCCCGGTAGCGCAAGCTGACGCTGTGCGGTCTGAGGTCACAAAGGATTTTGCGGCTGGCGCTACCGCGGCTGTTGTGGAGAGAAGGATCATCCGCACAAGCTCGCTGGAAATGGTGGTACGGCGCCCGGCGGATACTGCGGAGAAGATCACCGCAATGGCGGAGGGAATGGGCGGATATCTCGAAACGGCCAATGGTGGCGGCCAGAATGCGACCTCGGGGGCGCTCACGATTCGTGTGCCAGCGGCGCGACTGCAAGAGGCACGGGCTGAGATCCGAAAGCTTGGTCTGCGAGTGGAAAGCGAGAAGGTCGATGCGCAGGACGTGACCCGGCAGTACGTGGATCAGGACGCCCGGATCCGCAATCTCAGGGCTGAGGAAGCGCAGCTTTTGGCGATCCTGAAGCAGGCCGCAACCGTGAAAGACATGATGGCGGTCAGTGAGAGGCTAAGCGAAGTGCGAGGGCAGATTGAACAACAGCAGGCGGAGTTCAATGCTTTGTCGCGGCAGATCGAAACGGTTGCGATTGCCATTTCGCTTCGAACGGAGTCGGAGGCGCAGGTTTTCGGTTTGAACTGGCGCCCCGGATACCAGTTGAAACTGGCGTTGCATGACGGGTTGGAGAGTATTGCGACCTATGCGATGGTGATGACGACGATTCTGTTTTATCTGCCAGCGGTGCTGGTGTGGGCGGGAACGATCCTCGTGGGAATCTTCGTAGGCTTGCGACTCACGCGCTGGATCGGGGCGCGGTGGTTTGGATCGAAAACCATTAAGGTTCCGGCGCAAGGTTAACTTGACTTTCCTGAGTGGCCGCCGGCGACTGGCTCGCGGCCTCGGGCTTTTCGCCACGAAAAACTCGGGAGATTCCCCGCACGATGCGGCGCATGGGTAGTTCGCCTTTGGCGTCGGCAAAGAAGATTTCCCCGGTTCGAGTGCCGCGATAGAACCAGCGCTTCAGCAGGGCCAGGTGTTCCATTGTTTCGAGTGCTGATTTCGGGATGTCCGCCGGAAACGCCTGCAGCGCCTCCTGTACCCGCGCTTCCATCGATTGTGATTTTGCGTGCTCCACGGGCTGGATGGTGAATGGGATTGGGCCAGAGATGCGGCCGGAGGCGATTCGGAAAAACGTGACCGATCCATCGAGGTGACTTGGCTGGATCATCAGCGCTGACAGCTGGTCGAGGCGATGCACGATTTCGGGGAGTTGGCTCAGAACAGGTTTGAGTTTCTCTACTTTCGCGTGAATGGCCGCTGCATCTTCGAAGGCCAGACTAGCCGAGGCAGCTTCGCGCTCATCCGAGAACTGGCGCAGCAGTGAGTTACCTCGAGAATCGAAATAGGTCTGGACCCGAGTTACTTCCGCTTCGTATTCCTTGTCGGTGCAGCCTTTAAAGCACGGGGCCAGGCACATTTTCATTTCCGAATAAATGCAGCCCGGGAACTTGGGGTCGGGATGCAGGTCATCGACACAGCGGCGCATTTTGAAGAAGTCGAGGGAATCGTTCATGAATTTTTCAGCAGCGACGCGAGAAACGAATGGTCCGTAGTAGATGGAACGGCTGTTGAGCCTTCCCAGTCGCGTGGTGATGGAGGCGCGCGGGTATTCGTTTTCGAGATGAAGCTTCACAAACGGAGCGAACCGGAAGCGCATGCGCGGTTGGTAGGTTTTCGGGAATGCTTCGCGCAGGACACGGTAGAGCAGGAATCCGGATTCGAAGTCGGAGCCGGTGGGACAGTATTCAATTGTGCGGACGTGATCGCGCAGGTTCAGCTTCTTCGTGCGCTCTTCGACGGGACCGAGCAGGCGTTGGAGGCGACGACGCAGGTTGGCGGTCTTGCTGACGTAGGGCTCGGCGGTGGCGTCCTGGCCACGCAGGAGGAAGACGGCTGGGGCGACCGGAATGCTCGAGAATATGTCGGCATCCCGGTCCGGGGTGAATTCGATGCGCTCGGTCAACACACTTCAATTCTAGCGGAGTTAGCCCATCGGTTTGGCTGACGGCAGGTGCGAATCCGACGGGATGGTTCAGATCGACGCAGCCAGCGCAAGATGCGCTCGCCACAGCCGGCGAGACGCCGGCGTACGAAATTATCGGAAGTTGGCGCTGCGGAATTTCTGGCGGAAGTCTGTTCCGTCAATCGTCACGACTCGGCACATCTCGTGCAATCGGGAGCGCATGCGTTCGCCGATACGGTCCCCCAGCGTTTCGTTACGGCTTGCGGCCCTTGCGGGGGACAACGAAACAGCTACCGCTGCTGCTGGCTGGTCTTCGAAATTTGTGGTGATGATCGTGGTGCGGTTGTTGTTATAGCGGGTGTTCAGGATCAAACTGACGGTATCCCAGACCCACTCGGTGGGTTTCACGGCGCCCAGTTCATCCAGAACCAGAACGTCGGTTTCAAATACAGGGCGTAGCACGTCGAGTTCCGTGGTTTGAACCGTGGAGTTGTAGGAGTTCTGAATTTCCTTCAGCAATTCCCGATAGTCGTAGAACAGGCACGGAATGCCTCGGGTAACGATCAACTCTTTAAGGATTCCCACGGCGAGGTGCGTCTTACCAGTGCCGATTGTGCCTATGATCAATAGGCCTTTGTCGCCGCGCGGGTCACATTTTTGTGCGAAGTTCGATGCTACGAAGTGTGCCTCGGCGAGGCACGGATGGGCTCCGGGAAAATCGGTATCGTAGTTCGTCAGTTCGCAGTGCTCGTAGCGGCGCGGAATGCGGGCTGCTGCCAGCAAAGAATCCGCTCGCGCCCGCAAATGGCAATCGCAACGGGTGACACGGCGGTCGTTGAGGCTACGGATGCCGTCCCCTGCCGAAACAGTCTTCCACCCGGTGCCTTCACATAATGGGCAAACTTGAACTGGGGCCTTGATCAACTGGACGTCCTCATCTCGGAGTTGAGATTCTTCAGCATATGCAGCTTCTCCGGACGCTCGCTGCGCTCGCGGGCGGACGAATGCGTCCGCCCCTACACAATCCTCTGATTTGACTTTGCACCTGGGGGGTGCGTTTTTGCAAGCCGGAATCCGGGATCTTCTGTGTACATCCTGTGAACGAAGCCGAGCACCTGTGGAGGGCGGAGGAAATCGCAGCCTGCAGGTCTGAAAAGCCGCTCCTCTAGGGGCAATTCGGGCCGGGCAGGTGCGAAACAGGCTTCCGGCGCGGATTTTCACAGTTGACATTCGCCGCAGAGGGAGGAGAATACCTAGCGGTCAGGTTTCCCAACTCGGCCCTCGCCACTTTGCTTCCCCGGTCTGGGCTGGGTATGAAAGAGACCTGCGAGGAGAAACTATGAATAAAGCCGATCTGGTTGATAAGATCGCAGGCGCGTGTGAAATCAGCAAGGCGCAGGCTACGACCGCCATTGATACCGCTGTTGACAGCGTTACGTCTGCCCTCCGCAAAGGAGATCGCGTGGCGTTGATTGGCTTCGGCACGTTCTCCGTGTCGCAGAGAAAGGCCCGGAATGGGCGCAATCCACAAACTGGCGCGACGATCAAGATTGCTGCCCGCAAAGTCGCGAAGTTCACCCCTGGGGCCGAACTCAAGAAAGCAGTCAACAAGAAATAACTGAAGCAAGACAGGTTTGCGAACGGCAGGGGGTCGGCCCTGCCGTTTTTTGCTGCGTTGAGCTTGCCGAAGCGTGGTGGCATAGGATGCGTCGAATCTTCGGGAGACTGTCGTTTCTGGTTCTGGCGGTTTTGCTTCTTGCCGCTCAGAAGGAAGCACAGCTGCCGTTTGGCGTATGGCACCGGGCGCCGGAGACTCCTATCCTCGCTCCGCACGGCAATGGCTGGGAGTCATCGGGAACATTCAATCCCGCTGTCGCACTGCGCGGGGACAAGATCGTCATGCTCTATCGCGCGCAGGATAAGCATGGAACATCACGGCTGGGTTATGCAGAAAGTGCGGACGGAATTCATTTCACGCGCAGAGACGAGCCGGTCTTAACCCCCTCGGAGGCATACGAAAAAGACGGTGGCGTTGAAGATCCTCGCCTGGTCCAATTCGGTGACACCTACTATTTGACGTATACCGGTTACAACAAGACCGACGCGCAGCTTTGTCTTGCAACCAGCACAGATTTGACTCACTGGGAGCGAAAGGGCGTGATTATCCCGGCGAACAAAGGAAACTGGAACGTGAAATGGACTAAGTCCGGCGCCATTGTTCCCGAGAAGATCGATGGCAAGTACTGGATGTATTTCCTGGGTACGAGCGTCGACGGCAAGGATCAGGCGGGGCTCGCATCCTCCACGGACTTGCTCCACTGGGCCGAGGCTACACAGACGCCCGTGTTGACTGTGAGATCAGGGAAGTTTGATTCGCGAGTCGCGGAACCGGGTCCCGCGCCAATCGTCACACCAGAAGGAATCGTTCTCATCTATAACGGTGCCGATGACAAACTGGTATATCGAACGGGCGTCGCAATTTTCGATCGCAACGATCCGCGAAAGCTGCTCTGGCGACGCGACACCCCTATTTTCTCTCCCGAGAAGGAATGGGAGAAAGTTGGGCAAGTACCTAATGTGGTCTTCGTGGAAGGCATGGTCCGCCAGAACGATCGATATCTCTTCTACTACGGCAGCGCCGACAAGTACATCGGCGTGGCTGAGGCTTCAGCAGTTAAGTGAGGCTGCGCTGCTTGACCCTGGGCAGAGCCCGCCCCTAACATCAACTGGGGTCCATGCGATTTCAAATTCCTGGCGTTTCGGCGCGTTCCACATTCTGGTTCGCAGTCGTCGGATTCATCTTGTTTTCGGGACTGCTGCTCTGCGCTCAACAATCCAAGGCAGCGCCATCTGCCCCGATTGCGAATTTCACCGACATTGCCGATAAGGCAGGTCTTACATCGCAGAACATTTTCGGGGGCATCGATACAAAGAAGTACATCATCGAAACCACGGGCAACGGTGTCGCGATTTTCGACTACGACAACGACGGCTGGCCTGACATCTTTCTGGTTAATGGAACGAGGCTCGACGGATTTCCCGCCGGCAAATCGCCCACGAACCGTCTCTACCGCAACAACCACGACGGCACGTTCGCCGATGTGACCGACAAAGTCGGGCTCACGGGAACGGGGTGGGGTCAGGGAGTCTGCGTTGGTGATTACGATAACGACGGATGGGAAGATATCTACGTTACTTATTACGGCAAGAATCGCCTTTACCACAACGATCACGGCGTGTTCAGGGAAGTCGCGGAAAAGAGCGGCGTCGCTGGATCAGGTAAGGATTGGGGAACCGGTTGCGCGTTTGTGGACTACGACCGCGATGGCCGGCTAGACCTAGTCGTAGCCAACTATGTGGATTTCGATCTAGCCACCGCACCTGCGCCCGGAGACCGGCCAACCTGCTTCTGGAAGGGTGTTCCTGTGATGTGCGGACCGCGAGGGCTTGCAGGATCGAAAAACATTCTTTACCACAATCGGGGCGATGGAACGTTCGAAGATGTTTCGACGAAGGCGCACATCCTTCGCACCGAGTGACGGCAGGCGCGGCGTTTAACGAAGACGGACGCGAGCAGGCTGGAATGGGATCGACGATTGCCGACTACAACGGCGACGGTCATCTGGATATCTTCAAGACGAATTTCTCCGACGACACTTCAACGCTCTACAAAAATAATGGCGATGGAACCTTCACCGACGCTACTTCTGCGGCTGGGCTAGGTCTATACACACAATATTTGGGATGGGGAACGATGTTCCTCGATGTCGACAACGACGGCTGGCCCGATCTGCTGCTGGTGAACGGCCACGTTTATCCGGAGGTCGACAGCCAGCATCTGGGCAGCAGCTACAAAGAGCCGCGAATTCTGTTTCACAACAATGGGGATGGGACGTACAGCGACATCTCAGCGTTGGCGGGTTCTGGCATCACTACCGCAGCCTCTTCTCGTGGCATGGCCGTTGGCGATTTATGGAACGATGGCAGGATGTCGGCGGTGATCAACAACATGAACGCTGCGCCGAGCCTGCTGGCGAATCAGGTCAAGAGTACAAACCATTGGATCGCCATCCACACGGTGGGGACAAAGTCGAATCGCGACGGGATTGGGGCGCGGATTCGAGTGAAGGCCGGTTCGCGCATTCTTGTGGACGAAGTGCGCAGCGGTTCCAGTTACATCTCGAATAGTGATATGCGCGTGCACTTCGGGCTGGGGAAAGCCGACAAGATCGAGTGGGTGGAGATTCGCTGGCCTAGTGGACTGACGGAGCGATTCGCAAACTTGGCGTTAGATCAGATCCACACGCTTAACGAAGGGAAAGGCACTCCCCTCGAACCTACTGCCGAGAAGATTCGCTAATCCCATTTCTTCGTGCGAGAGTCGTACTTTTCGGATTCCCCAACCGTCGTGCCGAACCACACGATATAAGCGTCGGCGTCTACTTTTTCGTAGAACACTCGTTGTTCCTCATCTGAGATGCCAGTCTCTTCCAGCGTCTCGGGCAGGACCCCATTGTGTTGCGCCCGAAATGCTTCGACGCGTGAAACGATCTCGTTACCAGTTCTGAAATCAGACCAGTGAAACACCCAGACGGGCTGATACACAAATAGAGCCAAGCCGCCAAACACAAATGTGATGAAGATGATTAACGTCGTTCGAAACGCTTGCACTGTCTTCATCCGAGTCTCCTGTACTGCTAGCGATCCGGCTTCCCCCTTTTACTCCCCTCTGAGAACTGCATGATGCGCTCTATGCCTGCGCCTTCCTTAATGTAGATTACTTGATTCGCTTTGATGTCTTTGAGGGTGTCGATTTGCCCGCTGGGCCAGCGGACCTCGATCGAATCCACTTTCTCGGCTTTGCCTAATCCGAAGTGAATCCGCAGATCGTTCTGTGAAAAATATCCGCCGCCGCTGCGGACCTCATCGATCTGGCGGTGCGGCTTGGATTCTCCAGGTACGTGCGTGACACAGGTGAGGCGCGCTCCTATGCCGCTACGGTTTGACTTGGTCCCGATGGTGCGAACTTTGATCCAGTTGTGGGCGAGTTTCGAGTCGCAGCGCAGGAGTTGCGGATAATCGTTGACTGTATTGACCACGATGTCGACGTCGCCGTCATTATCAAAGTCTCCGAAGGCCGCCCCACGAGATGTGCTCGGTTCGGAAATTCCAGGGCCGGCTTGAAACGATACATCGGCGAAGTGGCCGTTGCGAAGGTTCTGGTAGAGCAGTTTTCGCTGAGCGTAGCCGGCTTCGGTTTTCAGTTGCTCGACCTCCGGATAGACGTGGCCGTTGCAAATCAGGATGTCGGGCCATCCGTCGTTATCCATATCGAAAAAGCCGCAGCCCCAGCCCAGGAACTGAGTGTGCGCTCCGAGTCCGGCGGTGAAAGTTGTGTCTTCGAAATTCGCCCCGCCCTGGTTGTGATAGAGCGACGGTGTATCACCAGCGAAATTTGTCTTGACGATATCGAGGTTGCCATCCATGTCGTAGTCGGCGGCGGAGACGCCCATGCCGGCTTGCGGCTTGCCATCCGGACTGAGCGCGCATCCGGCTTCAATAGCGATGTCTTGGAATTTTCCGTTCTTCTTATTCTGATAGAGCGCGCTGGCGGTGGAGTCATCGGCGACGTAGATGTCGGGCCAGCCGTCGTTGTCAAAATCGGCGGTGAGCACGCCCAAGCCGTACGTACCGCTCGCGCCGAGAATTCCGGCGGTCTCGGAAACGTCGGTGAACGTACCATCGCCGTTGTTGTGGTAGAGGATGTTCTTGCCTCCCTGCAGTCCGGGAGGACCGCAAGCGACCATCACGCTCTTGTAGAGGCATGGGCCGGACTCCGGAACTGGAGCCGTAGCGAGATCCATGTCGATGTAATTGGCGACGAAGAGATCGAGCTTGCCGTCGCGATCGTAGTCGACGAATGCGCAACCGGTGTTCCAGCGCTTGCCGGTGCCCGCCACGCCTGCCTTTTGACTTACGTCGGTCAAGGTGCCATCGCCATTGTTGTGATAGAGGACGTTCTTACCGAAGTAGGTGACGAACAGATCATCCCAGCCGTCGTTGTCATAGTCGCCGACGCAGCAGCCCTGACCCCAGCCGGAATGAGCGACGCCGGCTTTCAGAGTCACGTCGGTGAACGTCCCGTCGCGATTGTTACGAAACAGGTGCGATGTGGGCTCGCTGCCTGCCGGAAAGCCCTCGAGGCGTGTTCCGTTCACCAGGAAGATGTCGAGC
>WNGO01001230.1_pt1 | contig 22265 bp, 15 predicted proteins | sample 5400511 | NCBI WGS metagenome assembly WNGO01 (sample SAMN13153380, study PRJNA577476) | soil metagenome | isolation source: 20 cm soil or saprolite under Garry oak tree replicate 2 | place: USA:California | collected 2016-06-15 | reverse complement strand
GGCGTTCGCTCTGCAGTATGGCCACGGCATCGGCCTGGCGATCTGGGAAAAGCCAGTGATCAGCCGCCTGGTTTCCTTCGATCATCCGGTAGAAATCAAGCCCGGCATGGTGTTCGCTCTCGAAACCTTCTGGCCCTCGACCGACGGCTGGAGCGCCGCGCGCATCGAAGAGGAAATCGTCGTGACTCCGACCGGACACGAAGTGATCACACGTTTCCCGGCAGAAGAACTGTTGGTAGCCGGTGCTCACTATTTCACGGTAAACGGCCCGTTGCCGACCACACGCGAAAGCGAAGCTCCCGCCAGCAAGCACGTGCTCGACATGATCGAAGCCAGCGCCAAGACGGAGAAGATCGGAGTTTAGGGCTGAAGGCCATCGTCAAGGCCCTCCCCAATAGAACGACTATGGCCTTCAGCGTAGTAATGCCCGCTCTCGAGATGGCGCAGGAAACCGGCAAGCTCATTGCTTGGCGGAAGAAGGAAGGCGACCGCGTCGCCAAGGGCGAACCGCTCCTGGAAATAGAAACTGACAAGGCGGTGGTGGAAGTAGAAGCTCCGGCCGACGGTGTCCTGGCGGGAATCAAGGCTTCCGAAGGGGCGGAGATCCCGGTAGGACAAACGATTGCGTGGATCGTCGCACCCGGAGAGCAGCCTCCCGCTGATATCGAATCCGTTGCCCCTGCGGCTCGTGCAACCTCACAGCCGAAGTCTGAGCCGTCCCACTCCGGTCCAACTCAGTCCGCTTCACCGTCAGTAGCGAACTCTGCCAAGATTTCTCCCAAAGCGCGCCGCCTCGCCAAAGAATTGGGAGTTGATGTGGCCGCCATCCACGGCTCCGGCCCCGGTGGAGAAATTCTCGCTTCGGACGTGCAGGCTGCTTCGACGTCCCCTGCCACCGCAACGCCTCATTCAACGCTAAAGGAATCCGGAACTGTCGAAGTTCCCACGTCGCTGGGCCGAATCATGGCCGAGCGCACGACGCAAAGTTGGACGACAGTACCCCACTTTTTCGTGACTCGCGACGTCGACGCCACAGCGCTGAATCAGTATCGCGAGCAGATCGTCGATGAAATCGAGTCCACGAAGAAGATCCGCGTCACTCACACAGATCTGCTGGTCGCTCTTGTGTCGCGCGTGCTCCTGAGACATCCGCGCTTGAACGCCAGCTGGAGCGCAGAAGGCATTCGTCTTCATGATCATGTGAACATGGGTGTGGCCATCGCCGTGAATGATGGCGTAGTCGCCGCCGTCATCCCCAATGCGGACACCGGAAGTCTGCCGGAGATTGCGAGTCAGCGGCGGGATGTTGCCGAGCGCGCCCGGGCCGGCAAGCTGCGCCCCGCCGATATCGCGGACGCTACATTCACCATCAGCAATCTAGGGATGTATGGGGTGGATCAGTTCAGCGCGATCATCACTCCGCCACAGGCCGCCATTCTGGCGGTGGGAGGAATTGCCGACAAAGTCGTTGCGCTCGAGGGAAAGCCTGCGGTCCGGCCGATGATGACGCTGACGGTCTCCTGCGATCACCGTGTGGCCGATGGCGCCCGCGCCGCCATGTTCCTGAGCGATCTCGCTCAGGCGCTGAGTGACCCTGCAAAATTACTTGAATAGAAGTTTTACTGCTGCAGGATCTGTCCTGGCTGCGGGTGAACCTGCTCATCTTTGATCTCGCTCGAATCCCAGCCGCCGCCCAGAGCCTTAACCAGGTACACGGTGCTAACCAACTGCTGCCCGAGCAACTGCGTCTCGAGACGCTGATTACTCAGTAGGGTGGTCTGTGCGGTAATCACGTCGAGATAATTTGTCACTCCGCCCACGTAGCGGTTGTTTGCAATCTCCAAAGCCTTCCGCGCATCTTCAACGGCCGCGCCCTGCGTCGAAAGTGCCTGTGAGAGCGTGCTCAGATTGCTGATGCCATCCTCCACCTGCTGGAAGGCGGTGAGCACGGTTTGACGATAGTTCGCCACCGCCTCGTCGTACGCAGCCCGCGCCGCGGCCAGGTTTGCGCGATTGCGTCCGCCTTGAAGCACCGGCTCCAGAGCATCGGCGCCCAAAGACCAGAAAAGGCTCGGGGCATTGAACAACGAACTAATAGCCGTGCTCTGCAACCCTCCTGCGCCGCCGAGCGTGATATGTGGATAAAAAGCTGTGCGAGCCAGTCCAACCTTCGCGTTGGCAAACGCTATATCGCGCTCAAACGTGGCGATGTCAGGCCGCCGCTCCAGCGCGTCTGACGGAACTCCCAACGGCACGGCAGGCGGCGTGGTCTTCAGCGGCGCGACCGGCACACTAAAATTCGGGGCTGGCTGTCCCACCAGGACCGCAATCGCGTGCTCATACTGCGCGCGCGTCTGCAGCACCAAGGCAGCTTGCGAAATGGTGGAGTCCAGCAAGGTCGCCTGTTGCGCGACCTCGAGGCCGCTCGCGATCCCTCCAGTGTGACGCTGGTTCAGCAGGTCCAGTGCCTTCCGCTGATATCCCACCGATTCCTCGACGACCTGGTATTCCGCATCGAGTTCGCGCAAGGTGAAATAGTCGGCGGCGAGTTCGGCAGTCAAAACCAGCTGCACATTCCCGAGATCCGCCGCCGTAGATTGCAGCGAAGCATTCGCTGCTTCCACATTCTTGCGCACCCGTCCGAACAAATCGGCTTCGTAGCTCAATGAAAAAGGAATCGTATAGACACTCTGCGTGTAAGGCCGCCTAACCCCGTTCGCGACTGCGGCTCCGTTTACCGGACGATTGCCCGACCCGCGCTCGCGAATCGCGGATGGATCTGCCGAAACCTGAGGGAAGTAATCCGCGGTAGCAATCCGTGCCAGAGAACGCGCCTGGCTCAATCGATCTCGCGCGGCGACCAGAGACTGATTCGCCTGCAAGAGTTGCTGCTCGTAGCCGTCCAGCGCAGGGTCCTGGAATATCTGCCACCATGATCCCTTCGGGATCGCGTCCCTGGGCGCAGCCTGTTGCCACGGCGGCTGTGTCTTCCACGCATCGGGCGCGGGTGCTGAAGCGCTTGGGCGCGCATATCGAGGCCCCACGGTGCATGCGCTTGCGAATCCCAGCCACAACAGGAGCGCTGCGACAGATCGCCTCCTCACTGCCCACTCCCATTGGCCTTGCTCGGTTTTCTCTGCTGCCCCGGCTGCCTCTGCGCGTTGCGCTGTTGTTGCTCCGGAATATTTTCTTCCTGGCGTGTGCTCTGCGGAACCGCTTGTGGTTGTGCCGCCGACTGATCCTGACCTTGCCCCGGTGATGCTGGCGCGATGTTCACCTGCTGTCCATCTTCTAACGAGTCCGGTGGATTGATCACGATCTGATCTTGGATGGAGACTCCGGCCAGAACTTCGAGAGTGGTTCCGTAGTCCTTTCCAATGCTGATTGGGCGCAGTTGCACCTTATTGTCTGGTCCCACAACTGCTAGCCGGGACCCCTCGGAGCGAAACAGCATCGCATTCACCGGCACCGTAACTTTGTTGACGTTCGAGCCCACCGCAAAGTGCACCTCGCCGAACGATCCGGGCAACAGCCGGCCGTCCCGGTTCGGCACATCCACTTCCGTAAGCAGCGTCCGCGTATTGGGATCAATCGACTCGGCAGTTCGCGCCACCTTGGCCAAGAATCTCTGCCCCGGAAATTCCTGCAGAGTTACCGTCGTCGATGCACCGACCCTGATAAAAGGCGCGTAGGCTTGGGGAACGCTGGTGTACACGCGTAGCGGGTCGACTCGCGCCATGTCGAACAGTTCGCGCCCCGCAGCGCCGGCGCCGGCATTGATCAATGCTCCCGGGTCGACGTTACGCTTCGTAATGACGCCCGAGAATGGCGCGTATACCTTTTTGAATCCTTCCAGTTGTTCGAGTCGGCGCACGTTCGCATCTGCCGCCGCCAGATTTGCCTCCGCCTGTTTGTATCCGCTGGTCTGTTGGTCGGCCTCCTGCGCCGAGACCGAATCGCTCTTGCGCAGGTTCTCCCAGCGGTCGGCGCTGATCTTGGCAAGTTCCAGTTGCGCCACAATCTGTTGCCGCGCAGCTCGAGACTGATTTAGTTCCTGATCAATCTCCGGCGTGTCGATCGTCGCCAGTAAGTCACCTTCTTGCACGCGGCTTCCGATGTCTTTGTACCATCGCACCAAATATCCATTCGTCCGGGCGTAGATCGGAGACTCTGCAAAGGCCTGCAGCGAACCTGGAAGCACAAGCTCCTCGTCGGGCTTCTCCGCCAGCGGATGGACCACTGCGACCGTTGGAATCGAGCTCTGTTCGGTCTCTTTAGCCAGCGCGCGTTCGTGACTCGCGCGGCTGATCAATGTGACCGCACCGGCTGCCAGCAGAATCAGCAAAGCGACTCCGACCACCATCAATGCGCGACGCGGCGGGGCAGGAGGAATCTCTGGCGGCGGCTCAATGCTGTGTGTCTGGCGCCGCGAGCGTTCCTTCATGGCGGCGATCTCTTCATCAATCTCGGCTTGCGTCGCGTGATGAGGCGTGTCGGCACTCTGTCGACCATCAGAATCGCTGGCCACGCGATGTTGCTGCCGTATTTGTTCGTCATCTAACTTCATGCTTTGCTCCGAATCTAGGAAACCGCTGTTTTTAATCACGACTCCTGCTCGCGCGCCCGCTGTGCCTCTCGCCGGCTATGGAATATCGCGAAAACACTCGGTACGAAGAATAATGTTGCTACCGTGGCGAACAACAACCCGCCAATCACCGCTCGTCCCAACGGCGCGTTTTGCTCGCCGCCTTCGCCGAAGCCCAACGCCATCGGCACCATTCCAATAATCATTGCCAGTGCGGTCATCAACACCGGACGAATGCGCGTGTAGCCGGCTGCCACAGCCGCCTGGACGGCAGGCACGCCTTCATCCATCTGTTCGCGGGCGAAGCTAACCATCAGAATCGAGTTTGCCGTCGCCACGCCCATGCACATGACCGCTCCCGTAAGAGACGGAACATTCAAGGTTGTGCGCGTCAGCAAAAGAAACCAGCAGATTCCAGCCAGTGCGCCGGGCAGTGCCGTGATGATGATGAACGGATCCAGCCACGACTGGAAGTTGATCACGATCAACAAGTAGACCAGCACGATCGCTCCTACCAGTCCAACTCCCAGACCAATAAATGAAGACCGCATAGTAGCAACCTGCCCACGCACCACAATGTGAGTGCCGCGCGGCAGTTTATTCTCGAAGCTCTTGAGCACCTCTTGCGTATCCGCCGCGACCGCTCCCAAATCACGGTCTTGCGTGCTGGCGAATACGTCGATGATCGGCTGCACATTGTAGTGATTCACTGTCGCAGGCCGAACCGTTGGATTGATCTGCACCAGGTTGCCCATTAATTGCGGCCCTTGCTGCGAAACAACGGGGATGTTCATCAGGTCTTGCAGGTCTGTCATGCGGTATTGCGGGGATTGCACCGCCATCTGGTACGTCACTTCATTTTTCGGATTGAGCCAGAAGTTAGGGGACGTCTGGAAGCTCCCACTGAGCGAAACTAGCGCGCTCTGCGCCACCTCGCGTGTCGTCAGCCCGACTTGGGCGACTCGTGTGCGCTGGATATCCATGTGCAGCGTGGGCAGCGAGAGCAGTTGCTGGACATGTACGTCGGCAGTCCCGGGAATATGCCGCATCCGTCCGGCGATCTGCTGAGCGATCGCATAATTCGTTTGCTGATCATTGCCGACGACTTGCACGTCGATGGGCGCAGGAATACCGAAGTTCAAGATTTGTGTGACGATGTCAGCGGGCTGGAAAAAGAACTCCACGCCCGGGAAACGCCGAGGCAGGAATTCCCGCAAATGCCGCGTCAGGTCGGCTGTTGGCTCATGCTTCTCGGGATTCAATGCAATCAGAATCTCAGCATCGCTCGAGCCGATCGGGAAAGAAGTCTTGTCCCAGGAATGAAAAAAGTCCCAGTGAGAGCAGGCAGAACAACAGGAAGCAAACTGCGAACAGCCCCCGATGGGCAATTGTTGTCTCGAGCAGTGATTCGTAGCTTCGTCGGAACTGTTCGAATTTACGCTCAAAGCCCCGCTGGAACTGTGCAAGAGCGGATCTAGGCGCCTCGGCACGGTGTTCATGCCCTCGCATGATGTACATCACCAGCGTAGGAATCAGGGTTCGCGACAGAAGGTAGCTGGCCAGCATGGCGAAGCTCACGGCCTCCGCCAGCGGTACAAACAGAAACTTCGCAACGCCGCTCAGGAAAAACATTGGCACAAACACGATGCAGATGCTGAGCGTCGATACGAATGCAGGCACTGCAATCTGTTGGGCTCCGTCAAGAATCGCCTGGCGCATCTCTTTGCCCATCGCCAGATTGCGCTCAATGTTTTCAATTTCCACGGTAGCGTCATCGACCAGGATCCCTACCGCCAGCGCCAATCCTCCCAGCGTCATGATGTTGATGGTTTCGCCGATCGCCCCTAGAAGAATGATCGACACAAAGATCGAGAGCGGAATCGAAATCGAGATGACAATCGTCGGACGCCAATCCCCCAGGAAGAGCAGGATCATGCAAGCGGTGAGAGCCGCGGCAATCAGGGCCTCGCGGACGACGCCGTTGATCGACGCCCGCACGAAAAGCGACTGATCGAACAAATGAGAAATCTTTAGTTCCGGTGGCAATGACTGCGCGGCCTGCTCAACGATTCCCTTGACCCCGGCGACAATCTGCAGCGTGGAGGCCGTGCCGTTCTTATAGATCGACATCAGCGCGCCGCGGTTCCCGTCTTGCCGAACGATGTTGGTCTGCGGTGCAAATCCGTCGCGGATGTGGGCCACATCGCGCATGTACAACGTAGACCCATTTGTGGTTTTCACGGGGAGATCATTCAACTCCGCGATGGTTTCCGGAGTCCCGTTCATCTCGACGTCATATTCGAGAGGCCCCATCTTCAGCGTGCCGGTGGGCAGAATAATGTTCTGGGCGTTGACGGCATTTACGATATCTACCGGGGCAAGCCCGTACGCCTGCAGTTTTGGTAGATCGAGATCGACTTGAATCTGCCGCAATTTACCGCCATAGGGGTATGGCGTCGCGGCCCCCGGGACCGTTGCCAGAAACGTACGCAAAAAATTCTGGCCAAGGTCAAACAGTTGCTGCTCAGGAAGCGTCTTGCTGCTCAATCCAAGCTGAATGATGGGAGTAGTGGAAGCACTGTAAGAAATAATGAGTGGCGGCGTGGTGCCCGGCGGCATGGAGCGAACAGAGGTCTGACAGATGGCCGTGATCTGCGCAATCGCGCCTTGTACGTTGGTCCCCGGACGAAAGAACACTTTGATGATTCCCAATCCATACACTGACTGGGATTCCATATGCTCAATGTCATTAACGGTCGTGGTGATCCCGCGCTCAGAGTTGGCCACCACTCGGTCCGCCATGTCCTGCGGCGATAATCCCGTGTAGAACCAAACGACGGAAACTACGGGAATGTCGATGTCGGGGAAAATATCGGTCGGCGTGCGCAGGATGGTGATCGGCGTCAGAATCAGAATCACGATCGCCATTACAACAAATGTATAAGGCCGTCTTAGGGCTAGAGCAACAATCCACATGAGATCCCCATCCGCTCCATCATCCAAGGAAACATCGAGACGTGCTGCCCCAATAGCACTTCGCCAATGATCGCTTAGATTCGATACTCGGCGTATCGGATTCGAATTAACTTGGCTCGATTATATGGTAGCTTAGGAGCATGCGCCAAAAGTTATTGGCCGCAGAATACCGCAAAAACGGTAAGCGCCCCCCGGGCCGCCCCCGCAGCGAGCAAGCCCGGCAGGCCATCCTTCGTACTACTTTAAGGATCCTTGGTAAGAATGGTTTTTCCGACTTCAAGATTGAAGAGGTCGCGGCGCACGCCTCCGTGGGCAAAGCCACGGTTTACCGCTGGTGGCCGAATAAGGGCGCGCTGATTGCGGACGCATTCGCCAGCAGCACCACGCGCAAGCTGCGCTTCCCAGATACCGGATCCGTCTATGCCGATATGAGCCAGCAGATGCGCCAATTGATAAAGGTATTTCGCAGCCGGCGTGGTCGCATCGTATCTGCCATCCTGGCGGCGGGCCAGAGCGACAAAGATCTGATCGAAGCGTTCCGCGAACGATTCCTCTGGCCACGCCGCCGAGAAGCGTACGCGACTCTTCGTCGTGGCATCGAACGCGGTGAGTTGCGAAAGGACCTCGATCCCGATTTGCTTCTCGACTCACTCTACGGCCCGATCTATATGCGGTTCCTTATCCAACATGATCGCCTGACCCCGGAGTTTGTAGATCGTCTTTGTGAACTCGTGCTCGATGGAGTTCGCCCTCAAAAGAACTGATTGCGCCAAGAAATTGTGGGAGTACGCCGCCGTTGCCACCAATCCTCAACGCACAAGGAATCTCGAAAGCTTTCGGAGCCAAGCCGCTCTTCCAAAACGTCTCCTTCACAGTTTCCGAAGGAGACCGGATCGGGTTGATTGGGCCGAACGGTTCGGGGAAATCCACGCTGCTGCGGATTTTGGCGGGCACGGAGGTACCCGACAGCGGCGATCTTGCGGTTCGCAAGCGCCTCCGTCTTAGCTACGTGGCGCAAGACTCGAAATTTGCTCCCGGGGAGTCGGTACGCGCGGTCGTGGAGCGAGGGCTGCGGGATTCGAGCGCGCCGGAATCGGAACGTGGCGCCCACTTTGCCGAGATACTCGGCCGCGCCGGATTCGAAGACATCGACACCGAAGCGGTTGCGCTCTCCGGAGGCTGGCAGAAGCGTTTGGCCATCGTAGAAGCGCTGGTGCAGGCGCCCGATGTTTTACTGCTGGATGAGCCCACCAATCATTTGGACCTTGCCGGAATTGAATGGCTCGAAGACCTGCTGCGGGACGCAAGGTTCGCTTGCGTCGTGGTGAGCCACGATCGCTACTTCCTCGAGAATGTCTCCACCGAAACGGCGGAACTGAGTCGCGTGTATCCCGACGGGTTGTTGCGAGTGCGCGGCAAATACAGCGCGTTCCTCGAGAAGAAGGAAGAATTCCTTCACGCGCAGGGTAAGCGCCAGGAAGCTCTGGAGAATCTGGTGCACTCCGAAATTGAGTGGCTGCGCCGGGGAGCGAAGGCCCGGACCAGGAAGTCCAAGGCGCGTATCGATAAAGCCGGCGAACTGATGAGCGAACTCGCCGACTTGAATGCCAGAACCCGCACCACAACTGCGCAGATCGATTTTTCGGCGACCGATCGAAAGACCAAGCGCCTGATCGAACTCGAAAACGTATCTTGCCAGCTCGGCGGCCGGACATTGTTCGAGCGGCTGAACTTCATCGTTTCCGCTGGCTTGCGGGTCGGACTGGTGGGGCCAAACGGTAGCGGCAAGACGACTTTGCTTCGCCTCTTGCGTGGAGACCTCGCGCCCAGCAGCGGAGAGATCCGTCGTGCCGACTGGTTACGCATCGTTTATTTCGACCAGACCCGCAAACTCGACGAGAATGTCACGCTGCGCCGAGCTCTTGCGCCCGAAGGGGATTCAGTGATTTATCAGGATCGCGTGATTCATGTGGCGTCGTGGGCGGCGAAATTCCTGTTCACCGGCGAGCAGCTTAACCAGCCGGTTGAACGCCTCTCCGGCGGTGAGCGGGCCCGGGTTTTGATCGCCCAGCTCATGCTGCAGCCGGCCGACGTGCTTCTGCTGGACGAGCCTACAAACGACCTCGACATCCCCACGCTCGAGATCCTGGAAGAAAGCCTCCTGGAATTTCGCGGCTCCCTGGTGCTGGTCACTCACGACCGCTACATGCTCGATCGCGTGTCGACGATCGTGCTCGGTCTCGACGGCCAGGGCCGCGCGGAAGGCTTCGCCGACTACGCACAATGGGAGTTGTGGCAGGCGGAAAGCAAGGGATCAGCGGAGAAACAGACACGCCCTGAGCAGCCAGCGCCTTCCTCCCGGCCGGAGACACAGAAAAAGAAGCTCTCCTATATAGAGGCTCGCGAGTATGCCGGCATCGAGCAACGCATCGCGGAGGCGGAGCAGGCGTTGCAGGCCCGGCGTGCTGAGATGGAGAATCCAGCAATTGCCAGTGATGGTCCCAGGCTGATGGCGGCCCACGACGAACTGGACGCCGCACAGAAAAATCTGGATTCACTGTACGCGCGCTGGGCGGAACTTGAAGAGAAGGCGGGGGCGGCCGCGCGCTCCGAGACACGATGATTGAAATCCAACCCGAGTGTGTCAGTCGTGACACAGCTCTACCCTAAAGCCAGATCTCCCAAGAAATTGCTCATCTTTGCGGAAGCGCAACGACACCCTCGCCGAAATCGGCGAGTTTGCTGCAGATCAAACTGTCGTGCGGGGTGTGTTGTGACGTTCAGGCCTCGAATCTGCTCCATATTGTCCACTCTGAGAATCCACAACCCAGACTGCAAGCACTGTACGGCTCACCTAACCTGCGGAACCGAATTGCGAAAACGGCTGCAGGAGTTGAACGGGATCTCAGAGCCCGTCCAGTTCCAGAGCTTTCGTCATGGCGTCGAGATGGCACTGGTGCTTATGTCGTCCGAGAAGCCAGAGAGACGAAAGGCAGGTTAGCTGGGCAGCGTGGCTTCTCAGACGAATTGTGTAGTTTGAGCGGCGTGTAAGTTACTGATTCTAAGCCAGGTTTGGATAGGATTTGACTTACGCCCCCCAGTGCCCGAGTTGAATCCGTTAGCGGGAGTGAGCCGAAGCGATAGCCGCTGGTGAAATCCTGAAGAAGTAAGGGTCTGACAGATGGGTTGCCGACTGTGAAAATTGGTCGGGGCGATAGGATTTGAACCTACGACCCCCTGCGCCCAAGGCAGGTGCGCTACCAGGCTGCGCTACGCCCCGACATTACTGGCAAAATTGATTCTAAAGCACGCCGTCACTTTGTTCCACTCGGGGCGTCCAGCATCGTCCGTGTCACAGCATCTCACGCGAGAGCCAGAGTGAGCTTCACCACGCTCGCAGCAGGGAAGCGGAACACCGGCGCATCGCCCTTGATCTCTATCTGCGCGGTTGTTGGCACGATAGCCTTTCGCTGCTCAAACGTATTGTGAGCATGAATGTCAGACGCGGTGAGCACAGTTGCGCTGCCACTCTTCACCCGCGCGCCGCGGATCGCAATCTGCGCCTCGATCGGATTCTTGACATCCGGATTCACCGCCGTCAGCACCAGTTCTTTCCCGTGCAGGGATGCCGAACCTTGCAGTCCCCAGAAGCTTGCTGTCTGCCCGTCACGGTCGTAATGAACGGCCGGCACTGAAAACTCGGTTCTCAGACCCGTTCCTCCCTGATGTGCCGCATACATATCGAAAACGTGCCCTACCGGGGTGACGCAGAATCGATCTTCATGCGCCAGATAGAGACTGTTCAGGCAGTTGATCAGTTGTGCGCAGCACCCGATGCCCACCTTCTCCGGATGCCGGTTAAAGGTATCCAGCGTCATTCCGCTGAAGACCGCATCCCGCAGAGTCGGCAACTGCTCCAATTGATCCCCGGGCGTAAGTTCACTGCCGGGCTTATACCAGGGGCCCCATTCGTCCACCACCAGCTTGATGTGGTGCTCGGGATCGAATTCCCCCATGGCGAGCCAGTGTCCCTTGATCAACGATTCCATGACATCGCCCTGGCGCAGCAATTCGTACCAGTCCACTTCGTCGAAGTTGACCGCCTCCCCTTTTCCTTTATTCCAGTCTGAGGTCTTCCCTCGGCTCAGGTTCCAGGCGTAGTAGTGCAGCGCCAGACCGAAAATTCCCCGGACTTCGTTCTTCCCCTTGCGCACAATCTCTTCCAGAAATCCGCGCGTCCAGTCCCACTTGTCGTCATTTGGTCCTGACGCAACAAAGGACAGGTCTGCCCCGGGATACCCTGGCGCCCATGCCGTGAACCTGCGATATTCCACGGCGTACTCCTGAGGCGTGAAGTTCCCGCCGCATCCCCAGGACTCATTCCCCACGCCCCAGTAGTGAACGTTGAAGGGGTCTTTGAATCCCGCCGCCGCGCGCATGTCGGCCAGTGTGGTGCTGCCCGCGGGGGAATTGCAGTACTCAATCCACCGGTTGAACTCCTGGGCGGGAAGGCTGCGCAGGTTCGCCGCGAGATAAGGTTGGGCCCCGATCGCCCGGCAGAACTGCACGAACTCGTTCGTGCCGAAGCGGTTGGGATCGTAGCGGTGTGCGTCGGGAGCCCCAGGCTTCTCGCCGCCATTCCAGAAATTCGTGCGGCGCGGGCGTTTCTCCACCGGGCCGATTCCGTCGCGCCAGTCATAACTATCCGCGAAGCAGCCCCCTGGAAAGCGAACAATCGCGGGATTGATCTTCTTCATTTCGTCGATCAGTTCCTTGCGAATGCCGCCAACGTTGGGCACCTTCGAGTTCTCACCGACCCATATGCCGTCGTAAATCACTCCGCTCAGATTCTCCGTGAAATGGCCGTAGATGTTGGGCGAGATCGTGCCGAGAGGCTCGTCCATCAGGATCTCAATCCGTCCCGGCACTGTCTGGGCAAAGATTTTAGGAGTGGACCTGAACACCAGGACACCAACTCCCGCGGCTGCAATATTGCGAATGAATTCTCTCCGTTTCATTGGGTACTCCTTTGTCGAATCGGCCACCTAGAGTAAATCTTTTATGGAAGCGGGTTCCACTTTTCCCTTAGGGCCGAACCTCCGGCCACAATGTTCGAGTGAACAAACGCGACAAACCTCCCGGTCCAAGCGTTATAATTTTTCTCCAGTTATGCAGATGGGGCGTTATGCGCTGGTGGCTTATCTAAAAAGCCCGGCTGGCGAGTTCGTGGAGAAGCTACGGCGGGAACTGCATCCGGACCTTCCCCACATGGCGGCCCACCTTTCGATCCTGCCACCTCGCCGATTACGGGGCTCCGAGAGTGCCGCCCTTAAGGTCCTGGAGAGAATCTGCGGCGAAGAAGAGCCCTTCGAAGTTTCCTTAGGTCCGGTCGAAACCTTCATCCCGGTGACACCTACCGTCTTTATCCGCGTCGAGACCGCAGCCGGACACATGTCCGACCTGCATCGCAAGCTGAATACGGCGGAACTGCAATGTAAGGAAGAGTGGCCATACATCCCGCACCTCACCATTGTGAAAATGGGCACCGAGCCGCCCGCTCAGGCTGCCTTCGAGATCGCCCGCCAGCGCTGGCAGAATTACTCCGGCAGCCGGCGCATCCTGCTGGAAAGACTGACCTTTGTTCGTGAAGCTTCACCCAACTGCTGGCTCGACCTCGCTCCTGTCCAACTCGGACAGCGCCTGGTTTCGCGATAGAGTACTCTCGTTCACTCGCCCCGGTTACTCCCGCCACGCGTACATGGCCCTAGGTACATCTCACTCCCGTGCGTTGAAAACCTGAGTGCGCACCTGTAGATAAGGAGTAGGGCGAGTGTCCGGAATTCCGCCAAACGCCAACTCTGACGCGGCTTTTCCGGCCATCGAACAGGGAGACATCACATGCAGATCGGGGTTTACGGTTCAGGGTATCTCGGGACGGTGATTTCGGCCTGCCTCGCGGACTTCGGCACTCCCGTCTCCTGTTGCCACCCGGACCGCTCCCGCATGGTCGAAATGGCCCAGGGCAATATCCCGTTCTTCGAGAAGAATCTGAAAGAGATCATCCGCCGCAACGTTCGTGCCGGACGCCTTGCCTATTCCACCGATATCGAATCATTCGCACGGAGGACTGGCGTCATTTTCCTGGCAGAAGACAAAGCCGAAAATCTCAACGACATTGCCATTCGCATCACGCGCCTCGCACCCAAGCCCCCCATCCTGATCATCGTCACTCCCGTTTCTGTCGGTACGGCTAGTGCGCTTGAGAAAAGCATCAAGGATATTGGGCTCCAGGCCACCATCGTGTCGCAGCCGATGTTCTTCACCGACGGTTGTGCGGTGGAAGACTTCAACTGGCCCGACCGCCTGATTCTCGGATCGAGCTCGAGCGAGGCAGTGCAGGTGCTGAAGCAAATCTTCCATCCCCTGGTGATGCGCGGCGTCCCGGTCATCGTGACCAATCAGGCCACAGCCGAACTGGTGCGTGAAGCGGCGACCGCTTTCGTCGCGACCAAGATCTCGTTCATCAACGAAGTAGCTACTCTTTGTGAACGCGTGAACGCCGATGCCGTCAACCTTGCTCTCGCCCTCGGTCTGGACAAAAAGATTGCTCCCCGTTGCCTACAGCCCGGAGCCGGCATGGGCGGCGTCTTCGCCGAGTCCGATATGGACTCGCTCATGCAACTCGCGCAGCAACAGGGCGTCTCGCTGAAAGTTCTGAATGCAGCTCGCGATGTCAATGGCCTGCTGGCCGATCGCCTGGTCGACAAAATTTCGGCTGCGCTGAATTCCGTGGAGAACAAAGACGTCGGCATCCTCGGACTCGCATTCAAGCCGAATACAAATTCCGTCGCCGGATCGTCGTCCCTCCGCCTCGCCGAGGGATTAATTTCCAAGGGCGCCCGCGTCCGCGCCTATGACCCCGTCGCGATTCCCGAAGCCAAAACTCACCTCAACGGAGGCGTTCGCTACTGCGATTCCGCCTACGCCGTCGCCGAAGGTTCCGACGCGCTGGTCGTCGGCACCGGATGGCCCGAGTTCCGTGCCCTCGACTTCGACCGCATCAAGCACCTCCTGAAAAAGCCCGTAATCGTCGACACCAAGAACCTGCTAGACTCCACCCGCCTCCGCGCCCTAGGATTCGAGTACGTAGGCGTAGGCCGAATCTAGAAGGGATCCAGGACAAGGCAGCCAAAGCCCCCATGACTCATGTGGCGACGGCCGCCTCGGCCGTCCAAGCCAGGGCGAAGCCCGGCGCCCCGCATCGATGCTGTAAACCCCAAGTTGTGAACGGCAAGTAGTCGCCGTGTTCTAATATCTTCCCGTGGGCTGGACCATCTTCACCGCCATCGATCTCTTTATAGGCGCATTCCTAATCGACATGATGTCGACCACAGTTCCTCCAGAAAAACTCCCCCGCCTGCGCAAAGCGCGAAACATCACCCTGCTCTTGTTCGGAACCTCGCTGGTCGTGCTGTGCGTGCAGCTTGCACGCCGGCACGGCTGGATCTAACTCGGGCTGAAATCCGAGGTCCGAAGTCCCGACGCCGCCCCGCCAAATTGCTATAATGAAGTTCCTGCGGTGGGAATAGCTCAACTGGCAGAGCACCGGACTGTGGCTCCGGCGGTTGCGGGTTCGATTCCCGTTTCCCACCCCATTTCTTTGATCTGAAGGTGTACGTGGCACAGCCGTGTAGGCTCGAGCCCGAGTCCATGCGGCGACGGCCGCCTCGGCCGTCCAAGCCTGGGCGAAGCCCGGCGCGCACATTTCAGATTCTCGGTGAGTTTATCGCGGCCCCGTAGCTCAATTGGATAGAGCATTGGTCTTCGGAACCAAGGGTTGGGGGTTCGAGCCCCTCCGGGGCCGCCAGCAATCTCGGACTAGAAGTTCACCCGCACACCCAATTGCGCCGCAAACGGAATCCCCACCGTAGTCCCCGGCCCAAAGAAATCTCCCAGCGCCCCCGCCGGAAACAGCAACTGCTTCTGCGGGTTCGTGATCGGAACCATCGCACTGCAATTGGGCTCCGAACAGATCGCAGTAGCGTTGCTCAAATCGTTCACCGGATTCGGCAACGCCGAAATGTCCGTCACATAATTCGCGCCCGGATTATTGCGGTTAAAGATATTGAAGAATTCAGCGAACGGCCGAATTTCCCACCGTTCTCCGAAGTGAACCGGCCGGCTCACTCGCAGATCCGCCTGAATGAACGGCGCTCCCCGGAACTGATCCAGCGAAGTCTTCACGCCATTAATCACGGCTCGATCGCCCGCCGGCGTGGTCAGCGTGATCGGCCGCGCCGACTCCGCCTGTGTCATCGTGGTTAACTCCACCCCACCGGGAAGGTGCAGCGTTCCCGCGAGCACAAAGCGATGAAGCGAGTCCTCCCCCGACGGCCCGTAATCTCCCGCGCCAAATGGATTCAATGGATCGCACACGCCATTCACGTAATCCCACAGCTCTCCCAGCAGGCAGCCCCACGTCTTAGCCTTCGAAAGCGTGTAGTGCGCGATCAAATTGAACCGCCGATTGACGTTGCCCTGTGCCACGATCATCAGTGCGTTGTAGCTCGATCGGTTATCCGACTTGAACAAATTCAGGTTCGGCACCACGTTTTGCTGATCGGCGGTGTACGATCCATCCGACGCCGGAATCAGCGGTGTGAACAAATTGGTGCCGCTCGTAAAATTGTATCCGCGATAGCCGTGATTGCCCTGCTCATGAGTAAAGTCGGCGCTGATCGTCCAGTTCCGGCCCAGCGCATGTTGTACCCCGGCGGTCGCATGGATTCCATACGGAGTCTTGTAGTGCGCATCGATCAGATTTCCTGTCGCTCCCGCGCCTCCCTGTAGGCATCCCGCACCTACTAGCGAATACGCTCCACTAGTTCCGCTGAGCGCGCATGGCCCCGTCGCCACGTTCGTCGCGTTCACTCCTTGAAACTCAGTCGCCCATCCGTTCTGTGCGAGATCGTTGTAGAACAAACCAAAGCCGGCTCGAATCACGGTATTCCCGCTACTGCCCGGCGAATAAGCGATCCCAAGGCGTGGGCCAAACTGCTTGCGATAGTCGTGCGGCACGCCGCTCGCGAAAGGAACTTGTAACGCCCTGAGCGTCACGAATGCTGGATTGAGCACCTGGCTGTGGCCCGATCCTGCAAAAAGCCCAAAAGTAGTTTGCCACCGCAAGCCGTAATTCACGGTCAGGTGCCGCGTCGCGCGCCACGAATCCTCCGCGTAGAGCCCGAACCGCTGCACATTCTGCGAAAACGTTCCATCGCTTGCCGGAGTCGTCGCGGCTCCATCCGCATAGTCAAGCGGGAACTGCCCCGGATTCGCTACATAAAAACTCGGATTCTGCGGGAACGAATACAGCGTCTCCTCATTTCCTGGAAACGCGCCGCTGAGCACCGGCTCGTGAATGAAATTCACTCCGAACTTGAACGAGTGATCGCCGGTGGCGTGACTGACGTCGTACCGAAGCTGATATTTCTGTTGATTGCGCAGAGACGGGAACAGAGTAATCGGCGTCGCAAACTGGTTGTCTCCGAAGGTTTCGAATCCCGAGACTGTCAGTGACGTAGCGCTAAACGGAAACTGCAATGCAAAGCCTAGCGTCGAATTCCGCGCCTGCGTAAGATGCAACGCGCCCGCATCGAAAACAAACGTTCCCAGCCACGTTGGACTAAATGCGAAACTATTGCTCACCACGGCATTCCAATAATTGTTATGCGTCGTGAGTCCCGTGGAAGGCAGCATGGCCTGCTGCACCAGGTTATTGTGCGTCAGATAACTGTCTTCCGACATTCGCAGGAACCATTGCGACCTCGAGGATTGCGTCCAATCGAATCGCACCGATCCCAGATAGTCGCGAAACGGAATAGGAACCGTCTTCGGGACCGCGATCGACGAGACGCCCGGAATCAACCCGTCCGACGCCAATTGTGACAATGCATCGAACTGCGCAACACTCGCCGGACTATAGGCGATGCTGGCGTTTTCGCGCACATATTCCAAGGACGAGAAGAACCAGGCCTTGTCCCGTACCAACGGCCCGCCCAGTGTCCCGACATAATTCTGCCGCGAAAACGGTTGCTTCGGATTCTCCACGCAGCTCCCCGCGTCACAGGTACTGGCTGGATTCTCAATCGGGAACCGCGAGTTGAGCTCCGACGCTCGTTCGTAAAATGCCCCGCTTCCATGCCATTCGTTGCTTCCGCGCTTGGTTGTGATAACCACCGAGCCGGCGGTGGTCCCTCCGCTGTCAGCGTCCTGGTTCGCCGTGCGCACTGCAAATTCCTGAATGACATCGGGCGAAAAATTCTGCAGGAATCCTCCGATCCAATCGTCGGAGTTGTCCGCCCCGTCCACCGAAATGTCATTGTTCAGCCCAGAGCTTCCTCCCGTCGAGACAGCGGTAATCCGGGCCTTCGTCGGATCGGACGGCTCCACCGGCTGTGTCCCCGGAGCAAGATAGGCAATGTTGGCAAAGCTGCGACTGGCAAGCGGAAGCGTCTGCAAATCCTGACTGCTGATCACCCCTTGATGCACCACGCTGGCCAGATCGATCGGTTGCGTGGTGATTGAAGAAGTCTCGCCGCGCACACTGACCGTTTCCGAGGAACCCACGGCGCGCAGCGTTACCGTCACCTCGCGCACCGAACCCAGAGCCACGGAGACATCGGCCTGCGCTGTGGCGAATCCAGCGGCAGTTACTTTGAGGTGGTAGTTTCCCGGCGACAGATCATCGACCCGAAACTCGCCCCGATCCTCGGTCTCAGCCTGGCGCTGAAACGACGAATCCACGGCTTGCACGAGCACTTGCGCCGACGCCACCCGCGCGCCCGTCGAATCCAGAATTTCCCCTCGCAGCGATCCCCGCGGATTCTGGGCGCATACCGACGTCAGGAGGACGACAGTTGAGATGAACCAGGCTGCTGCTTTTCTGAACAAAGGGTCTACTCGCTTTCGAGAAGCCAAGCGGGAACCGGCAAGGGATGTGCCGGGACTGGCCAAACTATCAACAGCAAACAGTCAAGTTTACTACCACGTGGAGACAGCCGCCTTCGGCTGTCCGTCGAGCGCCGTTCGACCGATTTTATTCGCCATGCCCTCGCTCTAGTCTGACCACCTCTGCGGTTTCCGGTTCCACCGATGCTTCTTCAACTCCGCGAGTAGTCCCTTGTCCAAAGGCCCAGCGTCGCTTGCAGCAATGTTCTGCCGCACATGATCACCTTTCCGCATCCCGGGAATGGTCGTGCTCACCGCCAGATGCGACAAGATAAACCGCAGCGCCATCTCCGGCAACGACATCCCGGGAGGCAGGATCTTCTTCAACTTCTCCACGCGTTCGATTGTCCTAGGGAGATTCTCAGGGCCAAAATATCCGGCGCGCCAGTCGCCTTTCGGAAAGCGCGTCTCGAGCGTCATCTTCCCGCCCAGGCTGCCTTCATCGAACGGCACCCGCGCGATCACGCCGATATTGAGTTCCCGGCAAAGGGGGAACAGTTCATCCTCCGGCGCCTGATCGAAGATGTTGTAAATGACTTGCACCACGTCGACCAGCCCTGTTCGCAGAGCCCTGAGGCCATTTTCGGGCTCCCACCGATTGATGCTCAGCCCAAAGAACTTGATCCATCCATCCTTTTTCAGTTTTTCGACCGTCGATCGAAACTCCGGCTCATCGGCCCAGCTGTCGTCCCAAACGTGGAACTGCAACACATCAATGCTGTCGACGCGGAGTTTCTTGCGAATCAGGTCTGCATATTTGAAAACATGCTCGGCGGAAAAGACATCACCGTATTTGTACTCCGGCAACGCCGGCCAGCGATCATTGGCCGGAGGAATCTTCGAGGCCGCGTACAGCCGCTTGCCGGAATTCTGCTGCATGGCCTCTCCCAGCAGTTCATCACTCTTTCCGCCACCGTAAGCCCATGCAGTGTCGAAGAAGTTGCACCCAAGATCGACCGCCATCTGCATCGATGACCGAGACTCCCGATCGTCCGACCCAGTCCACCCGCTCATCCCCCAAAGTCCATCCCCCATTTCGCTGACTTCAAAATTCGTTCGTCCCAGTTTGCGATATTTCATGATTCCGTCCTCGAAAGAGTGTAGCGCCGGCGTCCTCGCCGGCTGTCCGGTGGGCGTCTCGTCCGCCGGAGCGAGGGTTTATTTTGGGTAGCCTTAGCCCTTTCACGACCCCAAAATCACCATCCATTTTTTTAATACCTGTCATCAAAATTATTGCGCCTGCAGCGAGCACTCCGAGGTGTTTAATAAAGCTAGATCATAAAAGTAAAGGAGTCTCGCATGAAATCGAACCTCCCTTATACTCCAACACCGGGCAAGAACGTTCCACCCGCGAGCGAAGAACGGCTACCACCCTCCCGCTTCATCGATGAGAAGATCTCCGATGAATCGGGTACGGAAACGGAAGCCGATAGCGCCCTCAAGCCCGCTGGGCTCAACAACCCCTTCTGGAATTAGCTCACTCAGCGCCGGTCAAACACGGCCGGCGCTGTGTTTTCCTCAAAAATCAGCGAAGAATTGGCAGGCAGAGGCATGGCCGGATTGCGAAATCCAGCCCCGCCATCCTTTCCAGCGCCGGATGCAGTTGCGAGTCATGGCACGGCTCTAAGGTGATCACAAACGGCAGAGAAGCCTTCTCAAATCCCGGCTTCTGCAGCAGAGAATCGATGTTTAGGTGGTGATCGGCCAGAATCTGCGCCAGCCGCGCCACAATCCCGGGCTGGTCCCGAACAAAGAATCGCAGATACCAGGGTGTCTCAAAATCGCTGCTGATCCTCGGCGTAGAGACGTAGCTTGCTACGTCTCTCTTGCCCCCAGCAAGTCCCTGGGCCACGAACATCACGTCCGACACCACAGCTACCGCCGTAGGATCACCACCGGCGCCCGCTCCTAGGAAAGCCATATCTCCGCCGTACTGCCCCGATGTGAGCACTAAATTGAGATTTCTCTGCACGCGCCCGAATGGCGAATCCGATGGAACCAGGCACGGGCCGACATCCGCGAACAAAGTGCCTTCCTTTAAGTCCGCCCGCGAAATCTGCCGGATCGTGCAGCCCAGGTCCGCGGCATAGTCAAAATCCACGGCATCCACAGCCCGGATCGTCCGCGCGCGAATCGATTCGGGCTCGACCCGCGTGTGCAATCCCGCCAGCGCCAGAATCGCCAGCTTGGCTCGCGCATCACCGCCGTCCAGATCCTCCGACGCGTCGGCCTCGGCGTATCCTCGGGCCTGTGCCTCTTCCAGTGCCTCGCTGAACGGGACCCTCGCGTTCTCGATCCGGCTCAGGATGTAATTGCAGGTTCCGTTCAAGATTCCCGCGATGCCGTGCAGCCGGTCTCCGCACAGCCCCGTGCGCAGCGCCGGGATCACCGGAACGCCTCCAGCTACCGAGGCGCCAAACTCAAGCTGGCATCCTTTACTCGCGGCCAATTGCAACAGATCGGGTCCGCAGCGTGCGATCAGCTGCTTGTTTGCGGTCACCACAGACTTGCCCAATTCGAGCGCCTTGCGTAGGATCTGTTCCGCGGGATTCAGCCCCCCGATGAGTTCGATCACGATGTCCACGTCAGACTTCAGCACCATCTCGATGTCATCGGTCCAAATCACATTCGCCGGAACCCAGTCCTGCTTCTTCCTCTGAACATTCCGATTGCAAATATGAGTCAGCCGAAGGGATGAATTTCCGCTCTCGCACAGGATTTTCGCCACCGAGCGGCCAACCGTCCCAAAGCCAATCAAAGCGATTCTGCAGACAGCTGCGCCCTGCCTTTCGACCGCTGTGCTTGCCGGTTCTGACGTCTGCTTCGCCAAGGTATCCTTCTCGCGGTTAAGTTGAATCCATCATCATACGTGTGCGCGGCAGTTCCCGAAAACTGCAAAAACGAACTGCCCGACTCGTGACGGTGTTATCGAACCGGAGTCTGGCGGAGGTCACGACTGGAACCAGTGGAATGCCTGGTTGCCAGCCGTCTTTCGCAGCCTGTCAGAGCAATTGAGGTCGCACTGACGAACCTACGGTAAGCGAGGGTGTAACAGTCGAGGAAAGATTCCCAGATAGCGCGGCTGGAAAAGGTACATGTCCAGCGCAAAGAACCCCGTGGTCAATGCAAACGTCAGCATAAGTTTTCCGGCATCACTCCAGGACTTCTCCCGCAACCGGAGATAGCCCCAAACACAGCCAACGATCACCGCGAAGTTCGACAGCCATGCCGGGATCGCGATGATCAAGTCCGGCCGCTGAAGATGTCCGGTGTGAATCCATTCTGAGAGCCGTTGCAGCCCGTTGTAGAGGAAGGTAGTGGCAAAGATGTTCGTATAGTCCCACAGTCCTGCAGCCGAGATTCCGATGAAGTATCCCCATCGGCTTCTTCGAAAACTCAATACGATGGTGGCGAGGTACATCCAAGCCTGAAAGAAATGAAGCCAGCGGATGTCAGCCTCCCAATAGGCCGAGACGCCCAGAACCACAATAAAAAAGAACGCTCCAACCAGAATCAGCCACTGCGGTGCGTTGGACTCGCGACTCGCGCTTTTCATGACCAATGGGTACGCGCCTGCCCATCGATAAGTTCCCTCTGCCTGCCGTTTTCCAGCACACGGCCCAGCGGGCGGCATCGCGGGCGAACTCCGCATCAAAGTTGGTAATATGGAGCCTGCCTGCTGCGAGTGTAATCACGG
>WNGO01000964.1_pt1 | contig 22273 bp, 22 predicted proteins | sample 5400511 | NCBI WGS metagenome assembly WNGO01 (sample SAMN13153380, study PRJNA577476) | soil metagenome | isolation source: 20 cm soil or saprolite under Garry oak tree replicate 2 | place: USA:California | collected 2016-06-15 | reverse complement strand
TACGCGCCGCCGCTTATCATCAGCGCCGCAGCGGCGAACAAAGTTTTCGATAAGCTGGAAAATGGCGCGAAAACCGCGGAGGAAATAGCGAAAAAGACCGCTGCTTCGCCGCGCGCTCTGAGAATTTTGATGAACGCGCTCGTCGGTCTCGATCTGCTGAAGAAAGATCGACGGGGAAGATATTCGCTCACACCAGAAAGCGCGGCATTTCTTATCAGCGAGAAGCCGGGAACCCACGCGGGGTTTTTTGGCACGATTGCGCCACAGCTCATTTCCAGATGGCTACGCCTGACTGACATCGTCCGCGAAGGCCGTCCGGCGGTGGCGGTGAATCAAGAAACCGAAGGCACCGAATTTTTTAGTCAGCTCGTCGAAAACATCATCCCAATGAGCTATCCCGCTGCGCAAAAGCTCGGAGATCATTTGAAGATCGCGAAAACGAAAAATGAAATTCGCATACTCGATCTCGCCGCTGGCTCTGGCATTTGGGGAATTGCGATAGCCCAGAAGTCTCCGCGCGTCCGCGTGAGCGCAGTCGATTGGGCGGGAATGATCCCGACAACAAAGCAGATTACCGAAAAATACGGCGTCCGCGATCGCTTCAATTTCGTGGAAGGCGATTTGTTGGAAGCAGATTTTGGAAACGGTTACGACATCGCAACCCTCGGCCACATTTTGCACAGTGAAGGCGAAGATCGCAGCCGCAAGTTGGTCAAGAAAACTTTCCGCGCGCTGAAATCTGGCGGCGTCATCGCGATCGCCGAATGGCTGGTGAACGACCAGCGCACCGAACCGCTGCCCTCGCTCATGTTCGCAGTGCAAATGCTGGTAAACACGGAGAAGGGCGACACTTTTAGTTTCAACGAAATCAAACGCTGGTTGGAAGAAGCCGGATTCAAAAAAGTCCGCAAGCTGGAAGCGCCCGGACCGTCGCCGCTCATCCTCGCGACAAGGCCTTAGCTGTGGATCCAACGCATTAGCGGTTTCGCATCGAATCATCTTCACATGCGCCGACCGAGATGCTTTCATTGCGGCAGATGAGAAAATCGAAAGCGGAACGGCGCAGAAAAATAAAGCCGGGCGCGGCCCCGAAAAATGTCGAGACGAACGTTCCTTACCGCAAACCTGCACTTCGCAGCGAAGCGTTTGCCAGGGCGCTCATCAATGCAAAATCGTGCATTGATGATAGCGGAGGTCTGCAAGGGCTTTTCAATGAAGCAGCGCGAAAGGCAACTACCGTACCCAGAGAACCGTTTAAAGAGTGTTGGCCTTATCTTCAGACCATGCTGCGTTTAATTCGCGCGTACTATCGTGGCGAATACGATCAGATTCGTGATGATGAGCTGTTATGGATTGTTGCTGCTCTCAACTATCTGGTCGATCCATTCGATTTTATTCCGGACAAGACGCCGTTTCTTGGCTTTATCGACGACGCAACCGTTATCGAATTTGTTACGGACAAAACCCGCCAAACGCTGGATGACTTCATGATTTGGGAAATAGCGGAGCGGTAAGCCTGTCGAATCATGGGCAAAATCACAGATTCTGACCTCATAACCGAAGACAAGGTTGATTTCCTGCTCGCAGAAGCAAAGGAGCAATTGACTGCAACCGTGGCCGACGCTGAAGCTTTGACGAAATCTGGGGTTTATCTTCTCGGTGGACTTTTGACTGTAATTACAGCTTTGGTTGGCGTAGCCGGAGCGCAATTCAATGGCGCCAAATCTTTGTCGCAGCAGAGATGGGGAATCATTGTGCCACTGTTGGTGACCACGCTTTATGCGGCAGCGGATGCCGCGATGATCATGTGGACGGCGCTTTCCTCAAAAGAACTTGAGCACGGCGGAAACACGCCTAACAACCTCGCCACCCAAGAGCTGTTTCAACTTGATACCCGTTTGATCAAGTTTTCCGAAGCGTTAAGTTATCAGGATCGAATCGAAAAGAATCACCGGCGTAACGAGCAAATCGGCATTACAATCAATCGAGGCATCAAAATGGCATGCGCCGCGCCTCTGATCTATCTCTTGCTGGTCCTAGCCGCGTACTTTATCGCGCCTTCTTCGTTCCGCCCGTAGAGCGAATGCCACTCGGCGGCGGGGGCGCTGGCGGCGGCACCGGCGGTTTAGTAGTCGAGGTTGTTTGTATTGAAGGAGGCATATTTTCCAGCAACTCAACGATAGAGCATTTCGCCGTTCATCGCAAGTCCCCATCCAAGTAATTGCTTCTAAACTAAAAGCAGTGCCGGGTTTTCGAGGAGATGACGCAGTTCTTTTAGATATTCCGCGCCGAGTGCTCCGTCGATGACGCGATGATCGCAACTCATGGTGAGCGACATGCGATGGCCGGCGACGATTTGGTCGCAATCATCGATCACCGGAACTTTTGTAATTTTGCCAACAGCGAGAATGAAACCTTGTGGCGGATTTATTACAGCGGAGAAACTGTCGATGCCCATGGCGCCGAGATTTGAAACGGTGAATGTGCCCCCTTGGAATTCTTCCGGCTTCATCCGTTTGTTGCGAGCGCGATGCGCCAAATCCTTGGCCAGCTCACTGATGTCGCGAAGCGATTTAGTTTGCGCTGCGCGAATCACTGGGGTCAACAACCCCTCTTCGATGGCAACGGCAATCCCGAGATCCACATCCGCATACTGCACAATTGCATCGCCATCGAACGAGGCGTTCACTCGCGGCACTTTGACTGCGGCTTGTACCGCCGCTTTCAGGACAAAATCGTTCACGGTGATTTTCGCCGCGTCGGCTCCTTCACCAGCGGACTTCAATTCCTCGCGCGCTTCCATGAGCGGCCCCGCATTGACATCGATCGTGAGATAAAAATGCGGAACCGGACCGAGACTTTCGGCGAGCCGTTGCGCAATGATTTTGCGCATTCCAGAAAGTTGAATGCGCGCGCTTTCACCAGCTCTAATTGAAGGCATAGCCTTCGGCTCACCTTTTTCGCGACCGGGCTGAGCGACCGCGGCTCCAGATTTCGCAGCACCCCGCACGTCGGTTTCAGTCACACGGCCGTCAGGTCCTGTCCCTTTCACGCTGGAAAGATCGACGCCGAGTTCAGCTGCGACGCGACGCGCAACGGGCGACGCTTTTACGCGCGCTTCTTCGCGCTTCTCTTCTTTGGGTCGAGCTTCCTGTTCCTTCCTTTCAGACCGGGCGGCTGACACAGGCGCCCCTACATCCTCTTGCTGCGGCGGTGCGCTTTCTTTCTCTTTCCTCTGAGCCGGCGCAGGTTTCTCCGTCTCAGCTTGCGATTTTTCTTTTTTTTGTTCTGCGGGTTTCGGCTGCTTTTCTTCTTTTTGTTCTGGCGCTTCTTCCTTTGGAGCTTCCTCACCTTCACCACCGATGAACGCGATCTTGTCGCCGACGTTTACCTTGCCGCCTTCCTGAACATAGATTTCCGTGAGCGTCCCGTCCTCGGGAGATTCCCATTCCATTGTCGCCTTGTCAGTCTCGATCTCTGCCAGCACTTCGCCCGCAGAAACCTGGTCTCCCTTCTTTTTTTTCCACGCGACCAAAGTGCCTTCGGTCATCGTGTCGCTCAGTTTCGGCATCTGGATTTCGTGTCGCTCAGTTTCGGCATCTGGATTTCAGGCATACGTAGAAGAGATCAGTGACAAGTGCCCGGTGATGTGTTTTCTCACGCGTAGCAAACATGTTTCACGGCTGCGATGAGTTTTTCCGCGTTCGGCAGTACGGCATGCTCGAGCCGCTCATTATAGGGCATTGGAACATCTTCCTGTGATACGCGTACGATCGGCGCGTCGAGCTCATCAAAAATGTCTTTCTGGATCCGATAGCAAACTTCCGCACCGACTCCACAGAATGGATGATCCTGTTCGACGATCACGACGCGATGCGTTTTTGTCACCGAACCGTAAATCGCCTTCTCATCGAGCGGTTTAATCGAACGCAGATCTAAAATTTCTGCGGAGATGTCTTCCTCTTCCAGTTGTGCCGCAACGTTCAACGCCAGCGGCACCGTCTGAGAGTAACAAATGACCGAGACATCGCTGCCCTCGCGCTTCACGTCCGCTTTACCCAGGGGAATCAGCAGCTCTTCATCGGGCGGCTCGACCATTCCTTTGGAGCTGTAGAGCAATTCCGCCTCAAGAACGAGCACCGGGTTATTGTCGCGCACCGCGGTTTTAAGCAAACCTTTTGCATCGCGTGGCGTCGCCGGCGAGCAGACCTTCAGGCCCGGCACGCTCGCGTAAAAATTCTCCGTTGCATGCGAATGCGTGGCGCCGAGTTGGTGCGCGGGCCCGTTCGGACCACGAAACACTATCGGGATATTAAATTGCCCGCCCGACATCGTGTACATGTTCGGCGCGTTATTGACGACCTGATCGAACGCCACCAGCGAAAAACTGAACGTCATAAATTCAATGATTGGCCGTAACCCCACCATCGCTGCTCCGACGCCAAGACCTGCAAACCCGTTCTCGCTGATTGGAGTATCGATGATTCGCCTTGGCCCAAAGCGCTCAAGCAACCCGTGGCTGACCTTGTAAGCGCCTTGGTATTCCGCGACCTCTTCGCCCATCAGAAAAACATTCGGATCACGCTCGAGTTCCTCTGCGAGCGCTTCATTAAGGGCCTGACGATACGTGATTTCTCTCACGGCTGATTCGCATTTGGAGAGGGCGCGCCCTCGCGCCGCTCATGCGCTGGTTCTGCAGGCCGGGGGCGGCCCGGCTCCACGGCGCCATCGGCGTAAGTATAATCATAAAGCTTTTCGAGCGGCGGCTGCGAACTCTGCTCAGCGAACTTCACCGCGGCCATAACTGCTTCCTTCGCCTGCTTATCGAGCCGGTCGAATTGTTCATTGGTTAATTTTCCCTCGCGCGTGAGCTGCGCGCGGAGCCGCGTAATTGGGTCGTCCAAGCGATATTTTTCCAATTCTTGCTTGGTCCGGTAGCTTGCCGGATCTGACATCGAGTGACCCCGATAGCGATAGGTTCGCGCTTCCAAAAACGCCGGATGCGGCTCTTTGCGGATCGAATCCGCGACCTCGGCAACCTTGTCGCGCACTTCGCGAAAGTTCATTCCATCGACAATCTCTCCAGGGATGTCGTAGCCTTCCGCGCGATCGACAATTTGCTTGAGTGATGTCGATCTTTTCACCGAAGTCCCCATGGCAAAAAGGTTGTTCTCGCAAATGAAAACGACCGGCAATTTGTACAAAGCGGCAAGATTCAACGCTTCGTGGAACGCGCCTTGATTGATTGCGCCGTCACCAAAGAAGCAAAGGGTGACACGATCTTCGCTTCTGTACTTGATGGCAAAAGCCATCCCAACCGCCAGCGGAACGTGCGCGCCGACAATAGCGTGGCCACCATACATGTGATGTTTCTTGTCGAAAAAATGCATCGAGCCCCCCAACCCGCGCGAGCAGCCTGTTTCTTTCCCAAACAATTCGGCCATGCAGGCATTCGCACTCGTACCTCGGGCAAGCGCGTGGGCGTGATCGCGGTAAGCGGTTATGATGTAATCATCATCCCGGACGGCGGCGACCGCGCCGGTCACAACTGCTTCCTGGCCGATATAGAGGTGGCAAAAACCGCCAATCTTCTGCGCTTGATACTGCTGGCTGGCGCGTTCCTCAAAACGCCGGATCAACAGCATCAGCGAGAGCATCTCGACTTCGTCGCGCTGCTCCACCGGCTGCATGGCGGTCATCCCGCAGCGGCTGGACGGAACCGCGCGGCGCCGGCTCCCGATCTCTCCCTGCTTTGCCCCACACTCATGCACAAAACAAAAAGCAACGTGAACAGAAGATCGCTAATGAGCGAATTGCGGAAGAACATCCATGTGGGCGTCGCGCTGTACTGGGGCAATCCTACCGTGAGCGATTGGACGAGTCCGGCGAAATTCTTCGCATAACCCGGATCGGTTAACCAGGAAAACGCGTTAGTGACTGAGTAGAAGATTGTCGATGCAAGAATGGAAGCCGGCAAAAGTGTCTTCAGCGATGCCCGATTCTGCAAAAAAATTCCAATGCATCCGACGAGTGCGAGCGCGGCATAGCGAACGAGAATTTGCGGATCGAGCGACGGGGCGCCGTATCGAAGGTTAATTACCACGTCGGAAATAAACAGCGTCAGGAGCGGCACTGAGAACTTATATTTCTTCGGAAAGTATGCTGCGCTGCAAAGCGCGATTGCGGCGAGCGGCGTGAAATTCGAAAGCCAGCTCGCGCCAGAATGAATCAAGAGTCCGGTCGTGACCCGATAGACGACGACCGAAAGAATGAGAAGAAGCGCGGGAATCATTCCACAGAATCTATCCGGCCGGTGCGATATGCAAAGGCATTTGCTGTAGCTGCGTCTCTGTGAGATGCGCCGAAGCGGTTTACAAACACATCAGCGCCGCGCCTCGCACAGCGAAGCGGCTACCGGCACGTTATTTAGCGGTGGCCAATGCCCGGGTGAGCCGTTCTTTGCGACGGTGCGCAGCATTTCTATGAATGATCCCGCGCTTGGCAGCTTTATCGATTGCCGAGGTCAGCAAACGAATTTGATCAGCGCTGTGCGCTTGCGCGGAATGCACTCCCTTCTGCATTGTGCGTAAACCCGTTATGACGCTGCGATTGCGAAGCGTACGTTTCGCGCTTTGGCGGGCGCGTTTGGCGGCTGATTTCGTGTTGGCCATTGCCGGTAAAACTAAGCAGCGGCCACTGGTGAGCACGCCGCACGTGCGAGCGCTACAGCCGTTTATTCAATGCGAGCTTCGCTTTTTGTCGCTCGGCCGCAAGCGCTCCGCCCATCCGCATTTCTTCGGCTGTCAGAGTGCCCGTACTCTTTTTAGATCCAGGCTGATCTTGATTCCGGGTTACGGGCTGCGCTTGTGGCTGGTTCTGCGTTAAGCGTTGAGGTGGTGCGGCCAGTGCGCTCACATCGATATCGCTGTTTGTAGGCTGTACCCGTGGCGCTTTCGCTACTTTCGGGTACCGACTTCGATTATCCGTTTGAGTCTGAGGTGCTGCGGTCGCAGCCACGAGAGTCTGAGTCAATTGAGCCGGCAGTGCTTGTACCGTTTTCGGAAGTCGGTCGGGAACAATCTGCACGACTGCTCCCACGGGAACGCGATTGTACAGCTCCGCTACGTCGCTCGATTTCATCCGAACGCAGCCATAACTGGCAGGGCGACCGATTGTTTTCTCCTGCGGTGTGCCGTGGATATAGATGCCACGCTGAAATGCATGCGCGTTTTGCGCTTCCAATCCACGCAACCAGATGATGCGTGTGATCACTGGGTCGCGACCAGGAGCATTTGGCTGCAGAATTTCACCAGTTAGCCGCCGATTGTGGAAAACAGCGCCGGACGGGACATTGTCGCCGATTTTCTTTTCGACTGCGAGATAGCCAATAGGAGTTGTCATTCGTCCCCAAGAGTCGCCCAAACCAAACATCGACGTGGACACCGGATATGTGGCCACTTTCGCGCCGTTTTGTACAAGCATCAGCTTCTGGTCTCGTACGCTGATGACAAGCTGGCTGGAAGTATCAAGCGGCGTGATAGCAAAGGCGGAGACGGCCGAAATCAGACTGAAGATTACCGCTACGGGACGAAACATGTGCAGTCTTTTACTCGACTATTTCGAGTTTGTCACGCAGGAATTGCAGCGCCCGCTCGCGAAGTGCCAAAATTATTTTTCGACCAGCGACTGCCGAATGAAGAGAGGCAAACGTAAAAGAAGCCGCCTTGGAACATCAGAAGGAATGGCACGGAGAGGAGCTGCCCGTGCACAATGGCGAACACCACGAAATAGGTGAAATAGATCGCGAAAGCCAACTCCGCCACAGGAAGTGCTGACTTCAGCGGCCGGTATTTGCAACTGCGCCACTTTTGCGATTTACGTTCGATCCCATACTTCGGCGTCCGCGTGAAATCGGACTTGTGATTGATGAGCGCTTCCAACACCGCTCGCGCGTTATTTAGCGAGAGACCAATTCCCAAGGCTAGCAGGCAGGGTAAAAAAAGAATCTCACGCATCCAAGTCCGTGGATGCAGCTCGCGCTGGGCGCAAACATAGAAAACGGCCACAGAAACCGATGCCGCAAGGAAAATCGGAATGTCCACAAGAACTGTGCGAAGCCAGCCGCCCTCGGGCGCCCCGGAGGATGGATGCAAAAGAACGCACAGAAGAGCAAGCAGCAGGTAGGCAAAGTTCGACATCAAATGCCCGGTGGCCTCGAGCTTGATGCGAAATGGAAGTTGGCTGCGCCAGATTGTGGGCAACAACTTCTTGCACGTTTGGACCGAGCCCTTGGTCCAGCGATGCTGTTGAGACTTGAAGCCATTCATGTCCACGGGCAGCTCGGCCGGAGTGACAACATCTGCAAGATAGATAAATCTCCAGCCCGCGAGCTGAGCGCGATAGCTAAGGTCAAGGTCCTCACACAACGTGTCAGCCTGCCAGCCTCCACTCTGTTCAATACAGGAACGCCGCCAGAGACCGGCAGTCCCGTTGAAATTGAAGAATCGCCCACTGCGGCTACGCGCGGTTTGCTCCAGCAAAAGATGCCCATCCAAAAAAATCGCCTGCATCCGGGTAAGCAATGAGTACCCACGATTTAAATGGCCCCAGCGTGTCTGGATCATTCCGACTTTTGGATCGGTGAAGAAATGGATTGTGCGTTTTAGCAGATCCCTCTCCGGAACGAAATCAGCGTCGAGGATACAAAGAAATTCGCCTTCGGCAGCAGTGAGTCCTGCGGACAACGCGCCGGCTTTGAATCCGCTGCGATCAACCCGATGAATGAGCTGAACGTTGAAACCCCGCTGGCGGAGTTCCTCCGCGCACGAGGCGGTGATCTGGCGAGTCTCGTCGGTTGAATCGTCGAGTACCTGGATTTCCAGAAGCTCCCGCGGATAATCCAATTCGCTGACGGAACGGAGCAATCGCTCGGCCACATACACCTCGTTGAAGATCGGCAACTGCACCGTCACCTTCGGGAATTGTTCAAAATGACGGGCAGGCACCGGCGCGCGCTTCCGGTTTTTCAAGTACAGATAAATGATGAAATAGCGATGGACCCCATAAGCTGAAAGGCCGATAAGCACGCTCAGGTAGCAGACCGTCCAAATAATGTGTCCGAGGCTTCCTTGCATGCGAGTTGCTACACCTGCCAATCGTTGAGGCAGTAAGGCCGACATGATGCCGCTTCCAGCATGTGCGTCAATTCAAAAATAGTATGTTCGCCTTTGTAAACCGGCGCCGCATTGTGTTGATACACAACAATCTCCTATCGATTTTCGTAATTGCGCTCGCAAACGGTTTGCCAATCTCCCAATCGCTCAAAAGAAACTGCACACCGAACAAGAGCGCGAGGGGTTCGTCAACATTTATACGCGCAGACATTCGCCCTTGCCTGATGCGGTCAGCAGGTTAACCGTGATATTCCAATTTTTTCGCAAAAGACAGGCATGCAGTTGGGAGATACAACAACGAAACGAAGGGGCGACCGTTTCGATCGTTTCAAGATCATCTTTCCTATTCTTCTGGCGGGGTGGATCCCGTCGATCCTGACGCTTATTGTTTCCTATACGATTCTCCGCGACACCTTGGAATCAAGAATTCTGCGTGACCGGCAAACCTTGATCCAGCTGCTTGGCCATGTAGTAGGTCACGATCTCAGCCGCAGCAGTGACATCATCAACTACTATCAGACGCTTCCCGAAGTCGCGAAAATTCTTGGCGGGCCGAATCCCGTCCCTGCCGCCCAACAATGGCTTAACTCCGCTTACTATTCGCATCCAAATATTGACGGAATGTTCCTGGCTGGATCGGATGGCGCGTTGATTGCATCAATCCCGACCGCACCAGAGATGGCTGGGAAAGACTTTGGAGCCAGTCACTGGCGCGACCAAGCGGCTGCATCCGACGAACCGGTTGTCTCGCCAGTTCATCTGCGGCTGTCGGATAATCGCCTTGTCACCGATATCGTGGCCGCAGTGCGTGCGCCCGACCGGACAATTCTCGGTTATGTTGGGGACTCGGTTCTGGTGGAAAGAATTGGTAAGCGATTGTCCGCGATCGAATTTTCGGATCGCTTCGTTTTCAAGGTGCTCGATCAAAACGGCGCGTCGCTTTTCGCGAATGATTTTAAACCGAATCCCAGTGTTACGTCGCCCCAGGGTGGCTTGTTAATCAATGAAATCCGCCAAAACAAAACCGGACATTTCGAGGAACACGGGAACCTCTATTCTTTCAGTCCGATCGAGCAGGCCGGTTGGGTGGCGATAGTGGAGCAGCCGAAGAGCCTCGCATACAAACCGGTCCATGATCTTCTGGGACGAATGACGATCCTGGCTGCGTGGTTGATCGTGCTCACGGCAGTCTTCGCATGGTTGGGTAACAGGTTCTATCAGCGCCAGATGGAATGGACGCAGCGGCTCAAGCGCGAAGTCATCTTTAACGAAAAAATGCTGGCGAACATGCCCAGCGGAATCGCCTTTGTCGAACCCGCTTCTCGCCGCTTTCTTCACGCCAACGATGCCTTTGCGCGCATGGCGGAACGTTTTGGAGACCTCCCGGCCGGCCGCGACATTACGGAAATCCCCTGCGATGAAGTGAACATTGCCCCCCCAGGAGCCATTGAGAGAGTGCTTACTTTTGGAACGCCGTTTCAACTGCATGAGCACCCATTGAAAGATAAAACGGGAGTCACGCACTTTTTGGACATTAATCTGCTCCGGCTACAAGGCGCGCAGGAAACCGTCCAAGGCGTGCTTTATCTCGTGGAAGATAAGACGCGCGACGTCACGTTGCGTCAGGAGTTGATTGCCGCAAACGCCGCAAAGGACCAATTCCTGGCACTCTTGTCGCACGAGCTGCGTAGTCCTCTCTCGCCCGTAATCGCGATGGTGGGAGAGCTTGAAGCCGAGGTGCCAGATTCCCAGCCTGTCAGAGAAGCGCTGGAAGTGGTCCGCCGAAACGTCGAGCTGGAGGCGAGGCTAATTGACGATTTGCTCGACGTAACTCGGATATCAAAAGGCAAATTGCAACTAAGCTTTGAGACGATTTGCATACACCAAATCCTTCAGCGCGCTTACGAGATATGCCGAGAAGAAATCGAAGCAAAAGATCTCGAAGTGGAATTTCAGTTTCGCGCGGATCATACGTACGTGGAGGGCGATCCAGCGCGCTTGCAACAGGTCTTTTGGAACCTAATCAAGAATAGCGTCAAATTTACCCCGGAAAAAGGCCGAATCACCATCGAAACGCTCAACCCGGCATCGGATAAAATTGAAGCTCGCGTCATCGATACCGGCATTGGCATCGAACAGGAAACGATCGACAAAATCTTTAACGCATTTGAACAGGGACAAACCGAGATCACCCGCCGTTTTGGGGGTCTCGGGCTTGGGCTCGCTATTTCGAAGGCGTTGATCGACGCGCATGGCGGAAAAATCCAGGTGCAAAGTGCCGGGAAGGACAAGGGCGCCACTTTTTCAGTGGAACTAAACACCGTGCTTACTCCGATTGGGCAAGATGGCGAAGGGCAAGATCAACAAATAGATCGGGAGCCCAAACCGGCGGTTCCAAAGCACCGGCGGGTACTGCTGGTGGACGATCATCATGACACTTGCATTGGAATGAAAAGGATGCTGGAACGCCACGGCTACGAAATTACGCTGGCCCATTCCGCTGAACAGGCAGTCGAAAAGGTTCACAGTCAGGATTTCGATCTGCTCATCAGCGACATCGGATTGCCGGACCGCAGCGGTTACGAATTGATGCGTGAAGTGCGGCTCAAGAAGGATTTGCCTGGAATAGCGCTCAGCGGCTTTGGTAGCGAACAAGATATAAGCCAAGCCAGAGAGGCAGGCTTCTCTGAACACCTCACAAAGCCAATTAATTTTGAGCGCCTGGAAAAAACGATCCAGGCTTTGCTCTCGTGAGCAGTTCGGAGGTTGCGGCGAAAATGACGCCGCGCTCTCTTACTGTCCGTTTGGGACGCCGGCTGCTGTTTTAGTGTTGCGTTCTGCGGTCTCTTTTAATTGGCGTGACAGCTTCTCAACGCGCTGACGCATGATCTTGCCAGCCTTAAATTTCACTGTCGCGCGGGGCGGAATCACAAAACTGCTACCGGGCTGATTCGGGTTTCGGCCGACTCGCGGCTTTGTCAGGCGCGGCTGAAAGACGCCAAAATTGCGCAGTTCAACCGGGATATTGTTAGCCAGGCTGTCGGTGATTTTATCAAGCGTCCGCTGGACTACATCGAAGACCTGGTGCTGGACCATGCCGGTTTGATTGCTGATGGAGACGACGATGTCGCGCTTTGTTAGCTTTGGCATATCTAATTTATTAATCGTGCCATGTGGCGCTGGCGGTGGCTACTGAAACACAAAAAATTGATTTTTTAAAGTTGGGTAACGCCTTCGACCAGAAGGCCAAAGGTATACCGCCTAAACCAAATGGCGAATGGACGAACGACGAATCAATGGCCAATGATTCAACCCGTTAAATCGTTGAAGCGTTTACATTGCTTGAAACAGCCAATCCGTTTTGATGCTTTAACGCTTCAACGAATCACGGGGGGCGTGTCCATTCCTCACGTGGAGCCGGGGCGGGATAATAGTCCGGCGCGGTCTCGTGCGCTGTGCGAAAATGTACCTTTGCCACATCCCGTAACGCGCCTGGCCCGTTCATTTCCACCAGTTTTCTGGCGACGTCTTTTACGCTCGGCGAAACCCCGCGGCCCAACCGCACACCAAGCTCTTTGCTTTTGCGCTCCAGCCAGTTGATGAACGCCTCGCGCGCGAGGATCGACGCCGCCGCTACCGCAATGTCAGATTCCGCTTTTGGGCGCTGTTCGATGGTGATCTTGCGACCGTGCTTAAGCAAGGACGCATTAATCACCCGCGAATCGGCAAACTGGTCCGACAACGAGCGTGGACATCCCGGCTTTCCCTCCAGCAAATTTTCAATCACGCGCGCATGGCCCCAGCCGAGCAGCCGGTTAAGATTACTGAACTTTGCGTAAAGCTCGTTGTATTTCGCAGGTCCGATCAGAACTGTTTCTATCAGACCCAAGGAAGTTTTCCGAATCGTGTCCGCCAGCGCGCGAATCCGCGCATCGGAACTGATTCGCTTGCTGTCCACCACGCCGGCATCGAGAAGTTTGCGCGCGATCCCGCGATCGACATACGTCCCGGCAATCACTAGCGGTCCGAAGAAATCCCCCTTCCCGCTCTCATCCACGCCGAAATGCGGCTCGAACATTTCTGGCAAATGCACTTCCTCATATCCCAGCTTCGCTTCGCCCAGAATTTTCGGCTCCAGCTCGAATTGCACGAACTCCTCCACGTCACGGCCTTGCACGAGCACCTTCGGTCCCTTCTCGTAAACCGCCACGCTCAACTTGTTTTTCTGCGCAAAGAAAAGTGTGTATTCCTTCGGCGAAAATTCAAAACCAAGCTCTTCAAGCAATGTGCGAAGCTTGGTTGCCTGCTCGTTTGTCAGCGCGTGAGTGTACGAATTCAACGCTCAACGCTCAACGCTCAACGCTCAACGCTCAACTCTGAATTCAATTTCGGGCGTTCGGGCCTTGAACGTTTTCTGCATGCAGGTCTTGCATTGATTAGATAATTGTCTAATTATACAACCATTGAACCTTCTCTTTAAAGCCCTCCGCGATCCCACTCGCCGCCGCATCCTCGAAATGCTCAAGGAGCGCGATCTCACCGTCGGCGAAATTAGCGACGCCTTTGCCATGAGTACCCCGAGTATTTCGTATCACCTCGATCTGCTAAAGCACGCGCAGTTGGTCTCCGCCCGCAAAAACGGCCAGTTCGTTACTTACTCCCTCGAAACGATCGTGCTCGATGAGTCTCTTGGCTGGATTCTTGACTTGATCAAAAAGAATAAACGGAAAAGAACACGAAAATGAAAAACAAACTTGCCTGGCTCGAAGTGGGCCTGCTCATCGCACCGTTCGTCGCGCTCGTCGTGCTGTGGAATCAACTTCCAGCGCGTGTTCCAATTCACTGGAATTTGCGAGGCGAAATCGACGGTTGGGCTCCGAAAGCGATTGGCCTGGTGATTACGCCGGTTATTGCGCTCCTGGCCGTAGCCCTACTGCACGTCCTCTCCTGGCTTGATCCCAAATTGCGGCGAAATCTCGACAGAACCGATCGCATGCACAAGGTGCTCCAAATTGTGAGCGTCGTCTTCGCCGCTTTCTTCGCTGCGATTTTTGCTGTACAAATCGCTGCCGCTTTGGATCGCACGGTACCGGCCGCACGAGTCCTCAATGCGGGCGTACTCACCTTTTTGGCGATCCTCGGCAATTACCTCGGCACTCTGCGTCCAAATTATTTCATCGGGATTCGGACGCCGTGGACCCTTGAAAATCCGCAAACTTGGCGCGCAGCGCATCGGCTCGGTGGGCGGCTGATGTTCTTCGGCTCGTTGTTCCTGCTCGTTCTGGAATTTTTTATCAGTGAGAGCGCTTCCGGTGTTCTCTTGCTGACTTTCGTGCTGCTGCTTGCGCTTTGGTCGTTAGTCTATTCCTGGCATCATTATCGAACGCATGGCATCGCGCGGAAAACGCTATGAGACGCGAACCGTGTTAGAAAGGTATTTCGAGATGTCTCGACTCCGCTCGACATGACAAGTTAGAACCTGCTTGCGAAAGCGCGTGGACATTAGAATTCAACGCCCAACGCTGAACACTTAATGTTCAATCATCTTCTGAATTGAGAGGTGGACGTTGGGGCGTTGAGCGTTCAGCGTTTGCCTTCAAATCGTGACATCGCCAAAAAACGTTCGCGCGTTCCGCCGCTCTCTTCTGCGGTGGTTTCGCCATCGCGGCCGCGACCTCCCCTGGCGCTGCACGCGCGATCCTTACGCGATCCTCGTCTCCGAGTTGATGCTCCAGCAAACTCAGGTCTCCACAGTGATCCCTTACTACAACGAGTGGTTTCGCCGTTTCCCGGATTTTGTCTCACTGGCTCGCGCTTCCGAAAACGACGTCCTTCACGCATGGCAAGGCCTGGGCTATTATGGTCGCGCGCGAAATCTTCGGGCTACCGCGAAGACTGTCGTAGATCGATATCGCGGACGCTTACCGCGATCAGTCGAGCAAATGCAGCAACTTCCTGGAATCGGAACATATACCGCGCACGCCGTCGCGAGTTTCGCGTTCGATCAATCGGTTCCGATCGTCGAAGCTAACACTGCTCGCGTTTTGACACGACTCTTCGATTTTCGCAAACCCATCGATTCTGAAGCCGGCCAGCAAGCGCTTTGGCAATATGCAGCGATGCTTGTTCCAAAATCCAACGCGTCGATTTACAACTCTGCACTCATCGATCTCGGCGCGCTTGTTTGCATTTCGCGCCAACCTAAATGCGGCATGTGTCCCGTGGAGAAATTCTGTCGTGCGAAAAATCCGCAAACTCTTCCGGTCAGGAAATCTCGTCCGCACACAAAGCGACTCAACGAAGAGCACGCGTTCGTGACTCGTCAGGGCAAGATTCTGCTCGAACAATCATCTACACGATGGCGCGGCATGTGGATTTTGCCGCCATTGCAAAGGAGATCGGCAAATCAACGTCCGGTTTACAGGTCGATTTTTTCGTTCACGAATCATCGCGTCACGTTAAACGTTTACGCGCGTCTCCGGCAAAAGATCGGCAAACCCGCGCAGCGCTGGCTCAGAATCGATTCACTCGAATCGATCCCAATCCCTTCGCCACACCGTAGGGCGGTGCGGCATCTCCTCAATGAAGCAAGAGGAGCAGGATCACACCCGCAGCCGTAGTCAATATTGTGATGGGAACACCAAAGCGGGCGTAATCCCAAAAACCGACCTGGATATGATCGCGCGCCGATTCGACAACGATCATGTTCGCGACCGAGCCGATGATCGTGAGATTGCCGGCAAATGTGGTTGCGAGCGCAAGCACCTTCCACATCAGGTCCGGCTCTGTGAAGCGCACAATCCAGTTTCCTGCAACGAGAACGAAGGGGACGTTCGAGAAAACGTTCGAACCAGCTACGGAAAACCAGGCGAGATTCCATGCTTGCGCCGGCGCGGTTGATCCGAAGATCGGTTGTAACCGCCCGTAAATCGCATCAGGCAATCCTGTATCGCTCAATCCATCGACGACGATAAACAGCGCAGCGAAAAAGACGAGGAGATGCCAATCGACTAGCTTAAGTACGTCGTGCGTGTCGCGCCGTGCGAGCACCATCACCAGCGCCGCGCCCGTCATCGCCGTCCACGCCAGGTTCAAGCCGGAGAGGAAGCCAACGAAGATCGACACGAACACAACACAAACGAGTGCGAACAAACCGCGATCCAGTTTTGGAACCGCATGGACGGCACGATCAATCGTTGCTCCCCGCAACATTCTTCGAAAGCCCAACCGCAAAATGCAAAAGTTAATCGCCAGCCCGACAATCGCCGCAGGCAGAAGCACACGTGAAAACTCCAGAAACGAGATGCGGGAGAAATGTCCGATGATCATGTTTTGCGGATTGCCCACCAGCGTGGCCACGCTGCCGATGTTTGCGCTGGTCGCGAGAGCGATGAGATACGGCAGCAGCGGTAATTTCCCGCGCCGAATAACGACCACCACAAGTGGTGTGAGCATCAGGCAAATCGTGTCGTTCACCAGCAGGGCGGAAAGAATTCCCGAAGTGAGCGTGATATAAAGCAACAGACGCGCCGGAGTTCGCGAGAAATTCAAAACGAGTTCCGCCGCCCATTCGAAAAAATGCGCGAGATAAAGATACGCCGAGATAAGCATCATGCCGAGCAGCAGCACCAGCGTGTCGTAGTTGATGGCGCGATACGCGCGCTCCGGCGTCATCACGCCGGTCGCAACCATGAATACCGCGCCTAGCAACGCTGCAGCCGGGCGGTTCAACGGCAGAATCTTGAGTTGCCGGCCGCTGATAAGCACGTAGGTGATCACGAAGATCGCGCTTGCGACAAGCTCCCGCTGCCAGTGATTCACACGCGTGCATAACGGATGCCGGCCCGCTTTTCAACGGAGCGACGTTGGCCTCGCTTTCGCTGCTTTCGATCAACGTTGGCCGTTGAACGTTGAACGTTTCTCTGCGATAACCCTTTTTCGAGATATGCGCAGCATGACTGGATACGGTCGCGCCGAGACCGATCACGCCGGGACGAAATTTAGCGTTGAGCTCAATTCAGTGAACCGAAAGCAAAGCGATATCGTGATCAACTTGCCGCGCGATCTCGCCGAGCTCGAGCCGCGTATTCGACAGACGATCAACGAAAATATTTCGCGCGGCCGGACCAATGCCACCATCACGCTTCACAGCGGCGCGGATGGCGCGCGCAACCTGGCGCTCAACACGGAACTCGCACGCTCCTACCATGAAGCAATGCGGATGCTGCAGAAGGAACTGAACGCGCCAGGCGAGATCACGATCAGCACAATCCTGCAGGCACCCGGCGTAATGCGCTTCCCAGAAGAAGCCCTGACCGCGGAAGAAGCTTGGCCGGCCATCGAAATCGCGCTTCGCGCCGCCCTCGCAGACTTAATCAAAATGCGGGAACGCGAAGGCAAACATCTGGCCAAGGATTTGATTCATCGTCTCAAAGCAATCCGGAAAAAACTCAAGGAGGTTCGCGCGCTTCATCCAGACGTGGTGAAAAGATATCGCGCCGCGCTTCTCGACCGCATCCAAAAAGCCGGGCTGCCGATCGCCAGCGAAGACGAACGTGTGCTGAAAGAAATTTCCTTTTTTGCAGATCGCGCCGATGTGTCAGAGGAGTTAACGCGGCTCGAAAGTCACCTTGCCCAATTCGCTCATCACTTGCGCAGCAAGGAGCCAGTCGGGCGCACATTGGAATTCATTACGCAGGAAATTTTTCGCGAGCTCAACACGCTGGGTGCAAAAGCGAATGATGCAGCCATCTCACAACGCGTTATCGCCTGCAAAGCCGAACTGGAAAAGATCCGGGAGCAAGTTCAAAACCTTGAGTAACCAGTTTAGCCGCCACGGAATTCTCTTCGTCATCTCCGCGCCATCGGGTGCAGGCAAGACCACGCTGGTCGAAGCGCTCAGACAAACCGTCAATCTTTTCTATTCGGTCTCCTGCACCACGCGACCGCCGCGCAGCGGTGAAATTGACGGCGAACATTATCAATTTCTTTCGACTGCGGATTTTCGCGCGAGACTCGAAGCCGGCGATTTTCTGGAACACGCGCAGGTGCACGGAGATTTTTACGGCACATTGCGCGAGCCGGTGCTGACGAATTTGAAGAACGGAATCGATGTCTTGATCGACATTGACACTCAGGGCGCCGCCACAATCCGCAATTGCGACGATGCAATGATTCGCCAGGCGCTGACCGACATTTTTATTATGCCGCCGGATCTCGACGAATTGCGGCGACGTTTGACGAAGCGCGGCACTGACACTGCACAGCAGATCGATTCGCGTCTCGCCACCGCCGTACGAGAAATGGAATTATGGCGCGATTACCGCTACACTGTTATCAGCGATTCAATTCAAGAAGACCTGGAAAAATTCCGCCACATCATGGCTGCAGAAAGTTTTCTAAGCCGACGATTGAGGCCGAAGTGACGCGAAATTATTTCGCGCTTAAGTTGACGATCTTAGATGGAAAAAAATTCCAAGCGCAGACTTGAAAGGACCAGCGCGCGAAAAGTTGTGCGCATTGCGGCTGGAAAAAAATCCATCGTGCTTGGTGTCACGGGATCGATCGCCGCCTACAAATCTGCCGAACTGGCCAGTGTGCTCGTTAAACAGGGTCACGAAGTGTTTGTCGTCATGACGCACGATGCGATCGAATTCATTTCGCCACTGACGTTGCAAACGCTTTCCAAAAATCCGGTGACGACGAGCTTCTATGATGAGAAGGAAAGCTGGCGACCCGGTCACATCGATCTTGCGGATCGCGCGAACCTGCTGCTGATTGCGCCCGCCACCGCGCACATTATCGCCGAACTGGCGCACGGCTTGGCCGGTCACCCGCTTGCGGCGATCGCCCTCGCCACGCGCGCGCCGATTCTGCTTGCGCCGGCCATGAACGGAAAAATGTGGCAGCATCCCGCGACAGTGGAGAATGTAGAAAAATTACAGATGCGGGGCGTGGAATTTATCGGTCCAGAAGAAGGAATGCTGGCATGCGGTTACGAAGGCATTGGCCGACTCTGGAAAGTTAATGACATCGCCTTCCGCGCGGAGTTCTTGCTTGCGCGGCAGGATAATTTGATCGCGTGAGATTTCTCGTCACGGCCGGGCCCACGCGCGAGCCGATCGATCCGGTTCGTTATGTTTCAAATCGTTCGTCGGGAAAAATGGGTTATGCGATCGCAGAAGCTGCGCTCGAAAGCGGGCACGAAGTCATTTTGATTTCCGGCCAGGTCAGCCTCCAGCCGCCGCGCGCGGCGAAATTGGTTGCCGTTTCAACGAGTGACGAAATGTTCGATGCGGTGCATCGCGATGCGAGCAAATGCGACATATGCGTGCTGTGCGCCGCCGTGGCGGATTACAAGCCGGCAAAAGTTTCACCGGCAAAAATCAAAAAGCGCAGCGAAAATTTTTCGCTCGAACTAATTCCTACGCGCGACATTCTTGATTCATTAGGCCATTGGCATGATCGCCGATTCCTTCTTGTCGGCTTCGCCGCAGAAACGAATGACGTGGAAAAAAACGCCGCGCGGAAACTGCGCGAGAAAAATTGTGACATCATGATTGCGAACGACGTGAGCAGCGCAAATTCGGGAATGGACAGCGACCTAAATGAAGTAACGATCCTCTTCAAAAACGGCGAGCGACACAAAATTTCGCGCGCGCCAAAAAAAATTATCGCGCGCGAGCTCGTAAAATTTTTCAAAATTATGCAACAAAAATGTTTGACAAAAAAAATGTGATGATTAGTGAACGCAGTTAAGTGAAGTGAAAATTATTCCCAGCTCTTCACCGAGTTCCGCACGTTGCGGATTGAAAGGGGGGAATTAGTCGATGGCAAAGAAAAAAAAGGCAGCAAAGAAAAAAGCAGCGAAGAAAAAAAGGCACTAAGCCCGAAGCTTCGTTAACGGCCCCGAATTTCTTCGGGGCCACAACCCCTAACTTCAACCCGGGAGGAGAATTTATTTTCCTCCCGGTTTTTTATATTCCAACATGCTCTGCCGCGTGCGGTCTTCTCAGCGCGTCGGGTTTGTAACTTCGACGGAATCCGCTGAGGACAGCGGACTCTACAGAGCTTGTCGCAGCAATTCGGTCTTGAGATGCTTGGCTGCGCTCAGGATGACACGCGTCGTTTGCGGTTCCGGTTCAGCTGCATTTCTCGCTTGTGCACTTTCCGTTCTTTGTGCGACGTAATATTTCGCCATGAAGCATTATCTCGATACAGCCGAACAGGCTGCGCGGCAGGCGGGAAAGTTGCTTCGGGAAAATTTCCGGCGACAGCAGCGGGTCAACGCTGCCGCAGCGCACGATCTGAAACTGGAGATCGATGTTCAGGCGCAGGAGTTAATTACGAACTTGCTTCTGAAAGAATTTCCCAGCCACGCCATTTATGGCGAAGAAGGAATGGCCGGCGATCAATCCAGCGAGCATCAGTGGGTGGTCGATCCACTTGATGGCACCGTCAATTATTTCTACGGCATCCCGCATTTTTGCATCTCGATTGCGCTCCGCCTGCGCAGCGAGATCATGGTCGGCGTTATCTACGATCCAATTCGCGAAGAGATGTGGGCTGGGCAAAAAGGCGAGGCCCCGAAACTAAATGGCTGTCCCTTTCATGTTAGCGATCGCGCGGACCTCGCTGAATCCGTCGTCTCAGTCGGCCTCGCCAAGACCGGAGAGACGATCAACGCGAATTTCCCACTGTTCCAGGCGATGATTCATCGCGTGCGCAAATGCCGCGTGCTCGGCAGCGCAGCGCTCGATATGGCTTACGTCGCGTGCGGACGATTCGATGCGTACATTGAAACTGGGATCAGCTTGTGGGACATCGCGGCTGGCTGGCTTCTGGTTGAAAACGCCGGCGGAACTGTCGATCTTCGCCCGCTCGAACACATGAAAGATAAGTACAGCATCGTGGCATCGAATGGCGTTATTGATTTGAAACTCTGATGAATGACGAAGCTCAAATGACGAATGACGAAGCAAGCACGAATGTTCGAATGACAAATGAGCGATCGAGAATCTCTTTTGGTCATTCGGATTTCGTCATTCATTCGGCATTCGTCATTCGTCATTCGTCATTTTCATCATGATTCGATGTGGAATCGGCTATGATGTACATCGGTTCGCCGAGGGACGTAAACTGATTTTGGGCGGCGTCGAGATTGCGCACTCGCACGGGCTGGAAGGACATTCCGATGCCGATGTTCTGTTGCATGCTATCGCCGATGCCTTGCTGGGAGCTGTCGCTGAAGGCGATATCGGTCAACATTTTCCAAATACCGACGAGTCAATTCGCGGCATCAGCAGCATCGAGATTTTAAGGCGCGTAATCACACGTTGCGGCGATGCGAAAAACAATTGCCGACGCGATTGGCATACTCGATTCGAATGTGAGTGTGAAGGCGACGACCAACGAAAAACTCGGCGCGGTCGGACGCAGCGAAGGCATCGCCGCAATCGCGATTGCCACTGTCGAAGTAGAATGACGCCTTTCGTTAGGCCGCGCGCCGCATGGTCATGGTGAGCCGAATTGAACCATCTCTCAACCGAAGCGATGGCTTTCTGCAAATAGGAAGCGTGCCATTCTTTTGTGAGGTCCCTCGCTCCGCTCGGGATGACATCGTATAAGAATATGTCTCTCCGCTTCTTTAATACCTACTCGCGCGAACTTGAAGAATTCGAGCCGCTCGATCCGGCTGCGCGCACAATCAAGATCTACACCTGTGGGCCGACGGTTTACAGCCGGGCACACATTGGAAATTTTCGCGCCTATATCTTTGAAGATTTGCTTCAGCGGCATCTTGAGCTGCGCGGTTACAAGGTGCATCGCGTCATGAACATCACCGATGTGGACGACAAAACGATTCGCGGCGCGCGAGAGGCCGGCGTCCCGCTCGTAAAATTCACCGAGCAATTCAAACAGGCGTTCTTCGAAGACGCCAAAACATTGCGGATCAAACGCGCGGACGAATTTCCCTGCGCGACCGACCAGCGTTACATCGACAGGATGATCGCGATGATCGGCGCACTCATTTCGAAAGGCCTCGCTTATCAGGCGGACGACAAATCGGTTTATTTTCGCATCAATAAATTTTCCAATTA
>WNGO01000685.1_pt1 | contig 22293 bp, 19 predicted proteins | sample 5400511 | NCBI WGS metagenome assembly WNGO01 (sample SAMN13153380, study PRJNA577476) | soil metagenome | isolation source: 20 cm soil or saprolite under Garry oak tree replicate 2 | place: USA:California | collected 2016-06-15 | reverse complement strand
ATGGTGCCGCATTCGATGAACGGCGCGTACTCGGACCGTGGTTCTCAAGAAATTTTTGCGATAAGATTGCCTGACGCAATGTATCCAGAGCGAAAGAGTTAGCCATAGGGGCCGCTACGGCGCCCGGTCGATGCACAAAACCCGCAGGCGGAAGATGACTGTCGACGTTGATGAAGGCAAGAAAGCCGAAGAACAGTCGAGATTCTTGGCACAGCTGCAAGCCAGTCTAAATGTGATTCCGGCGTATACCTGGTACGCGGCTCCGTCCGGCGGCCTCACTTTTGTGAATAAACGAACTGCGGATTACCTCGGTCTTCCGAAAGATCATCCCCTACGTTTCGGCATCGACATTGGTGCACAGTGGGACGCCCATATCCCATTGTTGCATCCCGACGACCAGGAAAAATCCCGCAAATCCTGGTCAACCTGTCTGCGCACGGGCGAGTTCGCTGAAGAAAATTTTCGAGTTCGTGACGCTCAAGGAGGCTACCGCTGGTTCCGCAGCCGCGTCGAACCGCTCCGGGCGAGCGATGGAACCCTGCTGCAGTGGGTCGGGTTGAATGTCGATATTGAAGAGCTCAAACGCGCCGAGGACGCCCTTCGAGAAAGCGAATACAAGCTCCGTCAAATCATCGAAACGGTACCTGGCCTTATTTGGTCAACGGCGCCCGACGGCGAACCGATCCAACTCAATCAGCGCACGTTGGACTATAGTGGCATGCAATTTGAGGACTATTTGCATGGTGGTTGGGAGGCACTCGTGCACCCCGACGACTTTCCAGAAACTGCAAGTGCTTTCTATCACGCAATTCAGACAGGAACTTCGTACCAGACTGTGCACCGCCTGCGCCGGGCGGACGGCGAGTTTCGTTGGTACCATGTTCGTGGTGAGCCTCTGCGCGATCGACAGGGACGCATCATCCAGTGGTATGGCCTGTCCGTTGATATCGATGAAGCCAAGAAGGCTGAAGACCGGCTACGCCGCAGCGAAGCCTATCTAGCGGCAGCACAGAGGCTGAGCCACACTGGTTCCGCGGTCTACAACGAGACGGAAATTCTTCATTGGTCCGAGGAGGCTTCCCGCATCTTTGGCTTTGATCCGCTGCAGGGCATTCCGAGTCGCGAAGCGGTGTGGCAGCGGATCCATCCAGACGACGTAGACAGGGTGAACGAAAACATCGAGCGCGGCGTGCGCGAAAAGAGAAGCTTCGCGAATGAGTTCAGAACCATACTGCCCGACGGAACGGTCAAATACGTCGAAGCAACTAACGATCCCGTGTTCTCGGCAAGCGGAGAACTTCTAGAGATTGTCGCCACGGGCATGGACGTGACGGAGCGCAAGCGGGTGGATGATGCGCTGCGGGAAAGCGAACGAAGTGCACGTTCAGCAATTGACGGGATAGCCGGTCTGGTTTCGGTCTTGGCCCCGAACGGTGAACTCGAAACCGCCAATCGCCAACTCCTCGAGTATTTTGGCCGATCGCTGGAATGGATAAAGAACTGGGGAACAAACGATGCGGTGCATCCTGAAGACCTTCCTCGTGTTCTTGAACTTTTTAAGAAAGGGATAGCCTCCGGGAGTCCCTTCCAGCACGAACTACGCCTGCGGCGCTTCGACGGCGAATATCGGTGGTTTGACAACCGCGGCGTTCCAATTCGCGATGACTCCGGGCGCATCGCGCGCTGGTACGTTCTACTGACGGACATTGAGGATCGCACACGAGCGCTCGCGCAATTGGATCAGATGCAATCGGATTTCGCCCACATGAACCGCGTGAGCGTGATGGGAGAATTGGTTGCCTCGCTGTCTCACGAAATCGCGCAACCGATCGCCAGCGCGCGCATCTACGCCCGCGCGGCCCAGAATTTTATCGACATGCAGCCGCCGGACCTGGGCGAGGTCAGGGAAGCGCTCGCTGGTATTGTTGGCAATGCTGGTCGAGCCGGAGACATCATCGACCGCATCCGTGATCAGATCAGGAAGGCGCCTCCGCGAAAAGAGCGATTTGATCTCAATGCGGCAATCGATGAGGTGATCGTACTGGGGCGAAGCGCCATCACCAAAAATCGCGTCTGGGTCCAGACCAGGCTTTCTGAGGGATTATTTCCGGTTCACGGCGATCGCGTTCAATTGCAGCAGGTGGTGCTGAACCTGCTCCTGAACGCGGTCGAAGCAATGGGCTCGGTTGAGGCAGCGCCGCGGGAGCTATTGATCAGCACCAAGCAAGACCACACAGGTGTCCTTGTGGCAGTCCACGATTCCGGGCCGGGCATCGATCCGGAACATCTCGATCGCGTTTTCAATTCCTTCTACACCACAAAGCCCAGCGGAACAGGGATGGGGCTGCCGATTTGCCGGTCTATCGTAGACGCTCATGGGGGCCGGCTGTGGGCAGAGGCGAATGAACCTCGCGGCGCGATATTTCAGTTCACCTTGCCCACCGCGTAGTTGCCCCGGAGTGCGTCGCCTCGGCGAGCGCGCACGTCTGCTTTTGGCACCCTTGAGACGTGCCGACAGCGGCTGAGAATGTCTGCTTATCGGGTCAGACCCGAAGTGATTGGCGCATCGTCAAAACGGCGCGAACGATCCACAGCAGACCAATATCCTCCTGTGACTTTCCTGCTCTGATCGCCCATTATTGGATGTTCCTCATCCGTGCCGGCTCAAGGTCGCGCCTCCAGCGGGATGGACTTTGACCAAATGCCTGCCTGAAGAGCCTGCACAGATGTGCTTGATCGGAAAAGCCGATGCTCCGGGCTATTTCGCGCAGCGATGCCGAGCTGGTGATCATCAGATGACACGTCCTCTCCAGCCGTCTCCTCACCACGTAGGCGTGCGGTGGTTCTCCGAAGGCTTGTTTGAAGGACCGCGAGAAATGTGCCGTGCTTCGCTGCGCTACGGCGCTGAGATCCTTGGCGTGGATGGTGCGGTGCAGATTCTCGTCGATGAAAGCGCGCACGCGCGCTATCTGCCAGGCCGCTAATGCGCCGGGTCTGGCACCCTTGGCGCGCGAACGGCGCTCGATTTCCGATTGCAGGACAGATGACGCCGTGGCCAGCGACGCCTTCGCCGCCTCGCGGTCGCGCTCGAGCTCATGCTTCGCTGTCTCAAGAAGCTCGAACAGGTTGTTCGCCAGATAGACGAACTGCTGCAGGTCGGTTGGCGACGGAGTATCGGGCTGAGTCATCGAACGCTCGTTGACGCGCACAGGTCGAGAGCCTGATCGATGATAGTCTTGATGGTGCGTGCGCATCGGCCGCATTCGGCGCTGCAGCCAAGCAGCCATAGAGCTGCTTGGCATTGCGTGGCAGATCTTCCGATGCGCGGACAGCACCGCGGACGTCTTGATCGCTAAGGATATTGCATGAACAGACAATCATGAAGACCGATCTTTGTGGCTCTTAGTTCGTTCTCCAGATCGAAGACATCGACGACCACATGGTGATGAGACTCCCGCGTGATGCCGGCATCAGGTTCTCAAAAAGCGCTAGTGACGTGGTCGCCCCTAACTCCTGCCGTACCGGTCTTGATCGCAGGCCTGCAGGATGCGGACAAAATCGGCCATGCTGGATCGATCCCGGTTTTCGGCCATAACCGCAACCTGAGTATTGGACGTGAGCTGGCTCCTTTGCCAAACCCGCAGTAGGAGATCGGCGATGTTTTTCATGGCGTACTCTCTGCAGCCAACTGTGGCAGTGGACACTAATTACTCGCGCCGCTCGATCAAGAGAAAAGGCCGGCGGGCGTTACGCCGCCGACCTTGTCCTGCAACTGCCGGCTCGCGGGGCGGTTCCGTTGCTTTGCACTCCGCATTCATAGGTAGCACCGAGCACTTGGTTGACGCCATCGCACGCGAGTATGAAGTGACCGTACTGAGGTGGGCTCGGACTCGTGAATCGGGATAAGTACGACTATGCGTTGGTTTAATCACGGGTTCAGCTGTCCGAGGAGTCGCGGGCATCCGACGGACTGCTGCTTTTGGCGCAAGGCAACGGTTCGGGATAAATCTTGCTTATCGAAACCGTCACCTAACAGTTTTGGGCATTATTGGTCGCAATCGAGCAGCCGCGTTCAATCGCAGCCGGGGTGGGCGTGTATATTGAATGCACGCGTTGACGAGCCCGCTCAGTTTCAGCGCAGTACCGAATGCTTTGCCGCTACGGAAAGCAAGTATGATGATGAGACGATTGATAACCATCTTGACAGCAGCCACGCTTGTCCAAGGCGTGCTCGCGGCCGCCGCCGAGGCGAACGGGAGCCGGCGGCTTGGCAGCCAAATCAGGTTCGGGAGTATTCCTGGTCCCTACGGTTCCGGTCTCCGTCAGCATATCCGGCACGGAAATGGAGCTCACAGTTGTTATTTCCCTGACGAGTGGCCGAAGCTCCCGCCTTGGCCACCGTTCTGCAACTGAGCCAAGTGGTCGATGCCCGAATCCATGGTACAAGCGCGTGCTCTTTTGGACGGCGCTAGCTGGTCTCACTTGGCTGACGAGCGACCTCGATCGTTGATCTCCACCGTGGCAGTCATGCCTGCCGCAAGGATGACGCCCGGAGGCACCTCATCGATATGGACGCGAACCGGGATGCGTTGGGCCAGGCGCACCCAGGTGAAGATGGGATTGACGGTAGCAACTCCCTGATTGTTGGGCTGCGCGTTCGCAACGTTGATTGCGCGGGCGATGCTGTCGACGTGACCGCGCACTATCTGATTGCGCCCCATCAGCTTGATTTGAGCCGGATCTCCCACCCGGATGGGAGCAAGGTTTGTCTCCTCGAAATATCCATCGACCCAGAATGAATCGGCGTCGACAAGAGAAATGGTGTTTACGCCGATATTGATGTAGTCGCCGAGCTGCGCCAACAAGTTCGTCACATAACCGTCGACCGGAGCGAGAATGCGCGTGCGTTCGAGGTTCACCTGCGCCTGGTTCAACTGAGCTTTGGCTTGCGCGAGACCCGCCTCGGCACTCAGGCGCTGCGCTTTCAGTGTCTCGACCTGCCGCAGCGTCTGATTGAGGTTTTCCTGCGCAGACTGCACCGTGGCTTCCTGCTGATGTAGCTGGGATGTAAACTGCTGCGCATTCTGAACGGTGCCCCAGCCGTCCTTTGCCAACTTTTGATAGCGTTCGGCCTGTTGCTGTGCAAATACGAGCGCGGCGTGCCCCAGCCGCAGTTGAGCCTGGCTGGCATCGATCTGTGCCTGTTGGACGTTCATTTGAGCGTCGATGTTCTGCACGTTCGCCTGCGCCTGCTGCACTGCCGCCTCGGCTTGGCTGACCGCGATCCTGAAGTTGGTCGGATCGATCACCAGCAGCAGGTCACCTTTGCGAACGTATTTGTTGTCGACCACATTTAGCTCGACGATGCGCCCTGCGACCTCCGGCGCCATCGTGACCACATAGGCGCGCACGGTGGCGTCGCGCGTCCACGGTGCTCCCATGTAGACGCCCCACATCGCCCATCCAAGCAGCCCGGCAAGTGCAACCGCTGCAAGCGTGATCAAAAATGGACGTATCCCCATACTGCGCTTGGTAGCGGTGCGGGATTCCGGCGGGCGTGAGGGGGCGTCTCTGTCGAGATCATCCGCCGCCTTGTCGCGCTTCGATGTAACTTCAGCCACAGTCATGACGAGCTCACTCGGGTCAGGATGAAAGACGAAAGAACGATCATGTAAACTGCAAACACGAACAAGGCGGGATGCCAGACGTACCGCAGCAAGCCCCATCGGTCAGCGACCCGACGCAGCACGATGGTAATGAGCCAGGCTTCGATCATCATGATCGAGATCGGCGCAACGTAGACGCCGAACAGGTTGATTTCGGTAAACCTCATGCCGACGCTCCTGCGTCGAAGTAAACGCCGTGCTCGGCAAGCGCCTCGGAGATAACCAGGATACGGCCGCGCCCTCGAAGGGCCATGGTTGCCTGAGTGCCGGTTTCACGCGTAGAGGCGAGTCGGCCGTCGAATTGACGCAGCTTCGCGATCGCTTCAGTGCTGTGTCCAAGCGCGATGTCGTTGAGTGCGGCGTCCAGCTCTGTGGTCGTTCCAAGGTGCGTAGCCATTTGGCGAAGGCCGATGATCTCGGTGCCGATGGAAAGCGCGGCAACCAGCTGTGCGCGCTGCAATGGCGTTGCCTGATCCGGCAACGCTGTGAGCCGGCTGTAAAGGCGGCTCTCCCAATAATCCGGTGTCGGAAGCAAGGGAGCGATCGCGAGGCGGCGCAGGTCACGGGAGGTCAAGGCGAGAAGGCGACGCACTCGAAAGGCCGGCGACAACGGAGGCAACAGGCGAAATGCCAGCGGTGCCACGCCGCAGCCCACGACGATTGCAAGCGCGGAATTGTAAAATTGTATGGTGTCGTAGTTCATCACGTTGGTGGGCGCGAGGAGAGGGTTGAAGTTGAACGTCATGGCGGTCAGGACGGTGGTCACTATTGGTTGCCGGCTCACGGCTATTGCAAAGCCGGCTGGTATGAGGAAGAGACTCAAGGCGCCGCAAAAGGCCGGGAACGTTTGCAGCGCCGGCAACATCGCGAATTTGAAGGCCGCCGCGCAAACGACGGCGCCAGAGGTGCCCAGCGCGAATGCGAGAGCTCCGCCATAGGCAAGATCGCCTTTCGGCGAAAGCAACAGAACCAAGACCGCTACGAATACGATCGCCGAGACGCCGTTTGGCCAGGCGGTCGCGACCCAGAAAAGTTCGACAGCACCGATAGCGAGAAATGCGCGTGCCGCATTGAGTAGAGCAGGCAACCAATCGGGTTCGGTTAGCCGGACGCGGGGAGCGCGGGGGGAAGGTTGGTCGGGAGTATCGACAAGCAGCGCCAACCCATCGAGCACGTGCAACATGCCGGCCAGCACCTTGGCTGTTTCGTCAGCGAGCAACCGCAGCGATGGCGTGTCGGCGGGCAGGGCCATCAACGTCCGCACCGCCTCCTCGCAAACGCCGCGCAGGGCCAAAGGATCAGCGATCCAGAGCACCGGCGAGGCCGCTTCCGGTACCGATCGAAGCTCGGACGGGAGGCTTCGCAGGATGATGTGGGCCCCCTGCCGCCTTGCGGCCTCGGGCAAGCGACCGAGATGCGCCGCTACTCCGCGCCAGCCGTCCAGCGCCCCGAACAAGCCGTACATAGCTGTTTGCAGCTTCGACGAGTGGTAGCGCACGTGGCTGGATTCTCCGAGCACCTGATCAATGGCGGGGTCAAGTGCGATGACGCGCCGGGCGAATTCGCGGCGCTCGGCTTTCGTGTCCGGCAGTTGCGGCTCTGCCAGGTCGAGCATCCGGATGAATCGACCCATGATCTCGGCCGCGAGATTTGCAAATGATCCTGCGAGCCGCCGCTGGGCGCCGCCGAGATCAGTGCCGGCGAGGACAATGCCGGCGCACGCGATCCCGATGCAGATCTCGCTAGCGCGCGTGACCGCCAGCAGGAAGACATCCGAACTCGCCCCACCGGTCGCGCCGAGATTATCGGCGGCAATGATCGCTGCAGTATAGCCGGCGAGCGCGGCCGAGTAGGATGCGAAGTTGCGGAACACCGTAGCGGCGAATGCACAGATGCTGCACCAGAAGGCAAGAAGCACCAGAAAGGCAATGCGATCCTGCGGGAAGCACGCGGTCAGCACCACGATCAGTGTGGCGCCGACCGCTGTGCCGATCATCCGGAACCAGCCCTTGCGCAGCGAAGCCCCGAGCTGCAGCTGGCACACAATCGCGGCGGAGGTACCCGCCCAAAAAGGATTGTCGAGTTCGAGCCAGAACGCAACGAAGAGAGCGAGGCACATCGCCGCCCAGAGGCGAAGTGCGTACAGCAGTGGCGGAGCAGCCTTCGCCGCATTCGCGAGGGCCGAGTTCCATCGGCCAATGGCACTTGCATCAGCTCTCGGTCCGGTCTGGTCGAATGCGTCTGCCATTACCCAATCCTTGTCCATTTTGCGACGGCTTACAGAGGATTTACCCCGCCGTGGCCGCCGCCTATCTGCGCGATATCAGACGTGGCAACATCGTTCGTTCCGTTGTCCGACCGTGAACGAACAAGAGCGTCGCCGAAGGTGATCGTGTCCATTGCTGGCTCGCGCGTCGGCGGCTCAAACTCGGGCTTCGACGATTGAACTACGCCGGTTATGGCTGTCAGCCCGATGGTGCTGATTGCAGTGTCGCACTCGCTACCCACCACGCATGTGCCGAACACAACAGACCTCATCGATATTCGAAATTGCTGAGCGGAGCGTTGCAGGTATCCGGCCGATGATCTTTTTTTAGGAAAAGCCGGCGTAGAGCGCTTGTTGAAATGTGCTTGCAATGTCCTGATCGTGCGATCGCGACGCGCGTCGTTCCGAACTCGCCATCCGACAGTTTGAGCATTATTGGTCCCAATCGAGCAGCCGCGTTCAATCGCGGCTCGCAATTAGAATGCATAGTGGGCACGCATTGACAGCTGTTCGAACTGAACACGACAGCTCTCATTTTGAAGGAGCTTTGAGCAGCAAGATGAACTTCGAATCGGTTGCTGGTCAGCTTTGGGAAAAAGGAGCCTGCTTCGAGATGAGAAACATCCTTGCCCAGGCCACAGATCGCGAACATCCGGATATCCGCCGCAAGCGCCTGTTGTTTCGGTGCTGGCATCGCGGGACGCAGGAAAGCGACCTCATTCTCGGGCCGTTCGCCGAGGACTCCCTCACGACCTTGAACAACGATCAGCTCGGGCGGTTCGAGGCGCTGCTCGATTGCACGGACCCCGACCTGTTTGATTGGATCTTCGGCGTTAGTGATCCGCCGGCAGAACATGAACACGACGTGATGGAGCTGCTGCGCAGTTTCTGCACCGAGCGACATCGTGCACCGCGGCAAATTGGTCAGCATCGAATTTGAAAATCGACCGGAGGACCCAATGGAACGTCCGTTATCGCCCTTCATGTTCCCGACCTGGTATCGCTTCCAGATCACCTCGGCGCTGTCCATCCTTCACCGGCTCACGGGCATCGCGCTGGCGGTGGGCTCAATCCTGCTCGTCTGGTGGCTCATCACGGTCGCGGCCGGCGGTGAACTGTTTACAACCACCCACGCGTTTCTGATTTCTCCGATCGGCCTTGTGCTGTTGTTCGGCTGGTCCGTCGCCTTTTTCTACCACTTGTGCAACGGCATCCGTCACCTGGCTTGGGACGCCGGCTACGGCTTTGAAATCAGGAGCGCTGCTCGGAGCGGCTACGCTGTTCTCGCCGCGACCGTGCTGCTGACCGCTATTACCTGGCTCTATGTGTTTTTGATCTAGGAGATTCCAATGACAAAGGCTTCTTCTCTATCGGACGGGACGGCACTGCGCGACGAATTGGTGCCCCGCCGTGTCCGCCAGTTTGGCAGCGCGCGCGATGGACTGCGCGAATGGCGATTGCAGCGCCTGACGGCGATCGCGCTGATCCCGCTGAGTCTCTATTTCTCTGCGTCGATCCTGTCGCTCGCGACCTCTGACCGGAAAACGGCGGCCGACTGGCTGTCCTCGCCCATACCAGCGTTGCTCGTAATCCTCGTCGTTCTTGCGGGGATCACGCATGCGTTGATCGGTGTTCGCTCGGTCATTCTCGATTATGTGCACACGCGCGCCAGGCTTTTGGCAGGCGAGCTCCTCTTTCGTGCAGTTGCGGTGATCCTTGCGGGCGCCGGCGTGCTCGCTGTCCTCAAGCTCTTTCTCGGTCGCTAAGGAGACCAGAATGCCCAACGCTTATGAAATCGTTGACCACTCTTTCGATGTGATCGTCCTCGGTGCCGGCGGCGCCGGACTCCGTGCGACGCTCGGGATGGTCGCGGCCGGTTTAAACACGGCCTGCATCACCAAGGTCTTTCCCACGCGAAGCCACACCGTCGCGGCGCAAGGTGGCATCAGCGCCGCCTTGGGAAATATCGAAAACGACGAATGGCGCTGGCACATGTTCGATACGGTGAGAGGTTCCGACTGGCTCGGCGACCAGGACGCGATCGCATACATGTGTCGCGAGGCGGTGGATGCGGTCATCGAGCTTGAGCATTTGGGCGTGCCGTTCAGCCGAACCGATGCCGGTAAAATCTACCAGCGGCGCTTCGGCGGGCACACGACGGAATATGCCAAGGGGGACATGGCCTATCGGGCGTGCGCCGCGGCCGATCGCACCGGCCATGCCATCCTGCACACGCTCTACCAGCAGTGCCTGAAGCACAAGGCCCGCTTCTTCATTGAGTATTTCGCACTTGACTTGCTGATGGACGACGACGGTGTCTGCCGGGGTTTGCTCGCCTGGTGTCTTGAAGACGGATCGATCCATCGCTTCCGCGCCAACATGACCGTCATTGCGACGGGCGGGTGCGGGCGCGTCTACCAGTCCTGTACCTCGGCGCACACCTGCACCGGTGACGGAAGCGCTATGGCGCTCCGCGCCGGCCTGCCGCTGCAGGACATGGAATTCATTCAATTTCATCCTACCGGCGTCTACGGCGCCGGCGTTTTGATTACAGAGGGTGCTCGCGGCGAGGGCGGCTATCTGACCAACAGCGAAGGCGAGCGGTTCATGCCCAAATATGCACCGCGAGAGAAGGATTTGTCATCGCGCGACGTCGTCAGCAGGGCCGAAGCTGTGGAGATCCGGGAGGGGCGCGGGGTCGGCGAGAAAAAGGATCACATTCACCTTCATCTCGAGCATCTGCCCGCAGATGTGCTCGATGCGCGTCTGCCCGGTATTGTCCAGTCAGCGCGTACCTTCGCCGGCGTCGACGCCCACAAGGAGCCAATTCCGGTCATTCCGACTGTGCATTATGTCATGGGCGGCATTCCCACGAACATCAAGGCCGAAGTCGTTAATCCGACGAAGAACGACACCGAGACAGTCGTGCCGGGATTGATGGCGATCGGTGAAGCGGCATGTGTTTCGGTGCATGGCGCCAATCGGCTCGGCACCAACAGCTTGCTTGATCTCATCGTCTTCGGACGGGCGGCAGCGCTGCGCGCGGCTGAGCTGATCAAACCGGGAACTCGTGCGCGGGAGGTGAATGGTCACTCGCAGGAGGCTGGTCTCTCCCGCTTCGACCGGACCCGCTATAGCAAGGGCGGTAACAAACCCGGCGAGATTCGTCCGCTGATGCAGGAAGCAATGCAATCGGGCTTCGGCGTGTTCCGTCGCGAAGACACCTTGCGGGAGGGCATGAAGGGGCTGACGGACCTGCGCGATCCGCTGGAGCGCGTTACGGTCGATGACTCCTCGCTGAAGTGGAACGTCGCGCTGGTTTCGGCCCTCGAACTCGCCAATCTGGCGGAGCAGGCGGTCGTGATTGCTCATTCCGCCGTTGCCCGCACGGAATCGCGAGGCGCACATGCGCGAGATGACTTTCAGCAGCGCGATGACAAGAATTGGCTCAAGCACACCGTTGCCTGGAAAGACGCGGATTGGAAGGTCACCTTCGACTATCGCCCGGTGCGTCTGAATACACTTTCCAACGAAGTGGAAAGCTTTCCGCCGGCAGAGCGCACTCATTAGCGCTTCGGGCACGTCGATAGCAGCGATTCGCCATCAAGCCAGGAGAGTCCGAAAATGTCCGAGTTCACGCTTCCAGCAAATTCCAAAGTCGGCAAAGGCAAATACTGGCCGGCACCGAAAGATGGTGTGCACGTCAAGAGCTTCCGGATCTATCGCTGGGATCCGGACAAGAACGCCAACCCGACGATCGATGTATTCGAAATCGATCTCGATCATTGCGGACCGATGGTTCTCGATGCGCTCGTCAAGATCAATGACCAGATCGATCCGACGCTGTCGTTCCGGCGCTCCTGTCGTGAGGGCGTATGCGGCTCTTGCGCGATGAACATCGACGGACACAACACGCTGGCCTGTCTGACGCCCATCAACAGCCTGAAGGCGGGTGCGAGCCGAATCACGCCGCTGCCGCATTTGCCGGTCTTGAAGGATCTCATTCCTGACCTGACCGGATTGTACGCGCAGTACGCGCTGATCGAGCCATGGCTGCAGTCGGATCAGCCGCCACCGGACCGTGAGCGCCGGCAATCTCCCGAGGATCGCGCGAAGCTGGATGGCCTGTGGGAGTGCATCCTTTGCTTCTGCTGCTCCACATCATGCCCGAGCTACTGGTGGAACCAGGACAAGTATCTCGGTCCGTCCATCCTTCTCCAGTCCTATCGCTGGCTCGCTGACAGTCGCGATCAAAGCACCGGCGAGAGGCTGGATCGCCTCGAGGATCCATTCCGCCTCTATCGCTGCCATACGATCATGAACTGCACGAAGACGTGCCCGAAAGGACTGAACCCTGCGCATGCGATCGGCAACACGAAGAAAATGATGGCTGAGCGCGGGTAAACCCGCGAAGCGGATGAGAGCACCATGTCAGACTTTCGAACGGAAGCCGACGGGCTGGGCCAGGTTGATGTGCCGGCCGACAAGCTTTGGGGGGCGCAGACCCAGCGCTCTTTGCAGCATTTCAGCATCGGCCGCGACCTGATCCCCCGCGAAATGATCACTGCCTATGCGATCATAAAACGCGCCGCAGCCGCCGCAAACCACAGAGGTGGCCGGCTGCCGGATCAGGTCTACGCCCTGATCACACGTGTCTGTGAGGAGATTCTTGCTGGCGAACATCAAGACATGTTCCCGCTGCATGTGTGGATGACGGGCAGCGGCACGCAGTTCAACATGAACGTCAATGAGGTCGTCTCGAACCGCTGTTGCCAGCTCGCAGGCACACCGCTCGGCAGCAAGCATCCGGTTCATCCCAACGACCACGTCAACATGTCGCAGTCGTCGAACGACTCCTTTCCATCGGCGATGCACATTGCCGCCGCCGTCAATGTCAGGGAACGCTTGATCCCTGCTGTCGTCGCGCTGCGCGATGCGATCGCGGTCAAGGCGGTCGAATGGGACGACATCGTGAAGATCGGCCGCACGCACATGCAGGATGCGACGCCGCTCACGCTTGGCCAGGAATGGTCGGGTTATGCCGCGATGCTGACGGACGATCTGGAGCGGATCGAATTGGCATTGCCGGGCATCTACCGGCTTGCGCTCGGCGGTACGGCGGTCGGTACCGGGATCAACGCCGCACCCGGCTTCGCCGAGGCGGTCGCCGCAGAGATCGCCGCACTCACGAAACTGCCCTTTGTAAGCGCACCGAACAAGTTCGCCGTTCAGGGCGCGCATGACGCGCTGGTGCAGCTTTCGGGGACGCTGCGTACTTTGGCGGTGTCGCTCTACAAGATCGGCAACGATATCCGATTGCTCTCATGCGGCCCGCGCGCCGGTTTTGCCGAGTTGCTCATTCCCGAGAACGAACCCGGGTCCTCGATTATGCCGGGAAAAGTCAATCCAACGCAGGCTGAAGCACTGACGATGATCGCCGTGCAGGTCATGGCGAACGATGTAGCGGTCGGCTTTGGCGGCGCGGGAGGCTATCTCGAGATGAACGTCTACAAGCCCCTGATGATCGCCAATCTGACTCAGTCGATCACGCTGCTCAGCGACGGGTGCACGAACTTCCGAAAATTTCTTGTCGAAGGGACGCAGCCGAACCGCAAGAAGATTGCCGAATACGTTCACCACTCACTGATGCTGGTTACGGCACTGGCTCCGGTGATCGGCTACGACAAGGCTTCGGCAATCGCCCATTTCGCAGCGGAGAATGATCTCACCCTGAAGGAGGCCGCACTAAAGCTCGGCCATGCCGACGAGGCGACATTCGACCGCGTGGTCGATCCAGCAAAGATGGTTAGACCCTACGTAGCAAATAAAGCCGATCATAGCGTTCAGGCTGCAGGCACTGCCGGAATCGCCCGAATCGAGCAAACACGATGAACGCATCAACCAAAATGACTGCGAAGCAGCTTACCGGTTACGATCGGTTGCACAACGCGCGCCTCAACAAAGGTACCGCGTTCACGGAAGCAGAGCGAAGTGCTTCAGGCAGGCGAAGGACATGACCGATGGCAATTCTTTCGTCAATTGATTCCGGACTGCCCTTCGGCGATTTTCGCGCGCTCATAGAGCGGTTGCCGCCGCTGGACGAGCGCGCGGCTGCTCGCGTTCGCGACGATTTCGGCCGCATCGAAAAGCCCAAAAATTCGCTTGGCCGCATCGAAAAGGTTGCCGCTTGGCTCGCCGCTTCGACGGGTCGGCCGCCGGCTGTTCTGCGCCCGGTCGTGGCAGTCTTCTCCGGCAATCACGGGATCGCGCGGCATGACGTCTCACCGCGCCCCGTTGAGGCCACGCAGCGCTTTGTCGAGCTTGCGGCGGCCGGCGGCGCGGGAGTCAACCAGGTCTGTGCCGCCCACGGCCTCGGGCTGAAGCTCTACGACCTCGCGCTCGACTTGCCGACTGCCGATTTCACCGTGGGCGCCGCGCTGGACGAGCGAGGTTGCGCCGCAACCATGGCATTCGGCATAGAGGCAGTCACCGACGGCGTCGATCTCATCGCACTGGCGAGTATCGGCGTTGGTGGTTCGACTGCAGCCGCGGCGATATCGGCCGCGATTTTCGGCGGCAGCGGTGCCGACTGGGTTGGCGCGGGTTCAGGGGCCGATGCTGCGATGATCGGCCGGAAGGCGGAGACTGTCGATCATGCGCTCGCCGTGCACTCCGGTCATCTTGAAGATCCGCTCGAAGTTCTGCGCCGCTTGGGCGGGCGCGAATTCGCGGCGATCGCCGGCACAATCATCGCGGCGCGGACACAGGCTGCCGTCCTCCTCGAGGGCTTTGCGGCGACAGCGGCCGCGGCTGCGCTTCATCGCGCCAATCCGGCGGCTCTCGACCACTGCCTGTTGGCCTACGTCGCCGCGACCGAGCCCGGCCATCGTCGACTCGCAGAGAAGATCGGCCTGACACCGCTCTTCGATCTCGGGATGGGCGAGGGGGAGGGCACCGGCGCCGCACTCGCCGCCGGCACAGTCAAGGCGGCTGCGCTCATCCATTCAGGGATGCTCGCTGCAAACACTGTCGAAATCGCACAAATGGAGCAAACACGATGAACGCACCAACTAGGATGACCGCGAATCAGCTTACCGGTTACGACCGGCTGCACAACGCACGCCTCAACAAAGGTACTGCATTCACGGACGCAGAGCGCAGTGCTTACGGTCTCGAAGGTTTGCTGCCGCCGGCCGAGCTTTCGCTCGAGCTGCAGGTCGCGCGCCGTCACGATGAGATCGCTCGTCTCAGCGACGATTTGCTGAAATACCTCGTGCTGTCAGATTTGCAGGCACGCAACGAGACGCTCTATTACGCGGTTCTGATGTCGGATCCGGCGACCTATATGCCGATTGTGTATACGCCTACGGTCGGCGAGGCGTGCCAGAAGTTCGGCCATATCTTCCGTCAGCCGCGCGGCATCTACCTGCCGATCAGCGCGCGCGGTCGCGTCGAGGAGCTACTCTCCAATTGGCCCGAAAAGGACGTGCGTTTCATCGTCGTCACTGACGGCGAGCGCATCCTCGGGCTGGGGGACCTCGGCGCCGGCGGCATGGGAATCCCGATCGGGAAACTCGCGCTGTGCACGGCATGTGCCGGCGTGCCGCCGCAATACTGCCTGCCGGTCGTTATCGACGTCGGTACGAACAACCAGGCTTTGCTCGACGACCCGCTCTACTTGGGACTACGGCAAAGCCGCGTCCGCGGCGACGAATATGCAACATTCATTGATGAATTCGTGACGGCGGTGCAGCAGCTCTACCCGAAATGCTGCATCCAGTGGGAGGACTTTGCGAACATCAATGCCGTGCCGATTCTCGGGCGCTACCGCAACGAGGTCTGTACGTTCAATGACGACATCCAGGGCACTGCGGGAGTGGCCCTCGCTGGTATCCTGGCCTCGTCGCGCATCACAAAGCAGAAAATCACCGATCAGCGGTTCCTGTTTCTCGGCGCCGGCTCGGCCGGAACCGGGATTGCAGAGTTGATCAGCCAGGCCATGGCCAGAGCCGGCATGGATATACACGAGGCCAGGCGTCGCAACGCCCTCTTCGATGTCAAGGGCCTCCTCGTCACCTCTCGCAATGACCTCGCGGACTTTCAGCGCCCGTTCGCGCAGGACGGGCCGCCGATCTCAACGTTCGTCGAGGCGGTCAAGGCTCTGAAGCCTACCGGCATCATCGGGGTCAGTGGGATCCCGAAGCTGTTCACCCGTGAGGTGATCGAAACCATGGCCGAGCTCAATCAGCGGCCGATCATCTTTCCATATTCCAATCCGACCTCGCGCTCCGAATGCTCGGCCGAGGAAGCCTATCGCTGGTCCGACGGTCGCGCCATTTTCGCCAGCGGCAGCCCGTTTCCCGTGGTCGATATCGGCGGCCGGAAATTCGTCCCGAACCAGGGCAACAACGTCTACATCTTCCCAGCCATGGCCATGGCGCTCTTTGCCACGGAGGCAGAGCGGGTCACCGACGAAATGTTCCTTACCGCTGCGCAGGCCATTGCAGAACAGATCAGCGAAGGCAACCTCGCAGCAGAACTCATCTACCCGCCGCGCGAGCGGATTTTCAACTCCTCGCTGCACGTGGCCGAACGGGTTGCCGCTTGCATCTTCGACGAGGGCTTGGCGCGGGTGCCTCGGCCTGCTGATGTCGGCGAGCTGATCCGATCGCGCGTCTACCGACCGGTCTACCCGGAGTGAGGAAAAGGTGAACCGCTGACGAGAGGATTTCGGACCGTGGAATCGGTCAGCGACCGGCTCGGCACGAAGTTGTTGACATTCGTGCTGAGCGTCATTGCAGGCAGCGTGGACGTGATCGGGTTCCTCGGACTCGGAGCCTTGTTCATCGCCCATATCACGGGCAATCTCGTGGTTCTGGCGGCAAGAACTGCTGCAGGAGAGCACGCGTCGGCGGCGCATCTGCTGTCTGTTCCGGTGTTCATCGTCGCGCTCTTTGCAGCGCGACTTCTGGCGGCAACATTCGATCGCTTCGCGATTGCCACCCTAAGACCGTTGTTGCTCCTGCAGTTTCTGTTCCTTGCCGGATTTCTTGCGGTAGCGATCGAGGTTGGCTCCTCGGCCGACCCGAGCGCCGCAGTCATGATATTTGCTGCCATGCTTGGCGTCTCCGCGATGGCTGTACAAAATGTTCTTGTACAAGTTTCGCTCAAGGAGGCGCCGTCAACTGCGGTCATGACGACCAACTTGACGCGGTTTGTCGTAGATCTTGGTGAGGTGTGGCTCGGAAGGGACCCGGGTGGTCGCGCGAAGGCCGTGGCGCGAGCGCGGCGCACCGGAACAGCGATTGCGGGCTTCGTTGTCGGGGCTTGCCTTGGCGCCTGGTGTCAGGCGCATGTCGGACTGTGGTCGCTCACAATACCCACCGGTCTTGCGATGGCGGCGCTTGTCATCACCTACTGCTCAGACGCGTTCGTGCGAGCCGCCGATCGCGCCCGGTCACCGGTGCGGGGCGAAGCCGTCTGACATGCCAACAAGCGCGTCCCAGGATTGTGGCAGGAATAAACAAGTCGACGCACTTCAATCAAATCAATTGTGGCTGGTTTGGGTAGCCTCTTACGACGGGAAAGAAAAATCGATGAGCAAAACTGCATCCGAATATCTGGTCGAAGCGCTCGAGAAGACGGGCGTGAAGCGCATCTACGGAGTGGTGGGAGACTCGCTGAACGGCATTACCGACGCGCTGCAGCGAAGAAAATCAATCGACTGGATTCACATGCGGCACGAAGAGGCCGCGGCTTTTGCGGCGGGCGCCGAAGCTCATCTTACCGGAAACCTCGCTGTGTGCGCCGGGAGCTGCGGCCCAGGCAACCTTCATCTGATCAACGGCCTGTTCGACTGCCAGCGCAATGGTGTGGCGGTTCTGGCAATCGCTGCCCACATCCCCAGCAGCGAAATCGGCATCGATTATTTCCAGGCAACACATCCGGAAAACCTGTTCAGGGATTGCAGCCACTATGTCGAGCTGGTTTCCAATCCAAGGCAGCTTCCACAGATTTTGAAACGGGCAATCCGGGTCGCTGTTGCGAAGCGAGGTGTTGCAGTCGTTGTGCTGCCTGGCGACGTCGCGTTGATGAAGATTGATGCTGATGTTCCGGAATGGATAGCGCCCACGGCGCCTGTCTTGCGGCCAAGCGAGGCCGATATCGGACATCTGGCAAACTTTCTCAACAAAGCATCAAGGGTAACCCTGTTCTGCGGCGCCGGCTGCGCAGGCGCGCACGCAGAGGTCATCGAGCTCGCCCGCAAACTGAAGGCCCCGATCGTGCATGCCTTCCGCGGCAAGGAGTTTGTCGAATACGATAACCCCTACGACGTAGGGATGACCGGCCTGGTCGGCTTTGCATCCGGCTACGCCGCCATGAAGAATTGCGATGCACTTTTGATGCTTGGTACCGATTTCCCATACCGGGCGTTCTATCCGGAGCAGGCAAAAATTGCCCAAGTGGACGTGCGGCCTGAAGCCCTCGGCAATCGCTGCTCGCTTGATTTGGGGTTGCTCGGCAACGTCAAGGACACGCTCGATGCCGTGCTGCCCTCGATCAAGGAAAAGGCCGATTCAAGTCATCTCAGCGAAGCGCTGAGTGATTACAAGAAAGCGCGCAGAGACCTCGACGCCTTGGCGGAGAGTGGTCCGAACAGCAACATTATTCATCCTCAATATGTCACCCGCGTGGTCAGCGAATTGGCTGCTGACGACGCGATCTTCACCTGTGATGTAGGAACGCCGATCATCTGGACCGCACGCTATCTCAAGGTCAACGGCAGGCGACGCATTATCGGGTCGTTCAATCACGGATCGATGGCGAATGCGATGCTACAGGCGATCGGCGCACAGGCGACGTATCCGGGTCGCCAGGTCATCTCAATGTCAGGCGACGGCGGTTTCAGCATGATGATGGGAGACTTCATCACGCTGACCCAGATGGGACTTCCGGTGAAGGTCATTGTGCTCAACAATGGGACGCTCGGCTTTGTCGAGATGGAGATGAAGGCCAGCGGATTCCTGGACACGGGCTGTGATCTCAAGAACCCCAACTTTGCGCTGATGGCGGAAGCGATGGGTGTCCGCGGCATCAGGGTCGAAAAGCCGCAGGAGTTGAAGAGCGCCATCGAGATGGCGCTGGCGCACAAGGGACCGGTTCTCGTCGACGTGGTGAGTGCTCGACAGGAGCTTGCCATGCCACCCAGGACCACACTGGATCAGGCCTATCATTTTGGGATGTACACGATGAAGGCCGTTCTCGACGGCCGGGCGACCCAGCTCATCGACCTTGCAAAGGTTAATCTCTCCCGCTGATTGCGGGAGGTTCGGCGAAGCGAATCCTCGAACAGACGACCGTTCGGGCGCGGCAAACCGGGCGAAGAGTGGCGAAATCATCGGGCATCCAAACGGCAGATTTAGAATTCGCGGCTATGCCATCAACGCTACCGGTAAGTGCGACGGCGAGAGGCTAAGCCTTTGTGAAAGGAACAAAATCGATTTCACCGAACACCTTGTAGAATCGGGAACGTAAGCGACTTCGTGCCACCGTTGGTCACCAGATGCGGTCGCGCTGCCCAGGGCGCGCTGCATGAAAAACGCGACGCTCCGCCTCATAAAGATGACCGACATCCCGGAGTGACTGCCCTTGTTTCGTGTCGGCCTCCTAAAGTTACCAGGGCGGGCCACTAGAAAATGCCACGTTGCACGCAACGCAATGGCTCTTCTGTTTGCTGCGGTGCATGGGGCCGCTTATGGCACGAAACGGACATGCGGACTGCATTGCGCGATGTCCGCTCTCAGGGGCAAAGCGGAAAACATTTGCTCGCATTGAGCTTTTCCGGTTTTGACCGATGCTGTCGAAAAAGTCTTTTGGGGGTAAACAAACGAAATTTTCTAAAGCTGCTGATGCGTTTCGTGCGCAGCGACGTGAGGGACCACATCGCTTCTCAGAAAAACGACCACGGACCGTCGTATCGACACTAAAGAGCATCGCAACGGCGGAGTAGTCCAAAAATCAACATTTGCGAGATTTTTGGCGTCGTTCGATTTTCGACTTTTTCGACAACATCGACCCACAGCAGAACTCGCGGTCGGGTTGCCTGTTCTTTAGGACGGCTCACGAGTGCAGCATCACGACGCAGTGTTTGCGACCGTCGGCAGGGCGAATTGAAAGCTGGCGCCGCGGGGCAGGTTCGCGCTCGCCCATAATCGTCCGTTATGCGTTTCGATAATTGACAGGCAGATCGACAGCCCAAGCCCCAAACCGCTCGGTTTCGTGGTGTAGAAAGCTTCGAACACGCGGTCAAGTTCCGCCGGTGCGAAGCCTGGACCTGAATCTCGCACCTCGACTGACACGCCATCCGGTTCGTTACGGCTGCTGATGAGCAATTCTCGTTCCCCTTCGCCGACGTCGCGCATCGCTTCGATGGCATTGATGATCAAGTTAAGTAGTACCTGTTGCAGCTGGACCCGATCTCCCTGGACACGCGGCAAGCCCTCCGCTAACTGCGTCCGCACCGAGACGCTATTGTTTGCGGCCTCCGTACGGGTGAGAGCAATAACCTCCAGGATGGCATCGTTGATCTCTACGGCGTCTTTTCGTGCGGGCGCCTTCTTAATGAGCGCACGAATTCGCCCGACGACCTCGCCAGCGCGGTTGCCTTCCTTGACAATAAGAGAGAGCGCGTCATCCATCCCCGCCGATCGCGCAGAGGCTCACAACGAGCATCGTGCCAACGAAACTCGCCGTCCGCCCGGCGTAAACGCATGACACCCTGGTACGGAGTTCCAGTTGCGCCTCACGGTATCGCTGCTCGCTCTCCCGCAATGCTCCCTCGGCGCGTTTGCGCTCCGTCACATCTATAGCAGTACCAACAAACTCGATGAGCTCGCCGTCTTCATTGAGAACCGGATGACCCGAGGCATTGATGTGCCTAACTGTTCCGTCTGACAGAACAACCCTGTACTCGGCGAAGGTATCAACACTTTCGCGAAGCGACTCCTCAAATCTCTTCTTTACCCAATCGCGATCCTCGGGGTGGATTTGCTGCCGAAAATTGTCTCGAGAAGGTGAGCTCTCCCGTGGATCCAATCCGAAAATTCGGAACATTTCCTCGGAGCAGTACAGCACCTTTTCGGTGCGGGGATCCCAAGTCCAACTGCCCGTATGCGTCAGCTTCTGCGCTTGAGCCAGATACGCCTCACTTCGCATCAGGGCTTGCTCTGCGCGTTTGCGCTCCGTCACGTCGGTCTGTGTAGCGAAAATCTCGACAAGTTTCCCGCTTGCGGAGAACACAGGTTGGCCGATTGTTTCGAGGTGTTTGACCGTTCCATCGGGCAGTAAGATTCTGTACGCGATCGAGAACCTTCTTTTCTCGCCCACCGCGCGCCGAACCTCTGCGCTCAGCCAGTCGCGGTCGCCCGGGTGGATCCGTTGGAACACTACTTCGCGGCTCGGAAGACCCTGCGCCGGATCAAACCCCCAGATGTGGTAAGTCTCCTCCGACGCAAAGAGAATTGCCGTCCCGTTGTATGCCACCGCACCGGTGTGACTCAGTCTCTGTGCTTCCGCCAAATGGGCTTCGCTGCGGCGTAGCAGGTCTTCGGCCTTTTTGCCTTCATCAATGTCGAAACAGAGGCCATACCATTGGATGATGTTTCCCCGCCGATCGCGCAGAGGCTCACAACGAGCATCGTGCCAACGAAACTCGCCGTCCGCCCGGCGTAAACGCATGACACCCTGGTACGGAGTTCCAGTCTGAATTGCGTGCCAGAAAGCCTCTGCGGTTCCTGGATAGTCGGCCGGATGCACGAACGCCTCCCAACCACGATGCCTGAATTCCTCAAGTTGCATGCCGCTGTAGTCCAGCATGCGCTGATTGACATGGGTCGGCTCGCCGTCGGGCCCGTTCGACCAGACGAGGCCTGGCACCGTTTCGATGATTTGGCGGAGCTTTAGCTCACTCTCACGAGATTTCTCCTCCGCGCGCTTGCGCTGTGTCAGATCGAGCACGAATGCGACGCCCTCGTTACCGCCCTCTTCAAATGTTGCCCCACCAATCAGCACGGGCACACGGCTACCGTCTTTTCTGGTGTATTCCTTTTCGAACGGTTCGAACCGGCCGCCACTTTTTTGCTGTTCGATCCTTGCGTTATTCCTGTCGCGCCAGTCGGGCGGCGTCAGGTCCGCCCACCTTATGCGGCCCGAAACCAGGTCTTCGCGGTCGTGGTTCACCATGCGAAGAAATTAGTCGTTGGCCTCAAGAATGCGACCTTCGAAATCCCAAATGAAAATTCCGATGATGTTGGAATCGACGAGGCGCCGGATTTTCGCTTCGCGTTCTGCAAGATCGCGGTT
>WNGO01000982.1_pt1 | contig 22298 bp, 21 predicted proteins | sample 5400511 | NCBI WGS metagenome assembly WNGO01 (sample SAMN13153380, study PRJNA577476) | soil metagenome | isolation source: 20 cm soil or saprolite under Garry oak tree replicate 2 | place: USA:California | collected 2016-06-15 | reverse complement strand
GCTTTCCGCGGCTTTGATCCCGCCCTCGTCGCCCGCTTTTGTGCGCGCGACGCCACGCGGCTGATGAACGATGCCGGCATCGTGCGCAACCGGGCGAAGATCGACGCCACGATCAACAACGCCCGCCGCTACCACGCGCTGGTCGAAGAGTTCGGCAGCTTCGCCGGCTACGTGTGGGCTTACGCGCCCAGGCCGCGACGCCGGTTGCTCGAGCGGGATGAGCTGATGCAGGTCGCGACCAGCCCAGAGGCGGTGGCCCTGAGCAAGGACCTGCGCCGTCGTGGGTGGGGCTTCGTCGGGCCGACCACGGTGTATTCGTTCATGCAGGCGATGGGCCTGGTGAACGACCACATCCGCGGTTGCGCCGCCGGCGCCGAGGTGCAGCGTTTGCGGAGGGCGTTCACGCCGCCGCGCTAACCTTCCCCCTCGCCGGGGATGTATGGGAGCTGGTGCTCCCCGCGGTCTTCAAAACCGTTCGCGGGGCGCTGTTGAGGCGTCCTGGGTGGGTTCGATTCCCATCCATCCCCGCCAAGTGATCGCGACCTCACGGCCAAGAAGCCAGCCACAGCAGCCCGAGTTGAGTCGCCCGGTGAGACCTGTCTCGAGCAGCGCTCGATCTGCGGCCGGGAAGGTTGTCTCAGTGGAAAGTGCGAATCGCTTGACATTCGAAGCATATTGCCTATGCTTATCGCCAATGCATATGACATATGTATGGTCAGGGCATGTCACTTAGGTTCGGCGTCCTCGGCCTACTGGCTGAAGAGCCCTTGCACGGATACGAGGTCAAGACACGATTTGAGGAGATGCTCGGGGGTACCTGGAAGGTCAACATCGGATCGGTCTACCAGGTGCTCCAACGTCTGGAGCGCGACGGGCTCGTCGAGGCGACCGGCGACCGCGGTGACCGCGGCCGCCAGGCGTACCGCGCGACCGTCGCGGGGATCTCGGGGCTGAACGAATGGCTGGAAGATCCGGACTCGCAGCCGCAGCTCCTTCGCGAGGACTTTTACGTGAGGCTATTGCTGCTTGGTCGCCACCCCAACGGCCATCTGGCGCGGCTGCTCGACCGGCAGCGGCGCGTGTACCTGCAGAGGATGCGCGACCTGGCAGACCAGGAAAAGATCGCTCGCGAAGACGGGCGACCGCAGGTGGCCCTGCTGTTCAAGGGCGGCCAGCTGCACACCGAGGCGGAGCTGAAATTTCTCGACGCGGTCGTCGACGAGATGGGGAAGGAGTGAGATGGACTCTCTGATCGACATCACGGACGTAAGCAAGGTCTTCGCCGGCGGCGCAAGGACTGTGGCGCTGGATGGGGTGACTCTGCACATCGCGGCAGGCGAGTTCACCGCGGTCATGGGCGCGTCTGGCAGCGGGAAGTCGACACTGCTCAACCTGGTCGCCGGTCTAGACCGAGCAACCTCGGGCCGCATCGTGGTGGATGGCATCGACCTCACACGAGCGAATGAGACTCAGCTCGCCCGATATCGCCGCTCGCATGTGGGGTTCGTCTTCCAGTTCTTCAATCTGCTCTCGAACCTGACTGTGTTGGAGAACGTCATGGTGCCGGCCGAGTTGGCCGGAATGCGCTCAGGTGAGGCGCGGACCAGGGCCGCGGAGCTGCTGAAGGAACTCGGCATGGCCGACGTCCACCGCTCCTATGCGGCCAACCTCAGTGGCGGCCAGCGCCAGCGGGTGGCGATTGCCCGCGCGCTGATCAACCGACCGGCGCTGGTCCTCGCCGACGAGCCGACCGGCGCGCTGGACAGCCGCTCGGGTGACCAAGTTATGGGACTGCTGGTCGAGCTCAACCGGCGTGGCCAGACCATTTTGCTCGTGACCCACGACGCGAAACTGGCAGCCGGCCACGGCCGGCGCGTGGTGACGCTGCGCGACGGGAAAGTCCACGATGACGTCCGCCTCCAGCCGCAGCGTGCCGCCGAGCCGGCGGAGCTGGTCCGGCTTGGCGGCGACGAGGCCTGACGTGCGACCGGTCTTTACCCAGATCCGAGCCGCGATGCTGAGACGCAGGTCCCAAACGGCAACCGTGCTGCTGGTGAGCCTGTTGGCGACCACCGTGTCGACCATGGCACTAACCCTTCTGGTTCGATCGACCCAGCCCTTCGACGATGCCTTCGCCCGCCTGAGTGGTCCTCACCTGGTCTTCCATGTCGACGCAAGCCGGGTCAGCCTCGCCCAGCTTCGAGCCACCGCAACTCTGCCTGGTGTGACCGCCGCCGGTCCTCCTCACGAGATCGCTCTCGTTCCGCTGCAGCGCGGTACTGAGAAAGCCGTCTTCGATGTCGTCGGCCGGGATACGGCCGGTGGCGCGGTCGATCGAATCTACCTTCGCGAAGGTAGATGGCCGGAACGGCCGGGCGAGATCGCTGTTGCCTTTCGAGGTGACCTTCCTGCCCTGAACCACGTGCCGGTAGGTGCGCAGCTTCAAGCCGTGACTCGAAACGGACTGGTTCCGTTCAAGGTTGTCGGAAGCGTCGCTGATCAATTCGATGGGATCTACGAGAACAACGTCAGCATCGGCCGCGCCTGGGTGCAGTCCGGGCAAATAGCTTCGCTGGCGGACGGCGACCAGATCCGCCTCGGCTATGAGATGGCCTATCGCTTCCAGCACGCCGCGTCGCCAGAGGAGCTGCTGGCCGATCGTCAGGAGGTCGAGGCCGCGCTCCCCGTCGACTCGCAGCTCTGGAACGTGACCGACTGGCTGCGCATGCGCATGGGTTCGGTGTGGTTCGTGACCTTCATGTCGAGCGTCATCTTTGCCTTTTCCCTGTTCGCGCTCGCGGCCGTCGCCGTCATCGTCGGGAGCGTCGTGGCCGGCACCGTCCTCTCGAGCTATCGCGACGTGGGAATCATGAAAGCGCTCGGCTTCACGCCGGCGGAGGTGGTCGCCATCTTCATCGGGCAGATGGTTCTGACTGCCGTGGCGGGCGCGATCGTCGGCATCCCGGTCGGGGCCCTCGCGAGTCGCCCGCTCCTCAGCACATCGGCCGCCGAGAGCGGCCTTCCGATGCAGGACTTCGTCGATCCGCTTACCGACCTTGCGGTCTTGCTCGGGATCGTGGTTCTGGTCGGGATCGCGGCTTCCATCCCGGCCATCAGGGCAGCCCGCACGGATTCGGTGCGCGCGATCTCGATGGGAATGTCGCCGGCGGGCGCGCGACGGTCGCGTCTGGCCGAGCTGCTGACTCGGCTTGGCGCCCCCCGGCCGCTCAGCCTGGGTGCGGGCGATGCGTTCGCCCGGCCGGCTCGCGCAATCCTCACGGTAATCGCGCTGGCGATCGGCATCGCGACCCTCATTTTCACTGTGGCGTTCCAGAAGACCGTCGGTGAGCTGGCCTCCAATCGCGCCAGCTATGGATACGCGCAGGACGTCGAGGTGTTCCGGTATCCCGCATACAGCGATGCCGACCTCAGCCGGTTGCTGGCGGAACAACCCGAGACGAAAACCGTGGTCGCGACGAGGTTCCTGCACGTGGCCGTTCCCGGTGCGGCCGATGCACAGCCGCTGGTCGGCACGCGCGGCGACGCCCCATCGTTGGGTTACGGCACGCGGACGGGTCGCTGGTTCGCAAATCCCGGCGAGGCTGTGGTCGGTGCGCTGACAGCGCGGGACAACCATGTCCGCATGGGGGACCAGATCACCGTAATGCTCGAAGGAAAGCCATTGACCCTACGTGTGGTGGGCGTCGTCGACGACTTCTCGCTGAACGGTCGCGGCTTTCGGGTCGGTTGGGACACGCTGACCGCGGTGCAACCCGACGTCACGCCGAACGATTACCTGGTCAAGCTTCGAGCCGGCTCCGACCCGAAGGCGTTCGCGAAGAGGATCGGCGCGGGCCGGCTGGAGTCACTGAACGTCACGGCGACCGACCAGAGCCAGATCGACCTCTACAGCAACCTGATGGACGCGATGATCGCGGGCCTGACTGCCGTCCTCGTCCTGGTCGCGGCCGTCGGAGTGTTCAACGCCACGCTCCTCAGCACGCGGGAGCGAAGCCACGACATCGCGACGCTCAAAGCGGTGGGAATGACAGGCCGCCAGATCGCTGTGATGGTGACCGGCACCGCCCTGGTGCTGACGGTGACGGCCGGCGCTATCGGAGTCCCCCTTGGGATGTGGCTGACTGGCGCCATCTTCTCGGCCATGTTCGAGTTCATCGGCCTCGTGGTCGACGCGAGCGGCTCGTTCGGGCCGCTCACCTTGCTCCTCGTGTTCGCCGCCGCGGCCGCGGTGGCCATGGGGGGAGCTGCTTCGCGCTGCACACGCGAAGCCTGGCGCAGCGGGTTTATCTGGTCGGCACGTGGTTGATGTTGGGGCTAATCATCGTCCAGTTCGCGGCGGCGGGCGCCGGGGTCTTCTCTGTCCTCAGGGGAAATTCCGCCGGGGCGAGCATCCTCCTCTACCATCGTGGCGTCGGCCCCATCCTCATCTTCGTCCTGACCATCGTCATGGTCGTCAGCGCCTTTGCCGGACACTTTCCATGGCGGATGACGGGGATGGCGGCCTCCTTTTTCCCGCTGCTCGTGCTGCAGTCGCTTCTGATCATCCCGTACAGCTACCCGAACGACATCCCTGCTCTTGGTCAGATGCCATGGCTCTCATCACTGCACGTCCTGAATGCCCTGTTCATCTTTTGGCTCGCGTTTCAGTGGCCGATCTGGGCACGCCGCGACTTCGCGACGCTTGCCGGCATCCCGCGAACTTGAGCCCTACCGCTCGCTGGTCTTCGTGCACGTACTCTCGATCCTTACTCCTGCTCTGGCTGATGATGTTCAAGCCGTTCTGACCAAGCATGCCCATCCATCCCCGCCAAATGTCCTCGTCATGACAGCCAATATGAGAGCCACGACGGCGATGTTTGGACTTCCGACTGGTTTTTCCCAGCGGCCTCCGACCCGTCTGTCCGAGGCCAGATCGAGCCTATGATCGGGGCGTAACCCCACCCCGCAAGGAGAGATAAATGGCAGGTCCGGTAGTTCACAAGCTCAGCGAAAAGCCCCGCCCGCGATTCGGGACCGCGCGGCGTGAAGACGTCCCGGCTTTCATCGGCATCATGCAGATACTCCACCAGGAGCCTATATCGAGCTCGTTCTCGCGCCTTCTCAGCGGGACCCAACGGCCGGATGATGAGATCCAGATGGCGCATGTGTTCGAAGAAATCTCCACGCTTGCTCTTCACGGACTGCTCCCCGAGGACCTGCTTTTCGATGCCTTTGCGATCGACATCTATTGGGATCAGCTCAAAGGGCCGGTTGGCGAGGTTCGCAAGACAACCGGCAACGACAAGTTGTGCGAGAACTTTGAGCTCGCCGCCGAGCTGGCGGTTGCGTATCGCGAGGAGCGACCCGCCAAGGTCATTCGCAGCTGAGATCCGGCCGGCCGGGCTAGAAGACTGCATCAAGCCACCTCGATAACTGCGTTGCGCTAATCCGCAATCCGTAGTACTGTTCCAACCGCAGATGCAGCATTCGAACGGGAGCCCGATCGATACCAGCCAGCTCCTGAAGGGCGTTCTAGACCTCGCCGTTTTGGCGGTCCTTGCAGACCACGACAGCTATGGCTACGAGGTTCTCCGCCAGTTGCGGGACAGCGGACTGGATGGCGTTGGCGATGCCTCCGTGTACGGAACGCTGCGCCGTCTATACCAGGCTGGCGCGCTCAAGTCGTACGTCGTTCCCTCCGACGAGGGGCCGCACCGCAAGTACTACGGACTCAATGATCGGGGCCGCAGCGCCTTCGACCAATCCACGAAAACGTGGGGCTCCTTCACCAGGGCCCTCGATCACCTGCTCAATGGGAGGAGCACCGCAAATGCCAGATAGCAGCCAAGCCAACGACGTTGCCAGCTATGCCTCCGCCGTTCGGGCTGCGCTTGGGGCTCTCCCTGACACCGAGCGCGAAAGTCTGCTTGAGGATCTAGAGAACCACCTGGCCGAGGTCGCGAGCGAGTCGGGTCTATCGCTTCAAGAACGCTTGGGTAAGCCTGAGGATTACGCCGCAGAGTTGCGGTCGGCGTACGGCGCGGGAAACGACGCGTCCAGCAGCGGACGCCACGGGTCACTTCGCGACCGAGCTGCCGCACTGTTGAAGATGGTGGCGGCCGGCACTCTGCCCTATCCGGACCTGCGCGCCCTGCTCCCAGAGCTGCGCCCTGGATGGTGGGTCTTGCGCGCCTACCTGGTCGTTCTGTTCCTCGCTTTCCTCTTCAGGGATGGGACCAACCTCAGGCCGATACCCAACCCCTTCACCAGCGGTGGGCTGCTCCAAATCGTGGCAACTGTGGTCGCCATCGGAATCTCAGTGCGGCTGGGCAGACGAGCATTGCCGGCTAATCGAGGCTGGCGATGGTCCGCCGTCGGGGTGAATGCCGCGATCGCATTGCTGGCGTTGCCAGTGCTCGCGAGCATGGGCACTGGGAACAACGGATATTCATATGACTATTCCTCTGATCCGTATGTTTCGGCGGCTTCGGCCGGCTACTTCCCCGGCGTCACCAACATCTATCCGTATTCAAGGGATGGGAAGGCCCTCAAGGATGTCTTGCTGTATGACCAGGACGGACGCCCCCTCGTCCCAGAAAAAACCGACGTCGTCATAGACGTCCCCAACGGTCCTGACGGCCTGCCGATTCCCAATGCATACCCGCTAAATGAACGCCATCCCAATGGTGACCCGGTCCTGCCCCCGCGGGTTGCACTTCCACCATCGCCAACCAGCACGCCAACTCAGAGCCCAACGGCCACCCCGTCGCCGTAGCGCCGGGGAGAATCCGCAACGAGACCGGGCCTGAGCGAGTGCGGCGACTGTCCTCAAAGTTGGCTTTCGGCGGGTGGTGATTGCCGGCTATCGGGCACTCGTGATTCGGCGCGCGCCATTTACTCTGCCGGGTAGGTCCCGATCATCAAATGGTGACGATAGACGACGTTCGGCGCCTCGCGGAGACGCTGCCCCGCAGCTACGAGGTTATGGTCGGAGGCCGCGTCAAGTTTCGCGTCGGACGGATCGTCTACCTGTCGTTCTCCCGAGACCACACGGTGATGGGTTTCGCATTCCCGAAAGAAGAGCGGGACTGGTTGATTGGCGGCTCGCCCGAAAAGTTCATGCATCCGAGCGCGTCCGATATGCGCTACCACTGGGTGCTTGCGCGCCTCACAGCGCTGGGAGCCGACGAGATGCGCGCACTCGTGATCGACGCATGGCGGATGGTCGTCCCGAAACAGGTTGCCGCCGCTTACGTCGAGAGTCAGCCCTCCGCTTGAGGTATGGCGATCTGGAACTCGGACGTTTGAGGGCCCTTCTCCACGGCTAGGATCTGCCCGCCGTGCAGTTCGATGATCGCCCGCGCGATCGCGAGCCCAAGGCCGGCGCCGATCACGGAGCTTGGTCGCTGCTCGTACCGCTCGTAGCGACCGTAGAGCCAGTCGTCAAAGCCGACCGTCGCCAGCGAGTTCGACCCGACCGTGATTTGGACGCTCTGTCCCTGCGTTCCAGTGGCCACCCACATCCGGCCACCGGTCCTGGAGGTCCTTCTGCAAAATCCGATGACGTACCTGACTGCCTGCGTCATGCGGTCGGGATCTCCGTTCACCATCAGCGGGGAATGGGCGAGCGCCAGCTCGACCGACACGTCTCGATTCTGCTGGTGACCGTGGTCGACGGAGTCGCGCACGATCCCGCTCAGGTCCATGCGAACGTGGCGAAACGGCGCCTGCCTCGACTCGATGCGATGCAGGTCGAACATCTCGCCGATGAGTGCGTCCATCCGTCGCGCTTCCAGGAAAATGTCGTTGGCGCATTCGCGCACCTCGTCTGGAGTGAGCCCGCCGTCGCGAATGAGCTCGCTCAAGCCCTGCACGCCAACCAGCGCGCTCCGGGTCTCATGGCTCACCATCGACGCAAACGCAGTGACGATCCTGTTCAACCGCTCGAGTGCTGCAAGGTGTTCGACTGCGAGTATGTCCAAGGTGGTCGTTGAAGTTATCGCGTATCAGTTCGCCCGGAACGATGCCCAAAGTGACAGAACTCGCTACCCGAATGGGTAGTTGATCAGCGGCGAGCTAAACCCACCCCTGCAGTGCAGCCTTGGTGGCGAGCTCGGTCCGATTGGAGACCCCGGCCTTCTCGAGCAGCTGACGGATGTGGAATTTGATCGTGTTGTGACTCAGATGAAGCTGGTCGCCGACCTCGCGATTCGTTGCGCCGCCGACGAGAAGCCTCAAGATCTCCCTCTCGCGGTCGGTGAGCTCAGGCCGTGAGCTTCGGCCACTGGCGCGAGACCGCCGGTCCGCGCGATGGAGTGCGTTCGCCATCTCGGCGTTCTCGACTGCCACGGCCGCTTGACCCGCCATCGTCTCGAGGAAGCTGATCCATTCCTGGTCGGGGGCGATGTGGGAGCGACTGAATACCTCGAGCACGCCCAGGAGTCTGTCCGCCATCTTGAGGGGCGCGGCAACATACGAGTTCAGGCCCTCGAGCGCAAGCACTGATCGCCTGGCCTGCCCCATCCACTCCACGGTGGTTGTAGGCGCGAGCGTGATCTCCAGCAAACTCTGCCTGGTCCCTTCAGGCGGCATGCCAAATCTGAACTCCGGGATGACCCGTGACCTGAATCCCGCCGCAGATGCGACTGACAGCGAGCCGTCGATTTCGTTGACGAGCACGATGTCCGCCGCGTCGACTCGGAGGGCCGCGATAACTCGGTCGATGACCTGCTTCAGAGTCAGGCGGACGTCCTGGGCGGAGGCAACCGCGAGCGCTATCTCGTTAACTGCTGTCAGGCGTGAGAGGCGATCGCTTGCATGGGTGCGAACCTGCGCGCTGTCGATGGTGAGCCCGACTCGATCCGCGGCGCGCTGCACCCATTCGATATCCGCCTGGCTCAGCGCCTCGGTTGCATTCCAATCGAAAAGTCCGAGCGTGCCCACTGTTGCCGGGCCGGCGTGCATCGGGACCATGAGCAGGCATATGAAGTTGCCCGTGATCGGCACCGGATGATCCTCGACGTACTGTCTCCCCGCCGGCGATGCCATGGCCAGGAGCTGCTCGAAGGGCATGCGTGGAATGAAAAGCGGTGCACCACCTTCGATCACTCTTTGCGAAAACCCCGATGTGGGTCCTTCGCGCGGGCGGTTCACCGTGGTTATGTAGTCGTCGATGTATTGCGCGATTTCCGGGTGCCTGCGGTCGGCGGTGATGATTCGCGACATGTCCGGGTCGCTCTTCATCAAGATCGCGATGCACGTCGCCGGAATGTGCTGCGCGATGGTCGACGTCGCCACGGTCAGGATCGCGTCGGTGTCGACGTGGCTCTGCGAGACGAGCTCGGCGAGCAGCTTGGTCAGCTCATCGGCGAGCGAGTCCAGCACCCGGGCTCCGCGGGGGGATTCCGCTGCGCCTAACCTGGTGTTCATCGCATCCTCCCGTCTTCATTTTGCTCTGAGGTCGCCTTAATCGGTCAATTCGCCAGGGAATTTTTGGCACCCTATGTGAGCCAGATGTTGAAGCCTGTGGAGCGCCCGATCCCACCCCTGCGAAGCCTTAACTGGGCTTACTTGCTCGTCGGCGTTGCCGACGCGACGCTCCTGCCGTTTATCCCCCTCCTCCTGGTCGAGCGGGGCTTGAGCGCATCGGCGATCGGATTGGTCCTCGCGTTCGCCGCCTCAGGTTCCTTCACCGTCGGCCTCGTCTGCGCTTACCTTGCCGACCGCAAGTGGAGCCCCGAACGGATGGTTGTGCTTGCGAGCGGTGGCGCCGCGGCCGCCGCGCTGTTTCTCAACCTGCCCGGGGTCGTCACCGTGGCCCTGGTAGTCGTCACGGTCTCGCTGATTCGATCCCCCTTCATGCTGCTCGACCCGATCGCCTTGCGACGGCTTCGCCAGGCTAGGCGCACCGACTACGCGCGAATCCGGCTGCGGACGAGCGCCGGCTGGGCCGCGTCGTCGGTGGCAACGGGCGCGCTGCTGCAGGGAATCGGGTTGCGCCTCATCCCCTATCTCTACGCGCCCCTCACCTTTCTCTTCGGTGCCTGGGTATGGCGGGCGCTGAAGCCCACGCCGCTGGATCCACGCCCAGCCGCCAACCCTCAAACAAAGCGCCTTCCGAAGATCCCGCTGGCATTCGCCGGCTTCCTCGTGAGCTGCTTTCTCCTCGGCGCATCGCTAGCGGCGACGCAGAACTTTCTCACCCTGCAGATCGACTTTCTGGGCGGCGGGGCTTTCCTAATCGGAGCAGCCGCCGGATTCCAGGCGTTGACCGAGATTCCGACGATGGCGTATACGAGCGTGCTGACCCGGCTCCTCGGACACCGCCTGCTCTTCGTGATTGGATGTGGGATCTATCTCGTCATCTTCATCGCGTGGGCGTTCGTCTCGGTCGCGTTGACCGCCGCCCTGCTCAAGCTGGTGGCGGGCGTTGCGTTTGCACTGACGTTCGTTGCGGCGGTGATGATCGCGAACGATCTGGTCCCGTCGCACCTCCGTGCCACGGGACAGGCTTTGATGAAGTCCGTGCTGTTCGGCGTGGCCCCGATCCTCGGGTCGCTCGGGGGCGGAATTGTCTACGAGGCGTTCGGGCCTCGCGTGATGTTCCTCGCGGCGACCGTGGTGGTGGCTGCCGCCGGCCTGACCGCCCTCGTGGCCGTCCCCGCTCGAACGCGCACGAGCGCCGACGACGTTCCCGTACCGGCGCCCGAGGTCGCCCCGGCCATTCCCTGACGGGAACCCCGCGTCGCCGGCCGGCGTATGGGATTCGTCATGTCGCTCGGACTGGTCTGGAAGGTCGCCGCGGGCGCCGCTCTCCTCTTGATCCTGGGCACTGCGGCCACGATCACATACTTCAACCACACGCGGCCGCCGGCCTTGGGCCTCGCCTCCGCCACAGCGCGAACGCCGGCTCCTTCGCCGGTGCCAGGGGACCCGCTGGACGAGGTTTGCCGACGGCCGTCCGTCCCGGGCAACGCGGCCTCGACGGGGATCAGCGGTCTATGGGTGATCCAGCCCCATTCGGCAGCCGGCTATCGAGCTCACGAGAAGTTCGCCGAGGTCACGTCCCCCCACGACGCCGTTGCCCGCACCGAGCGCATGAGCGGCTGGCTGCTGGTCGGAGGATCCGACAGCGCGCCGCTGATGGTGACGGGTTGCATAGCGGTCGACGTGAGGACTTTGCACAGTCTCGATGTGCTGCCGGGGTTTGACACAGGAGACCGCGACAAGAGCGCCCAAGATTTCCTTGGTGCCCGATCTCATCCGTACGTGGTCTTTCAGCCGTATCCCGTTGCGCTAAGGCTCAACACGTCGAGCGATGACGTGCAGCACGTATCGCTCGCCGGCGACCTCGATATCGGAAGCGTCGCGCGGCCCGCGACCTTCAAGCTCGACGTGAGACTGAAAGACGGACAGGTGACCGCCGCCGGCCAGACCACCGTCAGCGTCCACGATTATGGAATCGAGGTGCCGGAGGAGGCGGGCGGCTTTGTCCGCGTGAATCCGGACATCATCCTCGAGGTGTCGCTGATCCTCCTCAAACCCTGAGCGGTCAGTGTGGGCCGCGAGACTCCGCGTCACGTGACCGCTTCAACAGCTCCTCGGCCGCCGCCTTGTCCCCGCGGAGTTCGGCGACCTTGGCGAGGTTGCGCCACGTCCAGGGCGGCAGCTGGCGATCACCCATCTCCTCCGCGGTGCGAATTGCGAACAGCAGGTCTTCTTCGGCCTGATCGAGGCGACCGAGATTGCGGTAGGCGATGCCGCGAGCAGCCCGGGCGTCGGCCATCTCCCAACGAGCCCCGAGCTCGCCAAAGATCGTGATTCCGCGGTCGAAGCACGGCAGCGCCTCAGTGCCGCGGCCCAGGTCGTCGAGCAGCCGTGCCTTTTGCACCAGGGTGTTGGCCACGCTGAACTGATCGCCGGTCTCTTCGGCCAGCTGGCGAGCCTCCTCGATCAGCTGCAGGGCAGCCTCCAGGTCATGCATCTCGGAGCGGTTGATCGACAGCGCGGTCAGTGCGCGAACGCGTGCCCAATGGTCCTTTGGGTCGACCAGAGAAAGGGCCCGCCGCCATACCTTCTCGGATTCGGCAAACCTTTGTCTGGTCCAGGGCACCCAACCGGCGAAGAGCAGCGAACGCACGATCGCCCACGGATCGCCCAGCTCCTCGGCCGCGAGGACCGACCTATTCAGAAGCTTCTCCGCCTTGTCGACGTCCGCTTCGAAGTTGATCGCGATGTCGCCCAGGAACCGCAGCGCAAGCGCGAGGGCGAAAGCGTCCTGGCAAGCTTCCCCGGTCGCCACGGCCCGTTGCAACGCGTTGGTCGCGGCGACGTACTCGCCCAGCCAGTAGTGGGCCTCGCCCATGCCCGCCAGGATCCGCGCCTCGCGCGCCGCCCAGCGGGCTTCCGGCCCGGCCATCGCCAGCGCCCGCTGGTATCGATCGAGGGCGGTGCGGCTCTCCATGCGCCGGCGTGCGCGATCGCCCGCAACGAGGAGCGCGTCGACCGCGCGATCCGCGAGCGTTCGGTTGTTGGGGTCCAGGTCGAGCGAAGCGGCCGCGGCCAGCTCGAGGTGATCCGCGGCCAGCGAGGGATGCCCGCTGTCAAGCAGGCTCTGCGCGACCAGCTGGTGCAGCCGCTCGCGCTCCCGCTTGGGCAGGCTGCCATAGACGACGTCCTTGAGGGTCGAATGGCGGATGCGCCATCGCTGCAGCTCGCCTGGTTGTGGGTCGCGGACGAGGATCTCGGCGTCCTCCAGCTGCTGCAGCTCCTCAGCGGTTGCCTCCGCGTCGACGAATCGCAGCTCGTTCAGGTCGAAGGCGTAACGGAAGACCGACGCCCGACGCGCAAGGTCGCGAAGGCGCGGCTCCATGGCATCGAGTCGCGCGCTCACGACCGCCTGGACCGTCGGCGGCACGCTCCGCGGTCCATGTCCATCCGCGCCGAGCGAGGACGGCATCAGCATGCCGGTGGTCTCGATGATGAAGTACGGGTTGCCTCCTGCCCGCTCGGCGATCTCGATCGCCTCGACGTCACCGATGTGTCCACCGCCGGCGTGACGCGCAAGCTGCACTGAATCGTCGCGCGAAAGCGTGGCCAGCCGGATGAGCACTGAGTTGCTGCTGTTCGAGCCCCACGCGGCCCGCTGCTCCAGCAGCTCGGGTCGCGCCAGCACGACGATCAGTACCCGTCGCGAGCCCTCGCCGCGGACGCCGAGCCGCTCGATCAGGTCAAGCATGGGCGCCTTGAGGGTGTGCGCGTCCTCGAAGATCACGAGGACCGGATGGTCGCGGGCGAGGCCGTCGATGACCGAGATGAATCCCGCCTGCACCTCGGGCACGAAGGCTGTCTCATCGCGGCTCTCCGCAAGGCCGAACAGAAGCGCCAGGCGCTGGGCTGTCCGGGCCGACATGCGGGCATCGGATACTCGTTCCGCCAGCTCGACCAATCGCTGCCGGACATCGTCAGGGCTGTCCCCGGCCCGCACGCCGGCGACGTCGCCGACGATCGCTGCAGCCGGCGAGAACGTCGCTGTGTCCGTCAGAGCGCGCGTCTGGCCGCGGAGGATGAGGACCGCGGCGCTAACGCCGGCCGCCAGCTCGTCGGCCAGCCGCGACTTGCCGATGCCGGACTCGCCGACCACGGTTGCCAGAACAGGCCTCCCGCTGGTGCTCGCCACCCCGAGGCTCTGGCCCAGGATCGCCTGCTCGTTCCCGCGGCCCACAAAAGGGATCGTTCGGCGCGCCGAACGTGGGGTCAGCCCCCCCACCGCGTACGCGTCGACCGATGAATCGAAGCCCTTAGCACGCACTCGGCGGCGCCGCGCATAGGAAACGTTGGCGCTCGTCAGGATGCTCGTGGTCTGGCCGACCAGGACCTGGCCGGGCTGAGCGGCAGCCTGCAGGCGCGCAGCAAGGTTGACGACAGGTCCGGTCACCAGCAGCTGGCCCGTCGGGGACCGGCCCACCGCCGCCTCCCCGGTCTCGATGCCGACCCGCACCTCGAGTGGGCGGCCCAATCCCAACTCGTCGCCCAGTCGCCGCGCTCGCTCGCAGATGGCAAGCCCCGCCCGCACGGCGCGCAGCGCATCGTCCTCATGCACGTGCGGGAGCCCGAACACGGCCATCACCGCGTCGCCGATGAACTTCTCCGGACGGCCGCGGAGAGCGGTCAGCTCTTCAGAGGCGGCGTCGAAGAATCGCCCGAGCATCTCGCGGGCGCGTTCGGCGTCGAGGGATTGCGCGAGGCCCGTCGAGTCGACCAGGTCGGCGAACAGGACCGTGACCAGCTTCCGCTCCTCGGTCTCGATGAGCGGTCCTGCGGCGGCGCCGCAGTTGGGACAGAAGCGGGCCGCCTCAGGAAGCGGCAGCCCGCAAACCGCGCAAGCCCTTACCACCGAAACCAGAATATGCTGCTCGCGATGGCGGACCCCAAGCTCGACGCGTTGTCCCGCGTCCCCCTCTTTGCGCACTGCACCCGAAAGGAGCTGGAGTTCGTGGCCAGCCATGGCGACGAGGTCGAGGTGGCGGCGGGGAAGACCCTGACCCGCCAGGGCCGTGCCGGCGACACGTTCTACGTCCAGCTGGAGGGCCAGTCGGAGGTCAAGGTCGACGGCAAGCGACGGCGCATATTGAAGCCTGGCGACTTCTTTGGCGAGATCAGCATGATCGACCGGGGGCTCGCCACCGCGACGGTGACGACCCTGACCGACGGGCGTCTCTTCGTGATGAGCCACAAGCAGTTTCGCGACGCGATCAAGGCGAGCGAGCCGCTGATGCTCAAAGTCCTGATGGCGATGGGGGAGCGTCTCCGCGAGGACGCGCGGGCGCGAGGCTGAGCTAGCCGGAGCCGCGCTACCGGCCGAGCGGCATCCAGAACTCGATGTGCGTTCCCGACCCCGGTTGACTTTCGATCTTGTACCAACCGCCGGCCATCAGAGCGCGCTCCCGAAGGGCGAGCAGGCCCAGGTGTCCCGGAAGATTGCTGCGCTCGGCGACGACGAAGCCCTGGCCGTTGTCCTCGATCACCCCGTGGACACCCTCATCAGCGACCCGCAACGAGAGCTTGACGCTGGTCGCCTTGGAATGCCTCTCTACGTTGCTGATGGCCTCGGCGACCTGGCGGAAGATCATCGACTTGACGTCCAGGCTCAAGTCTTCGGGAAGCTCGAGATCGATCTCCGGGCTGATGCCGGAACCAGACAGCATGCCTAGCCGATCTCGGATCGACTGGGCAAGGCCGCCAGGGCTCTCGAGCGCAGGCGGCCGCACCTCGAAGACCAGCCTGCGCAGGGAGCTTTCTACCTGCTCCAGCAGCTCGTGCAGGCCCTCGAGTGTTGTGGCGTCGAGCATGGCCCCAGGGCTCAGCCGCCCTACGTGCAGCTCCGCGGCGGTGAGCTTCTGAAGAGCGTCGTCGTGCAGCTCGCTGACGAATCGTTTCCGCTCCCGCTCGACGACCGTAGTCATGTTCTTGAGTAAGAGCTGCCGGGCGCCGTCCACCTTCGTCAGGCGGTCGATTGACTTGCGCAGCTCCTCCTCCGCATGCCACAGCTGCGTGACCTGACCGGCCGCGAGCCCGGCCGTCTGCAAAACCCAGGTGTCTTCGCGTGAAAAGCCGCCTGGCCTACTCGAGTCGTAGGCGGCGACCAGTCCTAGCCGTTCTTCTCCCGTGCGCCAGGGGACGCTGATCGCGCTTGTCACTCCCAGCCTTTCCAACACGTACCTGAACTCGGCCGACTCGTCCGCGCTGCTGACCCGAAAGAGCAAGTCCCTGTAGACGACGCGACTCGCAAGGTCCAACCCTGAAGGGTCGCACGGAGTCGGCTCGAGCCTGGCGAGGAAAGCCGGGTCGATGCCGAAACCGCCGGCCGGCGCAAGCATCCGGTCGTCATTCAACCGCCAGAACAAGACCTTGCCGGCCCCCACCAGCTTGCTCATCGTCCCGGCCAACCGGCGGTAGAAGTCGCTGAGGCTCTGGCCCGCGACCGCGTGCGAGGACACGGCAAGAAGCACTTCGACCGCAAGCTCGTGAGCCCTCTCGACGCGCTCCGCGCTGCGCAGCCTCTCGGCGATGCGGCTGCGAGACTCCTCATCCCGCTGACGCATGAGTGCGCCGGCCAGGGCATGGGCGGCCTGCGACGCGAAGATCGCGAAGGCTTGCCGGTCGGTCTCGCTGTAGTCGGACGGCCGCGCCACTGCGAGTGCACCGAACACCGCGCCCGCCGTCTGGAGCTCTGTCCTGATGCTCGCGCTCACAACGGCGGAGAAGCGGCGGGCAGGCGAGGTCTCGACGCCGGCGCCAGCCAGAAGGTCCGCCGCCTCCGCGTCGGTCAGGCGGTACGAACGGTCGGCCACACGCGAGAAGAGTTGCGGGCCGCCGAACTCCTGCTTGTCCAGGGCCAGAACGGCCTGACTGGACCCGGTGAGCGAGAGCGCGAGCTCGACCGCGGTCTGACACAGCTCGAGCACACCGTCGCGGCGACCAAGCTCCATCGAAGCGGCGTGCAGCCGGTCGAGAACTCCGCGTAAGGCCGCATCGAACGGACTTGCGGTTGCCAACAACTTCCCCCCGGAGAGATCCCTAAACAAAAGTTTACGAGCAGAGCCAGCTCACGCACTCGCTCGGCCGAACCCACAGATCCGAAACCGAACATTATGATCACCTGTTGGTGGCAGGGCTATGGGGTCTCCTACGAGCTCAACGCTAGTCGACCTGGCCCCGGGATCCTTGCTCTGGTTCCCCGGACATGCCGGATTCCTGCCTTTTGCGTCGACCGAAGCGGGGCTCATGGCGCGCCAGCAGCTGTCCGGGCGTGGATCACCAACCCACGTCCTGATGATCGAGGACGATCCCTCGATCGCCGATATGTACCGGGTCCAGCTCGAGCACGATGGCTACCGGGTCACGGTCGCGACCACCGCCGAGCTGGGATTCATAACCGTGGCCGAGAATTCGCCCGATCTCGTCCTCCTCGATTTGCTGCTTCCCGACCGTAGCGGCTTTGAGGTGCTGATTTCCCTCAACGAACGATTGCCGAATCACCCGCCCGTTGTGATCCTGTCCAACTACGGTGAGCCGTCCATGATCGATCGCGGACGGTCGCTCGGCGCCGTCGAGTACCTCGTCAAGTCGCGGGTGACGCCGGCGGACATCTCGAGTCAGATCCCGACCTGGATCGCCGTTGGCCGGAGGGGCGGGCAGGGCGAGTCTTGACCCAGGGCGCAGCGTTTCTGCAAAACCTGGCGGCGGCCGGGTTTGTGGCTCTGGGGATCGCCATCGCGTACCGCTGGTATCGCGAACGCGGAAGGGCACAGGCGATGCTGGCTCTCGCCCTCATCAGCCTGGCGATTGTCGCCGCGCTGGGCAGGGTCGGGGATTCCCGGCATCCATCAGCCGTACTTTCGATTGTCGAGGTCGTGGCCTTCCTGCTGTCGGGCTACTTCGTCCTTCTGTTCCGGAACGAGTTCATCCCGCTAGGCACCTTCGCTTTTCAGGTGGCAAACATGCTGCTCGCGATTTCTATCGTCGTGGGAGTCGTCGATGTGACGCTGCTATCTCGCGCCGACTCGAGGGTCGCGACGCTGATCGGCCTCGAGCTCATCGGCGCATGGGCGATCTTCACTGGCGAGCCGATCCTCCGCTTCTGGCTCGCCAGCAGGAACCTTCCCGCGGTGCAGAGGTCCCGGATGCGTTTCCTCAGCTTTGGCTTTGCGGTCCTGATCGCGATCTCGTTCGTGAGCATCCTCGGCGGGAGCGCCTTGCAAAGTCCCGCGGCGACCATCGTGGTGGAGCTTTTCGTCCTTGCGGTCGTGCCGGCCATCTATGTCAGCTTTGCACCGCCGGCCCTTCTCCGCCGGATCTGGCGCATGGGCGAGGAGAACGAGCTTCGCGCCGCGATCCAGGACCTGCTCATCTTCACCCCGACTCGACAGGATCTCGCCGAGCGAGCGACGGTCTGGGCGGCTCGCCTTCTCGGTGGCAGCGCCGCGTTTATCACCGACGCGGACGGCAAGGTGATCGCCCACGCCGGCATCGAGCCTGCTCGCGCCGCGCACTTGATGGCGGAGCAAGTCAACGATTCGACACGCGCGCCGGACCGGGTCATCGCGGTCCCGCTGCCTCTGACTGACGGCCAGGGCTCGCTTGCGGTCGTGGCAGGCCCCTTCACGCCACTGTTTGGGAGCGAAGAGAGCTCACAGCTCCGGGCGTACGCATCCTCCGTATCGGCAGGGCTCGAGCGCGCGCGGGTGACCGAGCGGATGGCCGCCATCGAGAGCAACAAGACCCAGTTCCTGAACCTTGCCTCGCACGAGTTGCGCGGGCCGGTGACGGTGATCCGCGGTTACGTCTCGATGCTCGAAGGTGGGTTGCTTGGACACCTCAACGAGCGAGGTCGCAAGGCCGCGGTCGTGATGTCCGCCAAAGTCTCCGAGATGAACGAGCTGATCGAAGAGATGATCGAAGCCGCCAGACTCGAGGACGGCGCCCTGACACTGAGGCTCGTCGAGGCGGACCTGCGGGAAGTCGCCAGGGCCGCGGCCGCAAACGTCGCTCCCCTGGTCGATTCCGTGCACAAGCTCGAGCTCGATCTGCCGGAGCGGCGCGTGCGAGTCAACATCGACCCGGACCGGACCAGGACGATCATCGCGAACCTGCTCAGCAACGCGATCAAATACTCGCCGGCCGGCGGTTCGATCACATGCCAGGTAAGGGCAAGGGCCGGCATCGCCCGGGTATCGGTATCCGATCCCGGCCTCGGCATTGCCCCGGAAAGCATGCACACGCTCTTCACTCGTTTCGGTCGGGTGATCACTCCGGAGACCGAGCATCTGAAGGGGACCGGGCTCGGGCTGTTCCTGGGTCGCCAGCTCGCGCGTCTGGAGGACGGCGACATCACGGTGACCTCGGTTCCCGGCAAGGGGAGCACGTTCACGCTGCACCTTCCTTCGGCTTCCGCTTCGGAGGCGCCGGCAAACGGCGCGCCACCCGACGCGGCGGCAGCTACAGAAGGCCACGTGGTCGGGGCTCGCGCCCGCGCGAATCGTCGCTCGACCGATTAGTTTTAGTGTTGCGGACAGTCTCCATCATCAAGTCCACGCGTCCACGTGTTCCTCATCAGGAGTGATGCAATGAGCGGAGTTCGCCTTCTCGTCGGGACCCGCAAGGGCGCTTTCGTGATCACGTCAGACGGCGGCCGGAAGACCTGGAAGGTCGAGGGGCCGCACTTTGCGGGCTGGGAGATCTACCACGTAAAAGGGTCGCCGGCCAACCCCAAGCGGCTCTACGCCTCGCAGTCGAGCGGATGGTTTGGCCAGGTCCTGCAGCGCTCCAACGATGGAGGCAGCACGTGGGAAGCCGCAGGTAACGACTTCCGTTACGAGGGCACCCCAGGCACGCACACCTGGTACGACGGCTCGCCGCATCCCTGGGAGTTCAAGCGCGTTTGGCACATCGAGCCGTCGTTAACTGACCCGGACATGATCTATGCGGGCGTCGAGGACGCGGCCCTATTCGCATCGAAAGATGCTGGGACCACATGGGCCGAGATGCCGGGTCTTCGCACGCACGAGACTGCGCCGGGCTGGGCGCCTGGGGCGGGCGGGCTGTGCCTGCACACGATCGTCATCGACCCCAAGAACCCAGACCGCATGTTCATCGCCATCTCGTCGGCGGGAGTGTTCCGTTCCGACGACGCGGGCAAGTCGTGGCGACCCGCCAACCGCGGGCTGCGCTCGAACACCATGCCCGACGAGGATGCCGAGGTGGGGCACTGCGTGCACCGCATCGCCATGCATCCCTCAAGACCCAACACGCTCTTCATGCAGAAGCATTGGGACGTTATGCGCACCGACGACGGTGCGGAATCCTGGCGCGAGATCAGCGGCAACCTGCCGACCGATTTCGGTTTCGTGATCGACGTCAACTCCAACGAGCCCGACACCGTCTATGTCATCCCGATCACAAGCGACTCCCACCACTTCGTTTCCGAGGGCAAGCTCCGCGTCTACCGCAGCAAGACGGGCGGCGACGACTGGGAGGCGCTGACGAACGGGCTGCCCCAGAAGGACTGCTACGTCAACGTGCTGCGCGACGCGATGACGGTGGACCAGCTGGATCCCTGCGGTGTGTACTTCGGCACGAGCGGCGGGCAGGTCTACGCGTCGGCGAACGGCGGAGATAGCTGGGACACGATCGTGCGCGATCTTCCCCCCGTGCTGTCGGTGGAAGTCCAGACCCTGAAGTGATCCAGGTCGTCCTACCCAAGAACCTGCAAATACTCGCGGGCGTCGGGCGGACTGTCGAGCTGCAGGTCAGCGGGCCGGTGACCCAGCGCAGCGTCCTCGACGCCCTCGAGGAGTCCTATCCGGCCCTGATCGGGACCATGAGAGATCGCAACACCAAGCAGCGGCGCCCGATGATCAGGTTCTTCGCCTGCGAGGAGGACCTCTCCCACGAATCGCTGGACGCCGAGCTACCGCCGGAGGTCGCCTCAGGCAAGGAGCCTTTTCTGATTATCGGCGCGATCGCGGGCGGCTGAGGCGTGGTCGTCGAGGAGCGCCGCCGCCGCTACTGGTCACGCGACCGGCGCGGGGGATGCGGGTGCGGGTGCGCCAGCGTCATCGTTGTCCTGACCGCCGGCCTCCTTCTGACCCTGTTCAACGCCGCTGTCGGGATCGGAGTGTCGGTCCGCATGCCGTTCACCGAGATCAACCTGACCATCGCCGGGTCCGTCGGCAAAAAGGAGAAGGCCGCCGAGGCCCTGCCGCCATACGTGCACGGACGGCTGGGCGGTAACCAGAACTTCGTCAACCAGTCCAACACCCTGACGATCTGGGTGGCCGAGGGCACGGCGATGATCGTTGTCGGCAAGCAGGAAGGCGCTCCCCTGGTCGACCTCCATCTCGAAGCTCGCTAGCCCGACCGACTAGTCAGGCCCGCGCGGCAGCGCGAACACTGTTCGCGGTGCGATGGTGACGATTTTCTGATCCTCGGCTTTGACCAGCTGCCAGCCGCCTTCGTGCACCTTCCAGTGATGGCGAGCGCAGAGCAGTACCAGGTTCTCGAGCTCGTCACCACCGCCGTGCATCCAGTAGACGATGTGATGCCCGTCGCACCACGACGCCGGCCGCTCACAGCCCGGCCACTGGCAGTGTCGGTCCCGGGCGTTAAGAGCGCGTCGCTTGGGACCTCTGATCGTCCGCTCGGCCCGGCCGACGTCGATCACGACCGAGTCCTTCAGGAGGACGCGCGTCACGCTGCAGTCGCAGGCCCAACGCTCCACCGTCTTGGACGAGATGGGTAGGGAGAACTCAGCCTCTGCGCCCGGTGCGCCGGTCAGGTCGAGCAGAGTCTCGATCGAGCTCGTGACCTGCATCTGGATCTTCTGCTTGTGGGCGGCGAGCTCGACAAATGCGTCAGCCATCCGCTGCGGTCGGAGCCGGTGGTCATCTTTCCCGGAGCGCCGCGCCAGCGGCTCTAGGGCACTGCGCACCATGGCGCCGCCGATCGGGTCGAGAAACCCGGTGATAAAGAGCGAGCCGTCATCGGAGGTGCTCATGTGCAAGGCTCGGGTCTGGACGCTCTCCGCCTGCTCCTCGGCGTAAGCCTTGGAGTTCACCGCATGCCGGTAGTGCAGGCACTTGTAATGGAACTTGCCCGGCGAGTTTTCCACCGCCTTGTCGAGCAGCTGCTTCTCGTTGAAGGCTTCGCCGACTGCGTTGGCGGTGCGGGCCATGACCGTCAGATGGGCGAAACCGATCTCGCCGGCCAGCATGGCGTCGCGGCTTCCCACCAGTTCGGCTGCTCGCTCGCCGACCGCGACACGATCGGCCGCGGCGTTGGAGGTCATGTGGCAGTGGAAGCGGATCCATTCGATCGCGCTGTTCGAGCCCTGGTTTTCCCAAAGGTCGCTCTTGGCGAACTCGGCCGCCAGCTCGGAAAAGGCCAGCTCCATCTGGTCGATGTGATACCGAATGTCTTGCAGGCGGCAAGCCATTTCCGAATCGGACTGAACCATGTCGAGCATACGAATAGACTACCAAACTAATGTTTGATTGTCCAGTTAATTTACATGAATACTAATTCGCATAGACCATGGCTCAGGCTACTAGGCCGGGCCTTGCCGCCCCTTCATACTCGGTCCCTTTCTTTCCTCGATGCGTTAGGTGTAGCCGGGTCGAACCGGGATCGGCCAGTACTGGGTCGCGTGGATGATGTACCGCTGCGTCGCAAATGCCCCGGCCCATAGGGGCCAGCATGTCGTCAGTGTCAGGTAGTAGCCGTTGGCGTCGGCGATCAGG
>WNGO01000644.1_pt1 | contig 22301 bp, 23 predicted proteins | sample 5400511 | NCBI WGS metagenome assembly WNGO01 (sample SAMN13153380, study PRJNA577476) | soil metagenome | isolation source: 20 cm soil or saprolite under Garry oak tree replicate 2 | place: USA:California | collected 2016-06-15 | reverse complement strand
GGGAGCTACAAGAGTCGGAGCGCTACCAGCACGTCTACTCCTTGCGCAGTGACTCCCGCGGCGACTATGTCCTCCGCGGCCGTTTGTATGACTTCCGGGAGATCACCGGGAACGGCGTGGCGGCCCGCGTAGCTTTCGAGTTCGAGTTGCGAGACTCGAAGACCGGTGCGACCGTCTGGAGCCGTTCTTACTCGCACGACGAACCGGTGAGCGCCAAAGACGTGACGGCGGTCGTTGCGGCCCTTAACCGCAATGTTCAGAGCGGCCTAAGCGAAGTTTTGGAAGGCCTGGACAAGTATTTCTCAACACGGAGTGCAGTCGCTTCGACCGTAGCGCCTTAGTACCTTTGGCCCACAGCACGCTCGGTGGCCAGCCGCACACAGACAACTGAAAGGTGCAGATAAATGCTCCGTCGAAGCTATTTTCTCGCGCTGTCACTGCTCTTGGGCCCAGTCATCGGCTTTGCGGGGGAAACACCGGCCCACTCCCCGGCCTTCACAGCGGTACCAGAGCTCACCGCTGGATTCGATCTCCTCTACGAGCAGAAGTTCGCTGAAGCACGCGAAGTTTTCGCAAGCTGGCAATCCCGCCATCCGGATCAGCCCTTTGCTGAGGTGGCCATCGCAGCCAGCTATCTCTTCGAAGAGCTAAGCCGCCAGGGGGTACTGACCAGTGATTTCTTCTTGAACGAAAAAAAATTCCTTCGCGGGATTGATGGCAAGCCGGATCCAGAGCGCATGACCCGCTTCCGCGAAGCTCTGGCTCAAGCCCGCCAACTGGCGCGGGAACGTCAGAAAACTGATCCAAAAGACGGTGAAGCCCTTTTTGCGCTGACGCTTGCTGCTGGAATGGAATCGAACGAGGAGTCGATTTTGCAGAAAAGGCACCTCGCTGCCTTGAGGCGAACGAAAGAAGCAAATGAATATGCCAAGCGGTTGCTAGCGCAGGATCCGGAGGCCACAGACGCTTATGTCGCGCTCGGCATGGCAAACTACATTATCGGATCGCTGGGCCCCGCCTCCCGGTTCACACTCTGGTTTGGTGGAATTCACGGGGACAAGAAACTCGGTATGGAGCAGCTCGCCAAGACTGCAGAGAACGGCCTCTACCTGAAGCCGTTCGCCAAAATCGTGCTTGCCCTTGCCGCACGCCGTGAAAAACAAGACCCCCTCGCGCAAGGGTTGTTGCACGGGTTGACCGAACAGTATCCAGATAACGAGTTATTCGCTTCGGAATACGCCAAAGCATCGGGCATGCCTCTGCAGGCGGCCCCGGCTCGCTGACTTCCATATCCGTATGTGGCCCGTAGTTCGACGTTGGATTGTATTGTCGAATTCTTGACATTTGATTCGAACCCCTGACTCTTTGACGAGAGAACGCGATCTGCGACCATTTTAAACTCCATCTATTCAGTCACTTGTCCCACAGCTGAGCCGCACGTTCTTGGCAAACCACATGCCCCATATATAACAGGTCCGCTGAATGACACCGCGGACGAGGAGTTCAGCTAATGATAACCATCAAAGCGAGCCAAAAGATCTTCACTCATGCCGAGGTGACAAACCTTACGGGGATTTGCGCCGAGCATCTCCACAATTTTGCAAACCGCCATCGGTTGGGCTTTATCACACGAGCTGCCGAGGCGCTCGGGAACCAGGCCCAGCCGCGGCTGTTCACGCCGTGGGACTTGATGGTTTTAGCTACCCTGTTCCCGCGCTGCGCGCACTAAGGTCGGGCGCTCACTGCCTCATTGGAGGAAGCTTTTAGACCCGCGCCGATTATCTTGGTCTGCTCCTCTTAGGGGACGGCACCGACAGGGGATTGAAATGCTAAGAGAATTTCTACTGGCAAGCGATTTCGATCGGTCGCTCAGTTTTAAACGATTCTGGAGTCGTGCTGAGCGAGCTGCTTGGCTTTCACAGCTTTCACGATAAAGTCGCAGGCCTTGCGGACATCAATCTTGTTCAGCAGGCGCGGAGCTCAGCTACCTCATTCTCCACGACCCGGATTTCCACCGCGTTCGCCGTGAGCACCTCATCGAGACCGGCAAGCGCATTCACTTGAAGCATGACGTCGCGCTCTTTGCGCGTGCCTTGGACAATCTTGCCCCGGGGGCTACAAGTTCCATTTCAACGTCATCTCCGCCGCGCCGCAGGAGATCATCGAGTCGGCACTCGAGGGTATCGTGCCGCCGGATCACATTTTCGGCACGCGGTTCCGTTACAACGAAGCTGCCGGTGAAGTGGACTCCATCATTCGTGCTTCCGCCGGCTGGGGTAAGTTCACCGCTCTTGAAGAGCTTCGCGCCTATCTCGGCATCAGCCACGACAGCATCATCTACATGGCACTCCGATCTGCCGGTCATGATGCATGTCAGCCAGTAGGATGGCCCCACTATCGCCGTCAGTGAGGCCAAATTCATCACGCGCGTTGCCAGGCGTACTGTTCTCAGCGCCAACCCGATGAGCGTTCTCGTGCCGGTGCTCGAGAAGGTTATGAACTGGGATTCCGCCAAGATTCGGCGCTTGTTCGCCTCCTACAGCCTCACGTTGCTCGAATGGGAAAAGATGCGCACAGACCATACTCACTATCCAGGACTCTGCCGTGCGAGTGGCCCCTGCGTCTGACGCCGCCGCCTCACCTCAAATCGACGCCCACGAATCGTAGGCAGAAGACTTTCAGGGCGCAGAAGGTGAGGAGGATGCTCAGTTGACCACACTCAGCAGAAATGCGGTCTGCCGGCGTTCAAATTCTGTGAAGCGGCCGAAATTCGGGGAGGTGACGTTGTTGTAGACCTGACTGAAATTGCCGTGATTGGTGAGGTTGATTACGTAGAAGCCGAGATGAATCTTGCGTGTGCCGAGGTGAAGCCAGGGCGGCGTGCGGAAGTCCCGGTAGACCTGGGAATCGAGGGAAAAAAACATCGGAAATCGCTGGGAGTTGGGCAGCCCAACGTAATTCTGACGCTCATCTACTTTGGAATACGGATAGCCGGTGTGCAGGTCCACGACCGGGCCGAAAACCAGGGCGAGCGGGAGGTGGAATGTCCCCCAAGCGACGACGCGGTTTGGCACATCCGAAGGGCGAACACCGTAAGCGTTGGACCGGATGACCGGCTGCTCGAACGGAATGAAGACGTCCCCGAGCGTATTCAGATCCCCGCGTGACCGGCTCCAGATATAGGAAATGCTCAGGTCGCCATCCTTAATGGGATGAAACCGCAGGGTTGCTTCCGCTTGGCTGTAGTTTTCCCTACCTGTGTTCAGAAGGCCGAGAACGCCTGGCGTGCCGCCTTCGCCGCCAAACGGAGAAATGACGAACAGACCGCGCGTAGTGCCGTGCACATAGCCAAGCCGCAGAACGGCTCCGGTCCAGAGCGCGCGATCCATTTCTGCGCTGCTTACAAAGCTGCGCGCGCTGGTGTTCGGCGCATGGTGGATTCTCGACGCGATAGGACCGCTTCCGTTGGCGATGTAACCGTTCTCGAACGCAACTTCGTTGCCGATCATCTGCCCACTTGGATCGTACTGGCTGATGACGCGTCTGGGGTTCCCGGCGAAATCCGCAGCGAGCAGCGGAACGCGGTCATAGAAGATGCCGGTTCCGGCGCGAAGAATGGTCTTGCGATCTTTGCCCGGAGAATACGCGATGCCGAAGCGCGGCGCGAACGCGGCCGTGCGGCCCACGGTCTGGCTGGTGAATCGTCCTCCGAGGTCCGCGGCCAAGCGATCGCTGAGCATCCAGTGGTCCGAGACAAACTCTTCCACATCCGTTACGGATCCGCCAAGCGATCCCGTGCCGGTGAATTGTATCTGTTCGGAGAGACTGCCGTCTTCGCGGAGCAGGCGCACCGGCTGTGACCCACTACTGCCGCTAAATGAGCGGCGCGTCGCGTCGACACCAATCCTCAATTCGTGGCGCCCAAGAAAAGTTCGCGGAGCGAACTGAAAAATCGGAGTGGCTTGGAACTGGCTGGAGGAGCGCGCCCAAGCGTTGAAGAAATTTCCACCCCAGCCGTCAGGGGTGAGAAGCATCGCGTCGCTGCCCTGCCCGTGCGCGTTGCTGTCAAACCGCGTGTAGTTCAATGCCATGCGGAATAGTGCGCCGGAAGAGAAGGCGTATGCGTCAGAGAGGCCTACGGAAACGCCTTTCCTGTCGTAGTCCGAAGAGGCGGTTTGAGGAATCAACGCGCTGATATTGGCAAACTGGGTTCTCTGCGGAAATACGTTCAACGTCACTGTCACAACCTGCTTTGGCGAAAGGATCGCCTGCAGCGTGCTGTAGGAATTGAATCCTTGCTTCTTGATTTCGTTGTGCGGCCAGGCCAAGCCCCGCACAGGATCACGAATGACATCGTATTCGAAGACTTCGGAAAAACTGATTTTGTCTCCAAGCACCGGCCCGCCGAACACGACGCGCGGCGTGGCGCGGCCGACGCCGACAAAGTGGTCATTTTTGCCGCGCAGGCTGACATTGAGGTCGCGCACGCCGAACTTCCAACTTTCCGGTGGCGGCACCGTTTCGACAACCGTCAGTCCACCGGAGAAGCCGCCATTTTCAGCACTGTATGGAGTCTGGACTACGCGAACAGACTGCACTGCATCGAGAGGAACAGGAATCGAAAACGAACCCGTGACCGGGTCGGTCATTTTCGAGTTATTCACCTGGAGCATGGACTGATCCTCGGCTGCGCCGCGGAAATTCAGTTTTCCATCAGGCGTGCGGACGACGCCGGGCGTCAGGGGCAGCAAGGACTTGAAGTTTTCTTCGACAACGGGCAGGCTGGCGATTTGTTTTTCGCTGAGCTTTGAATCGCCAGGAGAATCAGCCGACAGGGGCTCGGCCTGTTCCTTCACCTCGATTCTCTGCGTGAGCCCGGACAATCTTACTGAAATATTTTGGATGATGGACGCGCCGTCTCGTACCTGAAGTGTCGCCGCGAATGGCTCGAAACCCTCCGCCTGGAGCCGCAACAAGTAATCTCCGTCCGGCACATCTTTAAATTCGTAGTTGCCCGCTTCGTCCGTTACCGCCGACAACGAAGCCGCGCCCTCGGCCAGGGGCCTCAATTCCAACAGAAGGCCCTCGGACGTCGAGCGCTCTTCAGCTGCGTTTACTAGCGACACCGTGCCTTTGACCGCGCCACGCTTCTGGCTCGTTTCCTGCGCCGGAACACGGGCGGTATACAAGAGCATCGCTCCCAGCAGAGCAATTCTTACAACCGAACGAGCTGAATTGGAGAATGCGCGCGTTTCGCAGGGCATGACGTCTTTAATTCCGCGCCTTCCGCTGAGAACGCAAGAAACGCCGCCAGACACCAAGCTCCGCAATCCAGCTAATTTCATAAACCAGCTCGCGTTCCTCGCTCGCGCGTTCCTGTTCATTCCACACCGTGCGATTTTCGGCTTCCCAGCGCGTATCGACCCCCGCCGGAAACGCCGGAACGAGAGGGGCTAGATAACTGACCATTGCAGACATCCGTTCACCTTCTAGCGCTGGAACTTCCGAAGATCACTCTTTTGCGCCCAGCGCTCGTGGTGCGTTGCTGCATTCCCTCTTCCATTCCAGGGAGGTTCACCACAGCGCATCAGTACAAGGAGGGAAGAGCAACTGCTTGAAGGGAATACGCTTGGTGGTCCCAAATAAAATGCAGCACCGTAGCTTTCGCGCATTCGAAGCAGCGCTGACAGAAGATTGACAGCAAAGTCAAAAGCTCGCCGTACACCGCTGGTGGGACGGGCTTTCGCTATGGCGCTTCAGGACTGCCAACACGCCCTAAGTGCTTTCCGTTGCGTGACATGCGGAATTGCCGGTTTACGACTGCGCAGGGCTCGTGGGATTCCCCGAACTGGAAAGCGAAATGCATTACCTCCGCCGAGGAGGGGATCATGTCCAGTTCAACGCAGCAGCCGCTTAAAATTCTGCCTACATTGCCGGCGCAGCCGTTCCGCCTGGATGTGCCGCTCCACGATCTTCTACAAAAGCCCCCCGACCACCCCTCACTGGCGAGGGAGGAACGCGAGACTCACCCCCCGCTTACTCTGTCCTCGCCGGCCTTCCCGCAACACCCGGCTCTTATGCACGAACTCGATGCCGCCGATATTGCCGCGCACGAAGCCGTGCTGCGGACCGGCAAGCGGCACTGGCCTGCTTCCAAGGTCATGAAGACCATGCGGGGCTGGATGTTTCCGTATTTCAAGTCACGCGTCCTGCCGGGCGACTTTCAGCCGATCATCGCGTACCTCTTCACCGAATGGAAATGCAATCTGGACTGCCACTACTGCTGGTCATACGACAACCGGATCAAAGGAATGACCGAAGACACCGCGCGACGCGCCATCGATTGGCTCGAATCCACGCCGTGCCGCGTGCTCGCGCCCACTGGTGGTGAGCCGCTGATCCGCCCGGACTTCGTACACAAAGTGGTCTACTACGCGGCAAAGAAAGATTTCTGGGTGTACCTGGCGACGAACGCGCGGCTTCTGCGCCCGGAAGTTACCGATCGTCTCGCCGACGCCGGCATCGCTACCGTCAACTTTGCCGTGGATACGATTAAGGAAAAACCAGGTCTCCCAAAAGCGTTTGAGCATGTGCGCGCGAACTTCGACCACCTTGTGCGGCGGCAATACCGCTACGGCTACACCGTCTTTTTCAACACCAACATCTGCCGCACGAACATTGACGACGTCAAAGAGCTCGCCACCATCGCACACGAAAATGGGATCTCCATCACCTTCCACATCAACGAAGCTCCGATGATGGAACAGGGACACTTCAAACATCTTCATGAAAACGACACCTACATCCGGCCGGAAGATTTTCCCGTGGTCGACGACCTTCTGGACTGGCTCATCGACAAGCAACGCCAGGGTTGGAAGATGGTGGATTCGATTCCGCGTCTGCAGAACATGAAGGGGTTCATGCGCGGGGTCGGCGAACACTGGGGATGCCGCGCCGGGCAGAACTGGCTGATCATTCGCACTAACGGAACTCTCGCGCCCTGCTTTCCCATGTACAACGCGTCGTACGACTGGGGCACGGTTGCCAATCAGAAGTTCGACGTCAAACAACTCGCGGAAATGAAAAAGGGCTGCGAGCCAAATTGCTTTTCGACGCTGGGATACAACGTTGCGTACTGCTACAGCGCCGCTCGCGTGATGAAGTGGCTGTGGAAGCAAGCCATGAATGGATTCCAGGGCGTCACCGGAAGCTTTGAATAGTGCGTCCGAGAAATCCAACGAAGGGTTTCGAGAGCTATGTCAGGACATGAAGTCGTTTCACTTCCGCCGCAAAGGACCGCGGAAGTCCCGTTCGCGGCATACAAGCGGCAGCAGGCCGCCCTCGCTCGCCGTCGCCTGTACCCGCTGAGCGCCTTCTACACCCTATACGCGATATTGGTGTTGGCGATTGCGTTCTCGACGAAGCATCCCTGGATTGCGGTAGCTTTTTTCTCGGCAGGCTGCGCGACGTGGACTCTCGTCGAGTACCTCTTCCACCGCTATGTGTTGCACGGCCGTTTTCCTCCCGGCAAGGGCTTAATTCGAGAGTTTCTGCATGAGCGGCTTGACCCGCTCCATTGGGATCACCATGCGCGTCCATTCGATGGAAGTCACATCAGTGGCGGATTAAAAGACATTTTGCCTCTGTTTTTTGTCGCAGCTCCCGTCAGCTTTCTGTTTCCCGTTTATACGGCGCCTGTCGTGCTCGCCGGCGCAGTACAAAGCTATGCCTGCGAAGAGTGGATGCACTACGCGCTGCACTTTTCCAATTCCAGGTTTCCGCTCTTCCGGCGGATGAAAAAATATCATCTGTACCACCACAGCCCGCGAGGGATCGACAAGGGATACGGCGTCACCACACGTTTCTGGGACGGCGTGTTCGACACGCGATTCCCGGAATCTGTGCGCCGCTCCCTGAGCAAGAACTGAAATGAAGAACGACGGCTTTGCTCTCATCACTGGTGCTTCCCGGGGTTTGGGAATGGCCTTCGCCCGCGCGCTCGCACAGCGGCAGTACAATCTGGTGCTGGTTGCCCGTTCCGCGGAACCTCTGCACGCGTTTGCCAACGAATTGCGCCGCGCTCACCCTGTCTCGGTGGTCGCCATTCAAGTTGACCTTTCCACCGCCGGAGCGGGCCAAATCCTGGCGGAACAACTTTCAAGCGGCGGTATCCCCATCGAGCTGCTCGTTAACAACGCGGGCTTTGGTCTCCGCGGTGAATTCCGCGCCAATTCCCTGCCCCGGCAATTGGAGATGCTCCGTCTCAATAACCAGGCCATCGTCGAGCTTACCTACAGTCTTCTTCCTGGAATGCTGGAGCGCGGGCAGAAAGGCATCATCAACATCTCCTCCACTGCCGGCTTTCAACCGATTCCTTTTGCCAGCGCCTACTGTGCCACGAAGGCGTTCCTGACTTCCTTTTCACTGGCGCTCGAGCAGGAACTGCGCGCCGCCGGTGTAAGCGTTGTGACTCTTTGCCCGGGAAGGCTGCATAAGAAGCAAAACGGAGATGCAGGGCAGCCGGTCAAAGAAAAATGGGCGGGAATCTGCCAGAGCCCCGAGCAAGTCGTGGAGGAGGCACTGCGAGTCCTCGCCAACGGAGGCGGCCTCGCGGTTCCCGGCGCTCTCAATAAATTCAGTGTGTTCGCCCAGCGTTTGATACCCCGAAGAATTGTACCGAGACTGGTCGCAAAGTTATCGAAGGCATGATCAAAGACACTAGAAAGGAGCAGTTTATAGCTTCTCCCAACCCTTTTTGCGCGCCGACACTACGCCGTTGCTATCGCTTTTTATGTACTGCTACTTTTCTCCAGCGCACAGCAAGCTTGGACGCAGGACCGCCCCATGCATCACGACCATGGCGGACACGAGGGCATGTCGAGGGCCATGGATGATTCCGCTCAGATGGACCCCGCGCAGCAGAGCAAGCTCCTGGCAGACAAGAAAGAGGGTGAATTCAACCACCATTGTATTGGGCGTACTTCTGTTGCTGTACCGTGAGTAGCCCCATAGTGTTCGCCTTTGTTGGCGGCTGCGTGGCACCGAATGCGGTGTCAATCGTCTGGCAATAGCGCCGCGAGCTTGACACCGCCGCGGAAATCGCTACTCCTTCGTCTCGTCTTGGCCTGAATCCCCTTTCTACTGAGCATCTTGAAGCGTTTTACCGTAGATCGCTTGGCTAGCCACGTGCAACACCAACTTAGGGAGTTTACTTCTGTGGGCGAGTCACGATGACTTGATGAACTGGGACCCGTAGTCAACATTTGAGGAGAAACCACTTTGAAGAGAATCACGATAGCCATGCTCGTACTTACCGGCGTGTCAGTGCTCGGAAGTCCCGGCGTTTCCGCTCAAGATGCACCCACACACTCAGCAACCGCAGCCCCCGGGAGTGCCGAAGCGTTTACGAACCAGCAATTCGCGCTGTTGCTCAAAGACATTCGTTCCATCAAGAAGCAGATCATTGCCGCGAATCTGACCCTTACAGATGGCGAAGCCACGAAGTTCTGGCCGGTGTATGAGCAGTATTCGGTGGAGTTCGCAAAGATTAACGACGCGAGAGCCGCACTAGTCAAAGAATATTCCGACGAGTACGGAACGCAGACCGATGAGCAGGCAGATAGCCTCGTTCGCCGTTGGCTGGACGTGGACATCGCCGCAGCGCAACTCCGCCAGAAATATGTGCCGATCTTTCGGAAGGTATTACCCGGGAAAAAAGCGGCGACCTTCTTTCAGCTGGACCGCCGCATCAGCATGATGATGGACGTGCAACTGACATCCCAACTGCCGCTCATCCAGAGCCAAGACTAGCTTTTTCGGCTGAGACAAGCACATGACCCGCAAAGTAAATATCTCCGGCACTCATGTGTTTCTGGCGATGGCTGCTGGCATTGGCTTGGCAGGGCCGCTCGCGTGGATGTTTGTGAGGTACTGGCTGTTTGCACTGTGAATAGAAGCAAACGATTTTTAGAACTTTATGCCACTCCAGAGATCTAGGGAGATCAATTCAATGATAACTGTCAAAGCGAGCCAAAAACTCTTCACTCATGCAGAGGTCGTGAACCTGACCGGACTCTGCGTCGAGCACCTGCACAATTTTGTGAAGCGTCATCGCCTTGGCTTCATCGCGCGCGCGGCCCAGACAGCTGGAACCCAAGCCGAACAATTGTTGTTCACGCCGTGGGATTTGACGCTGTTGGTCACACTGTTCCCGCGCTGCACGCACTGAAGCCGAGGTAGCAACTTTCAACCACTTGCCAGTAAACGTAATCGTTCAAAGAATTCTGCTCTTGCTCGATGAGATTATCCTTGCCCCAGAAATAGGGTCGGTATCGGATGGTAAGCGCTACAAATACTGGCGCCGTGGCTCAGATCGCACGATTCTCACGCGATGCCCATTTCGCTGTCCGAAACAGCAATTAACTTCGCCCAGAGTAGTTTCGCTCCCCTCTATTACCGACTCTTCGTAGTGTGTTCTGGACGACCGTCCCAAGTTCACGCAGTTGTACCGCCGTCAACTTAAAGGCTGGCGCCAGTGATATAGCTCGCATCCGGTCCTGCGAGATAGGCCGCCAAGCTTTGGAATTTTGACTTGTCATTGTGCCGTCAATCCTGGGGCCCGGCCGATAGTGCGCTCGAGCTCTGCCCAAGCCAGCAGATATCCGAGCCTGGCCTGCAGCAGTTCCGCTTTGGCCTCGTAGCTTGCTGCGGTGGCGTGTCTTACATCCGAGATCAGGACAACACCTTGGGTTGCTTGATTGGTCGCGAGGCGTTCGCTCTCCTGGCGGAGCTGCGCGACCTGCGTCGCAACGTTGACCATGCTCCGGGTTCGCTCAAGCTTGTTGTAGCTGCGCTCAACCGCCACGGCGACTTCTTCCTTCAATCGCTCAAGGTTCTGCTCCGCCTCAGCAAGCTGTGAAGCATGCTGGCGCACCGTAGCGCGGCGCTTGCCGAAATCCCAGAGTGTGTAGTTCAGGTTTACTCCGACAGTCCCAAAATTGCGGACGAGGAACGGCACACCGTCCTGGTAGCTGTGGCGCGCAAATGCCGTGATGTCTGGAATGTACGCCGTTTTTGCTGCGGCTACGCCGGCGCGTGCTTTCTCGACTGCCTCCTCGGCGGCGCGGACCTCGGGATTCTCCTCCCAGGCCTCTTTCACGTACTCGGCTTTCGGCAGCGTCTCAACATTTGCATCGACCTCGGATTCGAGATCCAATTTTGTGTCCAGCGGGAGGCCAAGCAGATCGTTCAACTCCACCATGTAGTCTTGGATCTTGAGATCTGCGATGAGGACCGACTGCTGGCCTTGGAGGAGTTCAGCCCGGCTTTGCAGTGCCGCGACTTGGAGGGCGCTTCCATTGCGCACGTTGTTTTCGTTCTCACTGAGATTTTCGGCGGAGAAGGAGGTTTGCTGCTCCGCCGCTTTCTTCTGAAGCTGCGCAACCAGGATGCCGTAATAGAGCGCGTGCACTTGCAGAGCGATTTCATTCTCCGCGTTCTTCAAGTCATCCCGAGAAGCGGCGATTTCCGCAGCCGCGACGCGATTCTCCTGGTGAATGCGCAACAGCTGCGTCAGAGGCTGAGCGATCATCGTCCCGCTCGAAACGAGCGTCTGTTTGCCCTGAGGTAGCGTCGTGTTAGCGTTGGGAATGGGCATACCCGCGGCGGCCCCAAAAGCTCCCGGAGGAATCGAGAGGTTCTGCAGTTCGCTGATATGCAGTGCGTTGGATTGATTGGTGATGGTTGGAAAGTAATCGGAGCGCGCACCTTCTTTGCGGTGCTCGTTCTCCTGAATCTTGAGGCGGGCGATCTTGAGGGTGCGATTCTGTTGCACTGCCAGGTGAACGGCCTCCGCAAGGGTGAGACGGCGCCCTTCGCCCGGTAGAGCAAAGGTGGCGCAGAGGAAAAGTGCCACTGCGGTTGTCATTGCCCGCACAAAATTACTGCCAATCATCGGATTCTCCTTGAGTCTTGATCCCGGACCTTTGGTCGGCGCGCGTTCATGATTTCGCCTCCTGAGGTGCGGGCAGTTTTCGCTGAATCTCGTCCAGGTCGCTGTAATTCAGCGGTGATTTGCGCAGCAGGGCGACGAGCAAGAGAGCGATCACGCACGCCCACGCCAGCAAATGGAATCCATCTATAAAGCTCAGCGTGTAAGCCTGAAGACGAAGCCGGCCGCTCACGAGACCGACGGCCCGGCCCGTTGCCGCAGCCAGCCCGGCAGATTTCGAAAAGAGCCCCGACGTTAACAGCCGAATATTGCCGTCGGTAATCCAGTTCCCGCCTTGCACGTGCAACCCAACGAGGTTCGAGTGCAGCTTTTCTTGGTGGGCAATGTAGTGGCCCATAAAAACTGCACCAAGCTGCCCGCCAAATAGTCGAATAATATGAAAGAACGCTGAAAAGGTCAGAATCCACTGCGGCTTGGACAATCCCCCAGAAAAAATGCCCTGCAGGACAATGGTTGCGACCAGTCCGATAAAAGCAAACGACTGACCAACGCCCATGAGCAATTCGGTGCGGTAATAATTCGAGGCGGACCACGCGCTGGTGACGTCAGCGTTCAGGCAGGCCGCGAGACCCATACAGGCAAAACCGGTGGCCATGAGTAAACGCGAATCAAATTTCGCGAGAAGCAAAAGTCCAGCGATAAATGAGGTAAGCAACAGAGGAGCCGCGCTCCAGATCACCGCGGGCCCGATTTGATCGGCTTCGAAACCGTGGATTGCCAAAGACTGTGGAATAAGAATAATTGTGGAGAGAAGATTGAAACGAAAAAGTATGAGACCAAGGCCCAGCAGCAAAGTGTTCCATTGGCGCAGATAGGGCAAGTCTACGAGTGGATTGGGTCCGCGCAGACGCCGCACAAGTGAGCACAACAGAAAGAATGTGCCGCCGGTGAACAGCGCCGTGAACAATCCGGATCGCCACCAATCGAGCCTTTCGCCTTGGTCGAAGGCAGCGAACAACATCGCGAATCCCGCGCTGGCATCTAAGAACCCGGCGAAACTCGGCGCCGCAGCGGATTTCTTTGCTGCCGGTATCCCGTAATAAATACAGATCATCATGACCGGCGTGATGATGGCCGAATTCCAGAACATCCATTGCCAAGAGAGATGATCTCTGTACCAGCCGTAAAGCGAAGGGGCGATGTTCACGGCTCCATCCACAAAGGTCGCGTACAGCGCGAGCGTGAAGGTTAGGAACCGAGGCGGAATATTTCGCAGCGCAAAAGTGAGTGTCAGCGGGTAAAACGTTCCGGAAGTCAGTCCGGCCAATACCAGCGCGGTGATGAGCAGGCTGTAGTTATGGATGAGGGGCAGGAACGCGCAGATCAACGTAAACCCTGCCGCAGCAAAAAGAAGGACTCGCCGCGGCCCCAGCAAAGCGCCCAGATACACGGTAAAGGGACCGATGAACATCAGCGCGACGTTGAACGCGCTGCTGATCCACGCGCCGTCGTCGAAGCCGATACCCACGTGGCCCTTGAGGTCGGCAAGGCCGAGCGTCAACATGCGGCCGGTGAGGGTGACAATTCCCGCGCCCATAATCACACCCAGAATTCCCAGCAAGGGACTCTTCGAGAGTTCCGCCGGGACGGCTCGCGCAACTGCCCGCGCGATCTGCGTCGGCGCGGGTAGAGCTCCGATTGTGGTTGCAGCAGCCATCCTCTGCTCCGATCAGTGTTTCGTACGAACGCTGGCGATGACGGACAGCCCCGGGCGCAAAGAAGTCGCAATATTGGAATCGTCCAACGCAATCTTGACTGGAATTCTTTGTACGATTTTCGTGTAGTTACCCGTAGCGTTGTCGGGCGGCAGGAGCGCAAATTGCGAGCCGCTGGCGGGCGCAATCTCGATCACTTTGCCGTGGAAGACCCTTCCTGGGAACGCGTCGACTCGGATCTCCGCCGGGTCGCCGACCTTCACATTCGTAAGTTGCGTTTCGCGATAGTTCGCTTGCACCCATTTGATGTTGCTGACAAACGCAATCACCTGCGTTCCGGGGGATACCAGTTGCCCCGGCCGCACCTGTCTTTCTCCTACCGTGCCATCCGCCGGAGCAGCGATTTTTGTGTATCCAAGATTTACTTGCGCGAAAGTCCGTGCGGCTTCTTTGGCGTGGAGGTCGGCGATGAGTTGAACCTCTTGCGACTCCAGCACTGCTTTGGTACGCCTCTCGGCTTCGGTTGCCAGCTCATTGCTGTGCAACACAGCAGTGGCTTGCTCCAGATCAGCTTCCCGGCTGGCAAACTGAGCGGCAAAACGTTGCTCGTCGGCGACCACCTGCTCAACCTTTTGCGGAGTGGTCGAATTTGTCTCAAGAAGCGCCTCCTGCCGCTTGCGCTCCTTCTGCGTGCGCACGACATCCGCTTGTGCGGCCGCCTTGCCATCTTCTGCCGCTGCAATCTGGGCATGCGCTTGATCAACTCCGGCCAGGGCGCGCTCGATACGCGAATCCTCGAGCTGGCGCTGGCGTCTATTGTTCTCAATCGCCGCCTTTGCCGCCTCAACTGCCGCAGTGGCCTGTGCTACCTGGGCGAAGTAATCGCTATCCTCAAGCTCAACAAGCGCGTCTCCCTTGCGCACCTGCTGGAAGTCGGAGACTTTTACGCTTTGAACGATGCCTGCAACCTTGGTACTGAGTGGCGTAAGATCGCCTCGCACGTACGCATCGTCGGTGTTCTGCTCGATGCGGCCGCCCTCCCATGCGTTCCAGTTCCACGTCAGGGTAGTTACCACCGCCGCAGCCAGAAGAACCGTCAGCGCCGGAGTCACATACTTTTGCCATTTCGCTTTGGCGGGCGGCGCCTGGCTGTGATCCAGCTGGGCTGGAACTGTGGTAGCCGGCGTCGTTATCGGAGTTGATGGTGCTGGTGCTATCGCGCCCATAAAGCCTCACTGTGATGAGATTGACCACGCAAACCGCTGCAGAGCCACACGAGGAGGTTCGTTCGAACCTCTCCACGGTTTAGTTTGTTAAGCATTTCGTGCCGCCCACCTTCGCAAGAATCATGTGAGACCTTGCGCACGCCGGCCAGGCGGTAACGATCGATCAGGGTGCGAACGCCTTCGAGTTGCTGTCCAACCCTGTCTTCGCTGCCAAAAAAGCACCTCTTTATTGAGGTCGCTACAGAGCAGAGTTTTGCATCCCAGGGGCCAGCCATTCACTTTTTAAATTCCTTCGGAAAGCCTTTACTTTCAACGAGTTGTTGTCACCATACGAATCCTCTCGATTGCGCACCAGCGGCATAGCAGTCATACCGTTGACGCGCGCGTCAAATCGTGCTGCAGCGATTCGATTTGTCATGCGATTGTGCGGCCTGAAACTTCTTGCCTCTTTGTCACGCGCCTCTATCAGAGTGAACCTACGCTCCAGGCCGCACTGACAGAAATGTCAAACTTTCGGCCTCATCATATTTCGAGGAAGCACGGAACCCTTTCTAGGTCCATGTTTCTAAGGGACATCCGGGACACAGCCCGTGGCACGCTGCTTGCACACGGACGTGTCCGTGCAAACTGGCGCAAGTAAGGTCGAATCCAGAGGTATAACGCAATCTATCTTCATGCCTTCAACCATGAACGCCGCCCAAATCCATGGCCGAGGTGGGCCGGAATCTCGAGGAACACCTTGGTGATCAGGACATCGTCCTCGACACGATCGGCGGTGAGACACAGAACCGCTCGTGGCAGGTTCTCCGAAAAGGGGGCATTCTCATCAATTTGAATGCGCCTTTTTCATCGTCGAACCTAGCCGGAAGATGCTGACGGAATTGGCGGCCTTAATCGACAACGGTGCGGCCAACCCGATTGTTTCCTGTACCTATCCCTTGATGGATGCGCGTAAGGCGCCGGGCAAGGTGATTTTACAGGCTCGGTAGCCTGTCTCTTCGTAAGCAGTCTGCAGATTGCACCAGGCTGCGCCCGTTGTAGCGGAAGGATGACGCAAATTCATCGAATCGCAATCCTGATTCCGTTGCTCGTTGGCGCATGCGTCGTGGCGTGCACGATCCTTATCCACGCGCTGGCCTTGAACGCGGCGGTAAAGTTCGTTCGTCATGAAAGACAAATTGGCCGCGCTGGCACAAACTTTTGGAGCGATCTTGTAATCGTCGCGCTGGCGATGTCCATCGCGATCGCAGCGCACTTGATTGAAATCGCGTTGTGGGCCGTGCTGTTCAGAATCTGCGGAGAATTTCCAGACTTAGGAACCGCTTACTACCACTCAGCGGTCAACTACACGACCCTTGGTTACGGTGATCTGATTATGACGTCGTCGTGGAAATTGCTGGGCCCGATGGAAGCCGCCGACGGGATGCTCATGTTCGGCGTTTCGACCGCGATCATTTTTGCCGTCATTCAACGGTTGATTGAGACGCGGTTTGTGGATCTCAGGAGCTGAACTCTGATAACAGAATAGACGTTTCGAAGTTGCAGAGCCGTGAGCGCTTCGAAGCAGTACACAAAACAATGAATAATCATGAACGCTGAAGAAAAACGTCTCCAAGAATCAAGCGAACGTAACGTGCATTGGAAGCGCTGGGGACCATATCTGTCCGAGCGGCAGTGGGGCACTGTCCGCGAAGACTACAGCCCTTACGGCGCGGCTTGGGATTTCTTCCCTCATGATCATGCCCGATCGCGCACCTATCGTTGGGGCGAAGACGGAATCATGGGCATTTCCGACCGGCATCAGCTTGTATGCTTTGCGTTAGCAATGTGGAATGGCCGTGATCCGATCCTAAAAGAACGGCTATTTGGACTCACGGGCAATGAAGGCAATCACGGCGAGGACGTGAAGGAGTATTACTTTTATCTGGATTCCACTCCTACGCACTCTTACATGAAGGCTCTGTACAAGTACCCACAAAGGGAATTTCCGTACCGCAAGCTCGTGGAAGAAAACCGCCGCAGGAATCGAAGTGATTTCGAGTATGAGCTGCTCGATACAGGCGCCTTCGACGGCAACCGCTATTTTGACGTTCTCACTGAGTATGCAAAGGCGAGCTCGGAAGACATTCTCATCAGGATCAGTGCAACTAACCGAGGTCCAGCCGAAGTGGACTTGTCGATTCTTCCGACCATTTGGTTTCGCAACACATGGTCGTGGGGTCGCGATGACTATCGCCCGTGTTTGCGCGCGATCCCAGAACTCAACATTCCCAAGGAATACGGCATTCCCGGATCAGGAGTGATCGAGGTTGAGCACAAGACTTACGGAAAGCGCTGGCTCCTCTGCGAAGGAGAACCTAAACTTCTTTTCACCGAGAATGAGACTAACGCCAAGAGGTTGTTTGGCGGCGAGAACCGCACACGCTACGTCAAAGACGGAATCAACGACTACATCGTGCATGGAGATCATCAAGCTGTCAATCCTGAAAAGATCGGGACCAAAGCTTCTGCGCTGTACCTTTTGCGAGTTTCTCCCGGCGCCACAGCAACGCTACGGCTGCGCCTGACCGATCAAGAGCTAAGAATCGCTCACATGTCTGCGCCGAGGCTCGTCAGCGCAGCCGCTCCTAAGACAGACCTGCTGGGCCACAGTTTTGATTCCGTTCTCGCCATTCGCCGAACAGAAGCCGACGAATTCTACGCCAAACGCGCGCTCAAGAACCTTTCTGAAGATGCGAGAAACGTGCAGCGCCAGGCGTTCGCCGGGTTGCTATGGTCGAAACAGCTTTATCATTTCGATGTGCGTACCTGGCTGGACGGCGATCCGGCCGGGCCGCCGCCCCCGGAGAGTCGAAAAAACGGCCGGAATCACGAATGGGGCCATCTTTACAACGCCGACGTCATCTCTATGCCCGACAAGTGGGAATATCCCTGGTACGCGGCGTGGGACCTTGCATTTCATTGTATCCCACTGGCCCAGATCGATCCCGATTTCGCCAAGGAGCAGCTCACTCTGCTCTTTCGCGAATGGTATATGCATCCTAACGGCCAACTTCCAGCCTACGAATGGGCTTTCGGAGACGTAAATCCTCCTGTACACGCCTGGGCAGTTTGGCGGGTATACAAGATTGAAAGACGCGTGCGAGGGGCCGCTGATCGCGCCTTTCTGGAAAGCGCCTTTCACAAACTTCTGCTCAACTTTACCTGGTGGGTGAACCGCAAGGATGCCGAGGGAATGAACATATTTCAAGGCGGCTTTCTGGGGTTAGACAACATTGGCGTGTTCGACCGATCCGCTCCGTTGCCTACAGGAGGATACCTCGAACAGTCTGACGGCACGAGTTGGATGGGCATGTACTGCCTGAACATGCTGGCCATCGCCCTGGAGCTTGCCCGTGAAAACCCCGCCTATGAGAATGTTGCTAGCAAATTCTTCGAGCACTTTGTCCACATCGCTCGTGCGATGAATGACCCACGTGGGGAAGGCATTGAACTCTGGGACAATCAAGACGGCTTTTACTATGACGTTCTACACCTGCCGAACGGCGATCGCCATTACCTGAAGGTGCGCTCCCTGGTGGGGCTGATTCCACTTCTTGCGGTTGAAACCTTCGGACAGGATATTGTCGATCGGCTGCCCGGCTTCAAGCGCCGTATGCAATGGTTTATCGACAATCACTCTGATGTGCGGAAGCACATTGAAATCTCACAAACGGAGAAAGGGCGACGTGGTCTGCTTTCGCTCGTGAACCGCGGCCAGCTGGAACGCGTGCTCCGCTACCTGCTGGACGAATCTGAATTTCTCTCGCCCTATGGGGTCCGTGCAATCTCGAAATTCCACAAAGACAATCCCTATGTCCTGCATGTAAACGGAACAGAGCATCGCGTCGACTATGAGCCCGCTGAGTCTAGCACTGGCCTCTTTGGAGGAAACTCCAACTGGCGCGGGCCAGTATGGTTTCCCATCAATTTTCTACTGATCGAAGCGCTCCAGAAATTTCATCACTTTTACGGGGATACCCTCACGGTCGAGCTGCCAACCGGTTCCGGACGCCAAGCATCTCTCTGGGACGCGGCTACAGAGATTTCGCGCAGACTAATGCGAATTTTCCTTCGTTCGGCGGATGGAACGCGTCCTGTGTATGGCGGGCTCGAAAAATTTCAACGCGATCCGCACTGGCGCGACTGCATTCATTTCCACGAGTACTTCCATGGCGACAATGGAGCCGGGATTGGAGCGAGTCACCAGACTGGATGGACTGGACTCGTTGCCAAGCTCCTTGAACAGAGCGGCGAGGCAAGGTGAGTTGGCCGAGCCAAAATCCAGCAGGAAACTCTCCGGACGAAATGGTTTAATCCAACAAAGGGCAGAAGATCGAATGGGCAGATGAAATCATAGATCTCACTTGCGGGGACCGTCTCTTCCCCCGAACGGCGCGGCGCCCTGCCGCGCTGCTTGGGCGGTCCAATATCCTTCTTTCATCGCGTCTGTCGTGGGTATGCTGAGCGATTCACCAACGACTCTCGAATTGGTCTGGCCGAAGCCTCCGGCAGTGCAGTGACGCCTCGGACTGTGCAATTCACGCCGAGCCGTCCGCTCTGCGAGGTGTCATTGAAACCGATTCGAACCAAGATCTGCCAGAGGGCATCCCAGCGCAACTCTTGAAGCGATTCTTGTTGATCCTCAGTGACCGGATCTTCGACTCCACGGTAGACCGTGGCATGCCGAGCATAGAAGCCGCGCCGGATGGTCCGAACACCCGTCCTTCGCTTTCTCGCAGGGCAGACTCAATCATCTCTTTTTCCTGGGCATCCAGCTTTTGAGAGAAGTCAGACTGGCTATTGAACTCGTTTGCAACAGGCTGCTGAGGAAGCCAAGTCTCGTCCACAGAGAAATTCTCGGTTTCGCACATGATGACAGATCGCTCAATCACGTTCTGCAATTCGCGAATGTTACCCGGCCAGGGATACGACTGAAGCAAGTCCAAACTCTTCTTGTTGATCCCCCTTATATCCTTTCCTACATTCCTCGCGCAACGATCAATGAAATACTCAACCAGCACTGGAATATCTTCCCGCCGTTCACGCAGAGGAGGAATCTCAAGCGGAAAAACGTTAAGACGGTAAAACAGGTCGCTGCGAAAGGTCCCAGCTGCGATAGCCGCCCGTAAGTCACGGTTCGTAGCGGCGACCACGCGAACATTTGTTCGGATGGATCGAGTTCCGCCAACGCGTTCAAATTCGCGTTCCTGCAGAACACGCAAGAGAGCGATCTGCGTCTCCTTAGGAAGTTCTCCAACTTCATCGAGGAAGATCGTGCCGCCGTCCGCCAATTCGAACCGGCCCACGCGCCGCTGCACCGCTCCGGTGAAAGAGCCTTTCTCGTGTCCAAACAATTCGGAGGCGATCAAGTCGCGCGGGATGGCAGCGCAGTTGACACTTACAAATGATTTTGAGGATCGCTGGGAACGCCGGTGGATCGCGCGGGCTACCAGTTCTTTGCCCGTCCCAGTTTCGCCGGTGATCAGCACACTGGCGTCCGTGGGCGCGACCTTGGATACAAGGGACAGTACTCTTTGCAGCGCCGCAGAAGTTCCGACGATCTCCTCGAACATTGATGCCTGATCCGTTTCTTCGCGCAGAGCAACGTTCTCGTGTTGGAGTCTTTCTTGAGACTGCTTTGGATCCGCGATGAATATTGCTACGCTAGCCATGACTTGCCCTCCCAAATCTAAAAGCGTTGCACGCTCGTTAGGCCTCTTTGCTCATTGCGCGCATTGTGAAGCCGGTGCCGTCCGCGGACAACCCCCGATGGAGTCACCGCGTACACCATATCGGAACAGGAGGAATACCCCTTTGAAGTACGGGAGGACTAACCCAAAAGAGGTGTGAGACCTAACTCTTTCGGTCTCGAAGCTCGATGCGCTTCCATCCAAAAAGTCGCGCATCCACCGACCAACCGCCAGGTCCGAGCAGTGCCAGGGCGGCACCGAGGGTTCCTAGCATGATGCAACTCCAAGGATCTCCAGGATGAGAGAAGGCGTGCCACAGCGCGAAGGCCGCCGCAAGTACTCCGGCGATGGGGGTCCATAAGCCTACGAGCAGAAGTAACCCTACCCCGGTCGTGACCACGTGCAATATGGCAGATTCGAGCGAAGGCCCATTCTGGAGTGCCGTAACCCCATGAAAAACCAAACGACTACCTGCCACCAGCCTCATCAACAGCAGGCCGGCGCCGGGCAACCCATGAGCGAAGGTCGAATAGAGCCGTCTCAATTGAAGTCGAGGTTACGAGATCCCCGGCGCAACCCGAAAGCCTCAAACGGACCGCGGAAAACACCCTTTTGGGTAAATTAGAACTCGATGATTCCGCGTTTCAGGCCGATCATGGCGGCATGCGTTCGGTCGTTGGCCCCCAATTTGGACAGGATGGCAATCTCTTTGTTGGCATTCCCTTCGGAAATCAGGCGCAGGACACGGATTTCCGCAGGGGTCAGCGCGTCATCGGTGGCATGCTCGGCAAGTTGCATGGAGGCCTCGGTGGAAAGCGCCCTTTTCCCAGCGTGCACGGAACGGATGGTCTCCAGCAGTTCCTTGTGCAAGCTATTTTTTAGCAGGTAACCCCGCGCGCCGGCTTTAAGCGCCCGCAGCACCTGCACGTCCCCGGCATAAGTCGTCAGCACGATGATTCGTGCCTCCGGAAATTCCCCGCGAATCGCGATAATCGCATCCAGCCCGTTCATTTCCGGCATTTGCAAGTCCATCAGCGTGACGTCCGGATGATGCGTACGGAATTGCTGGATCGCTTCCCGCCCATTCGATGCTTCGGCGACTACATTCATGTCCGCTTGCCCACCCACCAGCGCAGCAACCCCTTGGCGTAGCACTGGATGATCGTCCACCGAAAGAATCCGAATTGGGCTGGGCTCGGCGCTCATGACTTTACCTCCGTGTCTTTCTCAGAGAATTTCTCAACCAACCACCAACGCCGTCGAGCGGGAAATGTCTCGTAAGCTCGCGATGCTGGAATACTTAGCTCAACTTCCGTACCCGAATCGCGCTCGCTCCACCCCGCGAGTTTGCCGCCCAAAAGTTTGGCGCGCTCGCGCATGCCACGCAACCCAAAGTGTCCGGGTTGTCCGTCTTCATTAAGATGCTTTGCGTCAATGCCCTTCCCGTCATCCCGGACCCGCAACCGGAGATGCCGCTCGTCATACCGAATTTCCACTTCGATCCGTTGCGCCTGCGCGTGCTTAAAGGCATTGCGCAGCGCCTCGCCCGCAATCCGGTAGACTTCGTCCCGCAGGATCGGATGAAGGTTCCTTGGCGTTCCTTCCACCTCCACACGAAACTCGGCAGCATCTGGGTTCGTTTCACCGGACGCGAGTTCCTGACCCAAAGTGCTTATCG
>WNGO01002074.1_pt1 | contig 22305 bp, 14 predicted proteins | sample 5400511 | NCBI WGS metagenome assembly WNGO01 (sample SAMN13153380, study PRJNA577476) | soil metagenome | isolation source: 20 cm soil or saprolite under Garry oak tree replicate 2 | place: USA:California | collected 2016-06-15 | reverse complement strand
TGGTGATGATGTCGGGGCAGGCGCACATCGAAATGGCAGTGCGCGCGACTAGACTGGGCGCCCTCGACTTTTTGGAGAAGCCCATCTCGTCGGACAAACTTCTGCTCACAGTGGACAATGTCCTCAAGCTGCAGCGTTTAGAAAACGAGAACCGGCAACTTCGGCAGCGTTTAGGGAAGCACGAGATCGTGTGGAAGGGCGACGCGATGCGACGGGTGATGGCGCAACTGGAGCGCGTCGCAGCGAGCGAATCCCGCGTGTGCATTCTGGGTGAGACCGGTACCGGAAAAGAGCTGGTAGCCCGTACCATTCATGAGCGTAGTGCGCACGCGGCGGGACCGTTTGTCACGCTGAACTGCGCGGCCGTACCGGCGGAACTGATCGAGTCAGAGTTGTTCGGGCACGAGAAGGGATCGTTTACGGGAGCGTCGGGACGGCACATCGGGAAGTTCGAGCAGGCCGATCAGGGAACGATTTTCCTGGATGAGATCGGCGATATGCCGCAAAACATGCAGGCGAAGTTATTGCGCGTGCTGGAAGAGGGAGAAGTCGAAAGAATCGGAGGCGATAAGCCGATTGCGGTCAACGTGCGAGTGGTCGTTGCAACCCATCGCGATCTCGAAGCGCGCGTGCGCGAGGAGAAATTTCGGCAGGATCTGTTTCATCGTATTTATGTTTTTCCGCTCGTGCTGCCACCGCTGCGCGAGCGCCGCGAGGATATCCCATTGCTGGTCCAGCATTTCGCCGAGCAGGTCTGCGCACAGAATTCATGGAAGCCGGTTCCCTTCACCGATGAGGCCATGGAAGCGCTGCAATCGTACTCTTGGCCGGGAAACGTCCGCGAGTTGCGCAACATGATCGAACGGCTGATGCTGCTTGCAACTGAAGGTCAGGTCGATTTGATGACTGTGCACATGGCGCTACCCAAGAACTCGGCAGGCGGGGCCACCACGGCGACCGCAACTGGCTCCGGTCCCCTCGCCGATCGCGTGCAATCTTTCGAACGCGAAGTCATTCTTGCCGAACTGAAGTACAGCCACCACAACATGAGCATGGCGGCGAAATCGCTTGGACTGGAGCGCAGTCACCTGTATAAGAAGGCGGAGCAACTCGGGATCGATCTGCGCGCGTTGCGGCGGGAGCAGGACGCGTCGGATTGACTCCGGGTCAACCTACAGAGCCTGCGCCCGGAGCCTGCTTTTGGCATGTTTGGATTCTCCGTCCCGTCGTCCTCTGACACCGGTTGTCCAATGGCAGAACCGCATTATTGCACAGAGGCTGCGGAGCTGCGCTCCGCCGGACAGCCGGGGCGGCTGTCCCCACATTAGGTTGCTCGCTTCCCACGCTAACTTCGAATCTGCGTTTAGCTCTTCAGATCGGCGGCCAGAAGGCGGTGGAACAGTTGTTCTCCGGCTTCGCGGCGCACCGAGAGTCGGCCGGCGCCGTAGGCACGCGATTTCAAGCCGCGCTGAACGTCCTCGCAGATGCCAAGATCTTCATCCTGCACGCGATTGCCGACGTTTACTGATTCCGTGTTATAGGCGCGACGGGATTCGCCGACGTCGCTGAAGTAGAAGTCGAAGACGACGGTACAGTGATCGGCATCGATCGGGATCACATAGTTCGTGTCCATGTATCCCTCGTAGCAGTTGATCATGAGATTCGGATATTGCCAGAAATACCAGGCGCGATCGCCCTTGCGCGTGGCTCCGGTCGAGGCATCTTCGTCGGAGGCAACCATCGGGCTCGACTGCAGGCAGTAGCGGTCTTCGTTTTCGATAGTGTACTGCTTGTAGTCGAGGACCGAGCTTAATCCCTTGTGCAGATGGGGAACGTGATATCCGCCGTCGAGATAGTTGTCGACGTACACCTTCCAGTTGCAACGAATGTCGTAGGTGCGGCGGTCGAAGTAGTGGAGCTTGCTGATGCCGAGAGGTGAGACGCGCTTGACGAGTCCACCGAGAAATTCATTCAGCGAAATGGCATCGGGATCCAGGTTGATGAAGACAAAGCACTCCCACGTCTCCACGCGAATTGGCATAAGACCATTCTGCGCGCGATCGAAGTTCTCGACTCCCTCAAACTCGGGCATTCCTTTCAGGGAGCCGTCGAGACCGTACTTCCATCCATGGTAAGGACACTGCAGGATCGAGGCTTGACCGCATGGCTGGGTTACCACGGCGGCAGCGTGATGGCGGCATACATTGAAGAACGCGCGCAAGGTGCCATCGGCGCCGCGCACGACGACGATGGGTTCACTGGCGACTCGCGTGGCGACGAAATCTCCGGCATTCTGGAGCTGGCTTGTGCGGGCAACGAGCTGCCATGTCTTGCTAAATACGTTCAGGCGCTCCAGTTCTGCGATGCGAGGATCGACGTACCACGCTGCAGGAATCGTGAATGCCTCAGACAGTGGTGCGCGGTCGTTATAGCTGGACAGAATCTGCTCGATGGATGCAGGCATTGTTTCGCTCTCGCTGGGAATTTGAGACTGAAATCAAAGTATCACGCGAACCGGTAGTCAGCGGCGGTGGTTCGATCGACTCTTCTGCCTGGAAACGGCTGCAGGAGGCGGGACTCCGATGGCGCGCTGCAACATGGCGAGAAACTGCTGAATTCTCGCTTCTTTCTTCTCGGACAACTCGCCTTGGCGCCGGAAGAGTCCCGGATCAAGCTCGGCCGTCAGCAGTGCGTCCTGGAATCGCTCAACCATCCAGTCGATAATCGACACCATCATCTCGATGTCGAGATCCTCGCGAAGCTCGCCGCGCTCCAGGCCAAAGCGCACGAAACTCACCGTGCCATACGGGTCTTCGCTGATCAGAAAACGGTTGATCTCGCGCTTGAGAACCAGGTCGGTCCCGTAATTCCCGAGGAGTGAAATCCGGTAGGGGATCCAGTCTTCGTGCACCAGGTGTTCGGTGCTGACCAACCAGTATCGCAGAACGGCGAAGAATCCGTCCGGGCGGACTTCCGCGGGTACATCGAGATATTTCGAGAAGGAGCGGACGGCGCGTTTGTAAACTTCGAAGAATAATCCATCTTTGCTGCCGAAGTGCTGGAAGATGGAACCCTTGGCGATGCCCAGAGCGGCGGCAATGTCACCAACGCGGGCGTCGTGATATCCATGCTCGGCGAAATGTTGGGTGGCAGCTTCCACGATGCGTGCGCGCTTGGCTTCGGAACGAGGGCGGACTTTGGGCTGGCGCTGATAGAGCGGGGGCGCGACGCGATTGCTGGCGATTCCGGGCATGATAATGACCTTTAGTCATGCGAGCATATAGGAGCTTCGAGTCGATTTCAACTTCTTTTTATAGGCTGTTTGCGGTAGTGTTGTTCGATTCAAGGCGCTTGTCGTGACCTCAAGTCAGACCATACGACCGAGTGGAAACAGCATCTACGATGCCATCGTGATCGGCGCCGGGCACAATGGTCTGACGGCTGCCGCTTACCTGGCGCGCGCCGGACTATCCACGCTCGTGCTGGAGCGGCGCGATATTGTGGGCGGCTGCTGCGTGACGGAAGAGATTGCGCCGGGCTGTCGGGTCTCGACTACTTCGTATATTGCGAGCATGTTGAGGCCGGAGGTGATCTCGGAACTTCGCCTTGCGGATTACGGACTGCGCATGATTCCGTGTGATCCAGCAATTCAGGTGGCCTTCCCTGACGGCCAAGTCGTTCCCTGGTGGGCTGACCGTGAACGGGCGCGCGCTGAGTTCTCACAACTTTCTGCCAAAGACGCGGCGCGCTTCGTGCAAGTCGATGATCAATTGAAGACGCTGGCGCGCTATCTGCAGCCATTCTTTCTAGAGCCTCCGCCGGAGATCGACACGTCAAGTTTCAAGGGATGGAGCGATCTGTTTCGCACCGGCAAACGGCTTCGGGGAATCTCCAACCGAGAGATTGCTCAACTAGTCTCTTTCTTAACCGGCAGCCTCGGCGAGTTTCTGGATCAGAACTACGAGTCAGAAAAGATGAAAACCATGCTTCTCGCCAACAATGTGTATGGGAAACATGGCGGGCCGTATCAGCCGGGAACCGCGATTGGCTTGCTGTTTCATCTGCTCAGTGGCGGCGAACACGAACTGCAGGGTTTCTATGGACATGTGATGGGAGGGATGGGGTCGATCACGCAAGCTCTGGCTGCTGCTGGCAAAAAGCTCGGCGTGGAGATTCGAACGGGAGCAACAGTCGCTCGCGTCAAGGTTAAGAATGGACGGGCGCGGAGTGTGGTTCTCGACGACAGCACTGAGTTTCGCGCTCGCATGGTGCTGTCGAATGCAGATCCGAAACGAACGTTCCTGGGATTGCTCGACGCGAATGAACTTTCGGAAGATTTTCTTTCTTCGGTACGCGGAATCAAGATGGACGGGCCTTGCGCCAAGGTGAACATGGTGCTGGCCGAAGAACCGAGATTTACCGGAACCTCGCCCACTGCGACTCCGCTCGAGCGCACGTTCTACACGCTCGTGCCTTCGCTCGAGTTCGCCGAGCGCTGCTACGACATCGCGAAATTCGGCGAGATTCCGGAAGAGCTTTGGGTGGACTGCGTGGTGTCGTCAAACGCCGATGCATCACTTGCTCCGCCGGGGAAACACATCCTGACGTGCTTTGTGCAGTACGTGCCTTATCGTCTGAGAGATGGCAATTGGGACGAGAAGCGCGAGTTGCTTGGAGACCGCGTCGTGAAGAAGATTGCCGAATACGCACCGAATGTGCCCGGGACGATTGTCGCGCGGCAGGTGCTGACGCCACTCGACCTGGAACGCACGTACGGGCTGACCGAGGGGAACATCTTTCACGGAGATCTGCGACTCGATCAACTCTTCTTTATGCGGCCCGTACCGGGATGGTCGCAGTACCGGACGCCGATCGACGGCCTGTATTTGTGCGGAGCGGGCGCGCATCCGGGCGGCGGCGTTACGGGAGCGCCGGGGCGCAATGCTGCGCATCAGGCGCTGCGTGACTGGAAGAAAGGAAGGTATCGAGAGGCTGCATGACTCTTGTGAATTCCAGTTCGTTGCCGAAGACGGCGGACGTGGTCATTCTCGGCGCCGGCGTGATGGGTACTTCGATCGCGTTTCATCTGTCGAAGCGCAAGGCGGGCAAGATTGTCGTCATCGATAAGGATCACGTCGGGCGCGGGGGAAGCGGGAGATCGTCCGGGCTGATCCGCATGCACTACAGTTTCCCGGCGGAAGTTGAATTTGCCTTGATCAGCTTGCGCATGTTTCAGAACTGGCAGGAAGTTGTGGGAACGCCAGGAGACTTCCGGAGGACGGGATTTGTCCGCATTGTTCATCCGAATGAAACGGCTCGATTGAAGCTCAACGTCGAAATGCAACGCGGACTCGGTGCGACTGTCGAACTCATTGACAAGACTCAACTGCGAGAATATCTCGTCGCCAATGGTCATTGCTGCGACCGGTCCGTGGACGCGTCCGCTGCTGCAAGAAGCTGGATACGACCTGCCGATCGAATGCGAGTACCACCAGGTGGCGATTCTCCGCAACGCTTCCGACATGAAGGGCGGAGGTTGTGCGTGTATTGATTCCGTGACGGCAACGTATTTTCGTTCGGATGCGCACGACAAATTCCTTGTCGGCGACTTCTATGGGAAGCGGCCCGTGGATCCGGACAATTTTCCGCAGCGCGCTTCAGACGAATCGTTGGAAGAGATTATCGAGCGAGCCTGCCGCCGCGTTCCCAATCTGGAAGAGGCAGAAGTGATGCGTGGCGTGACCGGTGTCTACGATATGACTCCTGATTCACGTCCACTGCTGGGAGAGATTCCAGGAATCCGCGGGCTGCATTTGTGTGCAGGATTTTCTGGCATGGGCTTCAAGATCTCGCCGGCCATCGGGCTGGTGATGAGTGAACTGGTTCTCGACGGTAAAGCCAGTTCGGTTGATATCGGCCCGTTTCGCCCCAGCCGATTCGCAGAGAATGCTCCGATCAAAGCGGAATATGAATATGTGGATGACTAATTTGCAGGAGAGAACATGAAGAAGAAAGGAATTCTCGAACGACTGAAAGAAGGCCCCGTGCTTGGCGACGGTGGTTACCTGCTCGAACTGGAAAAGCGCGGATGGGTGCGCGCGGGTCCATTTACACCTGAGGTCGCGCTGATGTATCCCACTGCGCTTCGCGAATTGCATGTGGAGTTTCGCGAAGCGGGCGCCGAAGTATTGCAGGCACTCACGTTTTACGCCAGCCGCGACAAGTTGGCTACGGTGGGCCTGGAAGATCGACTGGAAGAACTGAATCGTTCGGCAGTGCGTGTAGCGCGCGAAGTCGCGGGCGATCAGTGTCTGGTCGCGGGCAATCTCAGCCTGACTTGGATGTATGAGCCAGGAAGCCCATCGGCGGCAGATCGAGTGCGCAAAACGTTTGACGAACAGCTTGCGGTCCAGGTTGATGAGGGCGTGGACTTCATCATCGGCGAGACGTTTTCGTGGCTAGGCGAGGCGCTGATCGCCGTGGAACGCGCGAAACAAACCGGGCTGCCCGTGATGGTGACGATCTGTTTCGAGAACACGGACCAAACTGCGGAGGGCAAGAGCGCGGCTGACGCGGCAAAGGCTTTGTTCGATGCAGGAGCGGACATTGTCGGGATGAACTGTCTGCGGCCTCCGCAACACATTCTGGAACCGATGGAGCAAATGCGTAAAGCTGTATCCGGCTATCTCGCCTGCCAGCCGGTTGCGTATCGCACACCGAAGGAAAAGCCGGACTTCACCAGCCTTCCCGAGTTTCCGTACGCGTTAGATCCTCTTCAACTGACGCGGAAGGAGATGGCGGATTACGCGGCGCAAGCCCGCGACATGGGAATCAACTTCATCGGTGCCTGTTGCGGGACAGTGGCCATGCACATTCGCGAGATGGCGCGTGTCCTCAACAAGATCCCCGAAGACTCCCGCATCTGGAAGAAGGGCGGAGAGAAACCCATGTCAGCTTACGAGTATTACGATCACGACAAGCTGAACGTGGCGGGAACGAAATAAATGAAAGCTGCGGCCTCACGTTTGGGGCCGCAGCTCTTCTGTAACGGCTCAGCTTGCTTTTTGAATTGCTGAATCAACAGCGTGCACCAGCGGCATGTCGACGAGGTGTTCGCTCACGAACCATACCTGCAGTTCATTGCGGCGCAAGACGTCGCTGAGGATCATGTCATTCGTGCCATCGTCGCCCACGGTAGATGCGCGTTTTGCCAGGGTGCGGCAATGGCCGATGATGATCTGATGTGCATCGAGCAGTCGCGAGATCTGAACAGGCACTTCTTCCCTTCCGCGGGGTGGACGCTCGATGCGAGTGGTCTCGGCGATGTCGGCTGCCATGGCGATCGATATGCCACCCAGCAACTGAATCCGCTCGGCAATGATGTCGACGATCTCGGCTTGTTCCTCGTAATGTTTGTCGTATAGCAGATGCAGTTGATAGAAGGTAGGTCCCGCCACCTGCCAGTGAGATTTCTTATAGAGATCGCGCAAGGTCATGGTGTCGGCAAGCAACAGGTTGAGTTGCTCGGTCATTTCCAGGCGGACATCTTCTTCGAGTTCCAGGGGCAGCGCGTGCGAAACCGTACCGTAGGCCTGGATTTCGCGGGCGTGCTGATGAATGCGAGGCTGTGCACTGATTGTGGTTTGACGGCTGGTACCGTCCCTCTTCGGCATAAAGACCTCCTGATGTCGAGCAATCTGTATTCCCCAGTTGTGAACCGATTCGATGCGAAAGAAACCAACGCGTGTTGGATGCATCATCCCTCTGTTGGATGCTCGAAGAAGTGATGCGTGCTGAGTAGTTTGCCGAAGCTCAAAGAAAGGTGTCAGAGAAAGACCTTCGAAACTTCGGCACCGAACAGGTCCTCCGCGAATGCAGCAGGTTTGACGCCACCCAGCAGCGTTGTTATGATCAAGATGCGGGGTGGAGCAGTCTGGTAGCTCGTTGGGCTCATAACCCAAAGGTCGGTGGTTCAAATCCACCCCCCGCAACCAACGCAATCATAGAGTTACGGGCGATTGGGCACTTGCAACAACTGTCCAAAACTGTCCAATAAGGGGAACTGCGACACAGTTCCCCTTATTTATTGAATGGAGACCTGCTGAGTGGCAGACCTTCTCAAGAGGCGTTGAACGATTGGCCGATTGGCTTTGCGTTTTGCCAAGGCCGAGGCATTTCCATACTGGTCCATAGTGGTGGAAACGTGCGCGTGTCGCATGAGTTTCTGCTGAACGCCCACGGGTGCTCCGGTTTCGTCCAGCCAAGCACGGTAGGTATGGCGGAACGTGTGGAACCCGATCCTCCCAAGTCCCAACTGAAGACCTGTCGGAACCAAGTAGTCGGCACGAATCGAATCGGCATGATAAGGCCGACCGGTCACCGGACTCGGGAACAGCCATCGCCCCACGGTCTCGACACAGAGCGCTTGCCATTTCCTCAGTTCCAGAATGAAGCCCCGTTCGATCGGGACCTCGTCCTGCGAGTACTCCGTCTTCAATTTGTTGAGCCGCTTCCCGACCGCTGATCGTTGGATCAGAACCACCGATCGTTTGAAGTCGAAGTCCGTCCATCGCAAACCCAGGATTTCGCTGATTCGCAAACCGAAGCACAGCCCAATCAGCACGATGGTTCGAAAGGGCTGAACCATCGCGTCGAGTATTTGCCAAGCTTCCTTTACCTGAAGGACGCGAGGACGTTTCTTGCGCTTGCTGATGCCTTTCACTTCTACCAAGTCCATGGGGTTTCGTTCCACGTTCAGCAATTCCCAAAGCATCGCTTTGTCGAAAAGGCGGTACATCAGGGACCGAATGTGGCCCTTGTACTTGGGTGAGAGGACGAGCTTGCGAAGCCAGTCCTGTACCAATGCGGGCCGAACATCTTCGAGGTAAGCGTCGCCCCACTTGGGTCGGATGTGTTGGGAAATCATGCTTCGGTAGGAGGCTAGAGTATTGTGGGTGATTTGTTCGGCTTCCTCTTCCTGTTTCTGATCGAGAAGAAAACGGTCGAGGAGGCCACAGAAGAGAACCGGTTCTCGACGGGCAATGCCGTCGTTGATCATTAGCCGCATGCCCTCTGCTGCTTTCAAGGCATACGCCTCTGTCTTGTACTGTTCTATCGTCCCGACGGTGAAACCCCTTCGTGTCCTGCGTCCGTCTGAAGTCGGTTCCCACCAGCGATAGAGCCATACGTCCGGTCCTGTTACGCGTTTGTTGATCTCAACACTACCGTACTGATACCGCGTTCGCTTAGCCAATGTAATCTCCTTGGGGTTGGCGACGCGGGTGGCTGCTTGAGATTACCTGACAACGAAGCCAATGGTCTAGCTCCGAAAGATAAAAATGCCAACGCTTTCGATCTCTCCCAATCGGGTGACCTGGGAGCGACCCTTCGCGAGCCTTTCGAAGTACGGTCTTAGGGTGCATGTACGTCACGCAGTCTCGATACGAGATGACGGCGCTAGTTTTGAGATTTTCAACACTGCAAGGTCGTCGTGCAATCGAGAGTCTTCGCCATGCCTTCCTGCGGGCCAGAGGCCCGCTCGGTGCCCCGACCAGAAAAAGCCACCGATCTACAGCACTTCCATCCGCGACTTTCTATTTAAGCTGAATGCAGATATTGGTCAAACGGGCGCAGGCTATGTTGTTCACCCCGGTTGTCAAGAGAGTGTGACTCGCATTGAGTAACCTCTTTCCGAGGCATCGTTTAGCGTTTGCCGTCAACATCCTTGAAGGGTACCGCGATTGGGGTCAGACTCCGGATCGACTAGCTTGGAATTGAGAGGTCAATGCGACGACCTCAGTGCCCCTCGTAACCGACTTGAACCCAGCTGCTTAGGGAAGGTGAACACCTAAAACTCGGAGATGCTGTGACGAATGTCGGCGCTGAAGCATCGAGTCACCACCCTTAACGTTCTCAGTTGAAAAAGCTACTGATCTCTCGCACGGAGATTCCTAACCCTGAATGAGCGTGCCAACATCAGCTAGCTTAAGGCAGAATTTCTTTCCGGCGCCTACGACGCAACCCCCAACGCAACCCCCGATTGACGAATTCCGATTGTTACGGTAAACAGCGGCATGAGGTGCCCTATACAGAGTGAAAAAGGAGCCGTTGACGGCAAGAAAGCCCAACCGTTATCGTCTTCCTCGGCAGCAACCTGGAAGTTCGCACCAGCAGAAATCGCAGCTTCACTACTCTCTCGCTGGAAACAAAATCCTCCTACAAGAAGGACCACAAGTACATCTCGCACACCGAATAGCACCGTTGCGTGGTCTTCGGGAAGCTTTCGGAGTTCACCAAGACGCTCACCAAGGGCGCACATATCCAGGTGGAAGGCGAACTGCCATGGCGGGAGCACGAGAGCAAGAAGACGGACACGAGGCACCGGGTTTGGAAAAATTCGGGTCGCTTCGATCCGGAAGCTGGACCGCGCCGAAAAGGCCACCCCAGAAGATCAAGAGCACGAGGATGCGCCCTAGGAGGAGCCGCCGCATAAACCTTTGCTCTTTCACTCTTGGAAGCTCAGCTCGCCGCTGGGCTTCCATCGCTGGGAGGTTCTCGCTATGAGCTTCGAATTGATCCTGCCATTCCTTCGGCCGATTGAACCGCTGTCGCTGGACGGAAGCGTCAGCGAAATCATGGGCAATCCGGATGCCTCGTGGTTCTGCGAGCGCGATGGAAGACTGTGCCAGGAACCCACCATTTCCTACGACGCCAGCAGGCTGAGCACGGGCCTCGAAGTCATAGCCAACCGCCTGGGCAAGAAGCTCGATGCAGACAACCCGTTGCTGGGCGTGCGTCTCCCGGACGGGAACCGCCTTGCAGCGGTGATTCCGCCAGTCGTACGCCCCGCTCCGTCGCTGACGATCAGAAAGTTCGACAGCCGCCATTACACGGTCGATGACCTTAGTGCGCGCGGAACATTGACGCGATCTCTCGCAGATTTCTTAGCTGAGTTAATTCGCGGCGGCAAGACGCTGTTCATCAGCGGCGGAACTGGGGCCGGAAAGACTAGTCTTTTGCGGCTACTTGCCGTCCGCGAAGTGCTGGCAGTTCGCGGATACGACCGCGACGCGAAGCGCTTCCTGATCGAACTGGTGTTCGAGGTGCAACATGCAGCTGCTTAGACCACGGAATGCGACGACCATTGCCGCCGAGTTCCTCAAAAGTTGTGGGCTGAGACGTTGCGCGATTTCACTACCAAATAAGGAGAACAAAAGATGCAACTGCTTGAGATCAACCAGAACCGCCACATCTGTGAGTCCGTTCGGCGGGATGAGATCATCGCAGCACAGGTCGATCAGGACGCCGCTTTCATTCATGCATCCTCGGACGATGTTGCGGACAAGGCGCTGAACTATGTCTTCTCGAAAGACGGTGACTTCCAGGACTTTCTGAAGACTCCACAGGCCAAGCAAGTTGCTTCTGCTTTGTGTGTACGTAAAGGCCCAAGCAATGCTGCGGTGGAGGAGCCTGCAAAAAAGTTTGTAGCCGGGGTGGAGTCCACCTTCTGTGCGTGCGGTGAAGGCGTGACCCTACCGTCAATGTCATGGTGCTGCCAGAAACGGTGCTTCGCACCGGAAGAATTTTGACACTCCACCCCTGCGAGGGAACTGTAGGGAAACCTGCGGGTGCTCTTGGGGAACCATCCTGGCATTCGATAGATAGCGTATTCCGGGTTCCATGGGGAAACCCGTGTTTACATGCGTAAAAACACAGGTGTCGGAGGTGGAGCGATGGCGTTGCTCGATGAGAAACACCAAGCAGTGGAAGCGGCCAAACGGGCACGATTCCGAGTGCATCACGTGGGGACGAAGCTTAACCAAGTGGAAATGCAAGAGCTGGAAGCGTTGGCGGCGAAGCGGAAGCAGACGCAGGCGGAGCTGATCCGCGGGCTGGTACTGCGCGAGATCGAACAGGACAAGACGGGTCTTCGACCCAGTGCCGAGATGGTGGAGATCACGGCGTGCCGCCTGCTGTTGGCCAACCTGCTGTGTCCGATGGCGAAGGGGCATGCGATAACGCAAGAGGCCTTCGACGGGATCGTGGACGAGGTCAAGAAGCAGAAGGCTCGTGTGGCGCGGGACCGGCTCAAAGACCACGAAGCGTGGCGCTGAACCTCGGTGGCCGAGTACCTGCGCTGCGGGCAGCAGGCGGAAAGAAAGAAAGCGGCGGGAAAAACTCGGCGTCGACGGGAACGGGTGATCTCCCATTTTTCCGCTGGCGAGTGTACTGAGCGCAGGAGGCCAGTCAAGGCTCTGCGCTTCGCTCTGACCGCTATGCGGCGCAAAGAACTCGGCCTTGACTAACCTCCCTCTCCGCTCCTGTGTTGGTTCCAGCTATCGAAAATATGTGAGAAATAAATGGGGGCCGATTTAAGTGATCTGGGGGGAAGGCACAATCGAAACCAAGCCCCAGGAATGGTAGGGGGAAGGCGTAGAGACTGGACGGCGAGCATCCCTCGTGGATGAAGGTACAGTCCGACTCTCATCGAAAGGTGAGTCAGACGCATAACCCAAAGGTCGGCGGTTCAAATCCGCCCCCCGCAACCATGAACGCCACTGCCGAAAATGCAGTGGCGTTCGCCTGTTTACATCCATCGGCACACCTCCTGCGTGAGCGATCGCGTATGTCACCGTACTAGTCGTTGATAGTCGTTGATACCATCGGCCGCCGACTCCAGCTTTGCCTGCTTTGACTAGCGTGGGACATGAGTCGAAACAGCCTTCCCCTCGAACTCAATTTGCGCATCGACTTTCTGTGTAGATGAAACCCCGCCCCCATGTGCCTCTTTAACGCCCACAACACGAAAAGTCCTATGCTCCAGCATTCCGGGAAATGTACCTCGCCGGTCGCCAATTGTTAGTGTTTGCGTTTTGTCATCCCAATGGATGGGGATGACGGAATAGGCCCCTCGTTCATAGTCATAATTGTCACCTTCGTCTTCATACAGCGTGAAGTCTCCATCAGCCCCCGAGTAGATGCGCAGCTCAACAGGATCTGGTTTGGCTGAAGCAGATTCCGCAGAGGGACCAAAAGCAACAATGGAGCCGGATTTGGCATACATCGGAATTCTGTCGAGAGGAGCTTCGGCGGTGATGATCTGGCCGCCACTCAGGGTTTTTCCTGTCCAGAAATCGACCCAACTGGCGCCAGCGGGGAGATAGAGCGTCCGCTGCGTTGCTCCTCCCGTAGTTACGGGATTAATCAGCAATGCGGGGCCGAACATAAACTGGTCCCGCACTTCCCGCGCGCGAGGATCGGTAGAAAACTCCAGGGGAAGCGCTCGCATGAGTGTTTCCCCATTCTTGGTCACGCCCCAGGCGGCGGAGTAGATATAAGGCAGCAGATGGTAACGCAACGCATCGTACTGCGTGAGTATGTGCTCAACTTGTGGGCCGTAATTCCAAAGCTCAGCATTTGATTTGTATCCATGAACGCGAAAAATCGGGCAGAACGTTCCATACTCAAACCACCGGATCAGCAATTCGTGGTACGCGTCTGACGTGTATTGATCCTCCGGTCGGAAGAACCCGCCAACATCTGTCGTCCAATACGGCACGCCAGACATGCTGAAGCTGAGGCCCGCCGGAACCTGGCGCTGGAGTGTAACCCAGTTAGCGCTGACGTCACCGGACCACGAAGCGGCGGCATTTCTCTGCTGTCCGGCAAAAGCCGAGCGCGTTAGAATCACAACTCTTTTCCGGTCTGTGGCTGCGCGTTGACCTTCATAGATAGCCTTCGTGACGTATAACGGATACGCGTTGCGCACGGAGTTTCCGCTACCCAGGAACGTTTGCTTGTCTTTGAGCACGTCGAACTCAGGCTCGGATGCGTCCATCCACCAAGCGTCCATGCCATCCTCAAATATCCCCTTCTTGAGTTCTGACCAGAATGCAGCTTGAGCCGCAGGATTGAAGAAGTCTGTCCAGGGCTCGCCGGAAATGAGGAGAGACTGTGCCTTCATGTCCTTGTAGACGTCTGTATCTTCCCCAAACCTCGACCATATTGAGATCATCATATGGAGGTCGCTAGCATGCAGTTGATCCAGCATCTCCTTCGGCCGTGGATAGTGGTCTTCGTCGAATTTCATTGCGTTCCAGCCATACTTGCCCCAGTACTGCCAATCCTGCACCAAAGCATCCACCGGGATCTTTCGTTTGCGGAACTCAGCTGCGGTATCGAGAATTTCCTGTTGGCTGTGATACCTCTCTCTACACTGCCAGTATCCATATGCCCACTTCGGAAATAGCGGCGCTTCACCGGTCAGCCGCCGGTATTCCGAGACAACGCGGTTCAACTCAGGACCGTAAAAGAAGTAATAATCAATGGCCTGTCCCACTTCGGAGCGGAATGTGGTCGTCTCCTGCGGAGGCCGCACAGCAAGATGAACTCCCCCCGGGCCACCATGCGCGACGACTTCGTACTCCTTATTCGGTTCCAAGCGAGCGGTGCCAGTTGCGGATGTTGGGGTCCACTCGTTCTGCAAATCGATGACTTGTTGTCCGCCCACCTGCAGCGTGAGTTGCCGTCGGTTGTCGCTCGCCAGCAGAAATCCGTAGACGCCTTTGGCGCCGGTCTTAAATCTTCCCTTCCCTGTGGCAGGATCAATCTCGATTGGTTGATCGGCAGGGTTAAAGTCAGTCAGCGCGGCATTGTTCCACAGAATGCCGTATCCCTTGCTTGACATCAGAAAAGGAATCGAAATGTTTGTATTCGCCTGGTGCAGCCGGATCGGAACCCCGCGGAGATTGAAAATGCCCTCCTGATGCTGGCCGAGACCATACAGTGATTCATCGGACGGCGAAGAAAAGGTCTGTTGAACCTGCCATGTCTTTGTTTCGAACAAGGAGGGCACGTCAAATGCTTTTCCCATATCCTTTGGTTCGGCAAGCACTGGCTTTCCCTCTTTGGATAAGAAAGTCACCGTACCCGTCGCGAGGTCCACAGTCACGGTGATCGTTTCAGTCAAGAGCTTGACCTCGTTTTTCGCGGACTGGACCTGGAGGTTGTCGGCCTTGCACGGCTGCGTAACCACAGGAACCTTCGAGTTTGGAATCTCTGAGGTGGGACCGGCGACGACGTGTACAACCCGGTCGCCGCAGACCTCAATCCGCATGGTTCCGGCGGTGGTCGTAAAAGTCACGCCGTTCGAGTCTTGGTGCGACTCCTTGACCGCAAATTGTGTCTTGTTGGCAGCCCAGACTGCACACGAAGCAAGAATACAGAACAAAGCAATACCCTGCGTTTTGGTCATGGTTTGGCCGTAGTGCTATCCTTTCGTGCCTTAGAAGAAATCCTGGGTGCCGTTGGAGCATTGCGCCGGCACTCGGCAGCGTGTCTCCTATTGGGACTCGCTGTCGTTCTGGCCTTGCTCCATTGCGACGGTGGCGCGCATCAATCCTTCCCGCTCCAATCGCTTTGATACTTCAAAAGCCTGTGCTGCTGAATAGCGGTCTCCGACCTTTAAATAAAGACGGGCAATCTGGTAGTGCAGGCTGCCGTCTTTATCACTTGTGAGAGACATCTTCAACTCTGCGATCGCCTGCCGCGTCCGATCCGTCTGGGCGTACACCTTGCCGAGCAATGCGTGTACGCGGGAAACAAACTCTGGCTTGGTGTTCAGACTCTTCTTGAGGTAGGGCTCCGCTCCGGGGAAGTCGTCTCGGGCGCAAAGAATCTCCCCCATCACTGCGTTAAATTCCGGATCATCAGGATTCGTTGCCAGAGCAGTCTGCGCAACCGTAAGCGCTTCATCGTTCTGTCCGTCGGCAAGCAGTGCCAAAGATAAACCGAACGAGGCTCCAGCATCCCCTGGTCGCAGCGCCAAAGCCTTCCGATATTCCTGTTCGGCATCCGGAAAAAACTTGCACTGGCGATAAATGTCCCCCAGCAGAACGTGCAGTTTGGGTGAACCAGGGTTGGTTGCGCTCGCCCGGGCTAGAGCTTCAGTCGCCAGCTTCTGGGCCGACTTTGTTTCCCAATACAATCCTTCGGCTTCCGTCGCGACATTCGAAGCCAGTTTCGCCGCCGCATCCAAGACACTCCGATAATCGCCCGTAGAGTATGCGCACGAAGACAATAGTTGGAGGTCCCTGGTTTGGAGCTGTCGCAGCCTTGACGCAAGCATCTCGCTGCAAGCGCCATAGTTTCCTGTGGCATACAATTTCGCGGCATCGCCCACAGGTTTCTTTGCGTTTTGAAGCGGGCTCGTATTGGTTCCAGAACCCGGCGATAAATCAGCCGTAGCGTTTGGTGTTGCGGGATTGCCAAACAACGCCACGACGTCTGATGATACAGTTCCAGTCGTTTGCCGTTCTTCCAAAAGGCCCCGTAACTCTGCGCGTTTCGGTTGCGGGAGTCCGGCACTCAATAATGAGGCATTGGACCTGAGAAAGCCGGCGTCGGCTGTCCATATCTCTTCAATCTCCTCCACTGTCTGTGAGGTCGCGCCTTCTTCCAGATGTATCCGGGCCAGGCCCAATTTCGCCATGAGGGAACCGGGATTGGATGCAAGTTCACTTCTCAGTTGCTGCTGGGCACCAGAGAGGTCATGCCGAGAGAGCAAGACAAAACCATAGTTTGCATGCGTACCTGGCGGAAGCCTCGGGTAGGCCAACACCTTCTTATATCCATCATCGGCCTGAATCAATGCCCGCTGCTCCGCAAAAGTTTCCGCCATCAGTGCCTGCACATAGGCGGATTCCTTGTGCCGCGTCAAGAGGATGCGGGCATCAGCCTCGACCTGCTCCAGGTAGCTGACTCCGAGGTGATACCAGGCGTCGGCATTTCCTGGGTTCTGCTGCGTGGCCCGCGAATACGAGGCTGTCGCAAGACGCGTCTTTCCGTTACCGGCATAGGCCTGACCGAGAGCGATTTGTACCTCCAAGTCCGCGCTTTCAGCCAGAGCGGCCTGCTTGAGGAAAGGAATCGCCTCGCTGAACCGCTTTAACTTTACATACTCGAGTCCAAGAAACAGATTGGGGACAAACAAGCCAGGCTTAAGACGAATCGCCTGCCGAAACGCTTCGCAGGCCTGTTCGTCCTTCCCTGTCTGGTAGTACATCAAGCCCAGGTTGGCTTGGAGTTCGGGGATCTCAGGATGGATACCTAACGCATGTCGGTAAAACCCGGCGGCGGCCTGAAAATCCCCCTTGGCTTGGGCTTGTTGCGCCGAGGCCAAGAGGGATTCAAACTCCGACGGTTGTTGTGAAAATGCTACTCCGTTCAGAGCGATCAGGATCGAACAACAAACAACAACACTCCTAATTCTCCGCACGCATCACCAATAAAACTTCAGCGCTGCCTGCATTTGCCGCGGTGTCCATGCCTCGTTGATCGTCCCAAATCCACCGCCCATGAACGTGTTCGGGCTGTAGTAGTTAGTGTGATTGAAGGTGTTGAACATATCCAGACGGAACTGGAATCGGAATCGTTCTTCAATCGGGAAGTACTTTTGAATACTCACGTCAAAGTTCCTATAGCCGGGTGCACGCAGATCAGAGAAGTATCGCGGAGAATTCCCCAGGCTCCATGGCGCCGCGGGCTGAAAGGCCCAGCCGGAAGGAGGGCCGGGCGGCTGCAGGTTGTTAAACCATTCTGTGCGGCTCGGATTCGAGACATGGTAGTTGCCGACAACATCCACATGCTGGCCCGCGCCGAAATAATTGAGTCCATTCCCTGAGCTGGTGATAGTGAGAGGAAAGCCCTCTTTCAGGGTCAGGGTTCCAGAGGTCTGCCAGCCGCCAATGATGGTGTTCACGACTTCGTTCATTCCAGAGCCGAACTTCTTGCCTTTGCCAACGGGCAGTTCGTACACATAACTCAGGACGAAACTGTGAGGAGTGTCAGTCGCATCAACCGATTTCTCCGCGGCCAGGTTGTAGACGTTACGAATATTTTCTGAGAAGTTGGCGGACGCGGAGGCCCAGTTTTCGGGTCCCCCCACGTTGTCGATGAATTTCGAAAACGTGTAGGACGCCAAGAGCGTGAGTCCCTGCGACACCCGGTGCGTGTAGTTCACATCCAGGGCGTTGTAATGCGAACCGCCCGCGGGGTCTTGGTTTTCGTTAATATCGCAGAATTCCGGGTACGGCCTGAGTAACTGTCCCTGCTGAATCGTGGGCTGATCAAGGCTGCAACCGCTCGATGTGATGTCGCCGAAGAATGGGTTTGGAACTGGATTCAGCAACGCGTTGCCCATCGAGAAGTACTTGGGATCAATCTGATTCAGATTGAGGCCGCTGGCGTCCACGTGGACACCATGATTGCCAACGTACGTAATGTCCAGTACATCGCTGGTCGTCGGCGCATACTGGAATCCGAACATCCATTGTTGGTCATAGTACGTCTTGCGGTTGCGCGACACGGCGGTTACGCCGAATCCCACGTTGGTCAAGCCACCCAATGAACTTCCACTGACCGGCACGAGCCCGCCTGAAAACGCGGTGCTCAGGGTATTCGCCGGAGTCAAGCCGCCGTCGTTCGAAGCTACGTAAGGGGTGTCAGAGCTGAATCCGGGCGCCGGACCAGTTCCGCGATAGCTGGGTGGATAGAAAACACCGTAGCCTCCCCGCATCACAAGCTTGGGCATCAGTTGATAGGCGAACCCGATTCTGGGGGCGAAGTCCTTGTAGTTGGTATTGAACAGGCTTCTGTTGGATGAACTGGCAAATTGGAGTTCGCCCAAGTAGCTCTGACCAATCGCCGTACTTATAGGATTGGTCGCCTTGTAGTCAAACCACGCCTGCCGATTATAGCGGTCGGTTACGGGGCGTTGCACTTCCCAGCGAATGCCAAGATTCAAAGTTAGTTTTCGTGTGGCTTTCCAATCATCCTGCAAATACACCCCGTGGAACCAGGTTCGGGACACCTGCGAAATGGCGATACCCGTGTTTCCGCTGGCAGGTACGCCCAGAAGCATTGATGCGCTCGAGTCGCCGGTACCTGCGGTCGGATTCGTGGGATCCGGCCCGGCAGTGAACAGATTATTGAAGCTAAATGGGGTGAAATGGAAGCGTCCCCCGTTCTCATCGGTGGCGACCGCCATATATCCGAAAGACAGTTGGTGCGCTCCCCGCACTTTCACAAAGTCGACGGATCCGCTGACCGCGGCTCGTGGAAATGCCCCCTGCCCGGCCCCTGCGACCGGCCCTTCCGGCAGATAGTTCGCCAAGTTGATAATCGGGAATTGAGGCGAGTATGTGTCTATGAAGCTCGGCAGCCCCAGGGACGAAGCCTTGAAACCGTGGCTTTGCACGTCGTTGCCTTCCACCCATTTCATGCCGCCCAGGTTGACGCTCATGGTGAACGTCGGACTGAATACATGGCTTAGGCCGATGCCAATGTTCCAGCGGTTATTGGGGTTTCGCTGTCCCGGACCGGCGGGATCGCTCGCGCCGAAGAAAGCAGCCTCTTCGTCTTTGTATTCTTTCTTGTACGAGAACCGTCCATAGAGCCGGGTGCTGTCGCTGAAGTTGTGGTCAATGCGACCGCTGTATTCGTCGGAATAGTCCGCCTGAAGACCCGAAGCACTCCAGTTATTGGATAACGCGCTGCTCGGGGTCGGATAGTAGTTGATAAGCGTTTGCCCAATGCTGTTGATCAGCGTCCCGCCGGTGTACGGAGACACATACGTCGCCAAATTGTTTCCTGGGATAGGATCGCGAATGAAGCTGCCGCCAGGCAGTTGGCGAGTGCTAAACGGGTCATACAGTTGACCGGTGAAAATCGGCCTGCCCAACGCGTCGGTTCCGACTTGGGCACCCAACAGCTTCGAGAAGTCCCCGTTTCGGAAAGCCGGGATTGGGACCGTACCTGCATACTGTCCGGCGTTATGGTCTCTATGGCCCTCGAAATTGAAGAAGAAAAATGTCTTGTTAGTTTGCTTGTAGACCCCCGGAATGTACACAGGGCCGCCGATAGCAACACCAAACTGATTGCGATGCGAATTCGGGCGCGGGTTGTGGGCCAGATTATTGAAGTAGTTGTTGGCGTCGAGTGCGCCATTGCGCAAATAATCGTAGACGTCTCCGTGCAAACGGCTGCTTCCGGACTTGGTCACAACGTTGATCACATTTCCGGTGCTCCAGCCGTATTGTGCGCTGAACGTATTCTGTTGGACTTTGAACTCCTGAACGTTGTCAGGAGATGGGACATAAATGACCCCGCCCCATCCCTCGCTCGCATCCCACGCGCCGTCTAAGAGGAATGCCGTCGTTCCAAAGTAACCGCCGCCAAAGTTAAAGAAGGAGACATCCTGGTCGGCGGAGCCTTGCTGTCCGCCCGACGAAATGGTCTGCCTTTGCGAAAGGTTGTTAACCGATGAATTCAACTCGACGAAGTTGAACACGTTACGGAGGTTGAGCGGCAGCTCGGTCACCTGCTTGGTCGAGATTTCGGCTCCAACGTTCGCGTTATCCGTCTGCAGCAGAGGGGCCACTGCTATCACTTCGACTTGCTCAGTCGAACCGATGGTCAACGCAACACTCTGGGTCGCGGACTGGCCGATTTCAAGCGTGATCCCTTGTTGCTTGAAGGTCTTGAAACCGGTCGCCTGCACAGTCAGGGTATAGATCGACGCCGGAAGGAGAGAGAACGAGAAGTTTCCTTCGGCGTCGGTCTTGAACGCGCGCGTGATTCCCTTCTCCGGGCTGCTGAGAATCACATTGGCATTCGCTACCCGCGCTCCGGAGGCGTCTGAAACCGAACCTGAGAAAGAAGCCGTGGAAGCGAGCGTCTGGCCCTTTGCCAAGGGCAGAATCGCACTGATCGAAAGGATGGCTACGACCAGGAACAGAAGAGCGGAAACACTCCGAAATCTGGGCATCGACGAAGCCCTCCTTAGATTGCCAGCATCTAGGTTAGCGGTAACTGTACCGAAGTCAGCGAATTCTAGTATCTGCCTACCGGGGCTTGTCAAGAACTTTCTGGGGCAATCTTAGCGATAACTGCATCGTCCCTACAGATCGGTCGTGCAGCTCTTCTTCGAGGAGTGCACTAATCCTCAGTGTTTGGATCCATGTTGCACATTAAGGACGCGCCACGGCTGTACGAAGTTCTACTTCGGCAGAATCGCACTGCCCTGGAGAGTGATCGTTCCAGGAACCCCCGCGGCCCTGGCGAGGCCCACACGCGCCACGGGCTGGCCGTCGCCGACCCAGACTTGTACCTTGCCAGGGATAATCCTCCTCGCGCCCTCCGGCGTGACCACGCTCAGATTGCGATTCGGAATCTCAATCGACACTGATTTGCTTTCGTCCGGATTCAGGCTCACGCGCCGTATTCCGGCCAAGGATCGAATAGGAGCATCATCGATTCCGGGATGCGATAGATAGATCTGCACCACTGCGTCGCCCGCAATCTTTCCGGTGTTCTTCACAACGACGGTTGCAGTCAGATCCTCATTCGCGGCGAGCGAATCCTTATCGAATTTCAAATTGCTGAAGGCGAAAGTTGTGTAGCTCAGGCCATAACCGAACGGGTACAGGGCCTCGCCCCTAAAGTATCGGTAGGTGCGGCCTTTCATGTCGTAATTGTCGAACGGAGCCAACTGCTCGACGGATTTATAAAAGGTGAGCGGCAGCTTCCCGCTGGGAGAGAAATCCCCGGCAAGAGCCTCGGCAACCGCAGTTCCGCCCTCCTCGCCCGGGTACCAGGCCTCCAAGATAGCCGGTACGTGCTCATCGGCCCAATTCACAGCGAGAGCGCTTCCGTTCATCAGAACCAGGACCACTGGCTTGCCGCTGGCGACAAGGTCCGTAAGCAAATCTTGTTGCACTTGTGGGAGATCAAAATTGGTGCGGTCCCCGCCAGCAAAACCTGGGATCTTGATCGGCATCTCCTCGCCTTCGAGCCCACTCGTCAACCCGAGCACAGCAATGATCAAGTCGGCTTTGCGAATAATCTCGGGATAATCCTTCTTGGTGCCCGGCTCATGCCACACTAACTTCGCATAGCCCGGGCTGCGCTCCAACGAATATTCAATCTTTATGGGATACGGGCGTCCAGCTTCGAGATGAACTGTCTTGCTCGCAGATCTCCCAGGACTAGAGTAGAAGGCCAGCCCAGTGAGTTGATTGTCGAGCCAAATATGGAAGGTGTCGGTACCGCTGAAGCCGACCTCATAGTCTCCCGTCGTTGGTGGCACCAGGTTGCCCGTCCAACGCGCCGAGAAATCGGACCTGAGCTGCGGGTCCGCGCCATCTTGCCATACAAAATTCACTTCCTTGTCCGTGCGTTTGATAAAGGGATCGCCTTGCCTGTCGCGGCCATGAAAGTACTCGGCGGAGAGTCCCTCACTGCCCGAAT
>WNGO01000603.1_pt1 | contig 22316 bp, 16 predicted proteins | sample 5400511 | NCBI WGS metagenome assembly WNGO01 (sample SAMN13153380, study PRJNA577476) | soil metagenome | isolation source: 20 cm soil or saprolite under Garry oak tree replicate 2 | place: USA:California | collected 2016-06-15 | reverse complement strand
GGCCGTTTGCCGCGTACACCCCCGACTCAAGGATCCTCGCGCACCGCCCCCATGCAGGCTCTTACCGGCTTGGCGCCGCTCGTGGCGTTCTTCGTGACCTATCGTCTGCGCGGGCTGTACGTGGCCACCGCGGTGCTCATGGCTGCGATGGTGGCGCTGCTCGCCCTCGACTGGTTGCGGCACCGGCGCATCCCGCGGCTGCATGCGCTGTCGGCGGCGCTGGTGCTGATTCTGGGCGCGGCGACGCTGCTGCTGCACAATCGGCTCTTCATCCAGTGGAAGCCGACCGTGCTGTTCTGGGTGGTGAGCGGCGCCTTCATCGCGAGTTTCTGGATCGGCGAGCGCACGCTCACGCAGCGCCTCCTCGCTGCGGCGCTCGAGGAGCGGCCGCAGGTGAGCGATGCGCTGTGGCGGCGGCTCAACGGGTGGTCGGCGGCCTTCTATGGCGCGCTCGGCGCACTCAACCTCGCGGTGGCGCACTACGCCAGCGAGCGCGCCTGGGTCAACTTCAAGATGTTCGGGCTGACTCTCCTGACCTTCGTGTTCGTCGCACTGCAGGTGCTGTGGCTCAACACCCGCCCGGGCGCCCTGCGCGCCGAGCCCGGAACCCCCCATGAGTGAGCCGGTGATGGTGCAGCTGCGCAGCGCGATCGAGCGCGCGCTCGCGCCCGCCTCGCTCGAGATAGTCGACGACAGCGCGCGCCACACCGGCCACCCGGGCGCGCGCGGCGGCGGTCACTTTCGCGTCACGCTGGTGTCGGAGGCCTTCCGCGGCCGCACCCAGCTCGAGCGTCACCGGCTGGTTTATGCTGCGGTCGCGCCACTCATGAGCGGGGCTGTGCACGCCCTGAACATCATCGCGCGCACCCCGGAGGAAGGCCCGTGACCGCGGTCCCACCGTTCCAACTGCAACACCCCGGAAAACTCCGCATGAACCACTCCCGTATCCTGCTCGTGGCGCTCGCGGCTGTCGGCGGCTGCCAGCCCAAGAGCGCCGTGACGACCGCCGACACCTCGCCGCCGGTTGCGACCGTGAACGGCAGCCCCATCAGCCGGGGTTTCTACGAGTTCTACATCAAGGGGATCACGAGCAAGAGCTCGGGTGAACTCACCGCGCAGCAGCGCGACCTGGCGCTCGACAACCTGATCCGCGCGCGGCTGGTGGCCGAGCAGGCGGCCAAGGAAGGTCTCGACAAGAGCAGTGACACCGCCTCGATGCTTGAGCTGTCGCGCCTCAATGTGCTGCAGCAGGCGGTGTCGGATCGCTACCTGAAGGACCGCAAGCCGAGCGAGCAGGAGCTGCGCGCGGAATACGAGACGCAGATCGCCGATACGCCCAGGCAGGAATACCATGCGCGGCACATCCTGGTGGCCACCGAGCCGTTCGCTGAAAAGATCGTCGCGCGCCTGGACAAGGGCGAGAAGTTCGACGTGCTCGCGAACCAGGAGTCGATGGATTCCTCCAAGAGCAACGGCGGCGATCTCGGCTGGTTCACGCCCGACCGCATGGTGCCGGAGTTTTCCGGCGCGGTGATCGCGCTCAAACCCGGGGAATACACTCACAAGCCGATACGGACGCAGTACGGCTGGCACATCATCCAGCTGCTCGAGAGGCGCGAGCTGACTCCGCCCCCGTTCGATCAGGTGCGCCAGCGCCTCGAGCAGATCGTGCAGAACAAGAAGTTCCGCGCCTACTCGGACGAGCTGATGCACAACGCCAAGATCGAGAAGCTGCTCGACAAGCCGGCCGTGGGGCAGGCCCCGGGGGCGCCCGCCCCTGCGCCGAAGCCCGATGCCGCGGCGGCGCCCGCGCCCGCCGCTGCGCCCGCTGCCGCGCCTGCGCCGAAAGGCTGACGCGCCGCGCCGCTGGCGGCCGGTGCGCGCGGCCCGTGGCCTGAGGAGAGCGCTCGCGCCTGACGAGCTGTGCTCGCGCCCGACAAACCGCGCGCGGCTCAGCGGCTCTCGCCGCCGAGCAGGGCGATGAGCTGCTGCTCATCGAGCACCGGCACGCCCAGTTCGCGGGCCTTCGCGAGCTTCGAGCCCGCTTCGCTCCCCGCGACGACGAAGCTGGTCTTCTTCGATACGCTTCCCGACACCCTCGCGCCGCGCGCGGTGAGCGCCTCCTGCGCTTGCTCGCGGCTCATGCTCGCGAGCGCGCCGGTGATCACCACGGTGCGTCCCGAGAGCGCCTGCGGCCCCGGCGCTGCGGCCCGCTCGATATCAGGCCATTTCACACCTTTATCACGTAATGCTTTGATAACCCTGAGATGTTCGTCGGACGCAAAGAATGCAGCGACGTGCGCGGCGACCACCGGGCCCACGTCGGGAACCTGACGGATCGCACTCTCGTCCGCGCCCGTCAGCCGCTCCAGCGTGCCGAAGTGCCGCGCCAGCGCGAGCGCAGTCGCCTCGCCCACTTCGCGGATACCGAGCCCGTACAGCAGCCGCGGGAGCGTCGTGTTCTTGCTTTTCTCGATGGCCGCCAGCAGGTTCGCGGCGGACTTCTCCCCCATGCGCTCGAGCTGCGACAGCTGCGGCAGTGTCAGCGCATACAGATCGGCGGGCGAGCTCACCTGCTCGCGCTCCACCAGCTGCTCGATGAGCTTGTCGCCCAGGCCCTCGATATCGAGCGCGCGCCGGCTGGCGAAGTGTCTGAGCGCCTCCTGGCGCTGCGCGCGGCACGTGAACCCGCCGGTACAGCGCGCCACCGCCTCGCCCGCCACGCGCAACACCTGCGAGCCGCACACCGGACAGGACTGCGGCAGCTGCACGGGTACGGCATCCGGCGGGCGCTTATCCACGATGACGCTGACCACTTCGGGGATTACGTCGCCGGCACGGCGCACCACCACCGTGTCGCCGACACGCACGTCCTTGCGGTGCACTTCGCCGATGTTGTGCAGGGTGACGTTGCTCACCGTCACGCCGCTCACGAACACCGGGGCGAGGCGCGCCACCGGCGTGAGCGCCCCGGTGCGGCCGACCTGAACCTCGATTCCCTTCACGACCGTGAGTGCCTCGTCGGCGGGAAACTTGTGGGCGATCGCCCAGCGTGGGGCCCGCGACAGGAATCCGAGGCGCTCCTGGTCGGCGCGCCGGTCGAGCTTGTAGACCACGCCGTCGATCTGATAGGGGAGCGAGCGGCGCCGCTCGCCCATGTCGCGATAGTACGCGAGGCACCCAGCGACCCCGCGCACCGGGCGCGTATCCGGGCACACCGGCAACCCCAGCGCGCGCAGCCACTGCAGCAGCTCCGCCTGGCGCTGCGGAAGCGCGGCGCCCTCGAGCGCCCCGAGGGCGTAGAAGAACGCCGTCAGCGGCCGCGCGGCGGTGACGCGCGCATCGAGCTGGCGCAGGCTCCCGGCGGCGGCGTTGCGCGGGTTCACGAACACCTTCTCGCCGCGTGCGCGCGCCTGTTCGTTCATGCGCTCGAACCGCGCCAGCGGCATGAAGATCTCGCCGCGCGCCTCGAGCAGCGCCGCTGCCTGCCCGCGCAGCCGCTGCGGCACGGCGCGGATGGTGCGCACGTTGGCGGTGACCTCCTCGCCCGTGACGCCATCGCCGCGGGTGGCGGCCCGCTCGAGCAGGCCGTCACGGTAGATCACCGTCACCGCCAGCCCGTCGAGCTTCGGTTCCGCAACGTAGTCGAGCTCGCCCGCGACGCCGAGGCGCTCGTGGATGCGCCGGTCGAACGCACGCAGATCCTCCTCGGTGAAGGCGTTGTCGAGCGACAGCATCGGCACCTGGTGCACGACCTCGCCGAAGGCCGCGCTCGGTGTGCCCGACACGCGTTGCGTCGGGGAGTCCGGGGTGATCAGCTGCGGGTGCTCCCCCTCCAGCGCGCGCAACTCCTGCATCAGCCGGTCGTACTCGGCGTCGGGGATCAGCGGTTCATCGAGTACGTAGTAGCGGTAGTCGTGTTGCGCGATCTGCGCACGCAACTCGGCAGCGCGCGCTGCCGGCCCGTCTGTCACGAAGCCGCCCCGGCACTCAGGCGCTCGCGCAGCAGCGCGATGCGCGCGGGAGTCAACGGGCTGCCCTGCTCGTCCTGCAGGAACCCGCACAGGCGCTCGTTGAGGTTGCGCGCGGTGACGATGAGCTCGTCGAAGGCCTGCGGCGGCGGCTTGGGCCCCGGCAGCACCGCGAACAGCGACAGCCCGCCGTAGTGCTGCGAGTCCATGGTCTCGGCATCGAAGGTGCCCGGGCGGGTGAGACTCGCGGCGCTCAGCACGGCGCGCTGTTCCTCGTCGGGCTTGTGGAAGATCGCAAAGCGGCCGAGCACGAAGCCTTCCGCAGCCAGCGCCTGGCGCAACGAACGGCCCGCGAAGCGCTCGGGGAGCGGCGCCACCAGGCGTAATGCGACGACGCGGCGGCGCTCGTCCGGCGGCCAGTCGACCCGCGGTGCGTCAGCCGGCGGCAGGCTCGGCAGGGACTCGAGCGGCACGCCCGCGGGCACGCCGCGGACCGCCTCCATCGCCGCCGCTTCGGCGGCGCCGCCATCGGCCGCGACATGCGCACCGGGCTGCGCCGGGGCGTCGCCGGGGCTGTGGCGGCCGGCATCGAGCCGCGCGGGCTCGAGCACCGGCACGACGGGGTGCTCGCGCGCGAATTCGACGACCGGCAGATCGCGCGGCACCAGCGGATCGCGGGCGCGCATCTGCGGCAGGCTGAGAGTGGGCTCACGTGCGGCCGGCTCGCGCGTGCTGGTGCGCTGCGCCGCGCCGCCGCGGCTCGCCTGGCGCGGGCGATGCCGCTCCCACCAGGCGAGAGCCGCGATGAACGCCACCCCGAGTATCAGCAGCGTCCAGCGCAGCTCCGACATCATGCCGTGGACACCGGGCGCGCTCACACCGCCGCCAGCCGCACGGCCTCGTCGACGTCGACCGTGACCAGGCGCGACACGCCCGGCTCGTTCATGGTCACGCCGATCAACTGCGAGGCGAGCTCCATGGTGCTCTTGTTGTGGGTGATAAACACGAACTGCACGCGGGCCGACATGTCGCGCACGATATCGCAGAACCGCCCGACGTTGTGTTCATCGAGCGGCGCATCGACCTCGTCGAGCAGACAGAACGGCGCGGGGTTGAGATCGAAAATGGCGAACACCAGCGCCACCGCGGTGAGCGCCTTCTCGCCGCCGGACAGCAGGTGGATGGTGCTGTTCTTCTTGCCGGGTGGCCGCGCCATGACCGCCACGCCGGCGCTGAGCTTGTCCTCGCCCACCAGTTCCAGGTACGCGTGCCCGCCGCCGAACAGGCGTGGGAACTTGTCGCGCAACCCGGCGTTGATGCGCTCGAAGGTGTCCTCGAAGCGCGTGCGTGTCTCCTTGTCGATGCGCCGCATGGCCTCATCGAGCGTGGCCAGCGCGGACGTGAGGTCGGCAAACTGGCTGTCGAGATACTCCTTGCGCTGCGTCTGCTCCTGGAGCTCGTCGATGGCGGCGAGATTGACCTGACCGAGCCGCTCGATGTCGGCGCGCGCCTCGCCGAGCGACTGCTCCCAGGCCGGGACGCTCGCCGCCGCGTCGAGGTGGGCGAGCATCTCGGGGAGCTGACAGCGGGTCTCCGCGAATTGCTCGGCCAGGGCCGCGCGCCGCACGTGGGTCTCCTGCGCCGCGAGGCGCGCCGCGTCCATGGCTTCGCGCGCAGCGCTCACGCGCCGCTCGGCCGCCAGGCGCTGCTCATCGAGGGAACGCAGCGCCGCATCGGCCTCCTCGAGCGCCCCGCGCGCCACCGCCAGTTCCGCTTCCGCCGTGAGACGCAGCGCCAGCGTGTCATGCAGGCGCGCCTGGGTCTTCACGATCGGCTCATCGCCCGAGGCGAGCTCCTGCTCGAGCTCCGCACGCCGTCGCGTGAGCTGCTCGCGCTGCTCGCTCATGCGGCTCAGGCCCACCGCCATCGAGCTCTCGGCCGCACGGCGTGACTCGACCCGCACCTGCAGGTCGCGCGCCGCCAGCTGCGCCGCCTGGGCCTCGGCGCGCGCCGTGTTGAGCGCCGCGCGCCGTTGCTCGCGCTCGTTGCCGAGTGCGCGCTGGCGCTCCTCGAGCTCGGCGGACAGTGCCCGCGCGCGCGCGAGCTCCGCCGCGGCCCGGCTCAGCGCCTCCGCGGTCGCCGCGCGCTCGTGCGCCACCTCGCCGGCGTCCTGCCGCAGCCGCTCGCCCCGCAGCCTCGATTCCTCGGCGCGGGCACGGCCTGCCTCGAGCAGGCCGAGCAGACCTGCGTGTTTCTGGTGAGCGCCCTGGATCGCCGTCTGCGCCTGCTCGCGACGCTCTTCCGCCTGCGCCAGGCGCTCGCGCGCCGCGCTCAGTTCGCGCTCCGCCTGCTCGAGGCGCTCATCGGCCGCCGCGGCTGCGGTGCGCAGCCCCTTGAGGCGATGCTCGCGCCCGAGCACGCCCGCACGCGGGTCTGCTCCACGGCTCACGCGCAGCCAGTCGCGCCCGACCCACTCGCCCTCGCGCGTGATGAAAGAGCGTCCCTCGGCGAGCGCGGCGCGTGCGCGCAAAGCATCCGCGAGGGATTCGGCCGTCAACACTGCGCCGAGCCGCGCACTGACCGCCGCCGGGCCGGTGACGTGCGCGGCGAGCGTCGCCTCGAGGCGACTCGGTGCCGCGGTGCCGCTCTCGACCAGCGTGACCCGGCCCGTGGCTAGGGCGGTAAGCGCGCCCGAGACCTCCTCCAGGCGCTCGACGCATACCGCCTCGAGATAGTCGCCGAGGACGGTCTCAACCGCCCGCTCCCAGCCGCTCTCGACCTCGAGTGCGGCCGCGAGCCGCGGCCGCGCCGCAAGCCCCGCGCCGCGCAGCCACTCACCCGCCTGCCCGGCATGGTCGGCGAGGGCCGCCGCCTGCAGGGCCTCGAGCGAGGTGAGCTCGGTGCGCGCCTCCTCGCGCGCAGCGCGCTCCTGCTGCAGGCGCTGCTCGGCTGCCGACTGCGCGGCGCGCTGCGCCTGCAGATGCGCCTGGGCCTGCCCGAGCTCCCCGCTGAGCTGCGCGGCGGCGCGGCGCGCCTGCTCTTCCTGCAGCGCGAGGCGCGCGAGCTGCTCGCCGCCGTCTTGCGCGCTCAGGGTGTGCTGCTCACCGGCCAGGCGCTCGGCCTGCGCGCCGAGCTGCCGCAGTTGATTTTCCAGCTGCTCGATCCGCGCCCGCTCCACCTGCGTGGTCTGATCCGCGGCGCTCACCGCCTGGGCGTGCGTTTCCCAGCGCTGCTGCCAGTCCTGCAGCGCCTGCTCGCTCGCCTCGAGAGCCGCGCCGGCGCGCTGCTCGGCCTGCTGCGCCGCCTCGCACGCGGGCGTGAGGCGCGCGATCTCCGCCCGCAGCGCCGCGAGCTCGCGCTCATCGCGCTCGATGTGCACGCCCAGATCACCGAGTGTGGTGTGGGCCTGCGCGAGATCGGCGCGTTGCCGTTCGCGCAGCTCGCGTCCGTGCTCGATCGACTGCTCGAGGCGCGAGATCTCGGCGCCGACCTCGTAATAGCGGCCCTGCACGGCCGACAGCCGCTCGCCGTGCCCGGCGTGCAGCGTGCGCTGCTTCTCGATCGCGGCCTCGGCGGCGCGCTGCTCGGCGAGCGCGCCCTGCATGGCGAGTTCGCGCTCGCGCACCGCCGCATCGTGTACTTCCGCGCCGCCGTCGAGATCGCGCAGGCGCAGCGCCAGCAGCTCCGCGGTGAGGCGCCGCTCCTGCTCCTTCAGCGCCTGGTAACGCCGCGCGCTAGCCGCCTGGCGTTGCAGGTGGCGGATCTGTTTTTCGACCTCATCGCGCACGTCCTGCAGCCGCTCGAGATTCTCGCGGGTCTCGGCGACTCGCGCCTCGGTCTCCTTGCGCCGCTCCTTGTAGCGCGAGACACCGGCCGCCTCCTCCACGAAGGCGCGCATGTCCTCGCTCCTCGCCTCGATGACGCGCGAGATCATGCCCTGCTCGATGATGGCGTAGCTGCGCGAGCCGAGCCCGGTGCCGAGAAACAGGTTGGTGATGTCCTTGCGCCGGCAACGCACGCCATTGATGAAGTACGCCGAGGTATCGTCACGCGCCACGTGGCGCTTGAGTGAGATCTCGCTGTAGTTGGCGTAGGCGCCGCCGATCTTGCCGTCGGCGTTGTCGAACAGCAGCTCCACGGAAGCGCTGCCGACCGGCTTGCGCGCGGCCGAGCCGTTGAATACCACGTCCGCCATGTTGTCGCCGCGCAGATGCTTGGCGGACAGTTCGCCCATCACCCAGCGTACGGCGTCGATGACGTTCGACTTGCCGCAGCCGTTGGGGCCGACGACACCGGTGAGATTACTGGGGAAGCTGATTTGTGTGGGATCGACGAAGGACTTGAAGCCGGCAAGCTTGATCTTGGTCAGCCGCATCGTACGTTCTTCCGCCCCCTGAGCGGCCTCGAAGATGGTGTAGTGTAGAGGAATATGCCCGAGAGGCCCACAACGGAGCTCGAGACGTTCGCCAACCCGGCCGCCGATCGTGACTACACGATCCGCATGCAGATCCCCGAATTCACCTGCCTGTGTCCGCGCACCGGGCAGCCCGACTTTGCGACGCTCGATCTCGAGTACGTGCCCGACCGGCTGTGCGTGGAACTGAAATCCCTGAAGCTCTACATCTGGTCGTTTCGTGATCGCGGCGCGTATCACGAAGCCGTGGCCAACGAGATCGCCGATCATCTGCAGGCCACGTTGCAGACGCGCTTCCTGCGGCTCACGGCGCGCTTCAACGTGCGCGGCGGAATCTACACGAGCGTTGTCGCCGAGCGACGACAAAACGGCTGGCAGGCCCCGGCCGCCGTCACACTGCCGTAACCACTGCGCCAGTCGCGCCGCGCGGGCGACAACCGCCCGGCGCCCCGGCAACGGCCCCCGGCGGGCCGCATCCCCTGCCCGCGCCGCCGCGCGCCGGAACACTGTACAGCCCGGGGTCCGCCGGTATAATCGCGCGTTCTTCACGAGCCCGAGGCTGTTTCAGGAGCCATTGATGCCGGCCAAGAGACCAGCGCCGAAGTCCGCAAAGGGCAAGAAGGCGACAAGCCGGCCAGCGGTCAGAAAGGCGGTGGGTCACAAGCCCGAGCCGGTGCGTGTCAGGGCAGCGGCCGCTCACCCGCGCAAGAGCCCGGCGGCGCCGAAAAAGCCGCCGGCGGCCGTGCCCGCCGCGGGTGGCGAGGCGCCGGTCGAGCTGAGAAAGCCGCCGCGTACGGGGCCGGCGCCGGCAACCGCGACCATGATTACGGCGAACCGCTCTGCGGGACAGGCCGTGAATGCCGATGGTGAGGACGGCGAGACGATCGAGCCGGGGAGCCTGCTCGCCGGTCCGCGCAACGTCCAGCCGTACATCGCCAAGCGCGGCGAACAGTACATGAGCAAGCAGCAGCTCGATCACTTCCGACTCATCCTCAACAGCTGGAAGCGCGACCTGATGGTGGAGGTGGATCGTACGGTCACGCACATGAAGGACGAGGCGGCGAACTTCCCTGATCCCAACGACCGCGCCACCCAGGAAGAGGAGTTCAGCCTCGAGTTGCGCACGCGCGACCGTGAACGCAAGCTGATCCGCAAGATCGACGACGCGTTGAAGCGCATCGAGGATGGCTCATACGGCTACTGCCTCGAGACCGGCGAGGAAATCGGCATCAAACGCCTGGAAGCACGCCCGGTGGCCACCCTCACCATCGAAGCCCAGGAGCGCCGAGAACGGCGCGAGCGCCAGTACGGCGACCGCGACGACCGCTATCGCTAGCGCTCGCGAGCTTGAGCGCGCCCCCTCCGCCGCAAGCCCAGGCTATGTGGGGCGCTTCGCACCCTCCCCGACCGGATCGCTGCACCTGGGCTCGCTGCTCGCCGCCGTGGGCAGCTTCGTCGATGCCCGCAGCCGCGGCGGCCGCTGGCTCCTCAGGATGGAAGATCTCGATGCCGCGCGGGTGATCCCCGGTTGCGCGGACGAGATGCTGCGTACGCTCGAGGGTTTCGCCCTGCACTGGGACGGCGCCGTCGAGTACCAGAGCGCCCGCACGGAACACTACGCGCGCGCGCAGCAGGCCCTCACCGCGCTCGGTCTCACCTTCCAGTGCAGTTGCTCGCGCCGCGAGCGCACACGCGAGGGCGGTTATCCGGGGACGTGTCGCGACGGTGCCAGGCGCCGCGGGCCCACCGCCACGCGCTTCAAGGTCGAGGACCTCCTCGTGTCCTTCCAGGATCGGGCGCAGGGGGTGTGCCGCTTTCAGTTGCGCGAGCGCGGGGATGTCATCATCCGGCGCCGCGACGGCGCATTCGCCTACCAGCTCGCGGTGGTGGTCGACGATGCGCTGCAGGGCGTGACCGACGTGGTGCGTGGCGCAGACCTCCTCGACAGCACGCCCTGGCAGCTCGCTCTGCAGGCCGCCCTTGAGCTCCCGACTCCCCGCTATGCGCACCTGCCTCTGGTCACCGAGCCCGCCGGCACAAAGCTCGCCAAGTCCAGGCGCTCCGTCGCCCTGGATCCGGCCCTGCCGGGCCGCCAGCTGCACGAGGCCCTCGTGCTGCTGGGTCAGGAACCTCCGCTTACGCTTAAGCTCGAGTCACCCCGAACGGTGCTCGAGTGGGCCTGCGCGCATTGGGATCTGGACCGGTTCCACGGCGTGCGGCAGGTGCGCGCTCCGCCCGCTGCCCGTGCGTGAGATTCCTCGCTTTCCGAGTTGGGTTCGCGATGCCGATGTAATATGGTATATGCAGACGCCCTGCACTACGGAAGGTGCACAACCCATAGTGAAGGATCTGTCATGAGCGAACCGCGCACTATTAAGAAGTATCCGAACAGGCGGTTGTACGACACGGTCGAGAGCCGGTACATCACCCTCGCGGACATCCGCCGACTGGTGATCGAGCGCGTCGACTTTGTAGTCATCGACAAGAAGACTCAAGGAGACATCACGCGTTCGATCCTGCTGCAGGTCATCGCCGAGCAGGAACACGTCGGCGAGCCCCTCATGAGCCGCGACTTTCTCTCGCAGGTCATCCGCTCCTACGGTGACGCCATGCGCAGCATGGTCGGCAGCTACCTGGAGCAGAGCCTGAAGCTGTTCGCCAGCGAGAACGCCGGGCGCGCACCGCCGCCGGGTTGAAGGCGCGGGGGCGCACACCGCCGCCGGGTTGAGTGCGCGGGCCGCGCTCAGCCGGCCTCGACGTCGCGCATCGACAGGCGGATGCGCCCCTGGCGGTCGACTTCGAGCACCTTGACGCGGATCACATCGCCTTCCTTGAGCTTGTCGCTGACACGCTCGACGCGCTCATTGGAAATCTGCGAGATGTGCACCAGGCCGTCGCGGCCGGGCAGGATGGTCACGAAAGCGCCGAAATCCATCAGGCGCGCGACCTTGCCTTCGTAGATCTGACCGACCTCGACATCGGCGGTGATGAGCTCGACGCGCCGCTGCGCCTCGCGCCCGGCGGCACCTGACACCGAGGCGATCTTGACCGTGCCATCGCTCTCGATGTCGATGGTGGTGCCGGTCTCTTCGGTGATCTGGCGGATGACCGCGCCGCCCTTGCCGATGACGTCGCGGATCTTCTCCGGATCGATCTTGAGCGTGATGATCGACGGCGCCCACTCCGACATCTTGGCGCGCGGCTCGCGGATGACCCGGTTCATTTCGTCGAGGATGTGCAGGCGGCCGGCGCGGGCCTGCTCGAGCGCGATGCGCATGATCTCCGGGGTCACGCCCTCGACCTTGATGTCCATCTGCAGTGCGGTCACGCCGTCCTTGGTGCCGGCGACCTTGAAATCCATGTCGCCCAGGTGATCCTCATCGCCGAGGATATCGGTGAGCACCTGATAGCGGGTGCCTTCGAGCACCAGGCCCATGGCAACACCGGCCACCGGCCCCTTGATCGGGACCCCGGCGTCCATCAGAGAGAGCGAAGTGCCGCACACGCTCGCCATGGAGCTCGAGCCGTTGGACTCGAGGATTTCCGACACGACGCGGATCACGTACGGGAAGGCGGTCATATCCGGCATCACCGCTTTCACGCCGCGGCGCGCGAGATTGCCGTGACCGATTTCGCGCCGCTTGGGCGCGCCCATCATGCCGGTCTCGCCCACCGAGAACGGCGGGAAGTTGTAATGCAGCATGAACGGCTCGCGGCGCTCGCCCTCGAGCGCGTCGATGATCTGCGCATCGCGCGTGGTGCCGAGAGTGGTCGCCACCAGCGCCTGGGTCTCGCCGCGGGTGAACAGCGCCGAGCCGTGGGTGCGCGGCATCACCCCGACCTTGACGGTGATCGGGCGCACGGTGCGCGTGTCGCGCCCGTCGATGCGCGGCTCGCCGTTGAGGATTCGCTGGCGCACGATGTTGCTCTCGAGCTTGAACAGCACACTCTCGACCTGTTCGGCGCTCCACTTGGCCTGCTCGCCGCCGGCGAGCTTCGCGAGGGTCTGGGTCTTGATCTCGCCGAGGCGCGCGTGGCGCTGCTGCTTCTCGGTGATGCTGTAGGCCTGGGCGAGGGCGGCCTGCGCATGCAGCGTGACTGCGCTGGTCAGCTCCGGGTTCTCCACCGGCGGCTGCCAGCTCCAGCGCGCCTTGCCCACCTGGGTGGCGAGCTCCTTGATGGCGCGGATGGCGACCTGCATCTGCTCGTGTCCGAAGACCACCGCGCCCAGCATGACCTCCTCGGACAGGCCCTTGGCTTCCGACTCGACCATCAGCACCGCGTGCTCGGTGCCGGCCACCACCAGGTGCAGCTGCGACTCGCTCAGCTCGCTGGCCGTCGGGTTGAGCAGGTAGCGGCCGTCCTTCCAGCCGACGCGGGCGGCGCCGATGGGACCGCTGAAGGGAATGCCCGACAGCGCCAGCGCGGCGGAGGCGCCCAGCAGCGCGGGGACGTCCGCGTCGATGTCCGGGTCCATCGACAACACCGTCGCCACGACCTGCACGTCGTTGTGGAAGCCATCCGGGAACAGCGGCCGGATCGGACGGTCGATGAGCCGCGAAGTCAGCGTCTCCTTCTCGGTCGGCCGGCCTTCGCGCTTGAAGAACCCGCCGGGAATCCTTCCCGCGGCGTAGGTCTTTTCGATGTAGTTGACGGTCAGGGGGAAGAAATCCCGTCCCGGGGTCGGGGTCTGCTGCGCGCAGGCGGTAACGAGCACCACGGTATCGCCCACGCGGACGCGCACCGCGCCCTCGGCCTGACGGGCGATCTCACCCGTGTCGATGGTGACCGCATGCGGTCCATAAGAAAATGACTTGCTGGCGACGCTCAAGGCTCAATCCTCGAAAGTGGAAGGTTCAGGCACAAAACACCAAGGCCGCACGTGTCACGGCGGCCCTTGGGTTCTCAGCGGCGAAGCCCCAGTCGCTCGACGAGCTCCTGGTACTTCTGGGGTTGCGTGGCTCTGAGGTAATCGAGGAGCTTGCGGCGTTGGTTCACCATCTTGACGAGCCCGCGCCGCGAGGAGTGATCACGCTTGTGCGCGGTGAAGTGCTCGCCGAGGCCATTGATGCGCTCGGACAGCAGCGCCACCTGTACTTCCGGGGAGCCGGTGTCGGCCGGTCCGCGGCGGAACTGCGCGAGAATCCCGCCCTTTTTCTCGCTGGTTAAAGCCATGGCGCAATAATCCTAACTACTTGTCTTAAGAGCCCTTTTGATAAGCGCGGGATTGTACCCGGCCGAGCCGGCCTGCCACAAGCCTTGAGAAGTCAATGCGCGAGCACCGACGAGCGAATCTGCCGCTCGAGCGTGTCGCGGTCCGCGAGCCTGAATCCCTCGTGCTTCCACTGAATGTGGCCGCCGCGGTCGATGAGAAAGCTGGTCGGGATGTCCCTGACGCCGAATTTCGCGGCGAGCCGACCGTGCGGGTCGAAGACGATGCCAAAGCGCGGGATGTGCGCCTCAAGGAAGCGCTCGGCGTCCGCATAGGCGTGATCCACGTTGACCGCGATGACCATGAAACCATGCGGACCGAGCTCGCCCTGTATCCGGCTCATCCAGGGAAACGAGCGCCGGCACGGTGCGCTCGAGGATGCCCAGAAGTCGACATACACGACCTGCCCCCTGAATGCGGTGAGGTCGAGCAGATCGTCTGCGCTCGCCGCGCCCCCCATGGGCGACGCCAACACCGGGAGCAGCGCCATCGCCGTGCCGAGCGCCGGCCAGCGTCGCATCGGCACGCGGTTCCTGGGCCTGGGGTGTGCTGATTCCGACATAGATCCCGTGCGTCAGGGCGGTGAGCATAGCCTCTTCGACATCGATGAGCCCGGGGCGCGGCTGTCTGCCGTCATGCGCGGCGCCGCGGTTGCACCGGCGGCCGCCGCTTCCAAAGTCACTGCAAATCAATGACGTACGAATGCCGTGCGCATCGCTACCCGTGACGTGCGTCGAGGACTGCGCACGTCCGCGTCCCTAGGATTGAGGGATGATGGACCCCACCGTGACCGCGGATGCGCTGATCGAAGGGCTGCCGGATCTCGTGCTGCTCGTCCGACGCGACGGCGTGGTCCTTCAGTGGGGCGGCGGGCACGGCGTGCCCAACCTGCGGCCGTCGCGGGAGCGGGCGGGTCAGCGGCTCGAGGGCATCTGGTCGCGACCCGTAGCGGGACTCCTCAGGCAGCTCACGCGCAGAGCGATCGCCTCGCGCACGACCGCGGAAGCGCGCTTCGAGGACGGCGGATGCGCCTACGAGGCGCGCGCCAGCGCCCACGGTCCCGAGCGCGCGCTCTGTGTCGTGCGCGCCGCTGCGGCGGCGTCGCCCGAGGATGCGCTGGATGCCACGAATGAGCGCCCCCGGCCACAGCTCGACCGCCGCGGCTTCCTGCGCCGTTTCAAGGAGTCGATGTCCATGGCTGCGCTGCGCGAGATGCCGCTCGCCGTAGCCGTCATCCACGTCGATGGCATCGCCGATATCGCGCAGATCATCGCCACCAAGGTCTCAGAGCAGATCATGAGCGCGGCGATCCTGCGGCTGCCGACGCAGCCCGCCGAAGCCGGCGGCGCACCGTCGTGGTGGTACCTCGGGCAGTTGAACGAGAGTCTGCTGGCGATGGTGCTCGAGAGCTCGGATCGTGATGCCATCGGCGCCTGCCTCGCCGACGTGTGCACCAGCCTGCGCGAGCCCGTCGCGACCCTTGGGGCCGAGTTCCATCTGACCCCGTATGCCGGCGTTGCGGTGCTGGGCCAGGATGCCTCCTCGCCGAAGCTGCTCCTCGATCACGCACGCGCCGCCGCCACCGAAGCGCGCCGCGGCGGATCCTCCGAGGTGTGCTTCTTCACCGACACCTTGCGACTGCGGTCCCTGGCGCGGCTCGACATCGCCCGCGAATTACGCGACGCCATCGCCAACCGCGACATCCGTCTGCGCTACGTCGGCCGTCACGACCTTGCGAGCGGTCGTCTGGTCACCTGGGTGGGATACCTGCGGTGGCTCCACCCGCTGCGCGGGGAGATCCGTGCGGCGGAGTTCCTGAAAGTTGCGGAAACCACGGGTCTCGCCACGACGCTGTCGCGCGCCGTGCTCACCGGCCTCGGGGAGGATTTCGCCCGGCTCTCGGCCGCAGCGGACACGGATGTGCGCCTGTCGTTCGGCGCTCTGCGCCATCACGTGCTGCACGAGGATTTCGGCGCGGATATCGGCCGCTTGCTGGCCGAGGGCGCCGTGCCCGCCGAGCGCCTGGAGCTGCGCGTCTCGGAGCGTGCGCTCATTGCGCGCGACGCGGTCGACCTGCGGTGCCTCGGACAACTCGGCGTGCAGCTGGTGGTCGACGAAGTGGGCCGCGGGATGGGCTCGCTCGACCTGCTGGCCCGCGCACCGATCTGGGGATTGCAGCTTGATCGCGCCTGGGTGACCGCACTGCGCAGCGATGCGGTCGCACGCAAGGTCTGTCGCGCCGGCATCGGCATGGCTACCGCGCTCGGTGTCACGCCGATCGCGACCGGCGTCGACGACCCACAGCAGCGCGATGCGCTGCTGGCGCTCGGCTGCCGGCTCGGCAGCGGCGACCTGTTCCGGGACGCCGCAGCTGTCATAACAACGCCGTCCCGCGCGGCCGCCCGGGCCTGAGCCGAGCCTCGCGCCCCGCCGTGCATCGTAGGGGCATGAGCAGGAACTCCCCTGGCGGCTTGCGGCCTGCGACGGTGATCGCCGCCGCAGGGGTGTGCCTGCTCGGGTTGTCTGCCGGCGCGCGCGCCGCGGATGCGCCGCTCATTCTCGAGCACCTGACGACCTCGGACGGGCTGCCGCAGGGAACGGTATTCGCGACCCTGCAGGACTCGCAGGGATTCGTGTGGCTCGCCACCGAAGACGGCCTGGTCCGCTACGACGGCCATGAGCTGTTCCGCTATGCCTACTCGCGCAGCGCCCGTGACGGGCTGCCAGGCAACTACATCCAGACCATCGTCGAGGACGGGCACCACGATCTGTGGATCGCCATCAAGAACGGGGGCCTGGCACGCTGGCGGCGCGCGACGGACAGTTTTACCGTCTACCGCCACGATCCCGACGATGCCGGTTCGCTCGCCAGCGACGCCGTGCACACCGTGCTGGTCGACGCCCACGATCGTGTCTGGGTGGGAACAACCAACTCGGGCATCGACATTATCGAGCCGGCATCCGGACGCATCGAGCATCTGCGCCATGATCCCAGCGATCCGAGCTCGTTGATCGACGACCGCATTTTCACCCTGGCGCTCGACCGTTCAGGGACGCTGTGGGTGGGGACCGAGGTCGGGCTCGACCGCTGGCAGCCCGAGCACCGCGCGTTCATCCATTTTCGTCACGAGGCCGGCAATGCGCGCTCGCTCAGCGGTAATCAGGTCTCGCGGCTCCTCGAGGATCACAGCGGCGCCCTGTGGGTCGGCACGTTCGATGCGGGACTTGATCGCGTGGACCGCAACGGCCAGGTGACGCAGGTCTTCCGTCACGATGCGGCGCAGGCGGCCTCGCTCGCCAACGACGACGTGCGCGCGATCCTGGAGGATCAGGCGGGCCATCTGTGGGTGGGAACCGCGGCCGGGCTGGACATGCTGAACCGCGCCACCGGACAGTTCAGCCACTACCGCCATGACCCGAGCGATGCCGGCTCGCTGCGCGACTCCTTCATCATGTCGCTGTACCAGGATGCAACCGGCCTGGTGTGGATCGGAACGCGCGCCGGCGGTGTCAGCCGCTGGAATCCCCGCAGCTGGGAGCTCGGCGGCCACCGCCCCGACTGGCTCGGAGACAAGCTGGTGACGGCATTCGCCGATGCCCCCGACAAGCGGGTGTGGATCGCCTCGCTCGGAGGCGGCCTCACCCTTTACGACGATGACAGCGGCAAGACCACCGACATCGACGCCATCACCGGCCGGCACAATGCCATCGGCGATGCGCGCGTGATGTCGCTGCGTCAGGACCACCAGGGCGCGCTGTGGATCGGCACCCGCGAGAGCGGACTGCGCAGACTCTCGCCCGACGGGCGGCTGCAATTCATCGCAGTGAAGCCGGGGGATCCGCGCTCCCTGAGCGCCGCGGGCATCATGACGATCTTCGAGGCGCGCAACGGCGCGATCTGGATCGGCACTCACGGCGGCGGCGCGAACGTGCTCGACCCCGCGAGCGGACGCATCCGCCAGCTGCCTTACGGTTCGACCGCGCCGGGCGCGCTCAGCTCCCCGCATGTCACGGCGATCGCGGAAGACTCGCACGGCAACATGTGGATGGGGACCGACGGCGGCGGGCTGGACCTGGCGCGGGCCGACGGCACGGTCCTCAGGGTGTTTCGTCACGACGCGCGCGACCCGGGGACGCTGCCCGCGAACACGGTCTACGCGCTGGCGGTGGATGCGCGCGACCGGGTGTGGGTGGCGACCGACGGCGGCGGCCTCGCCCTGGCGCAGGGCTCCGCGGCCGCACCGGATGCGATCCGCTTCAAGGTACTCTCGCGCGAGGAGGGCTTGTCGAGCGACACCGTGTACGGGGTGGTGGCGGACGCCGGCGGCCGCATCTGGCTGAGCTCGGACGCCGGCCTGGTGCGCTACGATCCCGAGAACGGCGGTCTCAAGACCTACCACCGCGAGCACGGTCTGCAGGGCGAGGAGTTCAACTTTGGCGCCTACCATCGCCTGCGCGACGGGCGTGTGTGCTTCGGCGGGCCCGGCGGATTCAACATCTTCGATCCGTCGCGACTCACCGAGAACCGCCAGCCCCCGCACGTGGCGCTGACGCGGGTCGAAGTCCTGGGCGTGCCGGCGCCGGGCCCCCGGCCGTACTGGCTGCTGGAGCGGATCGACCTCGGCTATCGGGCGAACATCGTGTCACTCGACTTTGGCGCGCTCGACTTCGCTTCACCAAAGCGCAACCGCCTCGCCTACCGCATGACGGGCCTGACGGACCGCTGGCTCGACCTGGGCGCGCAGCGGCGCATCACGCTCACCAACCTCGAGGCCGGCGATCACGTGCTGGAAGTACGGGCGGCGAATTCCGATTCGGTCTGGAGCGCGACACCGTTGCGGCTGACCATCCATCGCGAGCCGGCCCCGTGGAAATCATGGTGGGCCTGCATCGCCTACGCGCTCGCGGCACTCGCCGCGCTCGCCTATCGCGTGCGCCTGCAGCGGCTCAAGTTCCAGCGCGTCGGCAGCGCGCGGGAGCGTCTCGAGTCGCAGGTCGAGCTGCGCACGCGGGAACTCACCGAGAGCAACCGCCAGCTCGCCGACGCCGTGCAGGCGAAGAGCAACTTCCTCGATCGCATGAGCCACGAGCTGCGCACGCCGATGAACGGCGTGGTCGGCATGACCGAGCTCCTCGCCCGCACGCCGCTCTCCTCGACGCAGACGCGGCTCACCGACACCATCCGCTCCTCCGCCCGGGTGCTGCTGCAGATCGTCAACGACCTGCTCGATCTGTCGAAGATCAACGCCGGCAAGATCGCGCTCGAGGAGCTGCCGTTCGATCTCGGCCAGGTGCTCGAGGAGTGCACCAGCCTGTTCGCGGGCGCCGCCCAGGCGAAGGGTATCGAGCTGATCGTATGGCCGCCGGCGCGCGAGCACTGCTCGCTCCTGGGTGATGCGCTGCGCGTGCGGCAGATCCTCATGAATCTGATCGGCAACGCCGTCAAGTTCACCGCCCGGGGCGAGGTGATCGTCAAGGCGGACGTCCATGCCGCCGCACCAGGGGGCGCGAGCCTCGAGATCTCGGTGAGCGACACGGGAATCGGCATGGACGCGGCCACGATCGGCAAGATCTTCGAGCCCTTCACCCAGGCGGACGAGTCGACCACCCGCCGCTTCGGCGGCAGCGGGCTCGGGCTCGCCATCTGCCGCGAACTCGCCCAGCTGATGGGCGGCAGCATCGGTGTCGAGAGCCGGCCGCAGGTCGGTTCGACGTTTCATCTGCGGCTGCAGCTTCCGGCCGGTCCGGCACTGGCAACTGCGGCGCCGGCGTGGCCGCAGTGCCGCGTGCGCATTCTCACGCGGCGCCCCGCGCTCGCCGAATCCCTCGCGCGCCACGCCCGCGCGCTCGGTCTGGTACTCGCCGACGACGCGACCAACGATGAGGACCTGGTCCTCGCCGACGCAAGCAGTCAGCGCGACTACCTGAGGGCGCGCCTCGGCGCCGGCCAGGCGGGGCATCGGAACCTGATCGTGCTCGCTACCGCGGCCGAGCTCGATTCACCTGACCTGGCGGGCCTGGAGAGCCAAGCGGTGGTTCTCAAACCCGTGCAGCGCGGCGCACTCTACGACGCCCTCGTCGCGGCGAGCGGCCGCGCGCCACACGCAGTGGTTGCGCCGGCTGCGGCGCCCGGCGCCGCGGCCCTGAGCGCGCACGTGCTGCTGGTGGAGGACGAGCCGGTGAATGCGGCGGTCGCCCAGGGCTATCTCACGGCTCTGGGGTGCACCTCGGTGTGGGTCAAGGACGGCTCCGAGGCCGTGGCCCGCAATGCCGCCGAGCGCTTCGACCTGATCCTCATGGACCTGAGCATGCCGGTCATGGACGGCTTCGCGACCACCGCCCTGATACGCCAGCGCGGCGTCGCGACCGCGCGGGTGCCGATCGTGGCGCTGACGGCGCACGATGCGGCCAACTATCGGGACGCGTGCCTCGCGGCGGGCATGGACGACATGCTGAGCAAGCCGTACACGCTGCAGGAGTGCGCACAGGTGGTGCGCCGCTGCAGCTCGCGCGCCGCCGTGGCGGCCAGGAACAGTACGCGCAGCGATCCGCTCGCGAGCGTGGACGCCGCGGCGGTGGCGACCCTGCGCCGCCTGCGCGGCGATGAGCGGGTCGACCTGTACTCCGAGCTCGTCGAGCTGTTTCAGGCCGGCTCCTCGCAGGCGCTGGCGCAGCTCGCCGCGACGCTTGAGGCGGCGGACCTCATCGCAGCCGCCGCCGTCTGCCACAAGTTCGCCTCCAGCGCCGCCAACGTCGGCGCCACCGCCTTCGCCCGCGACGTTCGCGAGCTCGAGCGGCTGTGCGCCGCCGGCGAGGCGCGAGGCGCCCGGGAGCTGCACCAGCGGCTCGCGGCGGCGCACCCGGCCCTGATCGAAGAGCTGTCGGCGCTGCGTCTGCGAGCGAGCGCATGAGCGAGGCGCGCGCCACGGCGCCGATCGCCATCCTCGCCGACGATGAGGATCTCGGCCGGCTGCTGCTCGCCGAAGCCGCGGGTGCGAGCGGCCTGACGCCGCTCGCCTTCGACAACGGCACGGCCGCGCTCGAGGCCGCCTTGTCGCAGGACGTCGCCATCGTGCTGCTCGACGTCGACATGCCCGGCATGGATGGCTACTCGGTGTGCCGCCGCCTGCGCGCGGAGCCGCGCTTCGCCACCGTGCCGATCGTGATGGTGACCGGCCATGAGGACTCCCCCGCCATCACCCGCGCCTTCGAAGCGGGCGCGACGGACTTCATCTCCAAGCCCGTCAACTGGGCGCTGCTGCCGCGGCGGCTCGAATACATCCTGCGCAATGCCGCCGCCGCCGAGCGCATCGAGCGGCTCGCCTACTTCGACCCGCTCACCGGGCTGCCCAATCGACAGTGCTGCATCGAGACCGCCGAGCGGCTGGTGCGCGATGCGGCGCAACTGCGGGAATCGGTCGCGATCATCTATCTGGACCTGAACAGCTTCAAGCGGGTGAACGACACCTTCGGGCACTCGGTGGGCGATGCGGTGCTGCGCGAGGTCGCCGGCAAGCTCAGCGCCCTGCTCGAGGGGTTCAAGGCCGAAGACCAGCAGCTGGCTGTGGCCCGCTTCGGCGGCGACGAGTTCGTCATCCTGCTGCGGCACGCGGCGGCGCGCGCGCTCGCCACGCGCATCGCGCATGCGTGCGCCGCGGCATTCAAGGAGCCCACTGTCTACGACGGCCTGGAGTTCTACCCGGCGCCCAGCATCGGAGTGGCGGTCTATCCGGACGACGGCGGCGACGTCGCCACGGTGCTCAAGCACGCCGACACCGCGATGTACCAGGCCAAGACCGGCGCCGCGGAGCCCGTCGCGGTCTACACCCCCGCGATGAGCAGCCGGCTCGCCAACTGGCTCGAGCTCGAGGGGCGCCTGCGCCGCGCGGTGGTGGAGGATCGTCTCAACCTGGTGTTTCAGCCGAAGTTCCGCCTGCACGACAATCAGCTCGCGGGCGTGGAGGCGCTGCTGCGCTGGTGCGATGCCGAGCACGGTGAGATCCCGCCGCTGCGCTTCATCGAGATCGCCGAGGACAGCGGCCTCATCCTCGACCTGGGCAGCTGGGTGGTGCGCGCGGTATGCCGGCAGCTGCGCGCCTGGATGGATCGGGGCTTCACGGTCCCGGTGGCCATCAATGTGTCCGGCAAGGACCTGTTGCACGGCGACCCGGCGCGCGTCATCCAGAGCGAAGCGGCGGCGGCCGGCGTTCCCGCCTCGCTGATCGAGATCGAGATCACCGAGTCGTTGCTGGTGAAGGACTCCGCCGCCGGGCGCAACGCGCTCAAGAAGCTGCGCGAGCTCGGCTGCCGCATTGCGCTCGATGACTTCGGCACCGGCTATTCCTCGCTCGCGTACATCACCCGCTTCCCCCCCGACCGCATCAAGATAGACAAGGCGTTCGTGCGCGACGTGGATCGCTCGGCGAGCGATGCCGCCATCGCCAACGCCATCCTGTCGCTGGGCGAGAGTCTGGGCATCACGGTGACGGCCGAGGGCATCGAGCGTCCGGGGCAACTGGAGTGGCTGCGCGGGCGCGGCTGCCACGAGGCGCAGGGGTTTCTGCTGTCCCGACCGCTGTCGGCGGCGGAACTGGAGCGCCAGTTCCTGGCGCCGGCGGAAGGATCGACGGCGGCACAACGGCGGCAGCGCGGTTGACCGACACTTAAGCGGGGAACGGCTGTCGAATGATGGGGCCGCTTGCGCGAGCTTCAGGCCCGG
>WNGO01001818.1_pt1 | contig 22337 bp, 24 predicted proteins | sample 5400511 | NCBI WGS metagenome assembly WNGO01 (sample SAMN13153380, study PRJNA577476) | soil metagenome | isolation source: 20 cm soil or saprolite under Garry oak tree replicate 2 | place: USA:California | collected 2016-06-15 | reverse complement strand
TCGCGTCCGGCCTGCCTTTCTACGTGTTACCGATGCCCGGTGCGCCCGCGCTGCCCGGGTCGTCCGTGAGCTGCACGCCGACTCGCAGCCCGTCCCCGGTGACGAACTCCGACGGGGACCCGGTGCCTGATTCGGTCCGCGTCGACTTCAGCGGCTGCACGTTCTCACGGGACGGGTACACCGTCGCGCTGAGTGGGTCGATCGACCTCGTCGATCCGACTCCGACGGTGACCGATCGAGCGTTCCGGACCCGCTCCAACGACTTCACGCGCACGGTCACCAACTCGACGGCCGGGACCACGCGTTCCGTCGTGGAGAACGGCGTCCGCTCGATCGTGGGCACCCCGGACCAGATCCAGCTCGCGGACACGATGGAGACCGACTACACCTTCGCGACCAATGCGACCGCATCGCATGTGCGGAAGTGGTTGGCGACCTTCACCGCCGATCAGGCCGGATCCATCCAGATCGGCTCGCCCCTGCCGAGTGGCAACTTGAGCGTTTCCGGATCGTCGACCTGGACGTCCGGGACGAACAGCTACCTGCTCGCGGTCACGACGAGCGTCCCGCTGCACTACAACGCGAGCTGCAGTGTCGAGCCCAAGTTCGATTCGGGGACGCTCACCATCGCCGTCACCAAGGGGACGGCCTCGACCACCGTCACCATTCAGTTCACGGCGTGCGGCCAGTACACGGTGACCCGGACCATGGCCTGAGGGCCCCTGTTTTCCCGTAGCTCGAGGCCCGATCCGCTGCCGGATGGGGCCTCGTTGCTTATAATGGAAGCCTCTGATCCACGCTCACGTCGTGCTCAATCCGGCGGCGGGCCGCGGGGCGGGGGCCCGCGCCCTCGATCCGATCGCGCGCGAGTTCCGCCGCCAGGGGTGGTCGGTCGAAGTCGCGCGCACCGAAGGGCCGGGGCACGGCGTCGAGCTGGCCGCGCGCGCGGCCCGGGACGGAGCGCGGCGCATTATTGCCGTCGGCGGCGACGGCACCGTGCACGACGTGGCGAACGGGGTGCTGCGCCACGACAGGAACGCGGAAGTCATCCTGGGGGTCGTGCCGGTGGGCACTGGGAACGACTTCGCGAAGCTCGTCGGCGTGCACCCGGATGTTCCGGTGCACTCGGTCCAGCGCCTCGTGACGGCCCGCACGATGCGGTTCGATGCCGGCCGCGCGAACGACGAATACTTCGTGAACAGCGTGGGCTTCGGCTTCGGGCCCGCGGTCGTGCGCGTCCGCAACGCCATGCCGGGGCTCTCGGGGTTCGCGTCGTACTTCGTGCCGGTGTGGCGTGCGTTCGCGCAGTTTCGCCCGCCGCGCCTCGAGGTGCGGGCGCCCGGATTCGCGGAAACGGGGTACATGACGATGGTCGAAGTCTGCAACGGGACTACCGCCGGCGGCAGCTATCGTTTCGCGCCCGACGCGCAACCGGGCGACGGCCGGCTGGACGTCTGCCTCGTACGCCGCGTCTCGCTGCCGCGGTTCCTGCTCGCGGTGCCGCGCGTGATGCGCGGCACCCATACGAGAATGCGGGAAGTGGCGCTGTTTCAGACGCGGGAGGTCACGATCCGATCGCTCGACGGTCCACTCCTGCTGCACCTCGACGGCGAGCTGCGCGAGTCCCAGGCGCGCGATTGCGCCGTCCGGATCGAGCCCGGTTGCCTGCAAGTGATGGTGGCGCAATGACGCAGGCACGCAGCCGGGTAGGCGGGTACGCGAGTAGGTGCGTCGTGGTCCTGGCGATGCTGCTACCCGCCAACCTGACCACCCGCCTATCCGCCCAAGTTCCCGATACCACTCCCATTGTCCCGCCCATCGTCACGACCGGCGCAGTGGTTGTGCCGACCGACACGGCGCATCGCGTGCCGCCGTGGGGCGCGTTCCTGCGGTCGTTCGTACTGCCCGGCTGGGGTCAGGCGGCGACGGGCCGCCACGTCGCGGGTGTCGTCTTCGTGGCCTGGGAAGGGATTGCCGCGATGATGACCCTCAAGGCCCAATCGGAGCTGGATTACTTGCGGGAGACGGGTTCGGCCAACGTGCCCGCCAAGAAACAGGAAAAACAGGACTGGATCGTCCTCTGGGTCTTCAATCATTTCTTCTCGGCCGCCGAAGCGTTCGTCTCCGCGCACCTGCAGGACTTCCCCAAAGACCTCAAGGTGCAGGCGTTCCCGGGTGGCGTGGGGATCAGCGTGCCCGTGCCGCACCCGTGAATCCGGCCCCGTTGGGCGTTTTCGATTCCGGCATCGGCGGGCTGACCGTCGCGCGAGCGGTGTTCGAGCGGTTGCCGCACGAGTCGGTGATCTATTTCGGCGATACCGCACGCGTGCCGTACGGGCCCAAGTCGCCGGAGACGGTGCGCCGTTACTCCGGAGAGATCCTCGCCTACCTGGTGCAGCGCGGCGTGAAGGCGCTCGTCGTCGCCTGCAACACCATCAGCGCGCAGGCGCTCGACTTCCTCACGGAGCGCTCGCCCGTGCCCCTGGTGGGCGTGATCGAGCCGGGAGCGCGCGCCGCGGTGCAGGGCACACAATCAGGGAAAATCGGGGTGATCGGCACGGCGGGTACGATCGCGAGCGGCGCGTACGAGCGCGCCATCAAGCGGCTGCGGTCCGAGGTCTCCGTGTGCGTGCAGGCCTGCCCGCTGTTCGTCCCGCTCGTCGAGGAGGGATGGTTCGATCACCCGGCGACCGAGCTGATCGCGCGCGAGTATGTCGCGCCGCTCGAGCGGGCGGCCGTGGACGTGCTGGTCCTGGGCTGCACGCACTACCCGCTTCTGAAACCGCTGCTCGCCCGCGTGCTCGGTCCGCGCGTGGCGCTCGTGGATAGCGCCGAAGAAACCGCGAAGGTCGTGGCCGACGAGCTGGCGCGGCGCGACCTCGCGGCGTCACCCACCAACCGCCCCACGCACCGATTCGTGGTCTCGGACGATGAGCCGCACTTTAGGAAAGTCGGAGCCCGATTCTTGGGAGAGAAACTGCAACACGTGGAGGTCGTCCCGCTCGGTTGACGACGCCTGTGTGATACGTCGTACTGATACGTCGTCAGTGAAACGTCTTCAGCTCGACGTTGTCTTTCGTAATGATCGCGTATCTCCCACCGTCGAGAAACGCCCCCGGATTCAGGTACGCCCTCCCATTCGGCACGTGCGCCAGGGCCGGCCGATGCGTGTGCGCGAGGATCACCAGGTTCAGCTCCGGCCGCCGCGCCAGCAGCTCCTCGGCATAGGCCGCCTGCGCCCGTTCCGCCCGGTCGAGCACCGCCCGGTCGCGCGTATTGTCGGCGAGCTTGCGCGACAGCTGCTGCGCGATCCAGAACCCCACCGAGGGGTGGAGCGCCCGGAACACCCGGATCGTCGCCGGATGACGCGTGGCCCGGTGCATGAAGCGGGCGGTCCAGACCTGCTCCGTGAGCCCGTCGCCGTGCGCCACGAGCGCGCGGCGCCCCGCCACGTCGAACTCCGCTTCCCCGGGATAGAACGCGATCCCCAGGTCGTCAATCAGAAAATCGCCACCCCAGCGGTCGTGGTTGCCGCCGATGAACGTGATCGGCAGGCCGGCCTGCCGCAGGGCATGGAGCTTGGCGACCGTGGCAAAGTGGCGGCGCGGGATGACCGAGCCGTACTCGAACCAGAAGTCGAACATGTCGCCGTTGATGAGGAGCGCGTCGCCGAGATCCGGGACGGCATCGAGGAAGCGGTGAAACGCGGCGGCCACGCTGGGTGGGACCTGTCCGAGATGCGCGTCGGCGACGACGACAACGCGGGTAGCGGCGGGCGGGGGAGGCACGGCCCCAAGCTAGGAATCACCGGGAAGCGCCGCAAGCGCCTGTCCCATTTGACTTTTCGAGACTCGCCGTGGATTTTGCCCCGGCGTGATCAGCTCCATCACCCTGCGCGTCAATTATTCCGAGACCGATCAGATGGGCGTCGTCTACCACGCCAATTATTTGGTCTGGTTCGACCGCGCCCGAACCGAGCTCATGCGCGAGACCGGCCTGACGTACAAAGAGCTCGAGCAGCGGGGCGTCTACCTCGCGGTCTCCGAGGTCCGCATCCGCTATCGCGCACCCGCGCGCTACGACGACCTCGTTCAGGTTCGCTGCTGGGTCCGGGAGCTCGCGTCGCGACGTGTGACGTTCGGCTATGTGGTCGAGCGCGCCGCCACGAGCGAGCTGCTCGCGACGGGTGAAACGTCACTCGTATCGCTCACCCACCAACACACGGTCACGCGCATGCCGAGAGAGGTCCTCGACCTCCTCAAACCGATTCCCGATCCGGTGCGCATCTAGAGGTTAACTATTGAGACCGCAACGCGTTTTGCTTGACCGCCGCAGAGCACTCTCCTACATTGCCGCGTGTGCGTGTCTGGCCGGTTGCCGGTCCCGACCCGCCCCGCTGGTGCCGGAGCCGCTGGCGCCGGCAGACCGTGATTCCGCCGTCGCCTGGGCGCGGGCGACGCTACCCGCGCACCACACGGCCATCCGGTTCCGCTGGAAGTACGAGGATGACCAGAAGCGTTGGGGCGGCCGCGGCCAGGCGCGCATTGCGCCGCCCGATTCACTGCGGTTCGATTATGTCGGGCCGCTGGGCTTGGGAGCGGGGGCAGCTGTGGTGGTGGCCGACTCCGCGATCTGGGCGGATCCCGAGAAGAACTTCCGCTCGCTGGTTCCGGCGGTGCGGATGCTGTGGGCGGGACTCGGCATCGTGCGGCCGCCCGCGCCGAATGCGGCGGTCTTCTCCCGCAGCAGTGGCGGGGCGGGCGGGGCGGGCGGGGCGGGCGCGGGCGCCGACTCTAGCGTGCGGATTTGGCGCTTTGTGCAGGGCGAGGACACGCTCGACTATCGCGCGGCGGTGCGTGACACGCGCGTGCTGGAGGCCGAGTGGCGCCGGCAAGGCAAGGTGCAGGCGCGCAGCCGCACCGAATTCGACCTTCACCTCATGCCGGCGCGCGCCCGCATCGATTTCCCAGAGGGAGCGGCTCGCTTTGAGCTCACGGTGGTTGCGGTGGACACGGCCGCGGTGCTCGATCCGGCGATTTGGCGCGGGCGCCGCTAGCGCGTTGACCGTCGCGCTCAGCGCCTGTCTCTACGGCTTCGCCGGTGGTGGCCTGCCCAACATCAAAACCGTCGCCATCATCCCATTCGACAATCTCACGCCCGAACCGGCGCTCACGAAGGAAGTGAACGACGCGGTGAACGAGGCGTTCCAGCGGCGCCTCGGGCTGCGTCTCTCCGGCGAGGCGAGCGCCGACGCCGTGGTGCGGGGCAAGGTCACGCGCTACGACCCGGACCTGCCCCTCGCGTTTCAGGTCGGCCAGCAGACCACGAACGTGACGCAGCGCCAGGTCCAGATCACCGTGGACGTCGAGATCCTCGACCAGCGCCAGGGCAAGACGTTGTGGCAGGCGCAGGGGCTCAGCGAAGTTGGCGCGTATGCCCCGCCGCAGGAGGCGGACGGCCGCAAGATCGCGCTGCAAAAGCTCGTGGACGCGTTGGTGGACGGAGCCCTGTCCCAGTGGTGACGGGGGTCGGACGGGACCGCCGCGGCGCGACCTCGATGGGTTGCCTCGTATCGCTGCTGGTCGTGGTGGCGGTGCTGTATTACGGCGTCAACATCGGGGAGTTGTACTTCCGCTACTACCGCCTGCTCGACGAGATGCAGTCGCAGGCGCAGCTCGCCCCCTCGCTCGACGACGGCACGATCCGCCGTCGCATCCAGGCCGCGGCGCAGGACATCGGCCTCCCGCCGGAAGCGCAACAGATCAAGATCGTCCGCCGCGCGTCGCCGCGCGAGATCGTGATTGAAACGCTGTACAGCGAGACGGTCGACCTCCCGCTCTTCCACCACAGCTTCGACTTCCATCCGAAGGCGACTCAACCCCTCTAGCCGGCGCGCGTGGGCGCTCGTCACCGGCGTGCCGCTCCTGCTTGGCGCGGCGGGCGGCGTCGACTTCGCCCGCTTCTTCACCGTGCTGGCGGTGATGCTCGTGGCCGCGAAGCTCGCGGGCGAAGCCTTGGAGCGCCTGGGGCAGCCGGCCGTGATGGGCGAGCTGATCGCGGGCATCCTGCTCGGCGCCGGGTTTCTGAAGGTCATCCCCGTCGGTCCCGAGGACCCCCTCACGCCCGTGTTCCGCCTGCTCGCCGAGGTCGGCGTCGTGGTGCTGTTGTTCGAGATCGGGCTCGAGACCGATCTGCGGGCCATGCTGCGCGTGGGTGCGGCCGCGACCGCCGTCGCGGTCGTGGGCGTCACGGTGCCGTTCGTGCTCGGCTTTCTCTATTGGTGGTCCGGCGTGCACGGCTACGAGCACACCGTGTCGAGTCCTCTGACGACCGCCATTTACGTCGGCGCCGCCCTCACCGCCACGTCGGTCGGCATCACCGGGCGCGTGCTCAAGGACCTCCAGGTGTTGCACAGCCTCGAGGCGCGCCTCATCCTGGGCGCCGCCGTGATCGACGACGTGCTGGGACTCGTGATCCTGAGCGTCGTCTCGGGCCTCGCCGCCGGTACGGCGTTCAGCGTGCACGGCGTGCTGCGCATTCTGGGCGTCGCGGTGGCATTTCTGTTTGTCGCGTTGTGGATCGGGCTGCGCCTCGCCCCCCGGCTGTTCGGCCTGCTGGACCGGATGCGGGTGCGCGGCGTCCTCGTGGTATTCGCGTTCGCGTTCCTGCTGCTGCTCTGCGTCCTGGCGGAGCGGGCCGGCACGGCGCTCATCATCGGGGCGTTCGCCGCCGGTCTCATCCTGTCCGAGACGAACCAGTTCGACCTCATCGAGGGACAAATCAAGCCCATCGCGGACATTTTCACGCCCATCTTCTTCATGAGCATCGGGGCGGCCGTCGATCCCCGTGTGTGGAACCCGTTCGCGCCCGGGGGTCATCAGACCCTGGCGATTGGCGGGACCCTGTTCGCGATCGCCGTCATCGGGAAATTGGCGAGCGGGTGGGCCGTTCCGTGGCGGCACTTCAACCGCCTGGCGGTGGGCGTCGGCATGGCGCCGCGCGGCGAGGTCGGGTTGATCTTCGCGCAGATCGGGCTCACGGCGGGCATTCTCTCGAACCGTCTGTTCAGCGCTATCCTACTGGTCGTCATCGCCACGACCTTGGTGACGCCGCCGCTGCTGCAGGGGGCGCTGCGCCGGGGCGCGACCCTCGACGCCGATTCCGTCCCGTGAGCACCGCCCACAAGGTTCGCACTCCGGGCGACGCCGTGCGGTGGCGCGAGCAGCAGCGCGGCCCGGTCGTGTTCACGAACGGCGTGTTCGATCTCCTCCACACCGGGCATGTCGCGTTGCTCGAAACGGCGCGGGCCGAGGGTGGGGCTCTAGTGGTTGGCGTGAACAGCGACGCGTCCGTGCGACGGTTGGCGAAGGGCGGACCCAACCGGCCCGTCGTGCCCGGCACCGATCGGGCCCGCGTCTTGGCGGCGCTCGCGTGCGTGGATTGCGTCGTGCTATTCGACGAGGACACGCCGCTCGCGCTGATCGAGCGCCTCCGGCCGGACGTCCTCGTGAAGGGCGCCGACTACACCCGGGCGGCGATCGTCGGCGCCGACCAGGTCGAGGGATGGGGAGGGCGCGTCGTGCGGGTGCCGCTGGTGGAGGGGCAGTCGACGACCGACCTGCTCGCTCGCGTGCGACGGGGCGCCGATTCGTGACCAGTTCCCTATGAAGCTCCTGATCGCGACCCGTAGCGATGGCAAGACGCGGGAGATCCGCGACCTCTTCGCCGGCCTGCCGTTCGAGCTCGAGTTTCCCGTGGACCGGTTTCTGGAGCGGTTACCGGACGAGGCCGATCTGGAGCGCGGCACGAGCTTCGCCGAGAACGCGGTCGCGAAGGCGCGGTATTTCGCCAAGCGAGGTCAAATGCCGACGCTCGCCGAGGACTCCGGCCTCGAAGTGGACGCGCTCGATGGGGCGCCCGGCGTCTTCTCGGCGCGCTGGGCGCAGATGCACGGCAGGGAAGGGGGTGACGCTGCGAACATCGCGCTGTTGTTGGAGCGCCTGGCCGATGTGCCCGCGGAGCAGCGCACCGCGCGGTATCGTTGCGTGGTGGCGTACCTCGAGACGCCGCTGGCCAAGCCGCAACTGGTCGAGGCGACGTGCGATGGACGCATCCTGCTCGAGCCCCGCGGAAACGGCGGCTTCGGCTATGATCCGCTGTTTTTCTCGGACGAGCTCAGTGCCACGTTCGGCGAGGCATCGCTGCCCGCCAAGCAGCGGGTATCGCATCGGGGACGGGCGATCCGGGCGCTCATCGAGGTGCTGGTAAGGCGCTCGCAGTAGCCCACGAATGACGCTCACACACAGCGACGACTGGCTCCTCGACACCGACCCGTCGATCCGCTGGCAGGTTATGCGCGACCTCACCGACACGCCTGCGGAGATCGTCGCGGCCGAGCGGTCGCGCGTCGCGTCGGAGGGATGGGGCCCGCGGCTGCTCGATCAACAGCGCCCCGACGGCCATTGGGGCGATGGCGTCACCACGCCGCTCTGGTGGTCGAACCTCTACACCCTGCTGTTCTTGCGCGACCTGGGGCTCGACCCGATGAGCGTGCGCGCCCGAACCGCGATCGATCGCGTTCGCAGCAACGTCACCTGGGGCCCCGGGTTCGGAGACTCGCCCTTCTTCGAGGGTGAGGTCGAGCCGTGCATCAACGGCCGCGTCGTCGCGCTCGGCGCCTACTTCGGCGAGCGCAGCGATCGACTCGTCGATCGCCTGCTGAGCGAACAGCTCGCGGACGGCGGCTGGAACTGCGAGGCGGAGCGCGGCTCGGTACGCTCGTCGTTCCACACGACCATCTGCGTGCTCGAAGGACTGCTCGCGTTCGAGCAGGCGTTCGGCGCTACCTCGGCGGTGACAGACGCGCGGCGGCGCGCGCACGAGTATCTCCTCGAGCGTCGCCTGCTCCGAAGGTTGTCGACCGGCGAGGTGATCGAGCCGGCGTGGACGCAGTTCGCGTTTCCGACGCTCTGGCACTACGACGTGCTCCGCGCGCTCGACTATCTGCGCGCGGCCGGCGTGCGGCCGGATGCGCGGGTCGCCGAGGCCGTCGCGATCGTGCTCGAGCGGCGCCAGGGCGGCGGGCGCTGGCTGCTCGACGTGCGCCACCGCGACACCCTTCACGAGGAATTGGCCGGCACCGTCGGAGCGCCGAATCGTTGGATCACGTTGCGCGCTCTCCGAGTGTTGGACTGGTACGCACGGCGGGACTGAACGAACGGTCGATCCGCGCTCATCGAGGTCTTGGTGCGCCGATCCAAGTAGCTTTTTCGCGTTCCCCCGCTAGGTTGTGTCAGTGCTCTCCTCGGCGCCTCAGCATCGCGGCGTCTTGGCGACTAGCCGTTCGGGGCGTAGCGCAGTCCGGTAGCGCGTCTGGTTTGGGACCAGAAGGTCCCGGGTTCAAATCCCGGCGCCCCGACTACTCAAGAAGAACGGGACAGACCCTCGGCTCGTCCCTTGCTGAGTAACCGCTCAGCGAAATCAAGGCGTTCCTGTGTTTCCGCTAGTTCCTCTTGGAGGCTCTGGAGGCCGCGTTCCAGTGCCTCGAGCCGCGCGCTGACGTCGGCAGACGGCTCTGCGGAACGAGCGGCACGCAGACGGGCGATCTTGAGCACCGTGACGGACACGATCGCCACGGTGGCTATGAACCCCATAACAATCGGCTCCATATGATCCCTCCTCGCGTAGATCCTGAAGTGGCGTCGGCCAACGAATCGCGCTCAACCCGCGGGACCGTAGACCTTTACGCGGAACGCCGCCAGTCGGCTTCAACGCACGCAAGGATCGCCTGGCACGTTCACGGAGGGACGCCCTCTGCCGACGGGCTCTTCGTATCCGACGGCGTACCGTGCTTACAAGCTCGCGGCCCAGTGACTAATCGGCGACACACCGGGTGCTTTCCGGATTGACAGCCTCCACAGGCACCCTAAGGTTGGAGCGACGGGTGTCGAAATCGGAGACGATGAAAGATGGAACAGACCCGCGACGCATTACCTGGAGCGTGGGCCCGCTTGACTCAGGACGTCAGCTGCGGCCTCAGACGCGGCGCGTGGTATCGCGTCGTCGGGCTCACGCCCGAAGACGTCATCCTCCAGGTGCCGCGACGCGAGCGGGTCCGCGTGCCGCGGCGCTTCCTGGAAACCCTCTTCTCGCGCCCGCAGCGCTGGACTGTCGTGCCCGTTCCGGCGACGGACGCCCCGCCCTCGGATCACTGGCACGAGCGGTACGCGGTCTGTCCGGCGTGCCGCGCCCGCGCGCCGATCGCGGCCTTCGCCGCCGAGCTGCGCTGCCCCAAGTGCGAAGGGCTGTTCGACGTTGCCTGGGACGAGGGGTATTTGGCCGCCGGTTGACCGCCGCAGGGAACCCCGAGGTGCCACCGGTGGTTTGTATAGCGTCGTAATAGCTGCGAGATCCCGATGCAAGCGAAGAAACCCCGTGCCACGAGGCGGCACACACGGATTACGTGTCGCCACCTGCAACAGTACGAAACCGATTGGCTCGGCCGGACCTATGTCGGCTGCCCGATCTGCAACCGCTGGAAACGCATGAAATCGAGGCACGCGCCGGCCGATGGGAAACGGTTGGCGGCGTGACAGTAGCAAGAGGGGTCAGGACGTGAAGTCCTGACCCCTCAATCATGTCCGCCGATATAGAGCCGGATCATCCTCTCCCAGTAAGGCCAATCGTGTGCCCAGCCATCCCAAATCCGCAGGGCGTTCCCAATGCCCTTATCCCACAGGATCGTCGAGAAGTCCCGGTTGTTCTGGCACGCCGGGTCGTCGCGGCCGATCGTGAAGATGATATCCTGACGGCGGAACGCCGCGAGCCGCCCGGGATCATGCTCGTGACGCATGAAATCGAACGGATTGCAGGCGTACACGTTGCCATCGGAGTAGCCGCCCGTCAGGTGCTTGATGTCGTATAACCCCGACAAGCCGATAATGCGGTTCACGATGTGGGGATGGCGGAGACCGAAGCAGGCAGCGTGATAGGCCCCGAAGCTCGCGCCCGTCGCGATCACGAACGGTGTCGGGTTCTTCGAGGCGGAGAACGGAATGACCTCGTCCAGTAGGTAGCGGTCGTACTGCAGATGTCGCCAGGCCCGGGCGCCCGGGTGCAGCTGCTCGCCGTACCAGCTTTCCTCGTGCACGTGGTGCACGCAGAACAACTGAATCCATCCGCGCTCCAGGTGCTCGCCCAGCACGCCGGGACGGTGCATCGAGCGGTCTGTCCACTCGGTGTAGCCGCCGAGGGTCGTGGGAAACACGAGGACCCGCGCGCCGGCCTGACCCCACACCTGGAGCGCCATGTCCCGGCCGAGCGCCGGGCTGTGCCAGCGGTGGTATTCGCTGTTCAGGGGGTCGCCGCCTGCAGCAGAAAGGGCAGGGCCTTGCGGAAGCGACGGCCCCAGGCCGATTCGTGATGCACTCCGTCAGGATCCTCGAGCCACTGGAAGTCGCGACCCGCCACGTAGCCTTTCTCCAGGAGCACGTCCCGCAGCCGGCGCGCGAACTCCACGCTGCGCGCGTCCTCGCGCCTGCCGATGTCCACGTACAATCGTCCCGGCAGTCGGGGCGCTCGAGCAATGACGTCGAGCATGGCGCCGTCGGCGAACCATACGGAAGGACTCAGGGCGGCGGCGAAGCCGAATACCTCCGGGTAACGGAAAAATGCATACAGACTGATCAAGCCCCCCATGGACGAACCCGCGATTCCGGTGTGCTCCCGATCGGGCAGCGTGCGAAACCGCTCGTCCAGCAGCGGTTTTGCCGTGCGGGTGACGAACTCGAGATAGCGATCGCCCTTACCACCCCCTTCCGCTCCGACGAACGGACTGTACTCGTCGATTCGCGTCGCTCCGATGTTGGGGATCCCCACGACAATCGCCTCGACGCCCCGGCGACTCGCCCACTCGATGCCCTCGCCTACCCCCCACGCACCGGCGAAACTCGTGGCGGCATCGAACAGGTTCTGCCCATCGTGCATGTAGATGACCTGGTAGCAGGCGTTGCCCCGTGCGTAAGACGGCGGGACGAACACGAGTAAATCGCGCCGGTTGTCGAGCTCCGGGCTGTACACCGCCGGAAGAACGTGCAGCTGGCCTCGGCGGGCGCGCCAGCGCGGCAGGAATCGTAGGAGAGGGCGCATCGGTCAAAAAATGTAACCCCTAGTCACAGGCGCCTCGAACCCACACTTTGGGCGTGGGAGAGGACCATGAACGTGCGCGTGGGTCTCATCGTCGGTCGGGAGTGGTCGTTCCCGCCCAAGTTCATCGAGGAAGTGAATCGTCGCGATCGGGGTGTCGTCGCCGAGTACGTCACGCTCGGTGGCGAGGCGATGGACGCCGCTTCCCCGTACCGCGTCATCATCGACCGTATCTCTCACGAGGTGCCGTTTTACCGCTCGTACCTGAAGCATGCCGCGCTCCAGGGCGTGACGGTGGTCAACAACCCGTTCATGTGGAGCGCGGACGACAAGTTCTTCGGGGCGACGCTCGCCACCAAGCTCGGCGTAGCCAGCCCGAAGACGGTCGCACTGCCCAACAAGGACTACATTCCGGGGATTCACCACCAGGCGAGCCTGCGGAACCTCGCGTTCCCGCTCGATTGGGACGCGGTGGTAGGGCACGTCGGGCTGCCCTGCATTCTCAAGGACGCACACGGCGGCGGGTGGAAGGACGTGTTCGTGTGTCGGACGCGCGAAGAGCTCCTTCACTACTACGACCATTCGGGTCTGCGGACGATGATCGTCCAGGAGTTCATCGCCTGGGAGCAGTTCGTGCGTTGTCTCTGCATTGGGCAGCGGGATGTGTTGCCGATTCACTACGATCCGCAGGCGCGACAGTATCACGCGGACCCGGACTATTTGAGCCCGGCGCTCCGGAATCGCATCGTGAAGGACTCGCTCACGCTGGTTGGCGCTCTGGGCTACGACATGAACTCGATCGAGTGGGCGGTAAAGGACGGCGTGCCATTCGCGATCGACTTCATGAACCCGGCGCCCGACTTCGATATCAACTCGCTCACGCCCGAGTACTTCGACTGGGCGGTGCAGCACATGGCGGACCTCGCGATCGAGCTCGCCCAGGGCCGGTCCCGAGCCGGTGCAAGCCGGACGCCGCATTGGCAGACGCTGTTCAAGGGACGGGCCCAGCGTGCCGCCCCTCGCCGCACCCAACGCACCCGCTCCACATGACCGCCGGGCTGCACGAAGCTGTCGAGCAGTATCACGGGCTCTTGAGCGATGACGTCGCCGCGGAGTCGCAGGCGGCGCTCGACGCGGCGCTCCAACGCCGCGGGCTGTTCTTCGGCGAGCGACCACTCTGCACGGTGCTGCGGCCGCGGCTCCTCACCGCCGGGCAGTACCGGTTCGTGCGGGAGCGCTGCGCCGTCCTGCTCAGCGCGCTCGGTCGGGCGTACCGCGCGGCATGTGAGAGCGAGGACGTGCGGCGGCAGTTCGGCCTCATGGAGTGGGAAGAGGGGCTGATACAGCGCGATCCCGGCTTTCCCGATCCCAGCCCCACCTCCCGGATCGACGCGTTCTATCTACCGGACCAGGGCGTGTTGAAGGTCACCGAGTACAACGCCGAGACGCCGGCCGGCGCGGCGTACGGAGATGCGCTGGCCGAGGTCTTCCTGCCGCCCGGCACGGGGTGTTGCACGGGCTGCTCGCCGCGTACCGCTCGTGGAGCGGCGTAGGCAGCCCGCGCATCGCCATCCTCGACTGGCGCGAGGTGCCGACCTACAGCGAGTTCGTCCTGTTCCAGGAATATTTTCGCTCCCACGGCCTGGAGGCGGTGATCGCGGACCCGCGCGACGCGGAGCTTGCGGACGGTCGGCTGGTGCTGTGCGGCGCGCCGGTCGACCTGATCTACAAGCGCGTGCTCTTGAGCGAGCTGGTGGAACGCTGTGGCCGCGACCACGCGGTGATCCGAGCCGTGCAGTCCGGCGCCGTGTGCATGGTGAACCCGTTCCGCTGCAAGATCCTCCACAAGAAGGCGAGCCTCGCGGTGCTGAGCGACGAGCGGAATGCGGGGCTGTTTTCGGACCCCGAGCGCGCCGCGATCGGCGATCACATCCCCTGGACCCGGATGGTGGCGGAGCGCATGACCACGCACGCTGGACGCACGGTGGACCTCGTGCCATTCATCGTCGCGAACCGGGAACGGCTGGTGCTCAAGCCCAACGATGACTACGGCGGCAAGGGCATCGTGCTCGGCTGGAGCGTGGACGACGCGGCGTGGGAGCGAGCGGTGCGTGCCGCATTGAACGAGGCGTACGTCGTGCAGGAGCGCGTCCCGATCCCGAGTGAGTCTTACCCGAGCTTCGAGGACGGCCGGCTGGTGTTCGCCGACCGCATTCAAGACACCAATCCGTACGCCTGCTACGGGAGCTACGTGGAAGGCTGTCTCTCGCGGCTCTCGACGGCCGCCCTGGTCAACGTCACCGCCGGCGGCGGCTCTCAGGTGCCGACGTTCATCGTGGAGCCGCGGTGAAACCGCCCTCGCTCACCCTGGGGATCGAGGAGGAATACCAGATCATCGATCCCCAAACCCGCGAGCTCACGTCGTACATCACCCAGATGCTGCAGGAAGACCATCTGGTGATCGCGCAGGTGAAGCCCGAGCTGCACCAGTCGATCGTGGAAGTCGGCACGGTCGTGTGCAAGACACCGGCGGAGGTGCGGGCCGAACTGGTCAAGCTGCGGCGAGACGTGAGCGGGCTGGCCGCCAAGAACGGTCTCCGGATCGCCGCGGCGGGCACCCATCCGTTCTCGTCGTGGACCCAGCAGGAGATCACGCCCCTGGAGCGCTACCTCGGCGTACGCAAGGACATGGGGGAGCTGGCGCAACGGTTGCTCATCTTCGGCACCCACGTGCACATCGGCATCGAGGACCGTGGGTTCTTGATCGACGCACTGAACGTGTCGAGGTATTTCTTGCCGCACCTCCTGTGCCTGTCCACGAGCTCGCCGTTCTGGATGGGTCGCAGCACCGGGCTCAAGTCGTATCGCAGCGTCGTGTTCCGCGGGTTCCCGCGCACCGGCGTGCCGCGCGCGCTCCGCTCCTGGAGCGAGTACACGGAACTGGTTGAGGTATTGTCGCGCACCCAATGCATCCCCGATGGATCGAAGATCTGGTGGGATGTGCGGCCCAACTGGAGCTATCCGACGCTCGAGTTCCGGGTGTGCGACGTGTGCACGCGCGTGGAGGAGGCGGTGTGCGTGGCCGCGATCATCCAGGCGGTCGTGGCGAAGCTGTGGCGACTGCGCCGTGACAACCTGTCCTTCCGCGTGTATCCGGCTGAGTTCATCGAGGAGAACAAGTGGCGCGCCGTCCGCTACGGGCTGGACGGGCAGCTCATCGACTTCGGCAAGGGGATCGAGCTTCCTGCCCGGGAGCTGGTGCGCGAGCTCCTCGAGTGGTTCATCGGCGACGTCGTAGACGAGCTGGGCAGCCGTAAGGAAGTCGAGTACGCCTACCGCATCCTCGAGGAAGGCTCGAGCGCAGACCGGCAGCTCGCCACATACAAGCGAACGGGCGATTTCAAAGCTGTGGTGGACCAGCTGATCGCGGAAACGGCGGAAGGCTTGTAGTGCGTCCCTCGCGTAATTAGGCTTGGCGCATGCCCGACCGCCCGACCATCGGCATCACGACCCAGACGCTCGAGCCAGCTCCAAACCGGCTCCTGCCGCGCTGCTGGGTGATGAGCCAGCGCTATGTCCAGGTCCTCGCCGCGGCGGGTGGCGTCCCGTGGGTCATCCCGTTGCTCGAGGGCGATGAGGATACGCTGCGAGCGATCTACGAGCGGCTCGACGGGCTGTTTCTGCCCGGCGGCGTCGACGTGGACCCCGGGGCCTACGGAGAAGCACGCGGCCCGCATTGCGGCCCGATCGATCCAGCCCGAGACTGGGCCGAGCTGCGGCTCGTGCGGTGGGCCCTCCAGGACGCGAAGCCCGTGCTCGCCGTTTGCCGTGGGGCACAGCTCCTCAACGTCGCGTTCGGTGGCACCCTCTACCAGGACGTGGCCGCCCAGCACCCGGGCGCGATCAAGCACGACAACTTCCCGACCGGCGGCCGGCGGCGCGACGAGCTCGCGCACCCCGTCCGTCTGACGGCGGGATCACGGCTTGCCCGGCTGCTCGAGGCGGAGGTGCTCCCCGTGAACAGCATGCACCATCAGGGGATCGCGCGACTCGCGCCCGGGCTCGTGGCAGTCGCCACCTCCGCCGACGGTCTGATCGAGGGCGTCGAGACCGCCAACGGCCACTTCGTGCTCGGCGTGCAGTGGCACCCCGAGGATCTGGTGGACGTCGATCCCCGGATGCGCCGCCTATTCTCCGAGCTGATCTCGGCCGCCGCGGCGTAAGTCTACTCTCCGTACGGAATCCAAATGTTCTTGACCTGGGTGGCCTCGCGAAGGAACTCCTGTCCTTCCCCCTGTTTCGGGTCCATCCAGTCCCGCGCGTGCCACTGCGCCCACGTCCGCTTCATGTTGCCGGCCGACGCCCGCTCCACCTCGGCGCCCGCCGCCTGATTGCCGAAGTACCACACCGCGTCCACGTCGTCGTGCTCGGCGAGCACCTTGGCGAGGGCGTCCTTTGCTCCCGTCACGATGTTGATCACGCCTGCGGGCACGTCCGACGCTTCGAGCACCGTGTACAGCTCCGCGGCGGCGAGGGGATGGGCCTCGGATGGCACCGCGATCACCGTGTTGCCCACCGCCACCGCGGGGGCCACGAGCGACACGAAACCGAGCAGCGGGTGCTCTTCGGGGCAGGCGATCCCGATCACGCCGATCGGCTCTTGCATCGCGAGCGTGATGCCCCGAATCGGCGTCTGGTGCACGGCACCGTCGTACTTGTCGGCCCAGGCGGCGTAGGTGAAGAGTCGCGCGACGCTCGCGTCCACCTCCGGCCGCCCGGCCTGTCCCCCCCCCGTCATGGCCGAGATCCGTTCGGCGAATTCCGCGGCGCGCTGCGCGAGGTTCTCGGCCAGATAGTAGAGAATCTGCCCGCGATTGTGGCCGCTCGTCCTGGACCACCCCGCGGCCGCGTGCGCCGCCTCGACCGCATTCCGAATGTCCTTGCGATTCCCCTCGGCCACCTCCGCAATGAGATCACCCGACGGACTCAGGATCTTGCGGCTGTAGCCTTGATCGGGGCGAACCTGCGCGCCGCCGATGAAGAGTTTGTAGGTGCGGTCGATGGGAGGGACTTGCTTCGAACGCGGAACGCGGAAGTCGGAACGCGGAACAGGTGCGCGTCTCTTGTTCCGCGTTCCGCGTTCCGCGTTCCGAGTTTGTTGGAGATACTCCCACATCCCCTCCCGTCCCCCCTCTCGCCCGAACCCCGATTCGCGATACCCCCCAAACCCCGAGGCCGCGTCGAACAGGTTGGTACAGTTGATCCAGACGACCCCGGCCTTGATCTTCGGCGCGACGTCGAGCGCCAAGTTGATGTTCTCGGTCCACACACTCGCGGCCAGGCCGTATGGCGTGTTGTTGGCCAGCTCTACGGCTTCGGCGGGCGTGCGGAACGTCATCGTGACGAGCACCGGTCCGAAGATCTCGACCTGCGCGACGGTCGCCGCGGGCGACACGTTGGTGAACAGGGTAGGGGGGTAGAAATACCCGTCGGTGGGGCAGGCCCAGGACGGTTGCCATAACGTCGCGCCCTCTTCCACACCTTTGTCCACCAGCTGGCGGATCCGCTCGAGCTGCACCGGGGCCACGATGGCGCCCATGTCCACTGCCTTATCGAGTGGCGGGCCGACGCGCAGCTTCTCCATGCGCGCGCGCAGCTTCGTCACCAGGCGCTCCGCAATCCCCTCGTGCACCAGCAGCCGCGACCCGGCGCAGCAGACCTGCCCCTGGTTGAACCAGATCGCGTCCACCACGCCTTCGACCACGCTGTCCAGGTCCGCGTCATCGAACACGATGAACGGGCTTTTCCCACCCAGCTCGAGCGAGAGCTTCTTTCCCGATCCTGCGGTCGCCTTGCGGATGATTCGGCCTACCTCGGTCGAGCCCGTGAACGCGATCTTGTCCACGTCGGAATGCTTGACGATCAGCTCGCCGGTACGGCCGTCTCCGGTGATGACGTTGAGCACCCCCGCGGGGAGCCCCGCGTCGTGCGCGATCTCGGCGAGGCATAGCGCCGTCAGCGGTGTGAATTCTGCCGGCTTCAGTACCACGGTGTTTCCGGCGGCCAACGCGGGTGCGATTTTCCACGCCACCATCAGCAGCGGGAAATTCCAGGGGACAATCTGCCCCACGACGCCCACCGGACCGTAGCCCGCGAACTCCGAATCGGCGAGCTGCGCCCATCCGGCGTGGTGCGTCAGGTGACGCGCGACGAGCGGGATGTCCAGGTCGCGCGTCTCGCGAATTGACTTGCCGTTGTCCAGGCTCTCGAGCACCGCCAGCAGACGCGAGTGCTTCTGGACCGCGCGCGCGAGCGCGTACAGGTGACGCGCCCGGGCATGGCCCGACAGTTTAGCCCAGGCGGGGAACGCTGTGCGGGCCGCAGCGACGGCGGCGTCCACGTCCGCCTCACCGGCCTGCGTGACGCGCGCCAGTTTCGCTGTCGTGGCGGGATTGATGACGTCGAATCCCTCGCCCCCGTCACTCTTGATCCAGCGCCCGCCGACGAACAGCCCGAAATCGCGTCCGTGCTGGTCGAGCCACGCGAGCGCCGGCTTCTCGCTCTCGGGCGCGGGCCCGTACGCCATCGTCTCGAATATTTCGGAGACTGTAGTCATGTCATACCATCGGGTGTCGGTGCGCCGCCGAGTAGCGGCCCGTCACGTAGTGCTCGAGCTGTCGCTCGATGTCGGTGAGCAGCGCGGAGGCGCCGAGCCGGAACAGATCGGCTGCGAGCCAGCGGTCGCCCAGCTCCTCCTTCATTAGTATCAGCCACTCGAGCGCCTGCTTGGCCTTGCGGATCCCGCCCGCCGGCTTGAACCCTACGGCGAAGCCGGTGCGCTCGTGGTAGTCGCGGATTTGCCGGGTCATCACGACGCCCACGGGAAGCGTCGCATTGACGGTCTCCTTGCCCGTGGACGTCTTGATGAAGTCGGCGCCGGCCATCATGGCGACCTGGCTCGCACGCGCCACGTTGACGAGCGTCGCGAGGTCGCCGGTGCCGAGGATCACCTTCATGTGGGCGGCGCCACAGGCCTCGCGGAAAGCGTGCACCTCGTCGTACAACGCCTCCCACGCGCCCGCGAGTGCGTGGGCGCGTGTGATCACGACGTCGATCTCTTCCGCGCCGGCGGCGACCGACGCCTTGATCTCCTCGATCCGTTGGGGCAGGGGATTGAGGCCTGCGGGGAAGCCCGTCGAGACGGCGGCGACCGGGATCCCCGAGCCTGCCAGCGCCTCGACGGCGAGCGGGATGAAGGCGTGATATACGCACACGGCGCCGACCCTGATGCCGAGCTCGGTCGCGCCCAGGGCGTCGAGCAGGTCGCGGCGGACCGGGTTCTTCGCCTTGGCGCACAGCCGGAGCACGTTGGTCGGCGTGTCGTCGCCTTGGAGTGTGGTCAGGTCCATGCAGGTGATCGCGCGCAACAGCCAGGCGGCCTGCCATTCCTTCTTGACGGTGCGGCGGGTCGGGATGGTAGCCGCCCGGCGCTCGACAGCGCTGCGGTTGATCCGCAGGGCGCGCACCAGGTCCAGGTCGAGCGGAGTGCCGGGATTGCGCCGGCGCGCGGTGAGGACCTGCAGGGCCCGCTCGGGCGAAACCGCGGGCATGGTGCCGCCGCCCGGCGTCGGATGCTCGTACCTCCGCTTCGTTTCCATGGCGTCCAATCTAAGGTGCAGCGCGCGGGCCGACATCCCGGCAGCTTGACCTCCTTGACCCCGAGCCGCGAGAGTCCGTGTAGGGAAGGAGGGTCTTCTGATGGCGATCCGAACCACCTGTATCCTGGGGGTGATTCTCGCCGGCTTGGGGACCGGATGCGCCGGGCATGCGGAGTACGACCCGTTTCTCGTTCCCGAGGACCGCATCTACGGCACCGTTAAGACGATCGCGCTGTATGCCGTGTTGGCGCCGAGCGAGCTCGGGAGCGTGGACCCGCAGCGCGGCAAGTTCGCCGCGCTGATTGCGTCGCAGCTCGAGGCCGCGGGCTTCACGGTGGTGCCGCCAGAGGTGAGCGACTCGATTTGGACGCGCCTCACCGACTCGCTCGGCGGCCTGCACGACAGCCACACGGGAGAGCGCGACACGGTCAAGCTGAACACCGCCCGCGCGCTGGCCATGAGCGAGCTGCAAGCGCGGTTTCATGCCGACGCCTGGCTCCATCCCTACATCGTGTTCTCCGACGCCAAGTACGAGGAAGGCGACGCGCAATGGGACGGCGCCAAGCAGTCTTACCAGTCCTTTGGCAAGAAACTCCTGACCGCCCTGTTGGGTGAGGGGACCTCTGGCAAGACCAAGGCCTTGTCCTTGTGGGTGGTCATGGAGGACATGGACGGCGAGGAGCTGTACGAGAACCAGGGCGGTCTACAGCTGTATATGATCCCGCAAGGCCAGGACGTGGTGAAGATCGATCCTGCCGAGCTCTATGCCGACTCGAAGCGCAACAGCACCGCCGTGCGGCTGGCGCTGGAGCCGCTCGTGACGCGGAAGGCTAAGTAGGCCGCTTCTCCTTCGTAGTGTCCCGCTGGGCCTTGTGATTCTCCGGCCGGTGCTCGCCCTCGTGAGGGTGCTCCGGCTGCCGCTCGGCCGCTTTGGGGCTCCGCCGCTCGGTCTGCGTCCCGGCAGTGGGCGGGACTGCACGCGCGGGCGGAAGCCCTTCACGCGCGGGACGCAACACTGGCGGCGGCTTCTCGGCTCGTGGCTCGGGCACGGCCGGGCGCACCAGGCGACGCGGGTTCGCGTTCGGCGAACTCGTGCGCAGGGTGTGAGTTGTCGCGCTGTCGAGCGGGCGGCCGGGGTGGCCGGAGAGCGCCTGCTCGCGCGCCGCGAACGGCACCGGCGCCGGGGCAGGCTGACGCCGGACGATCACTTCCCGCGTCGTCACTCTCTCGGGCGGCCGGCGGGCCTCGATGATCGTGGGCTGCGCCAGCACGCTCTGCCGCGTCGGCGTGACCCGCGCCGCGAAGCCCACCACCCGGGCTTGGTCGAGCCGGTCGCGCGGTACCACGATTACGCTCCGGTTCACCGGGCGCGACTCCACGAACGTCTGGTGCGACACGACCGTGACCGCATCCGGCGCGCCGCGGTTGCGGTACTTGATGTTGGTGACGTTCACGTTCGTCACGTTGATGTTGGTTACGTTGGTGACGTTGGTGACGTTCACGTTGCGGACGTATGTGTTGCTGACGTGATAGGCGGGGTAGTACGGCTCCTCCGGCGCGAGCGGGAACCAGGCCACGCCCTCGCCGACCCCGATCGCGACGCTCCAATTGCGCCCCCCTACGAAGGCAACCAGCGCGGGCGCGTACACCGGCCGGGCCACGACCCGGCCCGGCACCCAGGCCCATCCGTTCCCGACGTACACCCAGCGTCCGTAATGGAACGGAGCGAAGCCCCACGGGGCGTCGTCGATCCACGTCCAGCCCCACGGCTCCACCCAGGCCCAGTGGCCGTAGCGGTACGGTGCCCAGCCGGCCACCACTCGCCGCGGGACCCACACGGCGCCGTACTCCGGGGTGTCGCGCCAGTCGCCGTTGTCGTCCAGGTCTTCGTAGCCGATCACATCCCGCGAGACGTAGCGCGCCGAGCGCGCGTCGTCCCAGCGGCGGTCGCGGCTGGCGCACCAGTTCTCCCAATCGTCCATGCGGATCGCGTCGCGGACGTCGTAGGCGGGCGATGCGCCGACGCCTCCCACGACGATGGCGGTCTGCTCCGGGTGCACCGGGAACGCCGAGCCTGACGCGGTGACCTCCGCTTCGCCGTGCCGCACCGTGACGGACGTCGTGTCGCCGGTCGAGTCGACGTCGACGCGGTACACCCCCGAGCGGAGCAGCGAGACGGCGCCACTCGGGGTGTCGATCTCGAGGCTCTCGTTCTCGCCCAGGTCGCGGACCCGCACGTTGAGCGACCCCTGCGCCAGCCGAACCTGAACGGTGCGGTCATCGAGGGCGAGGAATCCGAACGCGCTCTGGGGCGCGAGGCGGAAGGCGCTCGAGCCGACGGTGATCTCGGCGCGCGCGTCGTCGTCGGTCCAGAGGTGGTCGCCGTTGTGCAGCGGGTAGTTGATCGTCGCGGCGGTCCAGTCATCCATGTCGCCGGGCCGGAACGACACCGATCCGGACAGGTAGCTCAGCCGGCCGACGCGGCTGGGCGGGTCCCGGTCGGCGGGGGGCGTAGGCCGATCGCGTCCCTGGAAC
>WNGO01001747.1_pt1 | contig 22352 bp, 14 predicted proteins | sample 5400511 | NCBI WGS metagenome assembly WNGO01 (sample SAMN13153380, study PRJNA577476) | soil metagenome | isolation source: 20 cm soil or saprolite under Garry oak tree replicate 2 | place: USA:California | collected 2016-06-15 | reverse complement strand
CACTCCAAGGGGCCTTCAAGGCTAGCATCGCTTTCACCCGCGAGGGCGCGAGTGGCTCGGCGATCTACATGATCAGCCCGGACGGATCCGGTGAGACACGACTCGCGAACGGGTCTGAGCCCAGCTGGTCGCCCGACGGATCGCAGATCGCGTTCGTGGACTTCGTGGACGGCCGTCAGAACATCTTCGTCATGAACGCGGACGGATCAGCCCCGGTGCGCTTGACGAGTAACCGGGACCGGTCCCCCAGCTGGTCGGCCGACGGGCGACAGATCGCGTTCACGAGCGCGCGCGACGGCAACGACGAGATCTACGTGATGAACGTGGACGGATCAGCCGTGACCCGGCTGACGACCAACTCGGCTTCTGACCGAGAGCCGAGTTGGTCCCCCAAAGGGCGGCGGATCGCGTTCACCAGCAATCGGGACGGGAACGAAGAGATCTACGTCATGAATGCCGACGGATCGGCCCAAACGCGGCTGACGAACAATCCGACCACTGACCGTTCGCCTACATGGTCGCCCGACGGCCAACGAATCGCGTTCGCGAGCGACTCGGGCTTCAATTTTGACATCTATGCCATGAACCTCGACGGATCGGCCCTGACGCGGCTGACGAACAATTCGTCACCCGAACTCGAGCCGAGTTGGTCACCAGACGGCCAGCAGATCGCGTTCATGAGTTTTCGAGACGGAAACCACGAGATCTATGTCATGAACGCGGACGGATCGGCGCAGACGCGCCTGACCAACAATCCGGCCACCGATCAGGAGCCCACGTGGTCGCCCAAGATCGCCAGCCGCAGTCCAGCGCGCCTTGCCTTCACGACCCAGCCACCGGCTGGGGCGTGGGCGAACACGGCAATCTCGCCCGCCGTCCAGGTCACCGCGGTAGACGAGTCGGGCGACCCCGTCCCAGGAGGCACCGTGCGGCTCGCGATCGGCACGAGTCCAGCACCGGGCGCGATCCTCTCCGGAACCACGAGCGCTGTGATCGTCAACGGCGTTGCGACGTTCAGCGATGTGCGCATCGACCAGTTGGGACGAGGCTACACCCTGCTCGCCGAGACGGCCCGTCACGTGTCCGGGACTAGCACTCCGTTCATGATCGTGGAGCCGGCGACGCACCTCGCCTTTGTGACCCAGCCGCCAGCGACCGTCGACGGCGGGGCAGCGATCACCGTGCGGGTCGCGATTCAAGACACGCTCGGCAATACGCTCACCCGTGCGAGCGCACCCGTGACGCTCGCACTCGCTCCCCATCCGACCGGGGTGACCATGGCGGCGATCACCGTGGAGACGGTGGACGGAATCGCGGCGTTCTCCAACGTGCACATCGACCAGCTCGGCAGCGGCTACAGGTTCGAGGTCGCGTCGCCCGGGCGCGCCGGCGCGACGAGCAGCCCGTTTGCCGTGCAGGCGACGTTCGCCTTCGTGGAAGCTGGGGGCGGCGAGAGCTGCGGCGTGACCACGCCCGGCGCGGGCTACTGCTGGGGCACCAACCAATGGGGCTCACTTGGGAGCGGGAAGGGGGGATATGGTGCGACTCCTCAGGAGCCCTTGTCCTGGCCGAGCCCGGTACCGGTGTGGGGCGGGCTGGTGTTCTCGACCATCAATGCGGGTTCGGCCGTGTGCGGCGTGACGACGAGCGGCGCCGGGTACTGCTGGGGCTTTGGCTACGACGGCCAACGGGGCGACGGACGGGGCGGCGGAACTGGAGCCCTGGCGGCCAACACGCCGCAAGCAGTGCTCGGCGGGTTCAGCTTTACGACGATCAGTGCGGGCGGTGGACACACGTGTGGTGTGACCACGAGCGGCGCGGCGTACTGTTGGGGCGACGGCTCGAGCGGAGCACTCGGCATCGGTCGTCCGGCGTTCTACACTGCGCCGACGACGCCGGTCGCGGGCGGGTTCAGCTTCGCGACCATCAGCGCGGGGGACCGTCACACCTGCGGCGTGACCACGAGCGGCGCGGCCTACTGCTGGGGTGCCAACGGATCGGGCCAGTTGGGCGACGGGACCAGCACCTGGTCGTACAGCCCGGTGGCCGTCGCGGGCGGGCTCGCCTTCACGACGATCAGTGCGGGGAGTGCGTACAACTGCGGCTTGACCGCTGACGGCACGGCGTATTGCTGGGGCAGCAATACGCATGGCGAGCTCGGGGACGGGACGACGGCTCAAGAGGCGTCGCCGGTCCCCGTCGCTGGCAACCTGCGGTTTGCGACGATCGATGCTGGGGGTGCGCACACCTGCGGTGTGACCACGAGCGGTGCGGCCTACTGCTGGGGCGCCAACTCGGACGGTCGGCTCGGCGACGGGACGACATCGCAAGCGACGTCGCCGGTGCAGGTGGCGGGCGGTTTCACGTTCACAACGGTCCGGGCCGGAAGCAATCACTCGTGCGGCGTGACCACGAGCCGCGAGGCCTACTGCTGGGGTGCCAATGACCTCGGTCAACTCGGTAACGGGACCCAGACCCCGAGCCTGGCACCCGCACCGGTGGCGACCGGGACCCCGAGCATGACCGCTATAAGGACAGCGCCGTGAGCGCCCACCGGCCGCGTGAGGGGCTTCTCCAGGGTGGGCGCCGGCAACGTGCACACGTGCGGGCCGCCAACCTCGACCACCATGGCAACGCTGCGGGTGATCTAGAACTCCAGCTTCTTGAGAAACTCGCAGTTCTTCCGCGCGCTCGCGAGCGAGTCTTTCGCCCCCTCCTGCTCGACGTAGCACGGCTTCTGATCGACGTTGGGGATACTCGCGAAAAACTTGCGGAAATCCACCGTCCCGGCGCCGAGCTCGGTGTCGGAGGACCGGTCGGCGACGACGTCCTTGATATGAAAGCTCCAATAGCGATCGCGGTAGCGCGCGAGATAGGCGAACGGGTCGCCGCCGCCCATGATCATGTTGCCGACGTCGAGTTGCAAGCGGACCACCGACGGGTCGGTGCGCTCCACGAACACGTCGTAGGGCACCTTCCCGTCGATGGGCTTCATGTGCCCGGCCTCGTTGTGGAAGGCGAGCCAAATGCCGGCGCGGCGCGCTACGGCGCCGGCGGCGTTGAAACGGTCGGCCCATTCCCGCCAGTCGTCGAGCGAGCGTGAGGTGTCGGGGTTGAAGCTGGGCACGATGATGTAGTCTTGTCCCAGCTGGTGGGCGATTGCGAGGCTACGCTCCCAGCCGACGAACAGCACGTCCGGCGAAACGTGGGCCGAAGGCGCCCGGAGGCCCTCGTGGTCGAGCGTCGCGCGCACCTGGGCGGGGGTGCGGCCGAAGTTGCCGAACGACCAGAGCAGCTCGACGTCGCGGTAGCCGGCGGCGGCGACCGCGGCGAGCGTACCGTCGGGGTCGCGGGCCATTTGATCCCGCACCGAGAAGAGTTCGAGCCCGACACGACTGAGACGCGTAAACGGCGCCTTGGGGAGAACCGACAGCGGAGCGCTAACAAGAGCGCTTCCCAGGGCCTGAACGAACGTTCGTCGCTGCATGGCTCCAAATTGATGCGCCGAGCGGCACTGTGCTAGTCTCGGGCACACCCCCTGTTGCGTCAGCGCAACCGATCGTCCCTCAGCCGTTGCGCACCGTCCACGCCCCGTGCGCCGTCACAGCCCCTGCGCGGAAGGCATTCGGGTTGCAACACCCCTCGGCAACCCCAGCCGTCGAGGCTCCCGTGATGCACCGAGGCCTGTCGCCATTCGTACTGCTCTGCGCGATTGTCGCGCAAGCATGCAGCGAGATCTCGACGGAACCGCGCGGTCCCGCGCCCGCGGGTACGGTCACGATCGGAATGGCTAGCCAACTGGCCTTCGTTACCCAGGCCCTCAAAGGTGCCGTGGCGAATACGGTCATCTCGCCGCCCGTCCGCGTCCTGCTGCGCGACTCGCTCGGCAACACAGTGGCGGGGGCGACCGATTCCGTCACCGTCGTCCTGGCCACCAACCCCAGTGGCGCCATCCTCCTCGGCAAAGTCACGGTGGCCGCGGTCGACGGCGTCGCGACGTTCGCCGACTTGCAAGTGGATCGTCCTGGTATGGCGTATACCCTGGCCGCCACAACGCCGTCCCTGGACAGCGCGACCAGCGCACCGTTTGACGTCCACGTCACGTTTCGCTCCGTGGAAGCGGGGTACGTGCACAGCTGTGGTGTGACGGTCAGCGGCGCGGCGTATTGCTGGGGCGACAACTCCATGGGACAGCTCGGAGACGGAGCGCCGGCATCCCCGTGGTACCGGTCGAGCCCGGCGCCCGTCGGGGGGGGGATGGGGGGGCTGCAGTTCACGATGATCAGCGCCGGCGTCTGGCATACCTGCGGCGTGACGACGAGCGGTGGCGCGTACTGCTGGGGCGATAACCTCTTCGGGCAACTCGGGGACGGCACGACGGAGGGGCGAGCGACGCCCACACCCGTCGCGGGCGGGCTTCGCTTCCTGCGGCTGAGCGCCGGCTCCCGCCACACATGCGGCATCACGACGAGCGGCGCCGCATACTGCTGGGGCGACAACCAAAACGCCCAACTCGGAGACGGGACCACCGACCGCCGGGTGACGCCGGTGCCCGTCAAGGGCGGGTTTACCTTCACGACGCTCAGTGCGGGGCATGGACACACGTGTGGCGTGACGCCCAGTGGCGTCGCCCTGTGCTGGGGCGACAACAGCAGCGGACAGCTGGGCGGCGGCACGGCGCTGGACCGCGTCGCATACCGTCCCTACCCGGGACCGGTCGTGCACGTACGTGGCTTCACCAGCGTGAGCGCCGGTAACGTGCACACCTGCGGTGTGACCACGCGAGGGGAGGCGTACTGCTGGGGGTACAACGTGTGGGGTCAGCTTGGCGATGGCACCACGATCCAGCGCTCGGTTCCCGTCCGCGTCGCCGGCAGGTTGCGGTTTACGGGGGTCGACGCCGGCAGCTACTTCAGCTGCGGCGTGGCCAGCGGGGGGCAAGCGTATTGTTGGGGCGAGAACGTTGACGGTGAGCTGGGCGACGGGACGACGGTGGCGCGCACCAGTCCGACGCTGGTTGCCCAGCCGGTCGCGTTCGCCACCATGAGGGCCGGGTGGTACCACGTATGCGCCTTGAACGCCGACACGGGGGCGTACTGCTGGGGCTACAACGGCCACGGCCAGCTCGGCGAGGGCTCGACGAACCCCCGCTATGCACCGGCCGTTGTGGTGCAGTGAGTCCGGGCGGCTAGCCCTTCCGCTCCACGACCCTTGGCATGACGGGCGCTCCCGGCGCGAGCAGCTCCAGCCCGCCCGTCACGACTTGCTCACCGGACTTGACGCCGTCCATCACTTCGACGAACCCCGGCGTCCGCACGCCGAGGGTCACCTTGCGGCGATCGGCCTTCCCGTCCGCCACCACCCACACGAAGCTGGAGCCCTCGGCGGGCACGACGGCGTCTTCGGGCACGACCACAGCCTGGGGACGCACGGCCGTCACGAGCCGGGCTTCGATGAACATGCCGGGTTGTAACAGGCGGGCCGGATTGGGCACGCGTGCCTTCACCAGGATGGTACGGCCCGGGAGCTGCACGACCGGGTCTACGAAGTCGACCTCGCCCGTGAAATCGCGCCCGGCGATGGCGGCGACGCGGAACGATACGTGCTGGCCGGGCCGCAGTTGGCGCGCGAACCGCTCCGGCACCTGGAACGCCGCGCGCTGCGGGTTCACGGTGTGCAAGGACGCGAGCTTGGTGCTCGAGGTGACGTAGTCACCGAGACTCACGTAGCGTTGGCCCACAACTCCAGCGAAGGGTGCCCGCACGGTCGTGCGGTCGAGCCGGATTCGCTGCAGGTCGTATTCCGCCTGCGCGCTGCGTGCGCTGGCTTCGGCCTGCTCCAGGTCCGCCGTCGACGAGGCGCTCTGCTGCGCGAGCTCCTTGACGCGCGCGAGCGCCTGGTTGGCGAGGTCACGCTGGGCCTCGAGCTGGGCGACCTGCGCCTTGAGCTGGGCGTCGTCCACCTTGAAGAGGGGCGTTCCCTGATCGACCTCTTGCCCTTCGCGGATCACGATCGCGACGATGCGCCCGTCCACCTCGGGACGCAGGTCGATCGACTGCACCGCCTCGATCTGCCCTGTCGCACCGATCTCGTCGCGCACGGTGTCCGTCCGCGCCACGACGACCTCGACCGGGAGCCCCATCGGCGCGCCCCCGGCGCCCCCCGCGGGGTCGGGACCGCCAGCCTTGCCCCTTTTGCAGGCGCCCACGGCGATCGCGAGTGCCGCCATCAAAAACGCCTTCCGTGTCTTGTTCATACCGATCACCGCTGTTCGGGATATAGCCGCCGGCCGAGGATCGCCTCGAGCCCGGCGAGCGCCAAACGTGTCGCGTACCGCGCCTGGACCGATCCCGATTCCGCGTCGTCGAGATCGGACTGCGCCTTGATGAGGTCGAGGATGTTGGTCGCGCCCGCCCGGTAGCGGGTCTGCTGGACGCGGTACGACTCGCGGGCCACGGCCACCGCCTGAGCCGCAATGTCGGCGGACGCGCGCGCGGTCGTGAATCCGTCGTACGCCGCCGTGACGTCCCGCCGCACCGAGCGCTCCATCTCATCCCGCCGGGCCCGCGCGACATCCCGGTTGACGCGCGCCTGGCTGACCCCGTTCTCGCGCTGGAAGTTGTCCCACAGGGGGAACGACACCGTCAGTGTGAGTTGTGAGTACTTGGCGCTTTGCGGGTAGAAGTGGTTGTCGTACGCGATTCCAGCGCCAGTCAGAGTGGCCCGGGGCAGGTAGTACCCCAGGCGCCACCGGTAGGCCGCCGCGGCCTCGCGCTCGGCGGCCCGTGCCTGGCGGTATTGCGGCCCCTGCATGGCTGCCTCTTCGACGGCCGCGTCGAGCGTGAGAGGCAGGTCGGTGGGGAGCACGTTGTCGAGCGGCGCCGCGTCCACGGGCCCCGTAGATCCCACCCGGCTCCCGAGCGCCAGCCGCGCCACGCGCAGGTCGGTCGCCTGGAGGAGCAGGCCGACGCGCGCGCGCGCGAGCTCCAGCTGCAGCTGCAGCGAATCCGTCTGGACCGCGGCGCCCGCGGTGACCCGCGCCCGGGCCACGGCGAGCTGCTGTTCGGCGCGCTGCACCCGCTCCCGAGCCACGCGCGTCAACTCGGTCCCGGCGAGCACGGAGTAATAGTCCGACTCGGTGAGCAGCGCCGCGGCGAACCGCGCCTTGAGCTCACCGGCATGCGCGCCATCGAGCGCGGCAGCCGTGCGGCTGACCTCGGCGATCTTCTGTCCCCCCGTGAACAGGTCGTATTGCAGGGTCAGCTGGGCCGACACCGCGTAGGTTTCGGGCTTGAGCGTCCCGAAGTTGAAGAACGCCGGCAGGCTCTTGGTCGCGTCGGTCCGGATGTTCACCGACGGCAGAAGAAACACCGTGAACGCGGTGCGCCGCGCCCATTGGGCGTTGTCCACCTGTCCCAGGGCAGCCACGTAATTGGGGTCGAGCCCCGTGGCCCGGCGCAGCGCCTCGGGCAGCGTCACGATCGGCAGCGAGTCAACGGCCGTCGTGGCTATGGGCGGAGCCTGCAGCTGGAACTGTAGGGTCGCGAGCAGCGCCAGCATCAGTCGGCCTCCACCGGTACGTGCTCGCCGGTACGCGACGGGCACGACGAACAGCGTCAGGGCCGTCGAGAAGAACACGCCACCGACAATCGCGTATCCGAGCGGTTTGCGGGCTGCCGAGCCGGCTCCCACTCCCCACGCGACCGGTACCGCGCCCATGATCGTCGCTACCGACGTCATGAGAATCGGCCGCAGGCGGATCCGGCCCGCCTCGAGGACCGCCGCGACGGTGTCGAGGCCCTTCTCCCTGAGCTGGTTCGTGTACTCGACGAGCAGAATCGAGTTCTTACAGACCAGTCCGATCAAGAGAATCATCCCGATTTGGCTGTACAAGTTCATCGTGGCGCCCGAGCGATGGAGGATCGCGGCGAGCTTCAGGGTCCCGAGCGCGCCCGTAACGGCGAGCGGCACCGCCAGGAGCACGGTCAAGGGGTGCAGCAGCGATTCGAACTGCGATGCGAGTACCATGAACACCACGATCAGCGCGATCACAAATGCGAAGTAGATGGCGCTGCCGCTCTCCTTGTACTCGCGCGACTCTCCGGCGAGCGTCGTCGTGGTCCCCGGGGGCAGGATCTGGCGCGCGACGGCGTCGAGCGAATCGAGCGCTTCCCCCTGGGCGAGCTCCGGCGTCAGCGAAGCCGACAACGTGAACGAAGGAATCCGGTTGAAGTGGTTGATTTGTCGCGCCCCAACTCCTTCTTGCACGCTCGCCAACGCATCGAGCTGGACTAGCTGCCCGCTCTTGCCTCGCAAGTAGATTCCCCGCATGTCGCTCGGGGTCGCGCGATCCTTGGGATCGAGCTGCATCATCACGTAGTACAGCTTGTCGTTGCGCGTGAACGTGCTGACGCGGCGGCCGCCGAGGAACGTTTGCAGGGCGACCGCGACGTCGCGGACGGGCACGCCCAAGTCCTCGGCGCGGTCTCGGTCGAACGTCACACGCAGCTCCGGTTTGTTCACAAAGAGATCGGTCTGCGCGTTCACGAGACCCTTGATCTGGGACACGCGACCCACAAAGGGGCCCATCATGTTGGTGAGCTTCGCGAAATCGGGATTCTGCACGACGTACTGGATCGGCGGGCTAAAGCCAATCGCGCCAGGGGCAAAGGGGTATGCCAACACTCCCGCGATGCCCATGAGCTGAGGGAACATGCCTCCGATTGTCTGGTCTACCGTCGTGTGCCGCTCGCTCCAGTCCTTCATGATGACGCCGATGAACGCGCTGTTCACGCCGCCGGCGAACCCCCCGACGATCGTGAAATACCCGTTGACGTCAGGGGTTCGGCCAATGACCTGCTCAATCTGGCGCACGTAGCCGTCGGTATACGGCAGCGACGCGCCTTCAGGGCCCCGCACGGCCACGAGGAAGAAGCCGCGGTCGTCGGTCGGGATCAGCTCCCTCTGCAGCCGCGTCCGTGGGTAGAACAGAAACGCAGCGACGGAGACGGCGACGACTGCCAGCGTCCCGAGCAGAACGGCAACGCGGTGATCGACGGCGCGCCGCAGCAGCTGCGCATACCGCTCCGCCATCGCATTGAAGCCGCGCTCGAACAGCTGGAAGGCCGTGCCGTGCTGGTGCTGCATCCGCAGGATCTTGGCGCAGAGCATCGGCGTGAGCGTGAGCGCGACGAAGCCCGAGATCACGACCGCACCCGCCACGGCGATGCCGAACTCGCTCAGCAACCGGCCCGCGGTGCCCGTCAGGAACGCGAGCGGCGAAAACACCGCCACCAGCGCGATCGTGGTCGCGATGACCGCGAACCCGATTTCGTTCGTCCCGCGCACCGCCGCTTCCTCCGGCTGTTCGTGCAGCTCCTCCTGGTGCCGGAAGGCGTTCTCCAACACGATGATGGCGTCGTCCACCACGATACCGATGGCGATGGTGAGCGCGAGCAGCGTGAAGTTGTTGATCGAGAAGCCGAGGAAATACATGATCGCGAACGCCGCGATGATCGACGCCGGAATCGCGAGCCCCGGGATGATCGTGGCGCGGACGTTTCGCAAGAACACGAAGATGATCAACACGACCAGGATGGCCGCGATGAGCAACGTGAGTCGTGCATCGTTGATCGAGTGCGTGACGAACACCGACCCATCCCAGGCAGTCTGGAGCTTCACCCCAGGCGGCAGCGCTTGCTGGATGCTGGGCAGCGCTTCGCGAATGTTGCGCGCGACGTCGATGAGGTTGGCTTTGGACTGCCGGACCACGCCGATCGCGACCGCCGGAGACCCGTTGTAGCGGAAGATCGAACGATCATCCTCCGGCCCGAGCTCGACCCGGGCGACGTCCTTGAGCTTCACGAGCTGGGTGCCCTGGCTGGCCACGGCCAACTCGCCGAATTCCCGCGGGGTCTTGAGTTCGCCCAGCGACCGAACCGAGAACTCGCGCCGCGTCGATTCGATCCGGCCCGCGGGGATTTCGACATTGCGCGAGACGATCGCGTTCTCGATGTCCTGCACGGTGAGGCCGCGCGCCGACAGCCCGTTGGGCTGCACCCATACCCGCATCGAGTAGCGCCGCTCCCCGAAGATGCCGGCGCTGCCGACGCCCGGCAGGCTCTGGAGCCGGGCCTTCACGACTCGGTCGGCGACGTCGGAGAGCTGCATCAGGTCGTAGTTGTCGCTGCTGAGCGCCAGCCAGAAAAACGGCTGCGCGTCGGCCGACTGCTTCGCGATCACCGGCTCGAGCACGTCCACCGGCAGTCGACCCCGCACGCGCGACACTTTGTCGCGTACGTCCTGCGCCGCGACGTCGATCGGGCGGTCGAGGGTGAACTCGAGGGTGATCTGGCTGTTCTCCTCCGAAGAGGAGCTCGAGAGGGTGCGCAGTCCCTGGATCGTGGACAGCTCCTCCTCGAGCACGTCGGTGACCGCCGTCTCCACCACCTGCGCGTTGGCGCCAGGCAGCGTGGTGGACACCGAGATGATCGGAGGATCGATGTCCGGGAGCTCGCGCACCGCCAGGCGCGTGTACCCGATGACGCCGAAGAGCACGAGTGCGGCCGAAAACATGCTGGCCAGGACGGGACGGCGGATGGACGTCTCTGAGAGCTTCATAGGACCCGAAAATTAACCGAACAGGTTCAGGGAACGGGAAGGGGGACGGTTGTCAGAAAACCGTGGACTCGTGGCGACCCCAACCCTCTACCTTCGACGAATAAGGCACCGCCGGTACGACATCAGTACGGCCGTTCCGCGGGGTTGCTTCACGGGTTCGGCCTGACATCAAGGTACCGGATTTTCTGGATCGTGGCGCCTGGGTCGGACGCACGAGGCGTCGCCGCGACGCGTGTGGCGCCCGAGCGAGCCGAGGGCCACGTGGAGCATCGGGTGCTGTGCGGTCTGTGCATTGTTCGGGGGGCACCCGTCTTGCAACCCCTGCACTGGCCGACCCACACCTTCGAGGCTCGCCCTATGCGCAGCGCCCTATCTGTTTCGCTGCTTCTCCTACTCGTCACGGTCCAACAGTCCTGTCAACGCGACGAAGCCACTGCGCCACAGTCGGTCGGGCCCAGCGCGCAGGCCGTGCGCGTTTCCCCCGCCGTGTCCGCGTCAAGCATCGCCTTCGTGAGTGACCGGGACGGCACTGCAGGCGATATCTACGTGATGAACGCCGACGGATCGGCGCCGACCCGCCTCACCAGCACGCCGAGAAGCAACACCGAGCCGACTTGGTCGCCGGACGCGCGCCAGATCGCGTTCACGGGCACGCGTCGCCTGGGCTCGACCGACCTCGACATCAATATCTACATCATGAACGCCGACGGCTCGGCCCAGACCCAATTGACACACAATGGGTTTCCCAATATCGGCGATCAGGACCCGGCTTGGTCGCCCGACGGACTGCGAATCGCGTTCACGCACACCGCCCAGGGGATCCACGTCATCAACGCGGACGGAACGGGCGAAGTGGCGCTGGCGCCAACGGACTTCGGGCGTGACCCGAGCTGGTCGCCCGACGGGCTAGAGATCGCGTTCGAGGGGACCGCCCATCAGATCTTCGTGATGAACGCCGATGGATCGGCCCCGAGACAGCTGACGAGCAGCTCGGACTTCAACCGGCAGCCGGCTTGGTCGCCCGACGGAAGGCAGATCGCCTTCTCGAGTGGTCGGGACGGCAACGCCGAGATCTACGTGATGAATGCCGACGGATCGGCCCAGACGCGGCTGACGGACAATCCCGCCTTCGATGGCTCGCCCACGTGGTCGCCCGACGGAAAGCAGATTGCGTTCGAGACCGACAGAGACGGCAACGGCGAGATCTATGTGATGAACGCCGACGGATCGTCCCCATCAAACCTGACCAACAATCCGGCCGACGACGGGCAACCGGCCTGGTCGCCTGCGCCTACCCGGAGCGGTCGCCGAGTCGACATTACATTCACTGTGCAGCCCCCCGAGGTGGTCCAGGCGAATGTGGCGATCTCCCCCGCGATTCAGGTGACCGTAACTGACGCCTCCGGCGGTGCTGTTGCGGGTGGCCAGGTGAAGATCGAGCTCGTCGGGGTGCCAGGCGCCACGCTGTCCGGAACGACGAAAGCGAAGCTGGTCAACGGGGTCGCCACGTTCAGCGATCTGCAAATCGACCAGCAGGGACAAGGTTACACGCTCCAGGCCACGTCAGGGCCGCTCTCGGTGGCCAGTCGGGCGTTTTCGGTGGCAGGGCCGTCGGCACAGCAGGCGGGGTCCCAAACCGCACCGTTCGCGGAGTAGTTGCCAGGGGAGGGCGAGCTATCGCTGGCAGGTCGGGCAGAACGTGGTCGCCCGGAGATCGATCGTGTGGGTAGTCACGAGCCTCCGGCCGCAGGTGATGCAGCGCTCCCCTCCCCGCCCGTACACCTTCAGCTCGAACTGGAACCGCCCGGGCTCGCCGACCCCGGTGCGGTAGTCGCGCACCGTCGTCCCGGAGGCGTCGACGGCCCGCCACAGCACGTCCGTCACCGCGGCGTGGAGGCGTGCGAACTCGTCGAGGGACAGGCGGTTCGTGGGCTTCGAGGGATCGATGCCCGCCTGAAACAGTGCTTCGTTCGCGTAGATGTTGCCCACGCCCGCCACGCGCCGCTGGTCCATGATCGCTTTCTTGATCGCAGCGCGCGTACCCTCCAGCCGCTCGGCGAACACGAATGGCGTGAACGTCTCGCCCAACGGCTCCGGCCCGATGCGGTCGGTGTAGGTGGCCCAGCCCGTCTCGTCGAGCAGCCACACCGTGCCGAGGCGACGCACGTCGCGGTACACGAAGAGCCGGCCGTCCTCCAGCGTGCAGATGAGCACGGCGTACTTGGCCTCGTCCTTGGTGAGCGGGCGCTCGTAGACGACCAGCGAGCCCGTCATGCGGGGCTGCACCACCAGGCGGTGGCCGCTCGTGAGGCGGAACACGGCGTGCTTGGCGCGCCGGCCGACCTCTTCGAAGCCGTTGCCCTTGAGCGTGCGCAGCAGGCGCGCCTTCGACACGCGCCGCAGCACGTCGGTCTTCGCCAGTCGTGCCTGCGCTATCTTGAAGCCCTCGAGCCGGGGCGCGAGCTCCCGGACAATCGTCTCAACCTCGGGCAGCTCCGGCACGCGCCTCCCTGATTTCCCGCCAGCCGATGTCGCGCCGGTAGGTCTTCCCCTGAAAGGAGATGAGCTCACACGCGTCACTGCTGCGCCGCGCGGCCTCGGCCACCGTATCACCCAGCCCCGTCACCGTGAGGACCCGGCCGCCGTGCACCCGCAGGGTGCCGTCCGGGTCGCGGAGTGTGCCCGCGTGGAACACGAGCGTCCCGGCCTCGAGATCGCGCGGCACGATGATCGGTCCACCCAGCTCGGGCTTGTCGGGATAGCCGGGCGCGGTCAGCACGGTCGCGACCGCCGCGCGCGTGCCCCTGAGGGTGGTTTCCTCGGGCCGCCACGCGCCGCCGGCGATGTCGGCCAGGTGTTTCGTCAGGCCGGGCAGCACGGGGAGCAGCGCCTGCGCCTCGGGGTCGCCGAACCGGCAGTTGAACTCGAGCACGGTGAGCGTGCCATCGGCCGCCAGCATCAATCCCGCATAGAGCACCCCCTGGAAGGGGGCGCCCTGCGCCGCCAGCTCGCGAAGCACCGGCCCGAGCACCGCGCGCCGCACGCGCTCAAGCAGGCCGGGGTTGGCGATGCTGACCGGGCAATACGCGCCCATGCCGCCGGTGTTGGGGCCCGTGTCACCCTCGCCCAGCCGCTTGTGGTCCTGAGCCGCCGGGAGCAGCAGCACGCGCTCTCCGTCGGTGAGCGCCAGCACGGACAACTCCTCGCCCTTAAGGAAGTCTTCGATCACGATCTCCCGGCCGGCCTCGCCGAACGCTCCATCGGCGAGCATGGCGCGCGCCACGCGGGAGGCCTCGGCGCGGCGGGCGCACACCACGGCGCCCTTTCCCCCCGCGAGGCCCGAGGCCTTCACCACGAGCGGCTCGGCGTGCTTCCCGATGAACGCGAGGGCGGGCTCCAGTGCGGTGAACGTGCGGCTCGCCGCGGTCGGGATGCCGGCCCGCTGCATGAGCTGTTTCGCGAACGCCTTCGACGACTCGATCCGGGCGGCGGACCGATTGGGGCCGAAGACCGGCATCGCCGCGCTGCGCAGCGCATCGGCCAGCCCCGCGGCGAGCGGGCCCTCCGGACCCACGACGGTGAAATCGATCTTGTGGTGGTGGGCTCCGGCGACGAGGTCCGTGGTGGCGGTGGCCGGGATGGCGAGGTTCGTGCCGAGCTGCGCGGTGCCGGGGTTGCCGGGGGCGGCGAAGACCTCGGCGTCGGGGGCATCGCGCTTCAGGGCCCAGCAGAGCGCGTGCTCGCGGCCGCCGCCCCCGACGACCAGGACTCTCACTTCTTCTTGTTCAAGGCGTCCGAGAACGCCCGGGCGGCCCGCTTCGCGGTGTCCACCACGTCGTCCACGACGGCCTTCGCTTCCTTCATGTAGTGATCGCGCGCGTCGTCGATGTCCTTGTCGATCGGGCGCTGCTCGGCTTCCGGCCCGCGGCGGGTGTATTCCCCGCGCAGCACGCGGTCGTAATGGCCTTCTTCGATCCAGCGCTGCAGCTCGGCGGCGCGGACCGTGTTGAAGGGGTGCGAGCGGCCCAGCACGCCCAGGATTTTGAAGATGCGATCGATCGCCCCACCGGACTCCTCGTACTCCCTGGCTTGCGCCAGGAATGCGTTGAGGTCCATCTGCGTCATGTCGCCGCCGCCGGCGAACTTGAGGTTCACGCGTAGCGATGCCGTCGCGTCCTGGCATGCGAGCAGACCCGCGCGGTCGGAGGAAAGCTCGCTCTTGCGGAACCACTCGAGCAGGGCGAGCTGAATCGGTAGGATCGCGATGCCTGCGAGGAAGGGCAGGGCACCCAAGCTGACGTTGAGGATGAGAACCAGGATCGTGTGATACAGCGCGTGGCCGCTCATCACGTGCCCAAGCTCGTGGCCGAGCACGTTCCGCATCTCATCGTCGTCGAGCAGCTTCAACGTCCCCGAGTTGATCACGATGAAGGGCTTGTCCATGCCGAACGCGCCGGCGTTCGCGAACGGTGTCTGAGACACGAACAGCTCCGGCCGCTCGGGCCAATCCATGGACGTGAGCACGTCGGTATAGAGCTGGTTCAGGCGTGGGAACTGGGTGGGTCCCACGCGCACGGCGTCCGCCTGGAAGATCAGGCGAACCCCGCGCTCCCCGATGAAGCCGAAGATCTTCTTGACGACCTCGTCGAAGCCGGGCACCGCGCGCAGCGACTGCAGGGCGGCACGGTCGGCAGGGTGCTCCCACGCGACGGGCGCGATCTGGGTGAGAATCCGGCGGGGACGCGCAGCCGGGAGTGTGGACTCGGTCATAACATGCTCCTACTTCGAGAAAGAAAGATAGATAGAACTCGTACTACGTCGGCGCGCCCGTCGTGTTTCGCGAGGAAACACGCGACTCGGCAGTGCCCGTAAACGGGCGTAGCGTACCCGCTCCCTCACCCCGCCCCGTCCAACGCCTGCTCCAGGTCCGCGATCAGGTCCTCGACCTCCTCGATCCCCACCGACAGCCGCACCAGGCTGTCGGTGAGTCCCATCCCGCGGCGCATGTCGGCCGGGACGCTCGCGTGCGTCATCGAGGCCGGATGCCCGATCAGGCTCTCGACGCCGCCGAGCGATTCGGCCAGGGCGAAGATCCGGGTTCGCTCCGCGAACTTTTTGGCACGCTCCACGGACCCCAGCTCGATCGAGATCATCCCGCCGAACCCCTTCATCTGCCGGCAGGCGAGGTCATGCTGGGGGTGCGACGGCAGGCCAGGGTAATAGACCCGCTTCACCTTGGGGTGTTGCGTGAGCCACTCCGCGATGCGACGGCCGTTGGCATCGTGCTGGCGCATGCGCAGCGCCAGCGTTTTGGTGCCCCGCAGCGCCAGCCAGCAGTCGAACGGTCCCGGCACGGCGCCGACCGCGTTCTGCACGAAGCCGATGCGCTCGGCCAGGTCGTCGCGGTTCGCGACCAGCATGCCGCCTACCATGTCGCTGTGCCCGTTCAAGTATTTGGTCGTGGAGTGCAGCACGATGTCCGCGCCGAGCTCGAGGGGCCGCTGGAAGTACGGCGTGGCGAAGGTGTTGTCGACGACGAACAGGACACCGGCGCCGCGCGCGATCTCGCCGGCGGCCGCGAGATCGCACAGCTGCATCATCGGATTGGTGGGCGTCTCGGCGTAGATCATCTTGGTCCGAGGCGTCAGCACACCGGCGATGTTGGCCGAATCGGTCGCGTCCACGAAACTGAACGTGAGCCCATGGCGTGCCCACACGTGCGTCATCTGGCGATGCGAGCCGCCGTACACGTTTTCGCCGCTCACCACGTGGTCGCCCGCCGAGAGCAGCGTCAGGACGGCGTCCAACGCGGCGAGGCCGGACGCGAACGCGAACCCGTGCCGCCCGCCTTCGAGCGCCGCGACGTTTGCCTCGAGCACTTCCCGCGTCGGGTTGCGCGTGCGCGCGTACTCGTAGCCCTTGTGTCGCCCGAGCCCTTCCTGGATGTACGTCGACGTCTGATAAATGGGGGTCATCACGGCGCCGGCGAGCGGATCGGCGATGTGCCCCGCGTGCACGGCGCGCGTGCCGAAGCGGCGTTTCAAGTCACTATCGGGTACTCGCGTCATGGCGGGAACGTAAAGGCGCCTTTCGCGCGGAGCAAGCGACCTTTACGTTACGCGAGCTATGCCGCAGCCGAACGCCGTCAAGTGCCTGGTGGTGGACGACGAGCCGCGTCTCCGGCGCGTCCTCGTGCGGTTGCTCGAGGGTGAGGGCTTCACGTGCGCCGAAGCGGGATCGGGCACCGAGGCGCTGGAGATGCTGCAGCACGAGCTCGTGCCCCTGGTGATCTCCGATCTGCGGATGCCCCAGATGGACGGCGTCACGCTGCTGCGCCAGATCATCGCGCGCTGGCCGACGACGGCCGTGATCGTCGTGACCGCCGTGGCGGAGGTGGAGAGCGCCGTGGCCTGCCTGCAACTCGGCGCGCTCGACTACGTCGCCAAGCCGTTTCATCTGGACGAGGTGCGCGCCCGGGTGATGCAGGCGCTGGAAAAGCGCAGCCTCAAGATGGAGGTCGAAGACTATCGGCAGAACCTGGAGCGGCGCGTGCAGGAGCAGGCGCGCCGGATCGAGGAGCTATCGCTGGAGCGTCTCCAGGCGCTCGTCCATTTTCTCGAGGAGAAGGATCCGTACACGAGCGGGCACTCCGTTCGCGTCGCCGCCTATTCGGCCCGCATCGGCGGGCAGCTGGGGCTGGAGCAGTCCGTGATGGAGACCATCGCGCTCGGCGCCGAGTTGCACGACATCGGCAAGATCGGGGTGAGCGACGTGGTGCTGCGCAAGGCCGGAAAGCTGACGGAGGCCGAGTATCGTCACATCATGGAGCACCCCTCGATCGGCGCCCGCATCCTGGCGCCACTCATGCGCGACGTGCCGGCGGCGCTCGCCATCGTGCGATCGCACCACGAGCGGCTCGACGGCAAAGGCTTCCCCGACGGCCTGAAAGGCGATCAGATCCCGCTCGAAGTCAGAATCGCGGCCGTCGCGGACTCGTTCGACGCCATGACCAGCCTCCGACCCTATCGGCCCGCACTCTCGGTGGAGAAGGCGCTGCAGGAGCTCGAAGAGGGCAAGGGCAAGCAGTTTCATCCGCCCGCCGTCGATGCGTTCCTCGCGGCCTTCCCCGACCTCTCGGCGCTGCCGGTCCCGACGCCGGCGGTGCGCCCGCTCCATCTCCCCGCACTCCCCGACGCACGCCGCCCCTCCGCGCCCCCGGATTAGATTGTCCGCATGACCGACACGTTGATGGTCGGCGTTTCTGGTGTCCGCGGAATCGTCGGGAAAGACCTCACCGATGACGTCGTCGCACGTTGGGCCGCGGCCTTCGGCCGGTGGGCCAAGACCCGCACGCCGCGCGTGGTCGTGGGACGGGACGCGCGCGAATCGGGACCGGCCTTCGAGCGGGCCGTCGTCGATGGCCTCGGCTCCGTCGGGTGCGAGGTCGTGACCCTCGGGATCGTTCCCACCCCGACGGTCCAGCTCGCCGTCGAGCATCACCGCGCCGGTGGCGGCATCGCCATCACCGCCAGTCACAATCCGATCGAATGGAACGCCCTCAAGTTCATCGGGCCGGACGGGATTTTCCTGGACGGGGCCGATGGGAAACGCGTAGCAGAGCTCGTCGCGCAGGACGGGGGACGAGGGACGATAGACGAGGGACGAGTTGTTTCGGATGGCGGGGCCGTCGAGCGGCACCTCGAGGCCGTCATGAAACTGCCTGCGGTGGATGTCGAGGGGATTCGAAAACGGGGGTTCACGGTGGCACTCGACGCGGTACGGGGCGCCGGGGGTCCGGTGATGCGCGCGTTGCTCGAGCGCTTCGGCTGCGAAGTGGCGGGGATCAACCTCGAGACCGATGGACGGTTCCCCCGCCCCCCCGAGCCCGTTCCCGAGAACCTGGGCGGTCTGTCGACCTTGGTGAAGCGTTCCGGTGCCGCGCTGGGCATTGCGGTGGACCCGGATGTGGACCGGCTGGCGATCGTGGACGAGACGGGAGCACCGATCGGGGAGGACTACACGCTCGCATTCGCTGTCCACGCCGTCCTCGGAGCGAAACCGTCGGACAGTCGGACGGTCGGACTGACAGGCGCTCATCAGTCCGACCGTCCGACCGTCCGACTGGTTGTTTGCAATCTGTCCACCAGTCTGGTCGTCGAGGACGCCGCCCGTGAGTACGGCGCTGACGTGATCCGCACACCGGTCGGCGAGGTGCATGTCGCACGGGCCATCCTGCGTTTAGGAGCGGCGATCGGGGGAGAAGGGAATGGCGGAGTGATGTATCCGGCACTCCACGCGGGGCGCGACGCACCGGTTGCCGCGGCGCTGCTCCTCACGCTGCTCGCCCGACAGGGCAAGCGGGTCAGCGAGCTTGTGGCGGCGGCGCCGCGCTACACGATCGTCAAAGCCAAGGCGGAACGCGGAACGCGGAACGCCGAACGGGGAATGGAAGACGTCTACGCGGCCCTGCGCAGGCTGTTTCCCGACGCGAGCGTAGACACGCAGGACGGCCTGCGCCTCGCGTGGCCCGACCGCTGGCTCCACGTGCGGCCGTCGAACACCGAGCCGATCATCCGACTCATCGCCGAGGCGCCGTCCGGCACCGGCGCGCAGAAACTGGTGGACGAGGGACGGCGCGCATGTGCGGGATCGTAGGCTACACCGGGCCGCGGCAGGCGGCTCCGCTCCTGCTCGAGGGCCTGCGGCGCCTCGAGTACCGCGGGTATGACTCGGCAGGGCTCGCCCTGATCGACGAGGGTCGCATCGAGGTTCACAAGGCACCGGGAAAGATCAGCGTTCTCGAGAAGGAGCTCGGCAAGACGCTTCCCGCCGGCCGCACCGGCATCGCCCACACGCGCTGGGCCACGCACGGGGCGCCCAATACCGTCAACGCGCACCCGCACACCGACTGCGGCGGTGCGCTCGCGCTGGTTCACAACGGCATCATCGAGAACGCCGGTACGCTGCGTACGGCGCTCGGCAAGCGCGGTCACGTCTTCCGCTCCGAGACCGATACCGAAGTGCTGGCGCACCTGGTCGAGGAGCTGCTCGCGAAGGGCAGCCCGGTGGTCGAGGCTGTGGCGGGCGCCCTGCACCAAGTAGAGGGGACGTACGGCATCGCCGTGATATCGACTCGCGAGCCGGACACCATCGTGGCCGCGCGGCGTGGCTCGCCGCTGCTGGTCGCGATCGGCACGGGAGAGAATTTCGTCGCGTCCGATGCCTCGGCCGTGCTGGCCCACACTCGCTCGGTCGTGTACCTGGACGACGGCGAGATCGCCGTGGTGCGGCCTCAGGACTATCACATCCTCGACCTCGACTCGGTCGAGAAAGAGAAGGTGGTGACGCGGGTGGACTGGGATCTCGGCACGATCGAGCGCGGCGGCCACGCGCACTTCATGCTGAAGGAGATCATGGAGCAGCCCGAGAGCCTGCGAAACACGTTGCGCGGGCACTTGCTCGAGGAGGACGGCACCGCCCGCCTGGGCGGGTTGAACATCGACGACGGGCAGCTGCTCCAGGTCAACCGCATCGTGTTCACCGCCTGCGGGACGTCGTGGCATGCGGCGCTGATCGGCGAGTACATGATGGAGGAGCTGGCCCGCATTCCCTCCGAAGTCGAGTACGCGTCGGAGTTCCGCTACCGCAACCCGATCGTGGACGAGCGGACGCTGGTCGTGGGCATCTCGCAGTCCGGCGAGACGGCGGACACGCTCGCGGCGCTGCGCGAAGCGAAGCGGCGCGGCGCTCGCACGCTCGGCCTCGTCAACGTCGTCGGCTCGACCATCGCCCGCGAGGTGGAGGGAGGGATCTATCTCCACGCCGGTCCTGAGATCGGCGTCGCCTCGACGAAGGCTTTCACCAGCCAGATCGCGGCCCTGGCGCTCCTCACTCTCAAAATGGGCCGGTTGCGCGCACTCTCCATCCTCCAGGGGCGCGAGGTCGTGCGCGCGCTCGGCCGGCTCCCGAGCCTGGTGGAGCGAGTGCTCGCGAAGGCACCCGAGGTCGAGCGGATCGCCGAGCGCATGATGCGGGCGACCAACGTGCTGTACCTCGGCCGCGGGTACAACTTCCCCGTGGCGCTCGAGGGGGCCCTCAAGCTCAAGGAGATCTCCTACATTCACGCGGAGGGCTACCCGGCGGCCGAGATGAAGCACGGTCCGATCGCGCTGATCGACGACCTGATGCCCGTCGTGTTCCTGGCGCCCAAGGACGCGGTCTACCAGAAGGTCGTGTCGAACGTCGAGGAAGTGAAAGCGCGGGGCGGGCGGGTGATCGCCGTGGTCACCGAGGGGGATGGCGGCGTCGCCAAGCTCGCCGACCACAGGATCGAAGTCCCCGAAACGCTCGACGTCCTGGCGCCGATTTTGACCGTGCTGCCGCTGCAGCTCCTGGCATATTACATCGCGGTCCGGAGAGGCTGTAACGTGGACCAGCCGAGGAATTTGGCGAAGTCGGTGACGGTCGAGTGATCGGGCGTGGCGGGGCGCTGTGAGGGTGGTCCTGCAGCGCGTATCGCGCGCCGCGGTACGGATCGACGGGAAGACGGTGGGAGCGATCGGGGTGGGGTTGTTGCTCCTCGCGGGCTTCCACCGGTCCGATACCGAGGACACGCTCGGCTGGATGGCGGACAAAGTGCTCGGTCTGCGCGTGTTCAGCGACCCGGAGGGGAAGATGAACCTCGCGCTGGCGGACGTGCCCCGGGGGGGCGGGGGCGGCGTGTTGGTCGTGTCGCAATTCACGCTGTATGGCGACGTGCAGGGGGGGGGGGCGGCGTGCAGGTCGCGACGGGAGAGTTTGGAGCCATGATGGAGGTGGAGTTGGTGAACGATGGACCGGTGACCCTGATCCTCGAGAAATGATCGTCCTCGCCAGCGGCAGCCCGCGGCGGCGCCAGCTGCTCGAGATGCTCGGACTACCGTTCCGTGTGGTGGCTCCGAACGTGGACGAGTCGCGCGAGGCCTCGGAGCTCCCCGAGGGGTACGTCACGCGGCTCGCCCGCGCGAAGGCGACGACGGTGGCGGCGCACGAGCGCGGGGCGGTGGTGCTCGCGGCCGATACGACCGTGGTGATGCGCGGCACGATCTTCGAAAAGCCGGCGAGCGCGGAGGCGGCCGCGGAGATGCTGCGGCAGCTCGAAGGTCGCAAGCACCAGGTGATGACGGCGGTGGCGGTGGCCCAGGACGGACGCGTCGAGCACGAGCTCGACGTAACCGACGTGACCTTCCGAGCGCTCTCGGACGCACAAATCGTCGCGTACGTCGCCACGGGCGAGCCGCTCGACAAGGCCGGCGCGTACGCAATTCAGGGCAAGGGCGCCGCGCTCGTCGAGGGGATTCGGGGCGATTTCTTCGGTGTGATGGGTCTGCCCATCCGGCTCGCGCTCGAGCTGCTCGAGCGCTTCGGCGTGCCCTACTCGTTTGGGAAAGCGGACGCGGGCTCTCGTTCACCGCATCCGTAAAGGGAAGCCTACACTATGTACGTGCGCTTTTGAGGAGCGCCAGGCCTACCCTACTACCTGCGGGGACATGAGACGCTTCAATGGCCAAGCTCAACCGAAGTCAGTTCAAGTTCAAACAGTATGACAGCATCGGCGCAGAAGGCGCCGAGGAGGACGCGGAGTTTCTTCAGGAGTGCTTTGTCGACACAGGTGCACTCGGGACATTGCAGGACACGAACTCGCCGCGGTGCTTAGTGGTAGGTCGGACAGGAACTGGCAAGACCGCTCTCCT
>WNGO01002157.1_pt1 | contig 22361 bp, 13 predicted proteins | sample 5400511 | NCBI WGS metagenome assembly WNGO01 (sample SAMN13153380, study PRJNA577476) | soil metagenome | isolation source: 20 cm soil or saprolite under Garry oak tree replicate 2 | place: USA:California | collected 2016-06-15 | reverse complement strand
TCTTGAATCGAAGCTGGCAGTCCTTGAAATTGATCGCTGGTCCCCGGTCATTCGCCGTCGGCGGCTGTCCGTAGACGTTGCAGCCCCACCACCAATGCGGATCGCCAGGCGGCTTCATGATCCTGCCGATCGGCAGACCGCGCCAAATCACCTCATAGTCATCCTCCTGCCGCTTCCCGTCAGTGACGGTCGGACGCAAAGCAACGGATTCCGAATCGTCGGTCATCACCAAACGTGCCTTCAACTTGCCTGCGATAGAATACGCGCAAGTCATTAAAGCAGGGCTTTTTCTTACGGCAAATCGGGTTCCGCCTTGACGGAAAATTCTCCGGATAGGCCGGATTCCATCCGGCGGGCCGTTATCAGGCGCGTTTGCGGCGGCGGTAGTCGCGTTTGGGTTTCGGCTTGGGCGCAAGCTCCGGCAGCGTGCTCTGCGCCTCCCGGTATTTTGCCAGCATTCGCTCGAAGCTGCCATGCAGCGTCTCGGCGATATCGGGCCGCTTTTCGAGACTGGCAAGCAGCATCGCCGCGGCCTCGATGGTGGACAGGCCGTCGCGGCGCGGCTCGCGGCGCAGCTTGCCGTAACGCGACGGATGCGCCGGGCCGAGGATGACGCGCTGGCATTTCAGCATCCAGGCATTGCGCCACCACAGCGCCTTGGCCTGGCTCCAGGTGCCGTCCAGCAGCACGATGCCTTCGATGTCTTTCAGGATGGCGCGCTGGTTCTCCTCGATCTCGCCCTTGCGGTCGATGGCGACGATCTCGCGGTCGGTCTCGAGTTCGGCGACCTTTGCCGAGCCGAGATAGAGCACCGCCCAGCGGCTGGGATCGTGGACCTGCCGTCCCAGCGCCTTGGAAAGGCTCGGCCACGACAAGCCGATCTTCAGCACTGCATCCTTGAAATGCAGCGCGGTCAGCCGCGCCGTGCCAAGCGCCCTGTCCTGCTCCTGCGGATGCTGCAGGATCAGCAAGGCAATCTTGTTCTCGATCGGCGTGATGCTGTCGCAAATGCACAGCGGCAGGGGCTTCAGGCAGCGCGGACAGTCCGGTATCGCCTCCGCTACGGCGGTGCCGGTATCAGGCTCGGATTGTTTTGACATGGGCCCGCTATACGCTGCGCGGGCGTGCGCTTCAACAACTCAAGGCTTATCCCCGAGCTATTCCGCCGCGGCCTCGATCGCGGCCGGCTCGGACCGCCGCCGCAGCCGGTCGATCAAAAGATAGATCACGGGCGTCGTATACAGCGTCAATATCTGCGAGACGAACAACCCGCCGATGATGGTGATGCCGAGCGGCCGGCGCAGCTCGGTGCCGGGACCGGTGGCGATAACAAGCGGAATCCCCGCGAACAATGCTGCCAGCGTCGTCATCAGAATGGGCCGGAACCGGGCGCTGCACGCCTCGAAAATGGCATCGGCCGACGACAATCCGCGGTGACGTTCGGCGTCCAGCGCGAAATCGACGATCATGATGCCGTTCTTCTTGACGATCCCGATCAGCAGAATGATTCCGACAAAGGCGATGATCGTCAGCGGCGTGTTGGTCACCTGCAGCGCCAGCAGCGCGCCGAGGCCGGCCGAAGGCAGGGTCGAGATGATGGTCAGGGGATGGGCGAGGCTTTCATAGAGCACGCCGAGCACGATATACATCGCCACCAGCGCGCCGAGGATCAGTAATGGCTGCCGCCCGCTGGTCTTGTTGAAATCCCCGGCATTGCCGTCGAAACTGCCGCGAATGCCTTCGGGCATATGCAATTCCTCGACCGCACGCTGGATGTTCGAGGTGGCGACCTCCAGCGGCACATTGGGAAGCAGATTGAACGACACCGTCGTCGACGGGAACGATTGCGAATGAAACACCGCGAGCGGCGTCAATCCGCGCTGGTAATGAACGACGGTGGACAGCGGCACCTGCGCGCCATTGGCGCCGGCGACGAAGATGCGCTCGAGGTTGGACGGATCGCTCTGGAATTTCGGATCGATCTCCAGCACCACCATGTACTGGTTGCGCTGGGTGTAGATGATCGAGATCTGCCGCTGCGAGAACGCGTTGTTCAGCGCGTTGTCGATATCCTGGACGCGGACGCCGAGGCTCGACGCCTTTTGCCGGTCGATCGAGAGCGTCAGTTGCAGCCCGCCGGGATCGCGATCGCTGGAAACGTCGGTAATGCCTTCGATGCTTTCCATGCGCTTGCCGACGATCGGCGCCCATTTCTGCAACAGATCGAGATCGGTGCTCGACAGCGTGTATTGATAATCGGAATCGCTCTGCCGCCCGCCGGCGCGTACGTCCTGCGCCGCAAACATGAACAGGCGGATTCCCGCGACACGATAGAGATTCTTGCGCAGGCGATCGATCACGGCTTCCGTCGACAATCCTGCCCGCTCCGCAGGCGGCTTGAGGCTGATGAACATCATGCCGCGATTGGTGCCTGCGCCGCCGGGACCGCCGCCCCCGCCGAGCACCGAGCCTATGCCGGCAACGGCCGGATCGGCCATCACGATATCAGCAAGCTGCTGCTGCAGCCCGAGCATCGACTGAAACGAGATATCGGCGGATGCCCGGGTTGCGCCGATCACAAAGCCCGAGTCATCGGTCGGAAAATAACCCTTCGGGGTCTTGATGTAGAGCATGACCGTCAATGCGATGGTGGCGAAGAAGACGATCAGGGTCAGGATCGGAAAGCCCAGAACCACCCGCAGCGTCCGCGCGTAGAATGCCACGATGCGCGACAGTGAACCCTCGACAATTCGGTCGAACCAGGTCGCGTTATGCGACGTGGCCGCCTTGATGTAATGCGCGCAGATCATCGGCGTGATCGTCAGCGACACCACGGTGGAAACCACGATGGCGAATGTCAGCGTCAGCGAAAACTCCCGCAACAGCCGGCCGACGATCCCGTCCATGAAAATCAGCGGCGTGAACGCTGCGATCAGCGACAGGCTGATCGACAGCACCGTGAAGCCAATTTGCTTGGCGCCTTCGAGCGCCGCCTGATAGGGCTGCATGCCACGCTCGAGATTGCGGTACATGTTCTCGATCATGACGATGGCGTCGTCGACCACGAAGCCGACCGAGATCGCCAGCGCCATCAGCGACAGATTGTCGATCGAGAATCCGGCCAGCCACATGCCGGCGCAGGTGCCCGCCAGCGCCAGCGGCACCGAGACGCCGGCCGCGATGGTCGGCGTGATCCGGCGCAGAAATGCGAACACCACCACCATGACCAGGAATGCGGTCGCCAGCAGCGTCAACTGCATGTCCTCGACGCTGGCACGGATGGTTCCTGTGCGATCGACCAGCGTTGAAATTTCAACGCCACCGGGAATCCATTGCTTGAGTTCGGGTATCAAGGCCCTGACGCGATCGACGGTATCGATGACGTTGGCGTCGCCCTGTTTGGTGATCTGGATCAGCACCGCCGGCTGCTTGTTGAACCATGCGACCGACCGGGTGTTGCGGACGGAGTCTTCGACCTCGGCGACATCGGAGAGCCGGACGAAATTGCCGTTTGAGCTCTTGATCAAGATGTCACGGAATTCGGCCGCGGTTCGCATCTGCCGGTTGATCGACAGGGTCTCGCTCTGGCGGCCGCCATTGAAGATCCCGACCGGCCCCAGCGGGTTGGCGTTGACGATCGCGAGCCTGACATCGTCGGTGGCGATGCCGGCGTTGGAGAGCGCGACCGGGTTGAGCGCGATGCGCACCGCGGGTTGGTCGGCGCCGCTGACGGTCACTTCGCCGACCCCGGGCACCTGCGAGATACGCTGGGCCAGCACCGTATCGGCGACGTCATAGATCGCGCTTGAGGAAATCGTCTTCGATGTCAGTGCCAGCACGAATACCGGCGCCGCGGCGGTATTGGCTTTCCGGAACCGCGGCAGCGACGGCAAGTCGCTCGGCAGATCGGCAAGCGAGGCGTTGATCGCGGCCTGCACGTCGCGCGCAGCCTTATCGATGTTGCGGCCGATGGCGAATTGCAACTGGATGCTGGTGGTGCCCAGCGAGCTGGTCGAGGTGATCTGGTCGAGCCCTGCGATTTCGCCAAGCCTGCGTTCCAACGGCGCGGCAACGGTCGCCGCCATCACCGAAGGGTCCGCGCCCGGACGCGTCGCGGACACCCGGATCGACGGAAAGTCGACATTGGGCACGGCTGCGACCGGGAGAAACTGGTAGGCGACCCCGCCGACCAGAAACAGCCCGATCGCCAGCAGCGTGGTGCCGACCGGCCTGCGGATGAAGGGCTCCGAGATCGATGCCATTACTGCATCCCCTCGGTGGCTCCCGCGACCGGCGGCAACGGCAGTTCAGGTCCCGCCGGCGGCACCGCCTTCTCGATCCGGCGGTTCAGCCGGTCGAGCGCGAGATAGATCACCGGTGTCGTGTAGAGCGTCAGCAACTGGCTGAGCAGCAGGCCGCCGATGATCGATATACCCAGGGGAAACCGCAACTCGGCTCCGGTGCCGCTTTCCACCGCCAGCGGCAGCGCGCCGAACAAGGCGGCCAGCGTCGTCATCATGATCGGGCGGAAACGCAGCAGGCAGGCCTGCACGATCGCGTCGTTCGCCGACATGCCCTGGTGCCGCTCCGCCTCCAGCGCGAAGTCGATCATCATGATGGCGTTTTTCTTGACGATGCCCATCAGCAGGATGATGCCGATCAGGCCGATCACCGACAGGTCCTGTCCGAACAGCATCAGCGCCAAAATTGCGCCGACGCCCGCCGACGGCAGGGTCGAGAGAATGGTGATCGGGTGAATGTAGCTTTCATAAAGCACGCCGAGCACGATGTAGATGGTGACGAGCGCGGCCAGGATCAGCCACGGTTGTCCCGCCAGCGATTTGGAGAATTCGGCGGCGTCGCCGGCAAAGACGCCGACGATGCTGCCGGGCATGCCGATGCGCGTTTCGATCGATTTGACGGCATCGACGGCGTCGCCAAGCGCGGCCCCCGGCGCGAGATTGAAACTCAGCGACACCGCCGGAAATTGCGCCTGATGCGAGATCGCCAGCGGTGCGGTGGTGCGGGTCAACGTGGCCACGGCCGATAGCGGCACCTGTGCGCCGAGCGCGCCCGGCAGATAGAGCTTGTCGAGGATGGATGGGTCGCGCTGGTACATCGGCAAGGCTTCCAGCACCACGCGATACTGGTTGGCCTGTCCGTAAATGGTCGAAATCTGCCGCTGCGCGAAGGCGTCGTTCAGGGTGTCGTTGACGCCCTGGATGTTGACGCCGAGTTGCCCCGCGCGCTGGCGATTGATGTCGAGCGCCGCGCGCAGGCCTCCGTCCTGGGCTTCGGAAGAGACGTCGCGAAACAGGGAATCGCGACGCAGTTCGGCGACCAGATTGTTGGCCCAGAGCGAGACCTGCGCCGAGTCGGTGCCCGTCAGCGTATACTGATATTGCGAGCGGCTGGACTGGGTCGAGATCTGCACATCCTGCACCGGCTGAAAGTAGATCGTCATGCCCGGGATCGACGCCGTGCGCTGCTTCAGGCGCGCGATGACGGCGGACACATCGTCGCGCCGTTCGCCGCGCGGTTTCAGCGTCATCACCAGGCGGCCGACATTGGTGGTGGGGTTGACCGAACCCGCGCCGATCACGGAGACGACGCCGGTCACATCGGCGTCAGCCTTGATCGCGCTGGCGGCCTGGGTCTGGCGGCTTTGCATTTCCGCAAAGGAAACGTCGGGACCGGCCTGGGTCACCGCGGTGATGGAGGCCGTGTCCTGCAGCGGCAGGAAGCCCTTGGGAGCGACGACATACAGGATCAGGGTTGCGGCGATGGTCGCGAAGGTGACCATCATGGTCGCGCGCTGGCGCTCCAGCACCCATAGCAGCGTGCGGTGATAGAACTCGACCATGCGGTCGATGCCGCGGCTGATCGTGGCAAGGCCGGGAACGACGAACTCCTCGCCGGCATGTTTCAACAGCCGCGAGCACATCATCGGCGTCAAGGTCAGCGATACGATCGCCGAGGTCACGACCGCGATCGTCAAGGTCAGCGCGAATTCGCGGAACATGCGCCCGACCAGTCCGGACATGAACAGCAGCGGGATGAACACGGCAATCAACGACACCGTCAGCGAAATCACGGTAAAGCCGATTTCGCTGGCGCCCCTGAGCGAGGCTTCCATCGCGGATTCGCCGTTTTCCATGTGGCGGACGATGTTCTCGATCATCACGATGGCGTCGTCGACCACGAAGCCAGTCCCGATCGTCAATGCCATCAGCGACAGATTGTCGAGGCTGAAGCCTGAAAAATACATGATGCCGAAGCTGGTGATCAGCGACAGCGGCAGCGCCACGCCGGCGATCAGCGTCGCGCGCAAGGAGCGCAGGAACAGCAGCACCACCAGCGTCACCAGCACCACGCTCAATATCAGCGTGAACTGCACGTCATGCACGGAGGCGCGAATGGTGACGGTGCGGTCGCTGACCACGGCCAGGTTGACGCCGGCCGGGATCGCGCGCTGCACCTTTGGAATTTCAGCGCGGATCTGGCGAACCACTTCGATCACGTTGGCGCCGGGCTGCCGCTGGATGTCGATGATGACGGCCGGCGTGCCCTGGTACCAGCCGCCGGTGCGATCGTTCTCCAGCCCGTCGACGATGACGGCGACGTCGCCGATGGTGACGGGCGCGCCGTTGCGGTAGGCGATGATGATCGGCTTGTAGGCCTCGGCGGCCGCGATCTGATCGTTGGCGGCGATGGTGTAGGCCTGTTGCGCGCCGTCGAGCGATCCCTTGGGGCCGGAGACGTTGGCGCCCGCGATCGCGTTGCGCAGATCCTCCATCGCGATGCCATAGGCTGCGAGACGCGCCAGATCGGCCTGCACCCGCACCGCCGGCTTGAGACCGCCCAGCACCGCAACCCTTCCCACGCCGGAAATCTGGCTGAGGCGCTGGGCGAGAATGGTATCGGCGAGGTCGCTCATGGCGCGCAGCGAAATCGTCTCCGACGTCAGCGCCAGCGTCATCACGGGCGCGTCGGCGGGGTTCACCTTGGCGTAGGTCGGCGGATACGGCAGCGTTCTCGGCAGGATCCCGGCAGCGGCGTTGATCGCGGCCTGTACGTCCTGGGTGGCGCCGTCGATGTCGCGGTTGAGATCGAACTGCAGGGAAATCTGGCTGACGCCGAACGAACTGGTCGACGTCATCGACGACAGCGACGGAATTTGCCCGAGCTGACGCTCCAGTGGTGCTGTGATCAGCGACGCGATCACGTCGGGACTGGCGCCCGGTAATTGCGTCGTCACCTGCACCGTCGGGAAATCGACTTGCGGCAGCGCCGACACCGGCAGCGCCCAATAGCCGAGCGCGCCACCGATCAACAGCGCGATCCCCAGCAGCGAGGTCGCGATCGGCCGGCGAATGAACGGTTCCGAGACGCTCATGGATGCGCGCTCATGCCTGCGAAGTCAGGCATTCAAATATGCAAATATAGGAGTCATGGCTGCGACTTCGCTCCGCTGCCCGACGGCTCGCCCCCCTGCGCGGGTCCGGTCTGACCCTTTTGATCGCCCTCGCCCTGATCGCGCTCGCCCTTCTTGCCGCGGCGCTCGCTTTGTCCGTCCTTGGCTTGTCCGTCCTTGGCTTGACCGTCCCGGCTGCCGCGTTTCTTGCGCGGCGCGAGATCGGCCGTCGGCGTCTGTTCATCCCTGCCAACGATGACCTTGGCGCCATCGGACAGGTTGGCAAAACCGGTCGTCACCACGCGATCGGAGGCCGACAGGCCGCTCGCGATGACGGCATCCGTTTCGTTCTGCTGCGTCACCAAAACCGGCTTTGCCGTCACAATATCGCCGTCGCCGATGACGTAGCTGAAGGTCCCGGCAGGACCGCGCTGCACGGCGGAGCTCGGTACAACCACCGCCTTTGCGATGGTTTCGACCTTGAGCCGCACATTGACGAATTGGCCCGGCCAAAGCTGGAAATTGGCATTGGGAAATTCGGCCTTGAGCTTGAGCGTCCCGGTGGTCGGATCGACCTGGTTGTCGATGCCGGTCAGCTTGCCGCTATCGACCACCGCGATCCCGTCATTGCCGAACACATCGACGGTCAGCGCGCCCTTGGCGGAGGCCGCATTGACGCGGACGATCTGCTGCTGCGGCAGGCTGAACTGCACCGCGATCGGCTGCAATTGGGTGATGATGACCAGCCCGGTGACGTCAGCGGCATGGATGATGTTGCCCTGATCGACCTGACGCAGGCCGGCGCGGCCCGACAGTGGCGCGATGATCTTGGTATAGCCGAGCATCGCCTGCGCGTTGTCGATGGCCGCCTGATCGGAATTCACCAGCGCCTCCGTCTGGGCGACGGAGGCGCGTTGGGTATCGGCCTGCTGCTTGGAGCCGGCGTTGGAGGCGGCGAGCTGCTGATAGCGCGCCAGATCGATACGTTGATTGGCGAGCAGCGCTTCATCCTGCGCCTTCTTGGCGACGGCCTGATCATACTGCGCCTTGTAGATCACCGGATCGATCTCGCCGAGCACATCGCCCTTCTTGACGTCCTGTCCCTCGGTGAAATTGACCGCGATCAACTTGCCATCGACCTGGGCACGCACGATCACATTGTTCAGCGCGCGAACCGAGCCGACGCCGTCGAGATAGACCGGCATGTCCTGGACGCGCGGCATCGCCGCCAGCACCGGCACCGGCAGATCGGGACGCGCGTTGCGGTTGGCGGCCTGCTTCTGCTGCATCGCGGTCCAGGCGATATAGCCGAGCCCGCCCAGGATAAGCAGCGTAATCGTGATCGAAACGGTACGGCGGCGCGCCCGCGAGGCCACGCGGGCGACGCGTTCGCCGGCGGCTTTGGCGGTTTCGTTCAATTCCGGCTTAAAGAGCATCGACCGGCCTTTCCATCCTCGGCTCCCAACCGCCCCCCAGCGCCTGGTACAGGCTGACGATCGCAAGCAGCCGGGCAAGCTGGGCCTGCCACAGCGCGTCTTCCGCCTGAAATAACGTCAATTGTGTATTTAGCACAGTCACGATGTCGGCCGTTCCGGCCCGAAGCTGCTGTTCGGATAGTTGAAAGGCCCGACGCGAAGCCGCCACCACCTCGCGCTGCAGCCGCAGCTTTTCCGTGGTCTGGCGGATCGACACCAGCGCGTTGTCGACATCGGCGAATGCCGAGACCACGGTCTTGCGGTAGATCTGCAGCAGTTCATCCTGCCTGGCCTTGGTGAATTCGAAATTGCCGAGAATCCTTCCGCCGTCGAAAATCGGCTGCGTCAGGCTGCCGACCACGCTGAAGAACGCGGCATGAGGCTGAAACAGCGACACCAGCGCCGAGCTTTGGTAGCCGCCCTGCCCGGTCAATTGGATGCTCGGGAAGAACTGCGCGCGGGCGTTGCCGACATTGGCGGTGGCGGACGCAAGCTGCGCTTCCTGCCGCCTGATATCCGGACGCTGCGTCAACAGCTCCGACGGCAAGCCCGGCGTCACCCGCGGCGACGAAATCTGATTGAGCGAACCGCCGGTGACGCGCACGCTTTCAGGCGGCCGCGATACCAGCGTCGCCAGCGCGTTGACGTTTTGCGCCAGCGTCTGCCGCAGCGGCGGCACCAGCGCCCTTTGATTGGCGAGCACGCTTTCCTGTTGCGCGACGTCGAGGTCGGTGCCTGTGCCGGCTTTGAAGCGCTGCTTGATAGCCTCGAGGATGCGCGATGCGCTGGCGATATTGCTTTCGGCGGTGCGTATTCGGTCCTGCGCGGCGAGCACCTGGAAATAGGCGTTGGCGACGGTGGTCAGCGTGGTCAACGCCACCACGTCGCGATCGAAACGGTTCGCGACGGCCGTCTCCTCCGCCGCCTGCGTGGCCTCGCGGTTCTTGCCCCAAAAGTCGAGTTCATAGCTGGCGCTCAACGAAGCCGAATAGTTGACGACCTCACGTCCGCCATTGGTCAATCCGCTGGCGCTCGAGCCTGACGTCCGGGAATAGGTCTCCTGACCGGTGCCGCTGAGGCTCGGCAGCAGCGCCGCGCCGGCGACACGCGCCTGCGCGTCGGCCTGAATGAAGCGCGCGGTGGCCGCCGCGATGTCCAGATTGACCGTCTGGGCTTCCTCCATCAGGACAGTCAATTCGCGCGAACGAAACCCGCGCCACCAGTCCAGTGTTGGCGGCGCGTCCGAGGCGGAGGTCAACCGCGCGGCCTTGTAGCCCGTGGGAACGTCGAGCGCCGGATCGGGCAGATCCTTGGTCAGAATGCAGCCGGCAGAACTGGCGACCACGCAAAGTGCCGCAAGCCACCTCGCCACGCGATCCAGGCAAGGGATGCCCGCCAGCGCGCCATCGACGGCAATAGCCGGGTGTCCGCGTGTCACATCCACCCTCCGCCGGGCGTGATGCCCGGCATCCGACCTTGCGAGAACCGCCAGACCGATTCGCGGAATGCGCTTGTGGGGACGGCCTGTGAGACGTTCACCGGTGTGATGCTTCCTCTGGTACCTGATTGCCATACTACCCGTGGGATCATGGCGCGGACAGCCCTGTTGCCTGTTCCACGCCCGGCCATGCCTTTGAATTGATGACGCCGGCGGGCGACAGGACCTGCAAAGTTTGCCTTATTCCACCGGGGTTTCTTGCAGATTGCCGTGATTCGGGCACGCGGCAATCTTACCAAGATTTCATCTTGCGAACGGTCCCCCCCAGGGTTCGATCCCATCGACGTGCCTAACGGGTCGAAACTTCGGCATAGCGAGCGAGAACGGTGAAGGGCCAGAGATGCGCATCGCAGGGATCAGCTTCGATTGGGCAGCGCCGTGACATCGATCGAACGGACGCCGCGCGGTGTCGTCGTCAACGACAGTCACGGCGGAAAGCGTTACTTACGATCATGTCGTGATCGCTTCGCACAGCGATCAGCCGCTGGCGATGCTATCTGACGCCGACGATCGGGAACGTGCCATCCTCGGCGCCATCGGCTATGCCACCAACACAATTTACCTGCATCGCGACATCAGATTAGTTTCGGCGGTTCGGTGTTCCCGTCATTCGCGAGCGCATTTTCGGGCAAGATTATGCCAAGGCACTTGCAATCTGGCGAAGCAATTTCCGCGCGTCCTGGCCGCACCTGATGCCATCGCGAAGACGAAATATTTTGCGCCGCACCAACCGCGCGCAAAACGCTTCCACTTTTACCAAGCGCGCTTTAGACTCGGTTCAATTTACAACAGACCGGCAAAGATTCCTTCATGACCATTCACAACGACGTCGTCGAAGCGATCGGCAATACGCCCCTCATCAAACTGAAACGGGCCTCCGAGGTGACCGGCTGCACCATTCTCGGCAAGGCCGAGTTCATGAACCCCGGACAATCGGTGAAGGATCGTGCGGGAAAATGGATGATCCTCGAGGCCGAAAAACGCGGGGATTTGAAGCCCGGCGGGCTGGTGGTGGAGGCGACCGCGGGCAATACCGGAATCGGTCTCGCCGTGGTCGCGAGCGCGCGCGGCTATCGAACGCTGATCGTCATTCCGGACACCCAGAGCCAGGAAAAAAAGGACGCGTTGCGGCTGTGCGGCGCCGAACTGGTCGAGGTGCCGGCGCTTCCCTACTCCAATCCGAACAATTACCAGCATGTCGGAAGGAGGCTGGCCGATCAGTTGCGCAAGAGCGAGCCGCACGGCGTGTTGTTCGCCGACCAGTGGAACAATCTGGATAACGCGAAGGCGCATTACGATTCGACCGGCCCGGAAATCTGGGAGCAGACCGGTGGCAAGCTCGACGGGTTCATCTGCTCGGTTGGCACCGGCGGTACGCTGGCGGGCATCAGCCGATACTTGAAGGAAAAGAACAAAGGTATCGTCATCGGCTGCGCCGATCCGCACGGGGCTGCGATGTATGAATTGTTCAAGCACGGCCAGGCCAAATCGACGCCGGGCGGATCGATCACCGAAGGCATCGGACTCGGGCGTGTCACAGCGGTGATCGAGACTGCCAAAGTCGATGACGCCTACCTCATTCCAGACGAGGAAGCCGTGCCGATCATTTACGAACTGCTCGAGCACGAGGGCCTTTGCCTCGGCGGCTCCACCGGCATCAATGTCGCCGGCGCGATCCGGCTCGCCCGCCAGTTAGGGCCGGGCCATACCATCGTGACGATCCTTTGCGACTCCGGAAACCGTTATCAATCAAAGCTGTTCAATCCGGAGTTCATGCGCTCCAAGAACCTGCCGGTGCCGACGTGGCTCGAGCGTAAGAGCGCGATCAGCGTGCCGTTCGAGAAGCTTTAAAAACGAGCTTGAACGCAGGCTCAAGCTGTCCGGTCATTTGCTTTTACACGAATGACTCTCACCGCAGGATTTGGCTGAGAAACAGCTTGGTCCGCGCGTGCTGCGGATTGGCGAAGAAGTTCGCCGGCGTGTTGGCCTCGATAATTTGTCCGGCGTCCATGAAGACGATGCGGTTCGCCACTTCCCTGGCAACCATGGTGTCGAGCACTTCCTTGACCATTTCGGGATCCAGCGCCGAGGTCGGCTCATCGAACAGCATGACTTTCGGGTTCATGGTCAGGGCACGCGCGATCGCGACGCGCTGTTGCTGACCGCCGGACATCTGGCCCGGAAACTTGTTGGCCTGATGCGGAATTTTCACCCGTTCCAGGTATTTCATCGCCGCCGCTTCGGCGTCCTTCTTCGGAATATTGCGCACCCAGATCGGCGCCAGCGTGCAGTTCTCCAGCACGGTCAAATGCGGAAACAGATTGAAGCTCTGGAACACCATGCCGACTTCGCGCCTGACTTCATCCACCCGCCGCAAATTCGGGCCGAGCTCGATGCCATCGACGACGATCTGGCCTTCCTGAAACTCCTCGAGCGCATTGATGCAGCGGATCAGCGTGGATTTGCCGGAGCCCGAAGGACCGCAGATCACGATGCGCTCACCCTTGGCGACGTCGAGGTTGATGTCGCGCAGCACATGAAAATCGCCGAACCACTTGTTGAGGCCCTTGATACTGACAATCGAATTTTCGGTCATGGTGATTTGCTCAGTTGCGACGGTGTGCGTTCAGCCTGTTCTCGACGAACAGCGAATAGCGCGACATGCCAAAACAGAAGGCGAAGTAGATCATTCCGGTGAAGGCGAAGCCGGTAAACAGCGTCGTCGGCGTCGCCCAGACCGGATCTGAGAACGCGGCACGCAACTGGCCGAGCAGATCGAACAGCGCGACGATCAATACCAGCGAGGTGTCCTTGAACAGCGCGATGAAGCTGTTGACGAGGCCGGGAATGACGTGACGCAACGCCTGCGGCATCACGATCAGCGCCGTCGTCTTCGACCAGGACAGGCCGAGCGCGCTAGCGGCCTCGCCCTGCCCGCGCGGGATTGCCTGCAGGCCGCCTCGGATGACCTCAGCCAGGTAGGCGCCGGCGAACAGCGCGATGCCGATCAAGGCACGCACCAGTCCGTCGACGGTGAAGCCCGCCGGCATGAACAGCGGCAACATGTAGGTGGCAAAAAACAATACGGTAATCAACGGAACGCCGCGCCAGAATTCGATGAAGGTAATGGAAAAAACCCGAATCAGGGGGATCGTCGCGCGCCGGCCGAGCGCCAGTGCGATGCCCACCGGCATCGATACGACGATACCCGTGACCGATAGTACCAGCGTCACCAGCAGGCCGCCCCACAGCCGCGTATCGACGATCGCGAATCCACCGTGGTCGAGGCCCATCGCCGCGATAACGACGCCAACCGCGGCAAACGCCGCAAGGCTGACGATGAGCGAGCGCCACCCGGTGCGGATGCCGCCGTTCAGGACGAACAGCAGGATCGAGACGGTGGCGGCGGTAGCGGCGAAGTCGACCCATACCGGGCGCGAAGAGACCTGAATTTGATCACGAAGCCAGGTCAGCGGCCAGATCAGATACGAGACGAAGGTCCCAACCAGGACGACAAGCATCCCAAGCAATTTTAGCAGCGGGCCAACGATTGCGGTCGCCTCGCCGGCATTTGTCAGCGCCCGGCCCGCATTGCCGATGCTGTCCGCGAAACCGGAGAGAAGCCCGACCGTCCAGCTGATGCCGAAGCCGCTCAAGCCGCCGCCGTGCAGCAGGAAAAACGCGACGATCGGAAAGGCGACGAAGAACAGGCCGGCATTGAGGCCCTTGGCCGGCAGGCGGGGAATCAAAAGCGGCAGCAGCAACAACGCCGCAAGCATGAAGGTCAGGTTGACGCGCCAGCGCTCCGGCTCCGGATAAAATCCGTAGATGAGCTGGCTGAATTTCGCCCGCACGAACGGCCAGCAGGCGCCGACCGTATGTCCGACATTCTCGGCAAGACATGCGTCGCGATCGCTGCCGCTCCAGACCGCATCGACCAGCAGGAATTTTACTGCGGGGACCACAATGAACCACAGCAACAGCGCACTCACGATCGTGAGCAGGATATTGGTCGGCGAGTTGAACAGGCGCGTGCGCAGGAAGCCGACGAAACCGGTGGTCTTGATCGGCGCGGGACGTTCGGGAACGAGGTCCTGGCGAACGAAAGCGGATGCCACGATGTCACTCATCAGCCCATGCCCCGGCCGAGTCGCCAGCCGTAAAAACTCATGATCGCACTGGTCACCAGCGAAATCAGGAGATAGACACCCATGGTGATGCCGAGGATCTCGATCGCCTGCCCGGTCTGGCTCAGCGCAGTTCCCGCGAATACCGAGACCAGGTCGGGATAGCCGATCCCTACCGCCAACGTCGAGTTCTTGGTCAGGTTGAGATACTGATTGGTAAGCGGCGGCAGGATCACACGTAGCGCCTGCGGGATCACGATCAGCCGCAGCACCGAACCCCGCTGCAGCCCGAGCGATGAACCGGCTTCCATCTGCCCCTTGTGCACCGACAGAATGCCGGCGCGCACGATTTCGGCAATGAAGGCCGCGGTATAGATCGACAGCGCCAGTGTCAGCGCGACGAACTCCGGAATGACGCGCGAGCCGCCGGCAAAATTGAAGCCTTTGAGCTCCGGAATTTCAAACGTGACGGGCGCACCGAAGACCAGTGAGGTCACGAGCGGCAGACCGATCAACAGGCCGAGCACGTAGGGCCAGATCGTGATCAGCCTGCCGCTGTCGAACAATTGCCGGCGCGCAAATCGCCGCAACAGCAATGAGACGATGATCGCGACCAGAATGGCGATCGCGAAAGGCCCCAGACCGGGATCGGCGATCGGCTTTGGAATGACCAGGCCGCGATTGCTGAGAAAAAAAACGCCGAACAGCGAGATGCTTTGCCTTGGATTCGGCAGCGCGCCGAGCACCGCGAGATACCAGAACAAGATCTGGAACAAGAGCGGCAGGTTGCGTATCAGTTCGACATAGCCGCCCGAGATGCGCGCAAGCAACCAGTTCGGCGACAACCGGCCCAGCGCAACCAGAAATCCGATCACGGTGGCAAAGAAGATGCCGATGATCGAAACCACCAGCGTATTGAGCAAGCCGACCAGAAATACGCGGGTGTAGGTGTCGGATCCGGAATACGGAATCAGGTTTTGGCTGACGTCAAATCCCGCGGTTCTCTCGAGAAATCCAAAGCCGGACGTGATCCGCTGTGACTGCAGGTTAGCCCGCGCGTTGGCCACGATCTCGTAGCCAATCCAGACCAGAATGGCGACGAACAGGATCTGGAGGGCGAACCCTCCCCAGCCGGCGCGACCGCTAAGCGCGTGCCGCAGCCGGGCGACGAACTGCGGCGGTGGTGCTCGGGGCTCGATGCTCATCGCCGCTAGCTGCCTGGCCAGCGATCAGCGGATCGGCGGCGCGTACTGAATTCCGCCCTTGCTCCAGAGCTGATTGAGCCCACGGGCAATTCCGAGTTTCGAGCCGGCGCCGACATTACGATCGAACGATTCGCCGTAATTGCCGACCGCCTTGACGATCCGCGATACCCAATCCTTGGTGACGCCGAGCTGTTCGCCGAAATTGCCGTCGGTGCCGAATAAGCGCTTCAGCTCCGGCTTGTCCGATTTCGCCATGTCATCGACGTTCTTTTGGGTCACGCCGAGTTCCTCGGCGTCAACCATCGCAAACAACGTCCACTTGACGAGATCGAACCATTGATCGTCGCCATGACGCACCATCGGGCCGAGCGGCTCTTTCGAGATCACCTCCGGAAGCACGGCGTGATCGGCTGGATTCGCAAGCTTCAGACGCTCGGCGTAGAGCCCTGACACGTCCGTGGTGAAGACATCGCAACGTCCGGACTCGTAGGCCTTGACTGCTTCGTCCGCGGTGTTGAACGCGATCACCTCGTACTTCATGTTGTTGCTTTTGAAGTAGTCGGCGAGATTCTGCTCGGTGGTCGTGCCGGTTTGCACGCAAACCGATGCGCTGTTCAGCTCCAGCGCGGAATTCACCTTGAGGGATTTTTTCACCAGGAAGCCCTGACCGTCATAATAGGTCACGCCGGTAAAATTGGCGCCGAGCGTGGTGTCGCGAGAAAGCGTCCAGGTTGTATTGCGCGAAAGTACATCAATTTCGCCGGACTGCAGCGCCGTGAAGCGATCCTTGGCCGACAGCGGCACGAACTTGATCTTGGTCGGGTCGTTGAAGATGGCGGCCGCGACCGCGCGGCAGATATCGACGTCAAGGCCGGTCCAGTTGCCCTTGTCGTCGGGTGACGAAAAGCCCGGCAAGCCCTGGCTGACGCCGCAGGATAACATGCCGCGGTCCTTGATGGTCTTCAGCGTTTGCGCGGTAGCGGCCTGGGTCGAGAGACCGGCGGCCAGGGCAAGGGTAAAAACCAGAGATACTCGTTTCATGACAAAGCCTTTCAAGGGTCTTTCCGGGAACGTCTGCTTATCATCGCACCCGCCGATAGGCCAACCCGATCCACTGCCGCAGATGCCGCCGACAGGCAGTTTGGCGCGCGGTCCGATCAAACAATGGATCAAAGATCGCGGCAGGCCCCTCAACGTGCTGCGGCTGAATAGCTCCCGTCCATCACAGAACGACTGGCGATCCGGGTCAAGGGGTTGACGGCCGTCTTCTGTGTCCTGTTATTAACCAACCCAGCCCGAACCCGCCGCCCGGCGGGCTTTTAAGGGGTCATCGCGGCTGCGGCAAAAAGTCTTTTTGGTGGCGGCGGACACATGAGTTTTTCAAGAGACGACGGACGGTCGAATCCGCAGAAGGCAGAAACCACGCTGGTGACCGCGGGACGCGACACCAAGGCGCAGAAGGGGTTCGTCAATCCCCCCGTGGTCCACGGCTCCACCGTGCTTTATCCGACGGCGGAAGATCTGCATGCCCACCGCGGCGAGTATCAGTATGGCCGGCGCGGAACGCCGACCACCAAGGCGCTGCAGGAAGCGCTGATGGCTCTCGAAGGCCCGCAATGCGCGGGCGTTGGGATTGCGCCCTCGGGCCTCTCGGCCATTACCACCACCCTGCTGGCGGTGCTGAAGGCCGGCGATCATCTCCTGGTCTGCGACAACGCCTACCGCCCGACGCGAAATTTCTGCGACGGGTTGCTCGCCGGCTATGGTGTCGAGACGACCTATTTCGATCCCTTGATCGGCGCCGGCGTCGCCGAATTGTTCAAGCCGAACACCAAGGCGATCCTGCTCGAGGCGCCTGGCTCGCAATCCTTCGAAATGCCCGACATTCCCGCCATCGCAGCTGTAGCGCATGGGCGCGGCGCGCTGGTGATCGACGACAATACATGGGCGACACCCTTGTTTCACCGCTCGCTGGATCAAGGCGTCGATATCAGCATGCAGGCGGCGACCAAATATATCGGCGGACATTCCGACATCATGTTCGGGACCATTTCAGCGAATGCGAAAGCCTGGCCATTAATTGCCGAGACGATCCGGCTGCTCGGCGTCTGCGCCGGGCCGGACGACGTGTTTCTCGCGCTGCGTGGGTTACGCACGCTCGCCGTCCGGCTTGCCCAGCATCATCGATCCGCCCTCGAGATGGCGCGATGGCTCGCGACGCGGCCCGAGGTTGTCAGGGTGTTACACCCGGCTCTCGAAAGCGATCCGGGGCACGCGATCTGGAAACGGGATTTTACCGGCGCGTCCGGGCTGTTCAGTATTGTCCTTAAGCCCGCGCCGCAGAAGGCGGTCGATGCGCTGCTCGATGCGGTAACGTTGTTTGGCATGGGCTTCTCATGGGGCGGCTTCGAAAGCCTCGTCATTCCATTTGACTGCACGCCCTACCGCTCGGCCACCAAATGGGCGCCGGGTGGTCCGACATTGCGGTTCCACATCGGGTTGGAGAATGTCGAGGATCTCAAGTCCGATCTGGAACGAGGGTTCGCGGCCTTCAACGCTGCTTAGGACCTGAACTCTTAAGGGATCAGCAGCATTTTTACGGGTTCATTGTTCGAACGATAAATACTCCGTTCACCATGAGAGCAAATCCCCGGATTCCGGGGCGCTACCTCAAGTTGGCTTATACTTTTACCGCCTAGTGATGCTCAGGGGAAAGGCTGTCACCACCATGCAGTTCGAGCAGCCCGGCGTAAGAGTAGATCGTAAAAGCGTATGTATACCGCACGTATTGTCGTCCTTACCATCGCTCTCAGCGCAGGCGGCTTTGCCGCATATCTCGCGCGTGGATCCGACACCAAACCAGCTCTCCCGGTCGAACCAGTTGTACAATTGCAGACCGTGGACGTTCTGGTTGCGAAGGCCGACATAGGTCTTGGCCAGTCGGTTACCCCGGATAACCTCCAGTGGCAAACATGGCCGGCCGCAACCGCAAGCAACAGCTTTATCCGCCGCGGCGAGCGGCCCGAAGCCGCCAAGGAAGTCGCGGGCTCGATTGCACGTTCGCCGTTCCTCGCGGGCGAGCCGATCCGGGAGCAGAAGCTGGTCAAGGCCAACGGTTCGGGCTTCATGGCGGCCATCCTGCCCGCCGGCATGCGCGCCGTCTCGACTGAAATCTCGCCGGAGACCGGCGCCGGCGGCTTTATTCTGCCGAATGACCGGGTCGACGTCATTCTTTCGAAGCGCGAGAAGAATCCAGACCGCTCCGGCAGTGCCGACGTCGTCAACTCGGAAATCATCCTGGCAAACGTTCGCGTTCTCGCGATCGATCAGGCTCCGAAGGAAAAAGAAGGCCAGAACAACGTGGTCGGCAAGACCGTAACGCTCGAGTTGAAGCCTGAGCAGTCGGAGGCGCTCGCCCGCGCGCGCCAGACCGGCACGCTGTCGCTGGCGCTGCGCAGCATTGCCGATCTCAACGCGGTCGCAACCCCGGCCGACGATCGATCTTCGAGACGCAGCGACAGCGTCAACGTGGTTCGCTACGGCGTCTCAAACCCGACGACAATACAGAAGTGATCGAGAGGACGTCCAAATATGAAGTACAGGGGAAATCAGCTGGCGATGCGGACGTTTCTGGTCCGCGCCCTGTCGTTTTCGGCGGTCGCCGCGCTGACGATTAATCCCGCCTTGACGCCGGTGGCGGCGAGCGACGCCGAGGCGCCGGTGGCCTCCATCGGACAAATGAAGGTACGCTTTCTCGCGCTCGGCATCGGCAAATCCGTGGTCATCGATTTCCCGCACGACGTCAAGGACGTGCTGGTCGGCGATCCCAAGATTGCAAACGCGGTCGTCCGTTCGGCGCAACGCGCCTACATCATCGGCTCCGCGGTCGGCCAGACCAACGTCGTGTTCTTCGACTCGGCGGGCCAGCAGATCGCGTCTTACGACATCGCCGTCAAACGCGATCTCAACGGCGTACGCGCGGCACTGAAGCAGACGCTGCCGAACGCGGGAATCCAGATCGAAGGCGTCGGCGACGGCGTGATGCTGACCGGCTCGGTATCGAGTCCGATCGAGGCACAGCAAGCAGGCGATCTCGCGGCGCGGCTGGTGGGCGGTGCCGACAAGGTCGTCAACAGCATCGCCGTCCGGGGCCGCGATCAGGTGATGTTGAAGGTCACGGTCGCGGAAGTGCGGCGCGACATCGTCAAGCAGATGGGCATCGATCTCAGCGCCAGCATGAACGTTGGCACCACGATCGTGAAATTCAACAATACCAACCCGTTCACCGCAAATAATGCGCCGCTCGTGCCCACCAACAACCTTTTCACGTCGTTCGGCTCGATGCCGTCGGTCCAGGCGACGCTGCGTGCGATGGAAAGCGCCGGTGTCGTGCGGACGCTCGCTGAACCCAATCTGACGGCGATCTCAGGTGAGTCCGCGACATTTGTCTCAGGCGGCGAATTTCCCATTCCGGCCGGCGTGTCCTGTCAAACGACGACGACGGGCGTCATCGGACAATGCGTCCAGACCGTCAGCTACAAGAAATTCGGCATCTCGCTTAACTTCACGCCGGTGGTGCTGACCGAAGGGCGGATCAGCCTGCGGGTCATGACCGAAGTGTCGGAAGTCTCGACCGAAAACGCTTTGACGGGTGGTGTCGGTGGAACCACGATTCCTTCGATCAAGACCCGCCGCGCGGAAACGACGCTGGAAATACCATCGGGCGGCTCCATGGCGATGGCCGGCCTGATCCAGGAGCAGACCAAGCAGGCGATCAACGGATTGCCTGGTCTGGACCAGGTACCGGTTCTTGGAGCGCTTTTCAGGAGCCAGGATTTTGTCAGCAACCAGACCGAACTGATGGTTCTGGTGACGCCCTTTATCGTTCGGGCGGTTGCCCAAAAAGAGTTGTCGCGACCCGATGACGGGTTTGCCTCTGCGTCAGATTCCCAATCGACGCTGTTGGCCCATATCAACCAGATTTATGGCGTTCCCGGCAGCGCCGAACCTGTTGGCCGCTACCAGGGCAACTTTGGCTTCATCACTGACTGAGACGGAGCCGCCCGACCAATGCGGGACGAGGACAGAACGATGACAAACAGAACACCGGCCGATCGCCATCGAACCCTGCGCCTGCTCGGCGCACTCGCTGGCGTCTCGGTCGCGCTGGGTGCATGCACGAATACCGGCGAAGTCGTGACGGCGAGTGTTCCCAACGATTACCGCCTGCGTCATCCGATCGCGATTCAGGAAGCCGACCGCTCGGCCGTCATTTTCGTCGGTCATGCCCGTGGCGGCCTGTCCGCTTCACAGCGCGCCGACGTCATCGGACTGGCACAGACATGGCTCCGCGAAGGAACCGGGGCGATTGTGGCCGATGTGCCGGTCGACACGCCGAACGCACGGGCTGCGGCGGACTCATTCCGGGAAGTTCAGGCGCTGCTTGCGGCGGCCGGCGTGCCTCCACGCGGAATTACGTTGCGTCGCTACCATCCGCACGACCCCAGAACGTTCGCGACCATCGGGCTAAGTTATCCAAGGATTGCCGCCGTTGCCGGACCGTGCGGTCTGTGGCCAGACGATCTTGGCCCCTCGATCGCGAACCACGGCTACGCTGACAACAAGCCGTACTACAATTTTGGTTGCGCTTCCCAGCGCAACCTCGCGGCGATGATCGACAATCCGTCGGACCTCGAGCAGCCGCGATCCGAGACGGCCGTCTATACGGCGCGGCGCACGGCTGCGTTCGAGAAATATCGCAAGGGCGAGCCGACCACGACAGTCTACCCCGACGCCGATAAAGCCAAACTGAGCGATACCAGCAAATGATCAGCCACGCCCGTCGAAATCCCGAAGAGCAGCCGGACGTCACACCGCCGCACGCAGACGATTACATCGCTCCGGCACCTCGCGTGTCGGTGCAGGCCTTTTGCGAGACCGAGGAAACCGCAGCCGCGGTGCGATTGGCGGGCGAAGACCGCCGCCTCGGCAAGGTCCATCTCTCGGTTCAAATGGGTGGCGTGGCAGCTGCCATCGAGGCCTATCACACCGTACCTACTCCGAACGTGATCATTCTGGAAACCGAAGGCCGCAGCGATATCCTGGCCGGCCTCGATGAACTCGCGACCGTGTGCGACGCCGGAACCCGCGTCGTCGTAATCGGCAGTATCAACGATGTCGCGCCTTATCGCGAACTGGTGCGCCGCGGCGTCAACGACTACGTCGTCGGGCCGGTCGAAACCATTGATGTGGTGCGCTCGATTTGCAGCCTGTTCGCGGCGTCGGAGGCGGTAGCCTCCGCCCGGGTCATCGCAATCGTCGGCGCAAAAGGCGGCGTCGGCTCCTCCACTATCGCGCACAACATCGCCTGGGCAATCGCGCGCGATGTCGCGCTGGATTCCGTCGTCATCGACCTCGACCTCGCGTTCGGTACTGCCGGTCTGGACTACAACCAGGACCCATTGCAGGGTATCGCCAACGCGGTGTTCTCGCCCGATCGGCTCGACACTTCGTTCATGGAGCGCTTACTGTCGAAATGCACCGACCGCCTCAGCCTGCTGGCGGCGCCGGCGACGCTCGAGCAGGTCTATGATTTCGGCGCCAACGCTTTCGATTCAATCTTCGATACGTTGCGCATGACCA
>WNGO01002515.1_pt1 | contig 22372 bp, 20 predicted proteins | sample 5400511 | NCBI WGS metagenome assembly WNGO01 (sample SAMN13153380, study PRJNA577476) | soil metagenome | isolation source: 20 cm soil or saprolite under Garry oak tree replicate 2 | place: USA:California | collected 2016-06-15 | reverse complement strand
ACTGCACCGGTATACGGCGCGTCCACCCTTTACAACTTTTCGGTGAATCCAGACCGAACGCCCACACCACGGATGCCACGGATAACGGATCTCTCGCGACTCCGTACTATGGGTATTTGATTGTCCGCTTGTACGAGCGGACTCGCACGCACCTTTCCTTGGAGAAAGATGCGCAGATCCCTCGGACGGTACAGCCGCCTGAATTCGGCACGGTGATAAAGCTGCCCGAAGTTGGCGGACTCCACCAACGATACGAACGCCGCGCGGCCTAACTTGCCCGGATCTGTGCTCTCCTGAAGCTGAACTTGAAGAAGAACTGCGCATTGTCGTGCCGCGACCAACCTCCTGTGCGTCCGTCGCAAGGAATATCACACGCGTAGAGTTCGATCTGAATTGCTCGCCTCCGTGTGGCAGCGGCTTTTCACAAACCTGCCGGGATTATTGGTACGGACAGGTGTCCGGTTCGGGAAACCTGGATACAGGATGGATAGGTCCGGAGTCACTTCTGAAGCCAGTGAGGCAATCAACCATCATTGGGGCGAGCGCGCGCACGATACTCGCTTCGCAACGTTTTGGTCAGGCGTCCGTCGTTCGAATCCCTAAACCCACCTTTCGAGCGTTCCCAGACTGCCGTGATGCCAAAATGAGAGAGAAAAACAAGCATTCGCGAAGATGGACGCTCTGGAAGTAATGTTGCAAGGCTGGGTCACCGCTGAGAGAACTAAGGCGAAAAAGCGCCCGTCTAGGCTCAATACACCTTTATTGTCTGCAACAATCCTGTTTACAATGTGACGCGGGACACAGCGAGTCGTTGTGCGTCTCGCTTGATTCGAACTTACTTCGACGGTGGACGAGGAGACGAAGCACCGACCGCAGGTCTCCACTCCCCGTTCTTCTTCACAAATACTCGGGCGTAAGTAACTTCCCGTACTACAGCGAGCTTACCGGTTTCATCGAGGTACCAGTGGTCAGTTTTATTAAATGGTGAAACATGTTCGAAGTCGGGTTGTCCTTGTGCGTTCAAACGTATTTTGAATGAAGTGTGATCGACCGCCATGGCGAAGGTTCCGTTGTTGTAGACTGCCATTAACGTGAACTCCGTCGGATTCGGTCCCTCACCACGCACGACGTCTGGGTAAGCCTTAGCGCCGGCGGTTTGCCCCGCGACCATCTGTGCTTTGGTTTGCGTGCCGCTGGCGCCCGGGTTCATCTCGAAGAATTGATCGTCCCAATATTTGGCCCGCAAATCAACACAATCTTGCCTCTTCGGCTTATAGTACTTCCCCTGGCACAGCCATTTGAGATTAGCGTCTCTAAGCGTCGCTTCCAATTCTGTCCAGGCCTTGTCGCCTTTCTTCATAGTTTCTTGAGCCGGGGCCAAGGACGAAATGGCCATAAGTGCAACTACAAACACCACGCGAACCTTTGTCATTGAGTGTCGCCTCCAATAAGTGGGCTTGCACTACATGCCGTCTCCTGCGTTTTGAACCGCTACGAGTGAGATTCTTAGATATTTGTCGTTGCCTCAGTGAACGTTCTTATCAAGCCAGCTCATGAAGAACTTGGAGATGCCAGCGCTGTTCTTTTCGGACATCATCTGGTGGCCATTGCCGGGTAGCCCGACATCTTCGAGTTTCACGTAAGTCGCCCTTACACCTGCCTGATTGAGCCACTTCGCTACACAATGGGAATAGGGACGGTGATAGCTTGCCTCCCCCGAGATTTCGAGGACCGGAATACCCTGCAGGTTTGCGAGCTTGTGCGCGGGTTCCTGCTGAATCCAGCAGGGAATTAGGTCTGGCCCATCTGCTTTCTCCTCAAGAACAGGCCGCAATTCGGATGGGTCCTTGATGGGAGGATCGTAATGAATCGGAAGTGAGGTCATGCCCCAAAGTCGCCCCGGACCTGTCGAACCCCTCTCCGCATTCTCGACGGGTGGGGCTACTGGTTCGGCCGCGAGGATGCCTTTGATTAGCTTTGGACGGGTATCAGCGACCACCCACCCGGAAGACGCGACCCCTGAGTTGACCATTAGGACCACTGGTTGGCCAATCAGATCCAATAATTGAACGACCGAATCTGTAATAATCTGTGCATTGTTTGGGTTCGACACAGACTGGAGTTCAGTCTTCGCAAAATAGTCAAACACCGGATCTCCCATTTTCCCCTTGTTCGGAGCATCGCTAGGCCACTGCGTATATTTCTTAGCCTGAGGCCAACTGCTCTGCGGTGTTGCAGCCGGACGGCCACCCGACCAGACCTCCTCCATTAATGGGCCTGAGCGTGGAGGAGTCACAGTGCCGTCAACCCCCGGAACATACGCGGAACGTCCTGTTGCAGGATAGTCCATCATGTACACGGTATAGCCCTGATTGACGAAGTCATACGCCCAGCCTGGACGTCCGTCTGGCGTCTGCATCAAGCTGTATGGCCCTTGGCCGCCTCCTCCGGTTACGAACACGACCGGATAGGGATGCCGGATGTCCTTCGGTACCCACACCTCAACATACATGGCACCATCCATGGTTTCCTTGCCAGGCTCCCCCACGTAATGGCCACCGACATAGAAATGGCCTTGGCGCCCAATGTTGGCGGTGGAAAACGTCGGGACCGATTTCAGAGGAACAACTACATTGCCATTCTGGGCGTCCGATCTAAACCATCCGCCGATAAGAACTGCTGCCAGCGCTGAGAGTACCGCGACCGATTTCCTCATGTTCATGCCATGATCTCCCTGTCTGTCGTTCCTAGAATTTCCGTGCTGGAATTTTGCGTTAGCGCTGCGTTGCCCCTAATGCAACGACGAGTTCCGGCAGGGACAAGCGCCGCTACTGTTTCATGGGCACTAGCGCGGCGCCTGCTGGCACCCACTTACCATTGAGCTTCACGAACATCCTGAGCACCGTCGCTTCGTTCCTCACCGAGATATTGCCGCTGTTATCAGCGACTTTGAAAACTGTGTGATCCGTCGCGAGTGCGACATCCCCGTACACCGCCATTAGTTTGAAGTCCTGCGGATTCGGCCCAGCATCTCCGGGAGAAACTGGGTGCGCCGTGGCAGTTGCTGTCTGCCTCTTCACCATTTCTTGCTTGTCTGTAACTTCCCCTTGCATGCTTATCTCGAAGAATGTATCGGGCCAAATTTTATTCTTGAAGTCGACACAATCCTGAGCGTGGTTCTTGTGATACTTGTGGGCACATACCCACTGGTCGTTAATGTCCACAAGCTGTTTTTCCAAATCTGTCCAGCTCTTGTCATCTTTCTTCACGGCATCTTGAGCGAAAGCTAGGGACGAAACGGCCATGAACGCTACCACAAACAAGACCCGAACTCTTGTCATAATGAGTCTCCTCCTTGGAGCGACAATGTCTGAGGCGCTGTGATGCTCGACTATTTCTTCGTGGTTGTCGGCCACAGGACGCCTTGATCTTCCTTCGTGACTGGCCCCAGTCCTTTGTAAACGAATTTCTGGACGCGCTGCCCCCGATACGTCTCAGTCACGTAGATATTGCCTTTCGAGTCCGTAGCGATGCTGTGCGGGCCGTAGAATTCACCGGGTTGGCGTCCCCCCTCGCCGAACGTCGTTAGCACTTCGAGCGTATCACGCAAGAGGATGTGCACCCGGTCGTTCTCCCCATCAGTCAAGTAAATGTACTTTTGCTGTGGGTCCTTCGAGAACGCGATGTCCCATGCGGAGCCCGAACCTAGAGTGCGCTTCGCGATGAATCCTTCCTTCACGAAGGTTCCGTCTGGCTTGAACACCTGGATCCGGTCGTTCACACGGTCACAGACATAAACCAATCGATCGACAGACATATCGGCGCAATGAACCGGATTGCGGAACTGCTGGGCAGGCGGCGCATCTGGATTGTAATTGCCGAGGTCGGTGTCATCGGGTTTGTGCCCATAGGCGCCCCAGTGCCGCTTGTATTTTCCGGTCTCCGCGTCGAACACGATCACGCGATGGTTGCCGTAGCCATCGGCCACGTACACTTCGTTGGTCTCTTTGTCGATAAACGTCTTGGCGGGCAATCTCAGATTCTCCAGGTCGTTGCTGCCCTTGCTATGGCTGGGCTTACCGATTTGCATCAGGAATTGGCCGTCCTGCGTGAATTTCAGAACCATGTTGTCATTGTAGGAGGCAGTCGCTGCTGCAGCCGATTCGTCAGGCTCACTGCCTGCAGGTCGAGCAGTGGGCTGCTTGCCCCGGCCGTTGCCACCAATCCACACGTTGCCTTTGTAATCAACGGTAATGCCGTGGTTCGAATCCGGCCAATCGTAGCCGTTGCCTGGTCCACCCCAGTGGTGTAGCAGGTTGCCCGTCGCATCGAACTCCAAAACCGGAGGAGCTGCAACACAGCACATGGCCAGGGGCGGATTCGTCGAGGCGTGGAGCTCGCCACGTTCGAGCGAGCCCTGCCGATGCACGATCCAAACATTGTCTTGGGCATCGACCGATACGCCGATGGTCATTCCGATGAGCCAATGATTCGGCAACGGTTTCGGCCACAGCGGGTCCACTTCGAACATCGGCGCTTGGACAGCGGCCGCCTCGACGGCGGCCCGCTTCTCCAGCAGCATGGATCCAACTCCCAGCGCGGCCAAGAGCCCCAGAAATATCGGCCCGACATAGAGTTTACGTGTCATCGGTTCGTTCCTCCTTCAACTTGGCGATTTCACCCTTGTTCGCGCAGCACTATCCACCAGTTGCAGAATTGATTGGTCCAGAGCTTTCTCCGGAAACGCACCTTCCTAGGGGTCTCCTTCCGGACAGTTCTGTTCGACTCTTTACCAAACTATCAAGAATCTCCTGGGGGTGGTATTCCCGGGATCTTCAAGCGAATCCGATATAATCCAGTCCGAGCCGTCAGATAAAGTGACTTACCATCCGCGTCGCCAAAAGCCAGATTCGCGGGAAGTTCGGAGGTTAAAACCGTGCCCAAGTGTTTGCCGTCAGGCGACATAATCCAAAAACCACCCGGTCCCGTGCAGTAGACATTCCCCTTCTGATCTACCTTCATGCCATCCGGCCCTCCGGGTGCTTTGTCCGAGGTCATGTCGATAAACAGTTGACCATTGGCCATGGTGTCGTCCGACTGCACTTCGAAGCGCATAATGGTCTTTTTAACCGAATCATTTACATAGAGATACTTTTCGTCAGGCGTGAAGGCTAGTCCATTGGGAAGCGTCATATCCTTGGTAAGCAACTGGACCTTTCCGCTCTTTAACATGTAAACGCCATTGAATGGTAATTCTTTCTTCTGATCTTTATCCCCATCACGGAGACCCGCCGGCGGATCGGTGAAGTAAAGCGACCCGTCCGACTTGTAGACAAGATCGTTAGGACTATTGAGACGTTTGCCCTCGAATTGGCTTGCCAAGACGGTGCGGCGGCCATCGGTCTCTAGCCGCACGACCTGATGATCCCCATGCGCACAATAAACAATTCGCCCCTGCGGGTCCACGGTTACGGCATTCGATCCAAGAAGAGTCACCACGCCTTGGCCGTTGTTGAGCTGCATCCCGGCGTCTGAGGCGTCCAGTCCCGTGAATCCGCTATACGGAACGGCGACTGAAAGCTTGTGATCATCAGGATTGAATTTGTAAATCACGTTTGCGGGAATATCGCTGAAAAGGAGGTAGCCGCCCTTGCGGACCCAGACAGGCCCTTCGAGGAAACCGAAGCTGTCAGCCAGTTTCTCCACTTTAGCATCGGCGGGAACAATCTCATCCAGGGCTGGATTCAGACGGGCGACGAAGTTCCAGTTCTGCGCTCGAGCAATGGTCAAAACAAGTGCCAGAATTGACAGCAAAACGATTGAGCGTTTTGTCAATGTGTGCACCTCCTCCTCATGCGCATCTCCTCCCTCTCATCCTCGTTTGACACACCGAGTCACCCTTACGCCGGAACTCTCCAAGCATTGTTCTGAAGGACTCCAGCCAAGCGAGCTTAGGCTCCTCAGGCTGCTGCATGTCGAGTTACCTGGGTGCCTCCATACCAATCAGCGCTGCCGAGGCGGGCCTCCATTTCCCGTTCTCCTTCACGAATATCCGGAGAACCCTCGCCTCCGAAGTGACCGCGAGCTTGCCAGAGGCGTCAATCGCTTTAAAAATAGTGTGATCTGTCGCCAGCGCGAGGTTTCCGTATACTGCCATCAATTTGAATTCCTGCGGATTAGGTCCAGTACCGGGGGCGGAATCAGGGTGAGTAGCAGCATTGGCCGATTGCGAAGCAACCATCTCTGCCTTGGTTTGAACTTGCCCCGACGGATAAATCTCGAAGAATTGGTCGGCCCAATACTTGGCCCGGAAATCCACGCAGTCCTTAGCTTTGTCTTTATGATACGGCCCCGCACAAAGCCACTGCTGATTGACGTCGTCGAGCACCTTTTCCAACGCTGCCCAATCCTTGTCACCCTTGCTCATTGTTTTTTGAGCAAACGTTGGCGCCGAAAAGTTCGAAACGACAAGTAAAACTAACACCCCTGCGTATCTCATGCAGAAGCTCCTCTCGACATGAACAAATAACTGCCGCTCAACCAGATAGGGCTAAATTCGGTTGTGCTTGCTCCCGAGAATTCGATTCACCGAACAAGCCCATCTACTTTTTCGGCCACAACACGCCTTGGTCTTCTTTTGTGACCGGCCCCAGGCCTTTGTATACGAATTTCTGCAAGCGTTGTCCACGGTAGGTTTCGGTCGTGTAGATGTTGCCTTTCGAATCCGTGGCGATGCTGTGTACGGCGTAGAATTGACCGGGCTGCCGTCCGCCGTCCCCGAAACTCGTCAAGATTTGGAGAGTGTCGCGCAGCAGGATGTGCACCTTCTCGTTCGCCCCATCGGAGAGATAGATATACTTCTGTCCTGGGTCCTTCGAAAAGGCAATATCCCAAACCGATCCATCGCCCAGCGTCCTTTTTTCGATGATCTGCTCTTTGATGAAGGTGCCGTCCGGCTTGAATACCTGGATGCGGTCGTTCACACGGTCGCACACGTAGAGCAGGCCATCGTCCGCGAGTTGGGCGCAGTGCACCGGATTGCGGAACTGCTGGTCGATCGGCGCGTCCGGATTGTAAAGGCCCATGTCTGTGTCGTCCGGCTTGTGCCCGTAGGCGCCCCAATGCCGCTTGTACTTCCCCGTGTCGGCGTCGAACACGATGACGCGTTTGTTGCCATACCCATCGGCGACGTACAGTTCATTTGTCTTCGGATCAATGAACATTTTCGCCGGACCTTTCAGGTTCTCGACGTCGTTGCTGCCCTTGCTCTTGAACGGATGCCCGATTTGCATCAGGAATTTTCCGTCCTGCGTGAACTTTAGAATTTGGTTGTCGGCATAAGCGCCCGGCTGACTCGCTTCCGGCACGTTGCTGGCCCCGGTATCTTGCAGTTTGGGATCCACCGTGCGGCCGTTTCCGCCAATCCAAACGTTGCCTTTGTAATCGACCGTAATTCCGTGGTTCGAGTTAGGCCAGTTGTAACCCTTGCCGGGACCGCCCCAGTGTTCCAGGAGGTTGCCGGCCTTATCGAATTCAAGAACGGACGGCGCGGTCACGCAGCAATCCGCTCCGGGTGGATTCGTGTTGCCGTAGGTTTCCTTTGCTTCGAGCGAGCCCCCGCGATGAATGATCCAGACGTTGTCCTGTGCGTCCACCGATACACCGATCGTCATACCGATCACCCAATGATTCGGCAACGGCTTCGGCCACATCGGGTCCACCTCAAACATAGGCGCCTGGACCCCGGCCGCCTGCACGGCGGCTCTCTTCTCCAAAACAAGAGATCCGATTCCCAGCGCGACAACGAGCACGAGAATCGCCGCACCAATGTAGACATTGCTCTTCATACCTCTTTCCTCCGTCCTAAGGATTTCTGGCACCGTGCAGTTGCATTGTGCTTTGTTCCGGATTTCCGGCCTAAGGTGTGGCAACTGGGACTAAGCCTGCCCCAGCTACTCTCCACTTTCCCTTGTCCTTTACAAACATCCGGAGCACATTCATTTCTCTCACGGGAATGATCTTGCCGTTGGCCCCCAGGCTCTTGATCGTCGTGTGATCGGTTGCCAATACAACGTTTCCATAGATTGCGCGTATCTTGAAATCAACTGGAAAGGCCCCAGTGCCTGGCTTGGGATCTGCCTTTCCCATCATGTCCATCATTTCTTGCTTATTAACTACGCGTCCTCCAGGCAGGACGTCGAAGAAATCATCCATCCACATCTCTCCCATGCTATCCGGACCACTCATTTTCTTGTCGTGCTCGGCCTGCATCCATTTCAACTCAACCGCGTACAGTTCTTTTTCCAACGCGGCATTTCCACTGCTTTTGGGGGTTTTCTCCTGAGCCTGGACGGGCACAGTGAAGCCTCCAGTAACACACAAAATCACCACCCATGCGTATTTCATACGAAAATTCCTCCTTAAACCAAAAGCTATTGTTTTTCTGCCGCTTGGAGACAAACGGCAGCCCAAGAGCTTATGTTTTGCTTGCGAAGCAACACGGCAACCCAGATCGCCATACATAGCGCTTGGTTGCAGTACTAGCACGAGCCTTATTTCTTGATCGGTATTAACACCGCCCCCGCGGGCCTCCACTTGCCGTTCTCCTTCACGAACATTCGAAGAACATTGGCTTCTGAAGTGACGGACACTGTACCGCTGGTGTCGGCGGTCTTGAAAAGAGTGTGGTCCGTCGCGAGCGCGATGTTTCCGTAGACGGACATCAGCTTAAATTCCTGCGGATTAGGTCCGGTACCGGGAACGACATCTGGACTCTTTGCAGCACCGGCCGTTTGCGATGCAACCATCTCGGCCTTAGTCTGAGTCTTCCCGGATTGGCCCACTTCGAAGAATTGATCGGCCCAGTACTTGGCCCGAAAATCCACACAATCTTGCCTCTTAGCCTTGTAATACTTCCCAGCGCACAGCCACTGATTGTTAACGTCATCCAGAACTTTCTCCAAGGCGACCCAATCCTTATCACCCATTTTCATCGTTTGTTGAGAAAACGCTGGCGCCGGAAAGCTCGAAAACACAAACAGGGCAAGCAAACTTGCATATCTCATCCGCAAACTCCTCTCATTTCAAAATCAATCGGCCTCTCGACGGCCGTGTCATTCGCCGCTACGGAGTCAAGATTGGAGTGAGCGACGCTCCGGCGGATTTCCATTCTCCGTTCTGCTTCACGAAAACCAAGAGAGTCCGGTGGGGCGTCTTCACGAGGTGGCCCTTTTCGTCTGTCCAAGTTCTGGTTCTGCGGTCGCTCGCGAGGGCTACGTCTCCAAAGACTGCCTGCAGTTGAAATTGGTCTGCAACGACGCCTTCACCGGGCTTGTTAGTACCAGCCAATTTCGGAAGGACCTCTAACACCGTAGACTTGGTTGTGGTTCTCGTTGGGTCCCAGCCGAGGATCTCGAACCACTGGTCGGTAAACAATTTGCTGATATAGCCAAGCCTCTTATTTAGATCGCTGGAATCCATCCAGGCGCGATCGGCCTCTGCGAGTTCCTTTTCCAGTTGCTCATCGGGGCTCTTGTGTGGAATAATGGAATGGTTACTCGGACGGGCAGGAGTCGGAGGCAAGATAATCGGTACTAACCCTGCCGCCGCAGGTCTCCAAGTCCCGTTTTCCTTTACAAACAGGCGGAGCACTTTGGAATTCGATGAAAAAGTGAGCTTCCCACTTTTGTCAGCAGCCTTGAAATTCGTGTGATCGGTTGCCATCGCAAAGTTCCCGTAAACCGCTCTCAACTTGAACGCATCCGGATACGGCGCGGTACGCGGATCGGGATTAGAAGGAATGCGAGCGGCTTGCGTAGCAACCATCTCTTCCTTGTTTAGCAGTTCTCCCGAGGGAATTACCTCAAAGAACTGATCGACCCAGTATTTACTTCGAAATTCAACGCAATCTTTATAGGGCTTCTGATAGGGTCCGCTGCACAGCCACTGCTGATTGACGTCCTCAAGCACTTTCTCTAAATCTGCGTTCAAATTGCTCTGTTCAGTCTTGACTGGCGCAGCCAGCAAAAACAAACACAGCACCCATGTGCATTTCATGCAGAAACTCCTATCGATTCGGAAACGATCAGACACATCGAAACGAGGAAGGACACAGCGTCCTCCCTCGTTTCGGCGACGTGAAAAGCTTTACCATATGATCTTGAGCGCTATCTGCAATTGCCTTGACGTCGTGGTCGTCAAGTCAATCGCACCGGCACCGTCAGACAGCGCTCCTGTGGAATCGAAGAGAGCGTTCTGCCCTTGGTCCACGGGCGGCAGGAAATTGGGGCGATTAAGGACGTTGAACGCCTCAAACCGGAACTGAGCGTTGAAACTCTCCGAGATTTTCTTGATGTAGTTGTTCTTGAACAGGGAAACATCAAAGCTCCTTAACCCCGGTCCGGGTATGATATTGCGACCCGCGTTCCCTCCAGTCAGCCAATTGGTGCCCTGGAAAACAACCGGCTTCGTAGGGGCAAAGCACTCGATCTTGATGTAATTATTAATGTCCCCAGGATTGACGAGCGACTGGCAGCCCGGTGTTGTAAGACGATTCGGATAGCTGATCGCGTCGCTGTTATTCTCGCCGATAGCGTCTCCCGATATGAGGGGCGTAAACGGTTGGCCGGTCTGAATAGTGAGAATACCTCCCGTCTGCCAGCCTCCAGCGACCGCCTTCACAAGGAGTGGAGCCGACGACAGGGTGGGCAGCAAATAGGTGTAACTAAGCACCAGATTATGTGTGATGTTCGTGTCAGACAGACCGTAACGCAACTTCGGGTCCCAGTAGTACAGGCTGGAAGAAATCGAGTTCACGTACGGGTCGCCGATGGTTGTGCCCGAACTGCTGTCGAGGTTCTTGGAGTAGGTGTAAGACCCCTGAACACTCAGGCCGTGGCCCATTGTTTTGAAGACGCCCACTTGCAGGCCATGGTAAACCCCACTCGAGTTCCATATTCTACCCGGTTCTCGACCTATGCAGCAATTGATCTTGGGGAGGCTACCGAACGCCGAGCAATCCTTGGTAGGGTCGAATGACTGGCCAGCGGGGATGGTGATGGTTCCGCACGGCCACAGAGGGGTGCCCGAATCCAGGTTCGGAAATGAGATGTTGAAGTCATCATGGTGAAATGCATTGTGCACGCTCCGTGACCCCACGTAACCGACCAGGAGCGACAAGGTATTGGTAAACTGATGTTGGACGCTGAGATTCCACTGCATCACGTAGTTCAATTTCGGATTATGTTCCTGCCAGAAGGCACGCTTCGTATTGATGTTGGCGGCGTTTGCCGCGAAGATCCCCTTCGGCCACGTCTCCATCGGTATTTTGCCGCTGTTGTTCGATTGCAAACCTGGCCAGTCGTGGGCAGCTTGCGCGTATGTCAGAAGGATCACGTCGTACACGCCAAACGCTCCGCGCAAGGCAGTCTTCCCACCGCCGAACGGGTCCCAGGCAAAACCGACGCGCGGCTCGAAATTGAGCCTTGGGACATTGATTAGGGGCCCGTATACGGGAGCGGGATCGTTTAGAGCCACGATGGCAGCCAGTGCGGGATTGAAGTCTAAGGGGTGCCTCATGATAGGAAATGGGCAGGCCTGACACTCCAGATTCGCGAGCGTGCCTGTATGGTGGCTGTCCATGTTCGCAGCGAGCTCGTAGCGAAGTCCGGCGTTAATCGTAAGGCGGGGCTTTAGACGTATATCATCTTGCACGTACGCGCCCCAGACCCACTGGCGGTCGTGGGTCGAAAGATCTCCCGGGCCCGAATTGGCTATCAGAGAACTCGGACTACCGTCAAGAAAATTCGCGTAGTTGCTGAACGTGGACCAACCGCCGGCAAATCCCCCAGGGCCACCAGTGTTCGTTTGGGTTCGTTCAAGAGTAAGTCCGAATTTCAGAGCATGAATCCCCCTGGTCATAAAGAGGTCATCAGACTCCTGGAAAGAATTCCAAACACTGTGCGCACTCTGCCACAGAGTCAGTCCCCCCTGGAAGGTAGTAATTGCACCATTGCTGAGAGCAATTCTCCCAATGGTCTGCCCTCCCGTGATCCCCAACGTCGTGTCCGCCGCGATCGGGTTCAGTGCCGTTGCGCCGCTCGGCGAACTGATGGTCTGCCGGTTGTAACCAAATCGGAAGACGTTAATCAGGGCCGGCGTGAAAGCGTGGGTGTCCTCAATGGTCCAGGTCTGCCGGTTTATAAATCGCGAAGTTATCAAATCCTTGAGTGAGTCATTCTGGTCCTGCTTCTGGCGGTCTATTAGAAAGGTGCCGAACAGACTGTCCTTGTCACCGAGCTTTCGATCCACCCGAACCGTAACGAAGTTTTCGGGTGTAATTGTAGAGTTTGCGAAGTTATATATGGCCGCGTTACCCCTTCCCGGGACACAGGTGGCGGGGAGTTTAAATGGGCAGATGACTTGTCCATTGGGCTCCGGCCACAAAGGCAGATATGGTAAAACAGCCGGGTTAATCACCCAGGGTGCGTTGAGACCACCCGAAGACACAGGATCCTTAATAGTGTGCGTGGTTGAGCAGTCGGGCGGGGAACAAAGATTGCCGGCCCGTGCCGGATCCGTGGGTACTTTAGCGGGCGTCGTGCCAGACAAATTCTGACGTAACCCCTCGTAGTCACCAAAGACGAACATCTTGTCCTTCTGGATGGGTGCTCCCGCCGACGCCCCAAACTGATTTCGCCGGAAGGGGGGAATTTTCGCGTCATGATCGTCAAAGAAGTTCTTCGCATCCATGGCGCTGTTGCGGAGGAACTCGTAAGCGGTTCCATGGAATGCGTTCGTCCCCGACTTGGTGATGGCGTTGATCACGCCGCCTGCGGACTTCCCGTACTCGGCTGAAAAATTGCCTGTCAACACCGAGAATTCGCCAATTGAATCCACGCCCAAATTGCCAGCCAGGAAGCTGCCGGGCGCGGTGTTCATGTTGTCGTTGAGGCTCACTCCGTTGAGGCGATAATTATTGGATGTGGGGCGCGCTCCAGAGATCGTCAACGCCGTGCCCCAACCGCGCGACGCTCGGTCGCTCGTGTTGGCGGCCGGCTGCGTATGCACAGCGTTAACGCCGGGCTGAAGTTGCGCCAGGTCCGTCCAGGAACGGCCGTTCAGAGGCAACTCCCGAACCGTCGGCCCAGTCACCACCTGGCTGATGGTCGACGACGCAAGTTCAATGGCGACCGCGGTGCTGGTAACCTCCACCTGCTGCGACGTTTCTCCTACTTTCAGCGCAATGTTCACCGACTGTTGGGCGCCGACGGTCAGTGTGATGCCAGTCATGACAGCGGTGGAAAAACCCGCAGACTTGGCTGTGACCTGGTACGTCCCAGGCAAGAGGTTCGGCACCGAATAGAAGCCCTCACTGCTCGTCGCAACTGTCGTTACCACTCCTGTTGCCGTATTGGTGATGGAGATTTCTGCCTTGGGAACTGCCAATCCTGTTGCATCTGTAACGGTGCCCAGAATCGTCCCTCCCGTCACTTGGGCATCCAGACGCAGCGCAGCACACAAACTGAGCACCACCAACGCACATAGAAGTAGCCAAAAGATGGTGCTTAACTTCACGCGAAGTCCCATAGCTTCACCCTCCATTCGTCTAGATCTCCCCACGGTTTGGGCTGCCGAGCACTCGACAATTCGCCCCAAAAACCGCGGTACGAACCCTTCTGGACCCCATGCCCGTTACTCATGCTTTCTCTGCAAGCCTCGCGTGGGCAAAACGTCATTCGCCCGCAGCAATCCGCCGGGACTGGCCCGACTCGTGACGCGAGTCGACCACACGGCGCGTCTTCACTCGCACTTATCAATCATCAGGCTAAACGGCACACGCGCCGACTCCCAATGCGCATGAACTGCGACAAGATTTAAGTCAGCAATAAACAACGATCTGAAGCTATTCGATAAGGGGGACTTTTGCCCCAACAAAGGAATATGTCAACTGAAAGCGCCTGATTTTTGGCTGAAAACTATCTGACTGAGTCGGATGCCCTTGGCTTAAGTGTGGCGATTCAGGTAGTAACGGAGCTGGAGAACAGTTTGATCCGAGAGTCGCGGCCCGTGGAAGAAGATGATCTTGCTGGGATACAGACTCGCGTCGCGGAATTACTCTGGCGACCTGTCAATAGGCGCTCGCAGGGTTTGGTTGAAGCCGAAGTTTGGGCATGGCCCAAGCCTGTGATCATAGAGCCGGCCCATCAATGCCAATCATGCCTTCAGCGCCTCGTGAGAATCGGCGGCCGATTGGTCAAGCACGCTCGATACTATTGGTTGTTACTGGCGGAAAATCACCTGACGAGGCGGCTGTTTGGGAGTATGGTTGGGCGGATCGCTGCACTGCCGCTGCTGACTGGATAGGTGCGGCGGTTGGCAAGCGGACATGCCGAAATCAGGAGAAGACGGAGAAAGGTGGGAGAAATCGCTTCAAAATAAGCCAACTCCTGGTTTTCCTGAACCCGGAAGGGGCGCGACTTCTCCCTTCGTGGGCCGCCGGATTCGCTAGGGATGGAAAGTACGAAAAAACAGTATAGAATGAGGATGCGATTGGGTGTAAGAGGTTTGGCGCCTAGGGTCCCAACATGGAAATCCTAGCTAAGTGTCATCGCGCAATGGAATTTCCTACCGGCGATGTGCAACGGCCGACCAAACCAGACCGAAGCGAGTTTCGTGGTGCACTTTCATGGACGATAGGCGATCAGTAGTCATTTCGCAGCGACCAAGGCCAAGACGGTGGTTTTTCATTCGGTTCGCGACGGCGTTGATCTTACTTTCTTTACCCTGTGCTTGCCTGGCCCAGAGCGGTCGCCCGGCCCCCGACACGAGGAAACAGGCCCTGACTCAAGCAATCCGTGAAGGTCGCGTCGTAGACGCAGAGAAAATCGCCACTGACGCAATTCACGAAATCGAGCAAAGCGATCCCGACAGCCCCCAATTAGCGGACTACCTCAGGTATCACATCAGTTTTCTCGATGGGAAGGGTCGCTTCTCGGAGGCTTTTGCTCTCGAACAGCGTATTCTCGAGATTCATCGAAAGGCCTTGGGGCCCACAGACATGGAAATCTCAAATGATCTGATTAACTTGGCTTCGTCACCTACTCAGAAGGGAAATAATCAGGAAATCGAGCGGCTCCTGAAGGAAGCGCTCGAAATTGTGCGCCTGCATATGACGCCCATCATGTCGGGCCAAGATGTCGAAATGGCGGCTAGGTCGTTGGGCAGTGTTGCGGCACTTTATCTAACAGAGCATCGGTGGGCGGAAGCTGACCCCTTGCTACAGGAGGAATCGAAGTTGTGTGACCTTTTCGAGGCGCGTTTACGCGCGGGCTATGCGATGTGCGAAAGCCTCCCGCACCGCCTCGCGGAGCTCTACCGTGCCGAAGGCCGAGGGGTCGATGTTGCGCAAATGACTTCAGATGATCAGCATTCACCACCCGAATTGGCTTCTCTGAATAGAACCGCAATGCTGTACGAAAAAGATGGGCTTTACCCTTCGGCCGAAGATGTGTACAACCAAGCTATCGCGTTAGCTGAAAAGATTGAAGCTACTCCGCAGAATCGTTTCGGCGGAATTGTCGAACGAGAGTACGATTTGCTTGGACAGTTTTTCGAGAAGCACCGCCTTAACGACAAGGCGGAAAAAGCTTATGCGACTGCGCTCGAGATCAGGGAGAAAACCTTGGGCCGGATCCGTGGCCATTCCGACTATGCCGGTGCACTAAATTACAGTCATCTGCTCGACCTATACCGCAACACGGGCCGGCTGAAGGATATTGAGCCTGTCATCCAACACGTCCTCGAGATCCAAGAGCAATCGCTAGGAGAGCGGCATCGTGCGGTCGTGAAGACGCTAACGGAGTTTGCAGAAGTCTATAAGGAAGAAGGCCAATTCGCGGAAGCCCAACTGGTTTACGAACGTGCCCTCGCGATCCAGGAGGCGAATCTGGGGCAAGACGACTACCAATTGATCGAGATACTCTCACCTTACGCCGATCTTCTACGCAAACTGAAGGACAACGCAAAAGCCTCTGAAGTGCAGGCGCGGATCGATGTCCTTCAAAAAATACGAGAGCGGTAAACCCGCCGAAAATCACCGTTCAGGCCGTCGCGCAATTGGACAGTGCTGAAGCATGCAGGCCTAGGCCGTTCAGAAGGTTTTGAAACCGCGAATCCGACCGTAAATTGTCAAACTGCGGATCCCATTTCAGCCAAATTAATCCAGTGTCGTGTACTTCGTACGCGCGACCGAGCCAGTCGAACGCAGCTTCTATTTCGCCCAATCCTGCATAGATTGTTGCGAAGGCGTATGGTGGCACATAGCTAGCTCGAAGTAGCGCTCTCAGCTCTTTAAGAATCTGTTGCGCCCCGTCCTTGTCACCCGCCATCGCATAGGCGTACCCCAGCCCGCTCAAGGCGTTCCGAGTTCCGCCCAAGAGCCTTGCCTTACGGCACTCCTCGATGGCTGCCCTATACTTTCGTTTTTGCGAATAGTCCATGCCCAAGCACCAGTGTGCAAATGCAAAATTGGGGTCGATCGCAAGCACCTTTTGGTGCTGACGAACGGCCCGGTCATAGTATCGGCTGCCGTAGTAGAGCCAACCCAGGAGGTTGCTTAAGAAAAGTGAAAGCGGGTGAATTTCTTGGGCCCGTTCGATCTCGGCGATGGCTTCTCCTGGCCGTCCAACTGCCATCAAGTATTCAACATAGTGGCAGGGGTTGCCGGTGGTAAGGTTAGGATCTAGTTGGATGGCTCGCTTGAATTCTCTGTCGGCACCAGCCCAATCCCATTCAAACATTAGAGTGCAGGCCAGAGCGGTGTGAGCCTCGCTGAGAGAGTCATCAATCTCTAACGCCTTTTTTGCTGCTTCCCGCGCTCGTGCCAAAGCGTCTGTTGAGGAGAGCAATCCTGTAATACCCAACATGTTGTAGGACTCAGCCAGACCGGCGTATGCCTTGGCATAATCAGGATCTTCGTGAACAGCCCTCTTCCAATAATGGCGCGCCTTCCATAATCCTTCATCGGTGAAATTCTTGAAAACGTAATGCCCCTTCAGATAGGCATCGTAGGCCGCAGGCCGACGAGGGTGAACTCTCGGCAATAGGTGCCGGTACCCCGGTGTCAGCTTGTCCGTCACCTGCTCAACGATTGCCCCAGCCACATCCGTTTGAAATGCAATCATGTCGAGAAACTCGTGGTTGTAGCTCTCGGCCCACAGATGCTCTTCTGTCACCACACTTACTAGCTGGGCCGTAACGCGCACGCTGCTGCCGCAGCGCACTACTGCCCCTTGCACCACCGCATCCACTTTCAATCTTCTGCCCGTCACCGATAATGACTTACGCGCATCCTTATAAACCATCACCGAAGATCGCGGTTTCACATGCAGTGAGGAGACCTTGGCCAAAGCCGTGATCAGCGCATCGGTCAAGCCATCCACAATGTGTTCATCTGCCGGATCACCCGATAGGTTCTCGAACGGCAAAACTGCGACACGTGGTTCCACCATGTCAGGCGCACTGGCGTGTGGATTGGGAAGCGACGTGATATTCTCCGCGGGCAGAGCAAATCGATATCCGTGGCCGGGCAAGGTTTCAATGAACCGAGGGTTTTCAGCCGAATCTTCCAGGCACTGCCGAAGTCTTTTGATCGCGGAATTGATGCTGTCGTCGAAGTTTACGAAGGTATCGGACCAAAGGCTGTTGCGGATCTCCTCCCGCGTCACAACTTCTCCGGGATGCTCCATCAAGAGTACCAAGAGCCGAAAGAGTTGTTCTGGCAGGCTGATCTTCAAGCCTTCCTTGCGGATTTCTCCGGCCCGCCTGTCCACCTCAATACCATAGGGCAGGGTCTGCAACGAGATTTCAGAAATTGACATTCTGACACCCCAAGTAGGCCGGAAGGTAGCACTCCAAAGTGCCATAGTCAATACTCGTGACAGCTCTTTTATAAAGATCTCATTCTGGGCGTATTTATTGGTATCGGATTGTTTTTATTTCGCGTTCCGGCCGGGAGGCGTGCCGAGTCCGCTTTCCGGACAGGGTTTCCGGAAAGAATAAGTTTGCCCGGCGATCCGCGGGTGTTGACCCTCCGCACCAGGTATAGTAAAAGCAGCCGAACTAGAAGAGGAGGATTCGGTGACAAAGGTTCGTTTAGTGTTTGTGATAGCTTTATCGGTCTTCTCGTCACAGGCTTTTGGTCAAGACGCCATGAAAAAAGGCGACAAGCAATGGACAGATTTGGAAAAAGTACTGTGGGACGCTGACCAACAGTGACTGTATAGGTCTGGCGCCCGACCCTATCATAAAACCATTAAGGATTGCGTGGAATTCCGGGGCAAATATTGGGCTGACCAGTTCTTCGAGGTAGGTGCAACTGGGAAGTTTTCAACCAAGGCGGAGATGGTCGCTTCGCAAACCGCGGGGATACCTGCACACGTTTCCGGTGTCGGACCTTATCCGGACAGTTTCAAATTGATGGCGGTTTACGGAAACTTCGCGTTGGCGACGGATCATACGCGATTCAAGAGCATCGACGCCAATGGAAAGACCTCGTTCACGTCGGAAGTCGCCTTCCTACGGCTTTTTGTGAAGGAAAATGGGGAATGGAGGCCTGCTGCTGGGGCGGCTGTCCCAATCGTGGCGCCCAAGTAAGAACGAACAAAGCGCTCCTAATTTTGCGACGAGCATCTGTGCTCGCTCGACATTTCCTCACTCACCGGGAAATATGTGATAGCCTCCAGGCGGTAAAGTGTTCGACCAGGGCGCTGGCCGACCCTAAGGAGTTACGATGCGCTTAACAATCGTGTTTCTATTGGGTCTTTGCGTTGCAGGGATGGTTCCAGTCGGACAGGCGCAAACACGCAAGACTTTGGACATTTATGTGGTAGACGTGGAGGGCGGTAACGCCACTCTTTTCGTGACACCGTCAGGCGAATCCGTACTTATCGATACCGGCAACGGCGGCACGGCCGCAGCCAGAGACGCGAGCCGGATTATGGCCGCTGTTAAGGACGCCGGCCTTATGCAGATCGATAACCTGATCACCACACACTGGCATGGTGACCATTTTGGAGGCATGGCCGAATTCGCAGGGCGTATTCCCATCCTCAATTTCATTGACCATGGCCCGAACGTTCAACCCAACGCAGCAGCTGATTCGTTTCTGCAAACGACCTATCCCGAGCTTTATAGTAAGACCAAGCACATGGTCGCAAAACCGGGCGACAAGCTCTCGGTTGCTGGGCTGGACTGGCGCCTAGTCAGCTCGGCGGGAGAGGTGATCACCGAGCCACTCCCCGGCGCCGGCAAGCAGAACCCGTACTGTTCGGATTTCAAACCTAAAGATAAGAATGATGACGGCGGCGTCGAGAACACTATGTCGGTCGGAAGCGTCATCACCTTCGGGAAGTTTCGGATGGCGCATTTGGGTGACCTGACCTGGAATAAGGAGTTCAACATGATGTGCCCGGTCAATCGTATCGGGACCGTTGATCTGTGGGTGGTCTCACATCATGGACAGCCAATGTCGAATTCGGAAGTGCTTGTGCACGCCATACAGCCCCGCGTCGCCATCTTGAACAACGGCACTCGCAAAGGCGGGCAACCTAGCGCGATGAAGATTATTTATTCTGCTCCGGGTCTTGAAGACCTGTGGCAGCTTCACTTCTCGCTTCTCAGCGGACAGGAATACACCGCTCCTGGAATGTTCATCGCCAACACGATTGATGATCAACAGGACATTATGCCTGTGGCTCCGATGACCCCTCCGCAGCCGGGGCCGGGTGTGCCGCCAGCGCCGACGCACAACGGAACGGCATATTGGGTCAAGGTCTCGGCGCAGATGGATGGATCTTTCATTGTCACGAACGCCCGAAACGGCTTTAGCAAGACTTACAAAGCCAGATCCGGGCTAACCAATTGACACGTGAAGCGCTCTAGAAGGCAAACTCCTCTGACACGCGCATGGAAATGTATGCTTTTGCATTTGGTCCATCCCGGCGAGACATAGCAGACAGCGCTACATCCGCACAGCTATCCGTACCAATAATCCCGCCTGAGTTGTGAGAGTGGAGGTGTGCCATCCATGCAGCTACATTGTGATTTCGCCTGCCATCATGTCTTCGGCGAGAACCGGTGGCGAAATCCTCAGCTGGTTGGTTCGAAAAACCAGGGAAAAATCATTGAACAAGTAAATCTCTCGCCATTACTTTTCATAACTTTAGTCTCTAAAGGGTTCCTTGCAAATTCCTGAAAATGCCGTCCCTACGTAGCCTCGTTCTCGACCGCCCACCCGGCATGCCCTTTCGTTTGCCTTCCATACTCCGTATTGGTATTGGCAACCAGAAGCAGATTCGCCGGTTAGGTCTCAACTAGGTATCATTGTGAGGCATTGAGCGGCGTTTCGAGGTCCGTAAGCGACACCAAACAAGCCATTTAGATTTTGACTATAGCATGCTACGAACCCGAAGGCCCGGAGTTTGGATTTTTCCGGACTTCAGTAGAATTCGGCATCGTGGGAAGGATTTGGGAAAGAACTCAGGTAGCCTGAAACGCGTTAAGCCGCACAGAATCAACGGGCCGAATGTTTTAGTACGTTCTCATAACCCGAAGGTCGTTGGTTCAAATCCAACCCCCGCAACCATCGTTAGATGGGAATTTTTCATGCAGCGCCTTCCGTTCCTCTTCGCTAACAGCAGGAGAGAACCAAGGTCCGATAGAAGCTGTTCGATTCAGGTGAATACGCTGACGCTTGATAGAGCTTGTGAATCCAGGTCTCAGCCCGATTAGCTGGCGGTTCGACTGTGCGATTGTAGGCCGACCACATGGAATCGCAGCTACCTTCGACCCATCCATCAGGAGTTAGGTGCCATGTTGTCTCAATCCATCGACGGCCATGCGGTCATCCTAACATGCCCGTACAAAACGGTTGGCCAGTTGGCCAATTCCAGCGCAATGCGAATTTTATAACTGACGCCAAAGCAACGACTTATCTATTCTTACCTGCGGCTGTTAACCGAAGGGTTGTTGTCGCCCCTGTGGGATCAGAAATTCAGAGAAGGAACCCTCCGGCAGGCGGCGCTGACCCATCTGGCGGGACTTTATCCGGTGCTTTGGAGGTCGCGGTTCTGCTGGTATGGCTTGTTTCCTTTTTCGGCTGTCCCCGGTGGCCATTGTTGCCGTTTCCCGTCGACTTCCTTCCCAGCTGGTCGTCTAATTCATTCAGGAGCTTTCGTTCAAGCCCAGCGAGGTCCCCCGCTGATTGTCCGATCAGCATCTTCGTCTTGGCGTCATTGAACCCGAGTCGACGCGCCAACTCGCAGATCCTTGCGAGCTGCTCGTCTCTCTCACTTTGTCCGATGGAAGGCTCCACTGGCTCCTTGGCGGCAGCTTCACCGTTTGGATAGAACTCCCCTGCGATCTCCTCCGCGCGCTCCGCGTCTGCCTCACGCACGACGTACTGAACTCCGCGAGACAGATCGAGCGCCGCGCGCCCCTCGTCAGGTTGGTCGCTCCGATTTCAAGGCTGAGGATGTAGGCCACCGAGGTATGCCTCGTTCCGTCCCGATCGGAGTAGGAGATTCTCTCCGGGGTGGCTTTCAGAATGGCTTTGATGCCCGTTAAACGGCCTCCGTTCAAGCGGCGAATCTGCATCAAGCCGTTGGAAAGGTTGCGAACCGATCGATAGCTACTGGTGTGAAGGCGGCAGATTGCTCCGAACATCGGAAACTTCTCCAGAATGAAATAGAGATCTCCCGATGGTCGGCAATCTCCCCACTCCAAATCGGGGCAGCCGTCACCGCAGGGCTCAACTGGCTGGCCCTTATTTGGTCCATCGACGTACTTGTACCCGCCAGGCCAAGCCTCGCCCTCGGGGTGCTTTTGCGTCCTACGAGTCGCTTGCATTTCGAACCGGGGCCCGCCGCCATTCGCGATCTGTACAAGTTCGCCTCGGCACTTGCATCCGCCCGGCGTCCATAGGGCGTACTCCGTTTGGAAGACTTCGCGTGGATCGTCGTTGAGGAAGATGATTCCCAATTCGGTCGGTTTCTCTCCATGTGCTTGAGCGATCTCCGGGGCTGGCACCCAAATTACGTCTTGCCCGTGAAGCGTTTTCCTTTTGAAAACGAAATGATCAAGCTTGCGCGGATGCCCGTTTTCGCTGCCAGGCTCCGGGCCCTCCCCGATGGCGACCTTCATTGTCACCGGGAGTTTCTCGAGGGCGGTGCCATTCTCATCGTGTGTTAATCCGAGAATCCCCATCACGTCTCTCCTTTATGGTGTGAGCGGTCTCTGCTTCAGTGGGACTTCTGTCTTGCAGCTCTTGCGGCAAATACATTCGAGTCAGAACAACGCGAGTTGCTCATCTGGC
>WNGO01000911.1_pt1 | contig 22374 bp, 17 predicted proteins | sample 5400511 | NCBI WGS metagenome assembly WNGO01 (sample SAMN13153380, study PRJNA577476) | soil metagenome | isolation source: 20 cm soil or saprolite under Garry oak tree replicate 2 | place: USA:California | collected 2016-06-15 | reverse complement strand
CAATTCGGACGACCGTGGATTTGGTCGAAATCGATGTGCAGGTCACCGGCCGCGACGGCAAACCGATCAAAGGATTGAAACCGGAACAGTTCACCGTCAATGCAGGGCTGTCCAAGACGATTCAGTTTGGGCGCGATGGCCTGCGGCGGCTCGATTTCAGTTGGAACACCACCAATCTGCTCAATCATGTGAATTATGCGGGCCTTTCCACGGTGTTGGGTTCCCCCACGTTCGGCCAAATTACGGGAGCCGGAGCGATGCGAAGCATGCAATTCACGACGCGGGTGAATTTCTGATGCGGGTTCGACACATTTTAGCGCGCGGCAGAGTCCAAGTTTGTTCTCCGAGCGGTATTCAGGAGGTCGGGGCTTCAGCCCCGACACTCAAGGTCGCCCAACCTGGGGCTTCAGCCCCTGAAGCTTCAGGGCTTAAAAGCCCTTGTCATCACTTCCCGCGCGTCGGGGCTGAAGCCCCGACCTCCCAAATTGCAAACCTCAATCTGATTTCAGAGCGTTTCTCCAAATTAGGACACTACCTTGCGCGCCGACTTCTTGTATTCCTTGGAGCTATTGCCTTGGTAACCGCACCGACGGGGGCACAGAATTTGCAAACGCAGCCCCCGCAGCAGGCTCCGCAGGTCAATCCGCGGCGGGCGCCGGCGCAGCCGCCCGCACCCCTGCCCCGGGGAAAAGGGACAATTCGGACGACCGTGGATTTGGTCGAAATCGATGTGCAGGTCACCGGCCGCGACGGCAAACCGATCAAAGGATTGAAACCGGAACAGTTCACCGTCACCGAGGATGGCAAGACGCAAAAGGTCTCGACTTTCGAGTACAACGACATCGAGAAAATCGAAACTGCCAGAGCGGCAGACGAAGTGCCGATCACAGTTCCGATCGGGAGCGTCTCCTCTTCGGAGCCGATCAAGGCGGTGGTACACGACCACCGGATGATCGTGCTGTTCTTCGATCTGACGTCGCTGCAACCCGAAGATTTGCTGCGCTCGACGCGCGCCGCCGAAAAATACCTTCGCGAGCAGATGACGCCCGCCGATCTGGTTGGAGTCGTCGCCTTCGGCAACACTCTGAAGGTGGTCGCTAATTTCACGAACGACCGCGGGTTGCTGCAACAGTCCGTGGAGGCCTTGATACCCGGCCATGAAGCGGCCCTGGCCCAATTGGCCGATGCCGCCACCGCCGCAAACGGCGAAGCCAGTGTCACCCAAGATACCGGCGCGGCGTTCACGGCGGACGACGCAGAATTCAACGTTTTCAATACCGACCGGAAACTGGCCGCGATGGAGGCCGTCTGCGAAGTCCTGGAGGGCATTCCCGGCAAGAAATCCGTAATTCAGTTCACCAGCGGCGTCACGCAAACCGGCGAGGAAAACCGCTCGCAACTCATCGCCGCCACCAACTCCGCGAACCGCTCCAACGTTTCCATCTACACGGTGGACTCGCGCGGTTTGCTCACCGCAACACCAGGCGGCGATGCCAGCGTCGGCGCTTCGGGCGGCACGGCGCTGTTTTCCGGCGCGACCGTCATCTCGCAAAGCCAGTCGCGACAGGATTCACGCGAAACTCTGGCGACGCTGGCAGGCGACACAGGTGGGCGTTCATTTTTTGACACCGGCGATTTCGGCAAGGTTTTCCAGAGCGTGCAAAATGACACCTCTGGCTACTACTTGGTGGGCTATTACAGCACGGACGCGGCGCGGGATGGGCGCTGGAGACGCATTCACGTAAAGATCGCCCAACTGCCTCCCGGCGCGCATCTCCGCACTCGCGAGGGCTATTACGCGCCGAAGAATTTCGGCGTGTTTACGACCGAAGACCGCGAGCGCCAGTTGGAAGACGCGTTCCGCTCGGACACTCCTGAAGTCGAACTCCCCGTGGCAGTCGAGACCGCGCAGTTCCGGCTGGACAAGAATCAGGTGTTCGTTCCCATAGCCGCAAAGCTCGCTCCCAGCGCGTTACAGTGGGCGCAAAAGCGAGGCAGCCACGAGACCGCGTTTGATTTTGCGGCGGAGGTGCGCGACGCGAAAACCAACCGCGTGGCCGGGGCGCTGCGCGATACGATCACGGTGAAAATCGACGCGGAACATTTTCAGGACATGCAGCAGCGTGCGCTGGTCTACCAGGGCGGCATCATACTTTCGCCGGGTGAGTACAAGCTAAAATTCCTGGCCCGGGAGAATGAGTCCGGCCGAATTGGCACGTTCGAGGACAAACTTACGCTCCCGCCGCGACAACCCGATCACCTGCAGTTGAGTTCGGTGCTGCTGTCGAGTCAGGTGGAAGCAACGCAAAAAACGGCGCAAGTGAAAACGCAGGCATTCGCTAAAGACGCGAAGATGAAATCTTCTCCACTCGAGGTCGGCGGAGAGCGCATCATTCCCAGCGTAACGCGCGTTTTTACCGATCAGCAGACGCTATACGTGTTCTTCCAGGGGTACCTTCCGCCGAAGGCTGACGTGACTTCTCTGCGCGCGGGGCTGGTATTTTTCCGGAACGGGCAGCGCCTCTCCGACACACCGATGCTGGAGCCTGCGGAGTACGACGGCGAAACACGCACGGCGTCATTCCGCATCAGCCTGCCGCTCAGTGGATTGAACGCGGGCCGCTACACCGTGCAGGCCGTCGTGGTCGATGCAGGAACTTCCTACGCAGCCTTCGCACGAAATTATTTTGCGCTGCGATCCGCCGCAAAACCAGCTGCCGCAGGGAACGTTCCATCCTCACCATCGAATTAGTGGTGTGAGGTCCATTTTGGGAGCAGTTTCCCGAAATGGGCCGGCAGGAAACGGATATTCCACTCTGGGACTTCTCAAGGATCCGGACGTTCCCGCAACATGAGATAAAGTCCGTAACCAGAAGGATCGCCAGCGCCTCAGTAAAGCAAAAAACGTCCACCGTTTATTCAAAACGGCGTTCTTCGTGCTCTATATTCTCGCGCAAGTAGATATCTGCTCCGGAGTGCGCACTGGACGCAAGCGTCTGACGAGAGAACTTAGAGTCAAGCACTCGGCAAAACGAATTTGCAATTCCCTCTGAACTGACGGCTCACGGCGAACCACTCATTCGTCGTGAGTACGCAGGATTTTGTATTTGCACGCGATGCCGTTGCGCTCGTTCTACGCAGGCCAATTTTGGGGTGAGGAATGAATTCCGTTCCAAACTCGTTTCCCAATTTCAATGCCGGATTTTTCTGGACAGTGGCGGCCGTGGCCATGCTAGGCGTCGGGATGTTGTTGGTGTTCCTGGTGGGGCGCCGCGTCATCCATAGTTTCCGAATTCGCCGGTACGATGAGCTGGCGTTCAAGATTCACAACCAGTGGCGCGAGATTGTAAGGGGCGGCGTTCCTATGGAAACGTGGCGCAAGGATCCGATGCAATGCGAAATCGTGCAGTCGATTGTCATACAGGAAATCGGCGCGGCGACCGACAAGGACCGGGCAGGGCTGCAAGATTTCTTGCGCGCGAGCGGTCTGATTGGCCTGTGCATCGAAAAAGTAAAAGAGCGACATGGATGGTCGCGGCGGCGAGCCATTCTGGCGCTGGGCGCGATGCGCGTGCCGGAAGCGATCGCTCCACTATCTGAAGTTCTCGGTGACTGGCAGCTCGAGACGCGCGTGGCCGCAGTGCAGGCCCTGGGCCGCACCGAGCTCGCCGAAGCGGCTGAGCCCATCATCGAGGCATTCATGGTCGGCTGCCTCAAGGTGCCACTCGATCCGGTCACCAATGCGCTGGTGCGCTGCTACTTCGATCGTCCGGCAGCAATCCTGCGGCTCTAGGTAACTTGGCGCGAGACGAAGTCTGGTTCGTGCGGCTTCGAGCGGTTATCGCGGTCGGCGAAATCCGCCATCCGCGCACGATTCCGATTCTGCTCGAAACCGTGCGCGATCCTAACCGCCTCATTCGAATGCGGGCAGCCTGCACGCTGGCCCGGTTCGAACATCGTCGAATAGAAATTCTTCAGAACATCGTCGATTCACGCGACCGCTACGCGCTGCACGCCTTGATCTCCGCCCTCGAACTCGGTGGTGGCTTCGAGCAAACGTTGAAGGAACTCTCGGACCCGTTGCTCCACGACGAAACCGCTGAGCGTCTGCTCGCCGCCCTCCGCGAAGGCGCGGCCGGCGTGTGGGCCGTTCGTCCGGCTGACCCCGTCGTGCAGTCCGTGTTTCCGTAAAATCGAAGCTGGCTTGGATTTCTCACAACACGTGCAGCTTGCACCGCAATCTCGTCCTATCCTGCGCGGGGAGCGCAGTGGTGGCGCCGGCGTCTCGCCGGCGGTTTTATGCGGCGATGGAAATGCAAGAATCGCCGGCGGGACGCTGGCGCCGCCAAACCCCGCACTTCGCGGCACATTGCGCGCCCCCTATCCGCGCACTTGGATCGCGATGAAAAGTGTGAGTTAGTTCGCAACGCCGCGGCGCGTTTTCATCTCTGCGAGCATGCGGTCAATTTCATCTTCCTGCTCGAGCTTCGCCAGCCTGTCGCCCACGTCGTCCATAAGCAATTCGGTTTCCGCATGGCTGACGGCCTCGGAATGCATGACCCTTTCCTTCAGGTGTTCGAAAGTGGCTGCCTTGGAGCGGTCGCCGATGGATTGTTCGGCGCGGTTGGCGCGGCTCGTCACAAGTGAGCGCCGATGGCGGGCCAGCAGCATTTCTTTCTTGGATTTTGCCTCCGCCAATTTCTGTTCCAGCTTGCGCAGCGCGGACTTCAGGGTCTCCACTTGCGCGGCCTGATCCGTGACTTGTTCCTGATAGTTTTGAGAAAGCTGTTGGCAGCTCCGGTGTCGTTCCAGCGCCGCGCGCGCCAAGTCGTCCTTTTGCTTATCCACTGCGCGCTCCGCCTTGCGCAACCAATCGGAGGCGGCGGCTTCATTCTCTTTCTGTTTTTTTTCAAGCATGTGCTGATCGGCGATGGAAACAGCTACCTGCGTTTTCAATTGAAGAAGCTGGTTCTCCATGTCGAGCAGAACTTGCTTGATCAGTATTTCCGGATTTTCCGCCCGGTCGATCAGGTCATTCAAATTCGCGCGAATCAATGTGGAAACTCGGTCCAGTAATGACATGATTTCCTCCTTTGCGAAACCCTGCCGCGTCGTGGAGTCCTGGATCGTGCGCACAAGCCGGGACTCCACGACGGAAAAACCTACTTTACGTCGCCGCCCGTCGCAGGAGTGATGGGCTTGGGCGCTTGGGCGCCGATCAGTCGCACTTTCTGCAACAGGTCGGATATCTGCATGCCGGAGAGCGCTTCAAACAACGCGGGGACCTGTGCGGCTATTTTCGTGACGTCGCCGGTGAGCTTGTGAATCCCCGTGGCATCTCCATTGCCGGTCGAGACGATTGTGATCTTGTCCACGTTGTTCAACGGAGTGGCGATCGCCTTGACAATGTCCGGCAAACATGTAAACAGGCGGTCCACAACCGCTGCCTGGTTGTATTCCTGAAAGGCCTCGGCCTTTACGTTCATCGCTTTCGCTTCGGCCTCGCCCTTCTTGAAAATGATCTCCGCCTCCGCCTCGCCTTGCGCGCGAATCGAGGACGCGTGACCCTCGGCATCGACGATCAGGCGCTGCTTTTCGGCCTCGGCGAGAGTTTCGATGCGCTGCCGCTCGATCTCCGCTGGTTTGAGCACGGTGGCGATCAGTTCCTTTTCGCGGCGCGCGATCTCGGCCTCCTGCACCTTCACCTGCGCTTCGCGCTCCACCTGCTGCACTCTGACGGCTTCCGTCGCCACCTGTTGCTGCATGATGTTGGTTTCGATCTCGTACGCTTTGTCGGCTTGTGCCTGCGCCTTCTTGGTGGTCTCCAGAAAATTCGCGCGCTTGATGTCGAGGTCGCGCTGCGCCTCCGCCTGCTTCCCGAGCGAGGAAGTTTCCGCGGCGACGCGCTCCTGGTCGGCCTGGGCCTTCGCAATGGCCGAGGCACGTTGCGCCTCCGCGCGCTTAATGGCAGTGTCGCGGTCGGCTTCGGCGGCGGCGACGTCCGCATCGCGCTTGATGCGCGCTACGTCCGGGCGGCCCATATTGCTGATGTATTCGTTTTTGTCGCGCACTTCCTTGATCGTGAACGACACGACCTCGAGTCCCATCTTGTTCATGTCGTCCGCGCAAGTCGAGCGCATGCGGTCCGCGACCATTTCAGGTTCCTTGACGATCTGCTCGACCGTCAATTGCCCGATAATGCCGCGCAGGTGGCCTTCCATCACCAGGCGGATCAACCCTTCGCGCTGGTCCGGCGTCTTGGTCAAGAATTGTTCCGCTGCGGTGCGGATCGACTCAGGGTCCGACTTCACTTTGATCTGCGCCACCGCTTCCACGGTCACGGCCACGCCCTGCACGGTGTAAAGATCCTGCTGGGGTGCGACGTCGAACGACATCAATTCAAGCGAGAGTTCGCGGCAACTCTCCACCATCGGAAAAATAATCGTGCCGCTCCCCTGCACGATGCGCGTCCCTCGAAATCCGTACACAATCAATGCTTCGTGCGGCCCCGCCTTGCGGAACATCTTTGCCAGCACACCCATCATTAAAATGGTGCCTAACACGATTAATCCCACAACCACCCAGACGCTGCCAATCGCTTGAATATTCATTTCTTCCTCCTCTCACTCGTGTCTGAAATTTCGTCTGAGCCCATTTGTTTCTAGGTGTCCTTGGTGAACTCGTCCCAAAGGCGCACGTATGCAATTCCGCGTTCGAATCGTGTAACCACCACTTCAGCGCCCTTCTCAAGCGGCTTGCCATCCTCGCTGCGCGCGCCTGCGCTTCGCCGAGTGCCGCCCTGCACGTAGAGGATTTCGCCCGTGCCGCCCGGCCGAATGGCGATATTTACTTTTCCGACCGCCCCTACCATTTGAAAATCGATGGGTTCTAGCGCCGCATCGGGGTTGTCCAATACCTTCACCATGAACGCCGCGACCAGGGCCGCGCCCGACAATCCGGCGACCGTTGCCAGGGCCAGCACGGTGAGGAACCACAGGCGCGCATGGGTGGTCAGGAGAAATCCAACGCCGCCAAACCATGCTAGAAAAACCATCAGCACCGCGGAATTGAAAAGTGGAAAATGTGTTGAGCCGTGGCGAACTCCGTCTCGCGCCGTAGCTCCCGAATGCGGCGAGCCAGTGTGTCCCCCTTTGACGGGGAGATGCCACTTCACCGGCAGATGCAAGTGCGCCGCTCCCGACAGGAACGACACCAGGCTGAGCACAAGTCCGACGCCGAAACATCCCAGGTAGAAGGCCTGCCAATTCATGCGACCTCCTTCCGTCCATTACATCCGCGAAGAAATTCACACCGTCGAAAATCCGGGCCGAATTACGAGTCTGCGTTTTCTTGTCGCGCGGGACGCAACACTCCCTCGAGTCGATCCAGCAGTCCCGGAGAGCGCAGAATTTCCCGCAACAGCAGCAAGGGCCGCCGCGAATCCTCAGCTTCCGCAACAGCCAGTAGAGCCGCGCTCAGTTCCGGATCGGACTGAAACCTCTCCGCGCCAGCCAGCAGCCAGGAATCCAACGTCGCCTCGCGCACGCGCAATTCAGACATCAATTCGGTGTGATATCCCTCGGGATCATTCACAAGAAAGCCGGGATAGACGCCGAAAAACCTGGCGAGCAGCGTGCGCGTCGTGTGCGTCAGATGAGGCCGCCCGCCGCTTTCAATCTGGGACAAATACGATTGACTGACTGCCTTGCCCAACTGCTTGCGCATGGCTCGCGAGACTTCCTCCTGCGTCATCGGACGGCCCAAGCCGCGTAAAGAACCTTCGATGGCGCGCAGGTTGCGGATTTTGTCTGCCAGAGTCATCGCCACCGTCCAATTACATTCAGTAATACTCATATCTCATATTGTAATATCACATGTCAAGGGAAAAAGGACCAGGCTACCTCTCCCACAATAACATCTATTAAATCAACTATTTAAGAGTTCAATCCGATTTGCGTTCGGAGGCGACGTCTATTCCAAGTTGCTGGCACTTCTTGTAGAGGTGGCTGCGTTCGAGGCCCAGCGCGCGCGCCACGTTGGTCATGTGGTGATGATGGCGGCGCAGTTCGGTGAGCAACACTTCCCGTTCGAAGGATTCGATGCGATGGGCCAGCGTGCCGTTTTCCGCGGCAGGCGCCGTTGCGCCGTTTCGAACCGCCGGCAAAGCCATCTCCACTTCGCCGGCGGTGATGGTTTCGGCGTTCGAAAGCAGGAGGACTCGCTCGACGACATTGCGCAGCTCGCGCACGTTGCCGGGCCACGCATAGTGCTTCAGAATATCCAACGCTTCCGCTGAAAAATGCTTCGTTCTCCAACTGTTCTGCGCCGCGACCTGCGCGGCGAAATATTCCGCCAGCACAGGGACTTCTTCGGCGCGCTCCCGCAGTGGCGGCAACACAATCGGGAAAACGTTGACGCGGTGAAACAAATCCGCGCGGAACGCTCCCTGCCGGACCAATTCCTCGAGATTGCGGTGCGTCGCGATAACCACGCGCGCGTCCACCGGAATCGGCTTGTCGCCACCGACGCGTTCGATTTCGCCCTCTTCCAGCACGCGCAGCAGTTTCGACTGCATCGCGAGAGGCATGTCGCCGATTTCGTCGAGAAACAACGTGCCGCCGCCGGCCTGCTCGAACTTGCCGATGTGCCGGCCTGTCGCGCCCGTGAAAGAACCTTTTTCATGGCCGAACAGCTCGGATTCGATCAACTCGCCCGGCACGGCGGCGCAATTGAGCGTCACGAACGGCCCGGCGCGGCGCGCGCTTTTTTGGTGAATGGTGCGCGCGATGAGCTCCTTGCCCGTTCCGGTTTCGCCCTGGATCGCCACGCGCGATTCACTCGCCGCCACACGCTCCACCTGCGCCAGCAACCGCTCCATCACCGGCCCGGACCAGATGACGTCGTGCTTGCCAAGGCGGCGGCGCAAGTCGCGGTTTTCCTCTTCGAGGCGCCGCAGCCGCAGGACGTTCTCCGCGGTGACGAGGAGCCGTTCCGTCGAAAGCGGCTTCTCGAGAAAATCGACAGCGCCCAGGCGCGTGGCCCGCACCGCGATTTCGACGCTGGCCTGCCCGGAAATCATCACGACCGGGGTGGTCGTCCCTGCGGCCTTTAAGTCCTCAAGCAGCGATATCCCGTCTTTGCCGGGCATGACAACGTCCGAAAAAATCATGTCGAATCGCTCGGCGCGAATCAGCTCCAATGCCCGGATGGCGCTGTCGCACACGGTCGCCTCGTAGCCGGCCAGACGGAAGGCGCGAGAAAGCGACGCGAGGGTGCTCGGGTCGTCATCGATCAGCAGGAGATGAGGTTTGGGAGCTGTCATGGATCGCTCGTTTCGCTAGGCGGCGCTGCTGACGGGCGGATCCTCGGGCATGGATCGCAGATAATCCGTTCGCAATCGCGAGTCTGGACGCTCGATCGGCAGCTCGATCCGGAACGTTGCTCCCGCGCCCGGCGCCGACTCCACAGCAATTTTTCCGCCATGATCGCTCACGACGGACTGGACGATCGCCAGGCCGAGGCCGGTGCCATGCTGCTTGCTCGTGTAATACGGTGTAAACAGGCGCGCGCACTCTTCCGGCGTAAGACCGGCCCCGGTGTCGGTGACGTCGAGCCGCACCGAGCCGTTGTGCTGGGACGTCCGCACCGTCAGAGTCCCGCCGGCGGGCATAGCATCGAGAGAATTGAGGACGAGATTTTCAAGAGCCCTGCGCAGAAGAATCGGATCGGCCTGGGGATGCGCGAGATTCTCGTCGAGGTACAGCTCCGGCGTGATCGGGGGCCGGCCGACGGCGCACAATTGCGGCTCGAATAGTTTCACGACGCCGCGAACGGATTCATTTAAATCCACCCGCTCGAATTCCGGCGCGGGCATTTTCGCGAAATCGCTGAAGCGGGTGACGATGGCCTTAAGATTTTCAAGCTCCGCGCGCAATGTCGCGGTGGACTCAAAAAATACCTCGTCGAATTGCCCCGAGGTTTGTTCGCGCGCGCGCTGCAGATTTTCCACGGTCAATTGGAGGGGAAACAACGGGTTCTTCAACTCGTGGGCGAGCCTGCGCGCCAGTTCGCGCCACGCGGCGACGCGCTCGGTCTGCACCAGGCGCTCGCGCTGCTCGGCGAGTTGCCGGGTCATCTCATTGAAGGCGCCTGCAAGCTGGCCGATTTCATCGCGCGAATGCACTTCGACGCGCGCCTCCCAGTTTCCCGCAGCGACCTCGCGCGCGCCCCTGGCGAGTTGCTCGATGGGATGCGTGACGCGCGCAGAAATCCACCACCCCAGAACCAAGCCAACCAAAATCACGCCGCCCGCGACCAGCAACGCGAGGGCGCGAATAAAATTCAGCATCTGGACCAGGTCCTGGCGTGAGCTTCCCACGAGCAGTACGCCAAGCAAATCGCCTTCCCGCCCCAGGAGCGGAATCGCGTCGAAGGTTTCGGACCCCGCAGCGCTGTCCGAGCCCGAGTTGATCGTCTTTTGCAACTCGCGGTGGGTTCGTTGCACTTCCGTGATCAGCGGCGCGAATAGGTCGGCCTGAGTCACCCGGCCGTGCAGGTCCGTGAGTTCGGAAGATACGAATCCCTGCTCGAGATTTCGATAAAGCACGGCGCGCATGCTCTCCGGCAGAACCAGTGTTGCAAGAAAATCCTGATTCAGCCGCTGCCCGCCAATTAAATAAAAATGTTTTTCGCCGACGCGAACCGCGCGGACGGCAAGCAAGCCGAGATCGACATTGTCCGTCATTTCCACGCGGCCGAGAAAGGCGCCTTGCGAATTCCAGTCTTTTTCCGCGGTCACCCAGTCGTTCTTATAACCGAAGCGCGCCGGCCACTCGGCGGAAGAAATCAGCGCGCCGTTATCGGCAACGATATCGAGATAATCAAGCTGCTGCGATTGGGCGATGCCGCGGGCGTCGTTGTAATACTGCGAAGCATCCGCCTGCGGACGGCTCAGATCGATGGCCATCCGGACGGTGGCTTCGGCGTCGGCAATTCCCTGCACGCGGTGCGCGACTTCCTCTCCGCGCTGCGCATATTCACGGCGGAATTGCGCCACCAGCGCGTCCGTGCGCTGGTGATCGAAGAGCTCGAACGCGCGCCGCGTGTAGGCCGACACGCCCCAGGCCACGAGCGTCACGGCTGTGACGATCGTCAGCGTAAATAGCCCCAGCAGCTTGGTGCGAAAACTCATGGCGTTGTTCCCCCGGCTGCGGGCGCCGGCTCCAGCCAGACATCTTCAAGACGCCAGCCACCCCAGCGCGGAGCCATCCAATCACGCACCTGCGGACCCAGGCCATAACTTTCGGTGACATGCACGAGAGGAATCACGCGGAATGCATCAATGGGTGCGCGCTCGGCGGCGTAGTCCTGCTGCGGCGTATCTAGTGCGGGTATGGGTTCTCCGAGTGAATCCAGCAGTGCTGACAGCGCCGCAGCTGGATCCGGCGAAGTGATTCGCTGGCGCACGAGACGCATGTCGCCAGCCGAAGGCTTTGTGGCGCTGCCCATTGTCTGCGCTGAAAGCTGCACGGCGATCCCCGCTTCTTTCAAATTGACGGCGACGCGCTCAGCCACGGCGCGCGCTTCGTCATCGCCCGAATCATAGACCAGCACAAGCGGCGCAGCGCGAGAAACTTTACGCCCGATTGCGGTGAGTAACTCTCTTGTCCGGGCAAGATCCAGTGGCGTGGGAAAAAGGAACGCGTATCCCGAAAGCCAGTTCGGCAACAGACCACCGGCCGGAACACCCTGCCGCTGCAAGACAACGTCCGCAATGGAAGCTCGATCGACGGCCGCTGAGATTGCCTCTCGGAGACGCGCATCCTGAACGGCAGGCCGCGCCAAATCAAACTGGAGCGCGAATAATTCCACCGGATCGCTGGATGCCGTGCGCACGCCGCGTTGTCCCACGAGGCGTACTTGCGAAGCGGGCAGCTCCACCACATCGGCCTGGCCGAAGGCGATGGCGTTGGCCTGCTGCTCGAAGTTCGCGCCCATGGTGAGCTCAATCCTGTCGACAAATGGCCGCCCCTCCCAGCAGGATTCGTTCGCCGAAAATACCACTTTCCCAGGAGCATCTCCTGCGGGCCATTCGGTGACGCGAAACGGTCCCGTGCCGGATAGCGTGCCGTCGGCCGCAGAGTGAAAAATAAAGTAGCGGCCCGTGGCGAGTTGCGCGGGCAAGTCCGGCAAAGAATGATCCGCCAGAATCACGACGGAGTCAGAAGTTGCACTCACGTCAAACTCATTTCCGAGCAATTGCTGAAGCGCAAGAGCAGACGCTTCGGCGGTCAGTGGTGAACCGTCAGCGAATTTCACGTCCCCGCGCAGTCGAAATTGCCAGCGCTTCGCACCCCCATCGTGCTCCCAGGAAATTGCCAGTACCGATTGAACTGAACCGTGATCGTCAAAACGCACCAGGCGATCGAAGACGAGGGAGGCTAGCCGCTCGCTCGCAGCGGCCTGGATTGAATTCGAAGGCCACTGGCGCGGATCAACAGTTGCGACGCGCTCGCTTATCTTGACGCGCAAAATGCCGCCGAAATGAGGTGAGGTCGAAGCAGCCGCGCAATTGACGATCAGCCACATTGTGACGGCACAGAGGAAGACTCGCGCAGTCAAGAGTATCGGGGGATTCGCTCTGCTACCCCCCACAGGTGATGGATATGCTATGCGCCTCATAGTTTCCTGTCTCAAGATTGTGCACAATCGCCCTTGGCGTAGCGCCTGCGGATTGAAGAGCCATCACTGGCCCGACAAAGTGTAGTAGGTTGCTCAGCCGTCTTTCGACGATGATGCCTTGCACCTCCATCGACTCGAAAAGCCGGATAGCGTCCGGTTCGGTGTAGTCCCCTGTCCCCGCGGCAAGATATAGCTGTCCACCACTTATGCAAGCGCTTTGAACTGCCGTAACCTGACTGCCCCTTTCGACACGCATAGGGCCTGGCATCGCCAGCAACCTAAGGCTTTCGTAGACTCGACCAGGCGAGGGAGCTTCTATTATCTTATGACATTCGATTAGCATCCGACCGTCAAGGTCGATACTGCAAATCCATGGCATGGAGGTCACGGTAATTCCGTTTTCAGTTTGTGTTATTGCCCCTCCTGGATCGCGCGTGCGAAACTCACCGGGAGGAATTTGAACGATTGAAATCACGTCGCTTCCAACCCTGCGAATCTGCAATCCATCTTGTGTGAGCAAAAGCAGCAAGGGATCGCCATTTGACGCGTTTGCGATGGCCGCGTCTAATATGCGCTGCGATCCTTCCCAGAATTTTTCGCTGTGGAGCGTCACCGGCATTGCATCGGCAAAGGCGCGAGGCTTCATTGGCCGTGGAACCGTCATGAGAACAGCTTGAGACAAATCGAACGTGTGTGTTTCGGCAATCCAAACCAGATTCTCAAAGCTCTCAGACAGGGTAACCGTCACCATGACTTCTACAAAGCCATTTTCTGGCGTACCAATCCCCCGGTTTTGCAACTCCGCTTTGAGTGCTTGCGTGATTCGGGCAACTTCCTCGGGTATCAATGACGACGAATTTTTCATTCCTAGAGATAGGCTACTTCGCGCGGGCAAACTTGCCGCGATCTTCCCCGCCAGTTCCCGGGCGGAGTCTTCCAAGGTATCGGAGCGTGCCGCCATCGGCGCTCCCAATAGGACGAAGAAAATCAGGATGGTGCTGTACGAGAGGTTGAATCGATCGGTGCCCGTCATCGGTGTGTTGCGCCCGGCCACGCGTGGCACAAAGACTAACCCCACGCGTTTGCCAACACTACAAGAAATCATAGCACAGCCGCACGGCAGGAATGCCGATCCTCGCCAGTGCATTGCGCAAAGTGTATCAGTCCGATTGATCGACCATGCCGAACGCACGTCCGCGCCCCGACAAAGTCGGGACGCGGCTCGTGCACTGACCACCGGCTGGGTCACGCCCGCTTTAGAAAAACCTTCGCAGGGGCGGCGGTCCCTGTCCCGGATTCCTGCGAGTGGCCCGCAAGGGTTTTTGCCGGTGGAATTCAATCTCATTTGATTTTTGCTGCCTGCGCCGTCTTGCGCGCGGGCGCAGGAGCGTCCTGACCGGCTTCCTCTGTGCTGTTTGCCGCCGGTACTCCCGCGAATGCGGAGCGCAGAACGTCGGAAGCGAAGAAGTTGCGGCCGTCCGTCGGGACCATGATGATTTGCAGTTTGTCCGAGAGGCGTTCGGCAATGATTTTCTGAATCAGCATGGGATTCTGCTTGAGCACTGCCGCTTCCTGCTGCAGGCGCTCGGAATCGGCCGCCGCGGTCAAGCGGATCGTGTCGGCGTTAGCAGCCGCGGCCAGGCGGGTCGTGTCGGCGTCGGCTGCGGCAAGCAAGCGCCGACGCTCCGCTTCCGCTTTGCTATCGGTGATTTTTGACTGTGCAGCGGCATCGGCATTCTGCACGGTCGCTTCTTTGCGCGCCTCGGCCTCCAGGCGCGACTCTTCGATCTGCTTCTTTTTAAGCGGAAGCGTATATTGCATCGCGTCGGCTTCGGCCTTGGCCGCGATAACGCGCGAGGCGGCGTCAGCCTCAGAGCGTTTCAATTGCTGCGCCTTGGCGGCTTCCGCATGGAGTTCGGCGATGCGCACTTGTTTCGCGCTGATTTCGGTTTCAAATTCCATGCGCTCGCTTTCCTGTTCCTTCAGCAGCAGGCCTTCGAGGCCCTTCGCATATTCCGCGGGCAAGTGAACGTCACGCAGGAGGACTTCTTTCACCACGATGCCGTCGGAGCCCAGGCGATCGGTGATGGCCTTCGTGGATTTCGTGCGAAACTCGTCGCGCTTCGAGGCGAAGACTTCGCGCACGACGTAATTGGGCGCGAGATCGCGAAACGCCGTCGACACCACGGGCGCGACGATTTCCGAGTCGACCGGCTGGGCCAGATTCGAGTGGATATAGCCGAGCCGCTGGGGATCGAGGCGGTAGCGCACGGAAATGGCAAGGCCGATGGTCAGGCCTTCCCGAGTCTGAACGGTGAGGATTTCGCTCTTGGTCGCCGCATCTAGCGCCGCCGTCGTGGTGAACAGGTGGTCGCGAAGGTCATACACGGCCACGCGCTGTACCAGCGGTACGATTAAATGTATGCCCGGGTACAGCGTTCCCTGCTGCACGCCTGAAATTTGGCTGATTCGAACTCCTCCTGATCCTTCCGGGACGACCACCATGCTCAACGCCACAAGCAGCGGCGCCCACGCCCATCCAAACCACTTCTTGGCGAGCGGCCAACGCATGGGGCGACGCGGCCCCGCCTGCCCGGCCGCCCCAGGCTCCCCCGAGCCCATCAGCTTTTGGGACTGCATCGCCAGGTACACATCGTACGCAACCACTCCCGCTGCGGTACCGAACATCGCAACGCCCGCTGCCATCAACAACCACTTTAATGCGAACATGGCCTTCCCCTCCGTCCCCTCGAATCTCTGATCGTGCTCGTCGAGGTAATTCCTAACTCAAATCTGGCGGCCTCGAACCGGTGCCCGCACTCGACTCGCCCGTCAGCCTTGAATTGCCTAAGCTGAATGGCGATCCATCGCCCCTGTCCGCAGATGTGCCGCCGACCGAATTCGAGCTGCATTGGGTCTAGTGGCTGGCAGCATCCGGAACAGGCCGCGCAGGCTCATCCACGCGATCCACAGCGCCACTAGAAATGAGAGCAACGTGGCTTCAATCAGAATCGCCCCACTCATCCAGGTTTCCATTGCTGCCTCCTTGGATTCCTCGCTCAATGGAGTGGCACGGGACACGCCAATTCTCGCCATATTGAAAATGCAGTACTTACAGGGCATTGGAATTGGGCAGGGCGTGGCGCGGGCTACACGCTGTGGGCACTCGAACGCGGTCAATTTACTCGTCGGCAGGTTTCGTTGGACTGGCACTCTTGCCTGTCCATATGTGCTGCGGCAATATCGAAGCCGACAGGCAAGAGTGCCTGTCCTACCTAACGCTGCCGAAAGGACTCGATGGACGCCTTGCGCTATACTGTATTTGAGGAACTGGGCCGCGATGCGCAGCGAGGGAATCCAAATTGGCCGGATCTACGGGATACCGATCTTCCTTCATCCGAGTTGGTTCTTCATTTTTGGCCTGATCGCTCTCTCTTTCGTTTCCAAGTACGAAGCCCTCAACCTCAGTATTCCTGAATCGCGGTTGTGGGGCCTGGGACTGGTGACCAGCGTCCTCTTCTTCGGCTCTCTCGTGTTTCATGAGATGGCGCACAGCGTCATTGCCAAGCACTACAAAATTCCCGTGGTTTCGATCACGCTCTTTATTTTCGGCGGGGTGGCGCGGATCGGCCGCGATCCGTCGCGCGCCATCGAGGAGTTCAACATCGCCGTGGCCGGCCCGATTTCGAGTTTCCTGCTCGCTGGGGGCTTCGGGATCGTCTACTTGGCAGCTGGGACGAATGGGATACTCCAGGCTCTTGCCGGGTCGCTTGCAGGGATCAATGCCGGCCTCGCGCTGTTCAATTTGTTGCCAGGTTTTCCGCTGGACGGAGGGCGCATTTTTCGGGCCATCATCTGGGGTTTCACGAAGGACTATTCACGCTCGACGCGCATCGCCGCGCGCAGTGGCCAGGTTGTCGCGTACGGGATGATTGCGCTGGGCGCAGTGACCGCCGTGACTAATTATCTGCCACTCGGGGGCACGATCAGTGGAATGTGGCTCGCGTTCATCGGCTGGTTCCTGCTGACGACCGCCCGCCAAAGCCGTGCGCAGGCTGACGCGCGTGGTGCGCTCGAGGGTCTCCGCGTGGCCGACATCATGACCGCTGAACTGCCCACAGTGGGCCGGGAGATTTCACTTGAAGACTACGCGAGGGAAATCCTGCGCACCGGACGCCGGGCGCATCTGGTGGTCGCGCACGAACAATTGGTCGGCCTCATGACGGCGGAGGCGCTTCACTCGGTGCCGCAGCAGGATTGGGACGTCACTTCGGTGCAGGCCGTCATGTTGCCCAAGGAAAAACTCCACTGGGCCGCGCCGGAAGAGCCCGCGCTTTCCCTGCTCGACCGCATGCGCAACGTCGGCATGCAGCAAATGCCCGTGATCGCGGGTGGAAGCGTTGTCGGCATCGTCACGCGTGATTCGATCCTTCACGTATTGCAAGCCCGCGGTGAATTGAGTTCGCTCGCCGGGCGGTAAAAAAAGGGACGCCACAGTACGCATGCAAGAAAGGAACGTGAAGGGTCAGACCTGGGAATTTTATCCGAGTCCCGCTAAATTGGATCCTCTGAAACTGACACACTACCAACGCTTCGCATTTCTGAACTTTACCTACTCCAGTTTCTTCCGCGCAAACACAAACAACGTCGACGCGAGTAGCAGGAACATCACGACGCCCAGCCATCCATTTGTCGCCAGGCTGCCAATCCATTGCGCGCCGACGTTGAACGTGTCCGGCTTCATCCACCCCGCGTCTTCCAGCACCTTGATGACGATCGAGAGCAGGCCTATGACTCCGCCCGCCGCGATCAATCCGCTCGAATAAAGAGAGCCGGGGCTGACTTCACTCTCGGCACCGCTCTTTTTCGCCGCACCGCGCTCGACGAGCCAGCGCAACAATCCCCCCGCAAACATCGCCATCGTCGTCGCGATCGAAATGTACGAACCCACGGCGAAGGAAAGCGAACGCACCCCCAGACACTCGATACCAATCACCAGGAACACGCCCAGCAGCACCAGCCGCCAGGGCAGCCGCTGCGTGAGTATGCCGTTGATGACCGTGGCCATCAGGCGCGCCTGCGGCGCGGGCGCCCTTTCACCACCGATGCCCTGTATCCATTGGATTTCGATTCGCTGTGTCCCGGGATCGTAGAGGTACTTCCCATCGGGCACTTCGCTGGAACCCAGCGAATTGACCAGCACGTAGTTCTTCCCGGAGTGCATGTACGTTTGCGCTTCCACGCGCACGCCCTCGGGGAGTTGGGTGATCTGGATTGGGATTACGACAGGCGTATATCTTTCGAGGCCCTTGTTCATCAGGAGCAGCGTGCCGCCGATGGCGAATGACGCCGCAAGCACTCCGATGATCAACCCAATCTGCTGCCGCACCGGAGTCGCCCCGACCAGGTAGCCCGTCTTCAGGTCCTGCGATGTCCCGCCCGCATTGGCCGCGGCGATTGCGACCACGCCGCCAATAGTGATCGCCAGAGCGGCATACGCCCCTCCGGTCCAACCTGCCACCAGGAACATCGCGCAAGTCGCCATCAAGGTCGCGATGGTCATGCCACTCACCGGATTCGAGGACGTGCCGATCAACCCGCAGATGCGGCATGAAACTGTCACGAACAAGAATCCGAACACAAGTACGAACAGCGCGGCCACCAGATTCGCAAACAAGCCAGTCGTTGCTCCAGGTATGGGCTTGAACGTCAGCAGCGCCCACATCATCGCCAAAATGACGACAGAGCCGATCAGAACGAACTTCATCGGAATATCCCGGTCGAGCCGGCTGGTCTGGGGCGCGGCTCCGTCGCGCTGCGCACGGACATCTTTGAGCCCGGAAGCGAGGGCAGCGACGATCGTCGGGATCGTTCGAATCAGCGTGATCAGCCCGGAAGCAGCGACCGCACCAGCACCCATGGGACGAACGTAAGTGATCCAAAGTTGGTCCGGAGTCATCTGGGGAATCGGAATCGTCGAGGGGTAAAGCGGCACCGTCGAGTTCTGGCCGAAGAACCGGATCGCCGGCATCAGCACGAGCCAGGAAAAAACACCGCCGGCAAAGAGCGTGCCCGAAATCCTGGGGCCGATGATGAAGCCCACACCGAGGTACTCGGAAGTGATCGCCGTACGGATCGACGAGCCCGGAAACCACGTCGGCTGGTATGCGGGCTGATCGGTCCACATTTTCATGGCCGTCATCAGCCAGGTATAGACGCCCCCGATGCCGAGTCCCCAGAAAACTCGGCCGGCAAACGAGCCTCCCCGATCCCCCGCTACGAGCACGTCGGCGCAGGCAGTGCCCTCGGGAAAGAGCAGGTTTCCATGCTCCTTGACGATGAGCTGGCGGCGGAGCGGGATCATGAACAGTACGCCCAGCCATCCGCCAATCAGCGCGAGGAAAAAAACTCGCCAGTACTCTGTGTTCAGCGAAAAGCCAAGGAAAATCAGCGCGGGGAGCGTGAAGATGACCCCGGCAGCGACCGACTCGCCCGCGGAACCTGTGGTCTGCACGATGTTGTTTTCAAGAATTGTGGACCTGCCAAACGCGCGCAAGATAGAAATCGAAAGCACAGAGATGGGGATCGATGCGGAAACCGTGAGGCCAGCGCGGAGACCGACGTACACTGACACCGCGCCGAACAAGACGCCAAAAATCGCACCTAGAATGACCGCGCGCAAGCTGAACTCCGTCAGAGTGCTGGACGCTTCCACGTAGGGACGAAAATCCGCAGGCGGGGCCGTCGAACTCCAGGGTTTGTCGGTCAAAAATCACCTCCACAACGGATTCCGATCTTTCTTACAGGCGGGCCGCAGATTCTGGCGGGCTTCAAGTAAAGCCCCCGCCCGGTTGAGCCAGCATCCGGGTTGCCCGGCATTATGGCCTAAAACCTTCAGACAAGATGAGGATTTTGTGCGAATTTCTCAAGTTTCAAGATGTCTTTTCTTGTTGTGGTGCTTCAAGGTGCCGTGTGCCTGCCGATCGCGGGCAAACCAACAGAATTCTCGACGTGTCAGAAAGCACGAACAGTGCGGAGCGCAGGTTTCCGGGCGCCAGATTCTTCGCGGCCCGTGCGATCTGCAAAATATTCTGTCCGTTCAGATCGAGACGGTAGAAGTCCGCGCGATGAGTGTAGGAATACGTCTGATAGGCGGGCTTTTCGTCTGCAGCGATTTCCAGCAGCCGCTTCCAGAAACTTTGTCCCCGAAACATCCGGCGTTTCAGGCCTGCGGCGCGATCTAGTTCCAGTAAATGCTTGGAGTGCGTGCCCGCGGATTCAAAAATGGCCAGCGTGCATTTTTCAGCGTCGAATGGGCGCGAAGGATCGGCGTCCGGAAATCGCGCCAGGGCAGCGGACAACTCCGCCTCGTTCGCGTCAAATCCCGCCCACGAGTAGCGGTAAAAATGATAGACCACCGTCCCCGAATGGAGAATTTGCCGAATGCGGGCGGCATCTTTCCCGGTAACGCTCAAAATCATGTCGAGGAGCTCATCCAGGCGAAACGTCTGCTTCACGATCGGCCGCACGGTCACGTACCCGGCGTCTTCTTCCGTGTAACGGACAGGAATTGAATCGGGCAACGTCACGGCGCGAGCATACGCGGAGCAAGACTCAAAAGTCGATATGAGAACGGGCAAGGCGAAGGGATTTCTACCAGTCCGAAATTTCTCCAGGGTCCCCTACCATCGCAAGAAAATGGCCCTTCAGATGGTCCAGCGCGGGCAGCGATTTCGTCACGCGCACACCAAAACCTATCCTTTCTGACAGTTCGCTGAGAAGGATCTTGAATTCCTTGTGCCGGACTCGAACTTCGCTCGGCACGAATCGCCCATCTCGCATGGCTCCCAATAGCGCGCGCGCAAGAAGCTGGCCCGTGGAATCCTCCGGCTTGCCGAGTTCAGGCTGAAACGCAAAGCCGGAATCGCCGTCGCTCACCATCGCAATGCGCAGACAAGCCTTGCGTTCGTTCTGCTCCCCGATCTTGGCCCCTGTAAAAAAATGATCGGCTTCCAGAGCTCCCCTTTTGGGCAGATATTCAGGGAGCATGCCGGAAATCAGGCTCTCGTCCAATTCCTCGGCACGCGGGGCTGCAACGGGCGGTTCGGGCGCCTTTACGAGACGGATTTCGAAGTGCTCGTGAGTCTTGTCTTCCGCCTTAGGAACAAGGAAAGGAAAAACATCCTCCTGTTCCCAGTAATCGATGTTCTCCGTTACTAATCCATGCTGGCAAAACGCGAGAACCCCTTGCAAACAGTAAACAAGAATTTTCGCTTCGCCATCCGTTACATACCAGGGATGGTATCCGGGCCGAAGAGCGCGAAATATAGGCGCACGCTTGCCACGTTTCTTCAGGTGGCCGAATGCCTCAAGCAATTCACGGTCTGGCGGGGTTTGCTCTCTTGCGGTGACAAATTCAACAGAAACGCCCCGCATCGAACTGAAAAAATCTCCAGCTGAGGTAGGCTTTCCCGCTGCAATTCTTCGGAAGAAACGATAGCTCTCCGCGCCAGTATAAACTTGCAATGAAAATACTTCGCCTAGGGCGCCCATCGTTGAGCAATAGCAAATCTCGCCGGACTCGCCGTCTTGCATGAGGATCAGGTCCTGGTCCTCCAGGAATTCCCATGGCTGCACGGCGAGCAGCTTCATGCCCAGCCGGAAGAGTTGACCTGCTGTTTCGAAGGACAATGGTTGTTCGCCGGCAAGTTGTTTGTCAAAAAAACGGCGAGGCTCTTTTGCTCTTGCTACGGCGCCATCGCTTTCCGAGTTGCTCATTGATCTCCCCCGCGCGCGTCATTGATTCCGTCTTAGGTCATTCTCGAGAGGCGCTCCCTCACGCGATCGGACAGCACCTTGCCGTCCACCGCTTTTCCTTCGAGGCGCGCCTTGGCCGCTTTGATCACCGCTCCCATCGCTTTCGGAGAATTCGCGCCGGTTTCCGCGATCGCGGCTTCGATGGCCGCGTTCAGATCAGAATCGGAGGGCGCCGCCGGCAAATAGTTTTCGAGAATCGCGATCTCTTTCGTCTCTTTGTCCGCGAGGTCCTGGCGGCCACCGCGCGCAAACTGCTCCACCGATTCGCGCCGCTGCTTCACCAGAGTTTGCAACACCTGCAGCGATTCGGCGTCCTCCAGCGGACGAACCTTTTCGATCTCCTTGTATTTGAGAGCGGATTTGGCCATGCGCAGCACGCTCAGGCGCAGTTCGTCCTTCGACATCATCGCTTCAGTCAAGTCTTTTTGAATGCGCTCGATCAAGGCCATCTTGTCTGGCACGAACGAAAGTTCGTGTTCCTCTCCGGCGTTATGGATTGCCCGCGTAATTGAAAAATGTCTCTTTCGCGTGGGTCACTATACCACAGCCCTTGTTCTCCTCCTTTCGGATGCCCACCGTCTTCTGACGAGGGGCGGGCCGAGGTTGTATCGCGCGGGCCATCGGTGCGACAATGCCAGCCGCGGATGGCTCGAAATCGTCATCGAACGCCTCCGTCGAATGCCTGGCCAATCAGGGAGGAAGCCGTGAAGCATCTACTTTCGTCAGCCATGTTCTTGGCTCTTGTGTTTGGGAATCCGAGCGGGGCCCGCGCGCAAACTGAAATCACACTCATCGCCCCCGGCGGAATCCGGACATCAATTGAAAAGCTCATCCCCGGCTTCGAGCAAAAAACGGGCTACAAAGTGAAGGCCACAT
>WNGO01000596.1_pt1 | contig 22397 bp, 22 predicted proteins | sample 5400511 | NCBI WGS metagenome assembly WNGO01 (sample SAMN13153380, study PRJNA577476) | soil metagenome | isolation source: 20 cm soil or saprolite under Garry oak tree replicate 2 | place: USA:California | collected 2016-06-15 | reverse complement strand
CCACGAAGTTCCGAGCGCGAGTCGGACGCCGGCAGCATCCGCAACCTCGCCTACTTCGACGAACCGTGGACCGAGTGGAGCCAGTTCGTGGCCGCCAACGCGATCCTCGACACCGCCTTCACCGTGACGATCGAGGCATGCGTCGGCGGGTCGGTCGAGGTCCTGCAGCACCGCCTGCGCAAGATGCTGATGGAGGAGCGGTATCACTTCCTCCACGGGCGCAGCTGGCTGCGCTCGGGCATCGATGAGGCGCCGCTCGACCGGGCGTGGCGGGAGGCGACCGAGTTCTTCGGGCCGCCGGACGGCGAGACGGACACGCTCCATCGGGAAGGCAAGCTCACCATGGGGCCGGCGGAGATGCGGGCGCGCCTGGAAGAGCAGCTCGAGGCGAAAGCGCCCCCAGCGGATATCAACTGGAAGGCGTGGGATTCGCTCCGCCGCCGAACTGCGCCGGGCGCGATCGACGCGCACACCTTTGGCATGCTCAGAGGCCTGGAGGAAAAGAAGTACGCGCCGACCACCGCGAAACAAGGCTGAGCAACCTTCCGCCCCGCTCCCCGACCCGCCTCCCGATGGGGGGAGGGAGAGCCCGCGGTGCCCTCACTGCAGAGAGAACGACGCGGAGGTCATCTCGCTCTTCGGCACCCAGGCGATGACGCTTCAGTACCGCTGCAAGCGATGCGGCACGGTTTTCGAGGCGATCAAGTACGGCTAGGCGTCGTCGTCCTGCGATGACCGGCGGCGGCGCATGACCGCCAGCGGCAGACCCGCGAGCACGACGACGACGATCAACACCGCGACGACGATCGGAAGCAGCTGACCGCCTCCGACTGTCACCGCGCCCGGCTGCGGCGATGTTGCCGTGTACCCGGCCGCGAAATAGCCGAACGTGGTCGTCTTCGCGACGATCGTGAACGGCTGACCAGGCTGGGACTGAGACAGCTTGGTCCAAGGTCCGTCAGGCCCCTGCGCCTGGTAGATCGCGGAAGGATCCGGTTTGAGGTTCGAGTAGAGCAACTCGACGTTGGCCGGCTTCTGCGCGTCGAGCGGCGCGCTCGCGGTGACGTGATAGACATTTGTGACGAGCTGGACGCCCGGCGGCTGCGGACAGCTGTCGAGCGGCGTGATGTCGACAGTGACGGAGGTCTTGCCATCGACCACAAATGCGCCTGGCAGGAATCCGACCACGAGTTGGGCGTCCTCGGTGTATGCGGAGTTCGCGTCACTGACACCCCCGATCACCTTGATCACAAGGTGCCCCGAGAGCGGCTTGATGTTCGCGCCAGCCTGGGGCGGGGGGCACGTCCAGTTGTAGGGCTGGGGGGGACCGAAGCCGTCGTAGAAGCCGGGCGCGACCATCCAGGCCGCGACCCCATAGACGATGGCCGCGAGGGCGAGCAGGGAGGCTCGTTTCACAACGCCAGGTCCGCGATGACGTGGCCGAGGATCGGAGCCACCAGGTCTTTGCACGCCCAGCGCCACAGGGCAAGGAGCAGCCCGGCGGCCGCGACCGCCCCCAGGAATTCCGGCGGATGCGACAGCACGTGCGCCAGGGTCCACAGCACCGTGCTGCCGGTGATCGCAAGAGGTGCGCCGCCCCATTCCTCGAGGGCCGCATAGAGGGCGCCGCGAAACGCGAGCTCTTCGCCGACCGACACGGCGACAGCGCCCAGCGCAAGGCCGGCCGGCAGGAGCGGCGTCGCCCCAGAACGCACGACGGCGGGCAGGAGGAGGACCGCGCCGATGGCGAGGCCGCCGAAGATCCGCAGCCCCAACCTCGAGGTGCCCAGGCCCAGCCGCTCAGCGGGCCAGCCAAGCGCAGCGAGGCCCAATGCGGCGCCGCCGACCAGGAGCGCGGGCAAGGTCAGTCCGGGCTGCTGCGCGACCTCGGCGCGCGTCCACTCGCACACGAGTATGAACAGGGCAACCACGCCGGCCCGAACGCCGGGCCGCCATCCGACAGCTGCGATCAATCCGCGAGCCGCTCCGGCGATGCGTATACGTTGAACCGCTCGCCTCGGAGAAAGCCGACCAGCGTCTGCCCGAACTCGCGCGCCAGCGCCACCGCCAGGCTCGAGGGAGCCCCCACCGCGGCGAGCACCGGGATGCCGGCGGTGATCGACTTCTGCACGATCTCGTAGCCCGCCCGCCCGCTCACGACCAGGACTGTGTCGCCCGCGGGGAGGTGGCCTTCGAGCAGCATCCGGCCGGCGACTTTGTCGACGGCGTTGTGCCGGCCGATGTCCTCGCGCGTGCAGATCGATTCGCCCTCGGGGGTGAAAAGTCCCGCCGCGTGGAGGCCGCCAGTGCGTTCGAAAACGCCCTGGCGCGTGCGAAGCCGCTCGACCAGACGCGGAAGAAGCGCGGCCGAGACGCGCAAACCCGCGGGCAGCGGCGCCAGGTCCCGGCGCAGATCCTCGATGAGCACCGCGCCGCACACGCCGCACGCCGAGCTCGACAGCATCGATCGCTCTGGCTTGCGGCGCGGCGCCCGCGCCAGGTGGATGTCGACCTGGTTCGACTCCACGATGGACGCGTCGACCTCGATCGCCGGCGCGATCTCTTGTGACTCGACGCTGATCCGGATCTTGCGGATCGCGTCCAGGGAGCGCGCGATGCCCTCGGCGTACAGGAGGCCGAGCGCGAGCTCGATGTCCTGCCCGGGCGTGCGCATCACGACGGAGAGCGGCTCGCCGTCGAGCATCAGCTGCAGTGGCTCTTCGGTGACGACGGCGTCCGGTGCTTCGCTCCACTGACCCGCATCCCACTTCTTGACCTTCAGGCCGGGGGCAGGAGGTTTGGCCATCAGCCCTCGGCGACCCGCAGCTGGCGCGCGGATCGCGGCGCCGCCGTCGTGATCGCAAATCCGCGCCATGACGTGACGCGCTCGGCCTTCAGGTCGATGACCGGCGGGACCTCGGCGAGCTGCATCCCGTAGCGCTCGGCGATCGCATCGCCATCGTTCGACGCGGCAAAAGTTCCACGCACGCATGCGCCCACCATCAACGAAGGTCGGAAACGGTGATGGGATTCAACGACCAGCGCACCCGAGGATCCTGCGCGCGGACGTCCGCTCGTCGGGGCGACCGTCACGCGGCCGTGATCGACCTCCCAGAACGCGGGTCGCACAACCGGCATGCCGCCCTCGATCCAGCAGGCGTACCCACGCGAAACTCCCGCAAGACGGCGGCTCACCTCGGCGGGAACAGCCGGCACGCGCGCCGCCTGGGCCGCGGGAAACGGCGAGCCGGCGACGGTGTCGGCATCGCTCAGGCGAAGACGCAGCACCACACGGTTGTAGGGCATCCATTCACGCGGCAGCCGCATGATGTCGAGCGCGTAGCCGGCGAAGAACGGAGCGTTGCGCAGTGCGTAGCCGGCCATGCCGAGGAAGTACCCGGGACCGTCGAGGATGGCTCGGATGTCGTTGGACAGGCTGAGCGGGTCGAAGACCTCAAGCGCTCCCCGCAGCAACACTGCTTTCGAGCCGCCGTCGACGAGGAAGGCGGCCCGCGGATCGCGCTTGGCGATGATCGTCTTCGCCGCGTAGCGCGACGTGGTCATCCACAACGAGCCGCCGGCGAAGCTGAACACGGCGGGGTTGACAAGGGGCAGACGTCCCGAGCGCAAAGCAAGCATGCCGATGGAGGTCTTGCCGAGGATCGAGCTCGCTTCGCGGGTCAGTCGCATCGAAGCAACTTTAGGACTCGAGGACTTCACGAATCTGCCGGAGCGCCTGCTCGAGACGCCGCCTCACCACGCCGTCCAGGCGTCGTGCGACCGCGGCGCCGATCACCGAGGCCGGCGGCTGGTAGGCGATGCGAAGCTCGATTCGGACGCCGTCCGGCCGCTCGGCGAAGGTGAAGCCGCCTTGCTGCTTGATGAGGCCCGACTCCGAGACCCAGCCGATCTCGCGCCCACGCCGCCAGCGGTCGAGGCGGAGCACGTTCTTGAGAGGCAGGCCGAAGGCGAGCATCTCGACGTTGAAGCGCGCACCGATGCCCTTCGTCTTCGGTCCGATGGGCTCCCAGCGATTGACGCCTTCGAGGACCTGGGCGACGTGGCGGTGGTCGGCGAAGTAATCGAAGGCGCGCTCTGGCGTCGTCTTCACGTTCACCGCCGAGCTGAACTCCAATCGCGCCACCCCACGAAGATATGAGAGTGGTCCGGTGGGATGACGGGCGGGTCTCTATCCAAGCCTCCGTCGCGGTGCCGCGCGCGGTCAGCGGCGCGAAGCTGCGGGACGCGTACGTCGACGCCATCGGGGCGCTCACCCTCGGCGTCGTGCGCTTCCGGGGCAACTCGATCGTCGTGGGCCCGTTGACCCTGCTCAGGTTCGGCGCGCCGAAGGTGACGCGCAACGCCGTCGAATGGCCCATCGAGGGTGGCTTGCTCGCCCGGAAGGCCGGGGGCCGCTGGCGGCTGCAGGCGTCGGCCGGACGTGCCGAGGCAACGGTCGAGGGCTACAGGCCCCGGCTGCCTCGCCGCGTCTATTCGGCGACGCACCTCCGAGTGCACGAGCTGTTCACGCGGCTGTATCTGCTGCGCCTGCGGGGCCGCGATCCCCTGCCCGGCGCTCCCGCCCCGGCCGCCGACCGCTTCCACGCGGGCACCGTGGACGTGGCATTTTGTCTGACGCTCGCCGGGTTCGTGCGACGGCGCCGGTTGCGGCGGACGCTGATCGTTCTCGCGATCTATCACGTCGCCTGCTGGAGCATCTCCGGCCGCACGCTGGGCGGGCTCGTGATGAGCCAGCGCGTGGTCGCAGTCGACGGGTCCCGCCTGACGCCCGCTCAGTCGTTGTATCGCCTGGCGCTGGTTCCGCTTTCGTGGCTGAGTGGGCGGGCGATTCACGACGAGATGGCGGGGTCAGAGGTGATCACCGATGTTGCCGGTTTACGCCCCTCACCCTGACCCTCTCCCCAAAGGAGAGAGGGAAAAAGAAAAGGGGCGGCTGAGCCGCCCCTTAAGGAAGAGTCGGTCGGTTGCTTACGCGCGCGCTCCACTGGACATTCCGCCCTGTCCCTGCATCCAGAGCGCCGGCTTGTTGGGGTAGAGAACGAGCACGAGCGCCGCGGCCAGGATCGCGATGATGAACGACACGATGTCGAATACGCCGAGGGTGATCTGCGTGAAGATCTGGTAGACGACCTCGAGGATCGCGTACACGACCAGCGCGCGCACCCAGCTGATGTTGGCGATGGGGTCGAAGCCGGCGATCATCATGCCGGCGCCGAACGCGATGCCCGCCACGGGAGCCGTGACGCCGGCGCCGTTACCGAAGTCGAAGACCGCGTTGCCGACGAAGCTCGCCGCCGAGCCTACGACGAGCAACACGCCCATCACCCACAAAAGAATCTTCAGCGCCAGGGGGTTCCACTTTGCCACTACTTGCCTTCCTCCATTTCGACCGCTGTTGATTCGTATTTTGTGAGCGGGCGGCCGTTCAGGTGCAACTTATAGACGATTGCACGCAATTAGCAACCACTTTTCACGCAAAAACTTGCGTTCCCCTCAGCCACACGGCGCGAGGCTTCAGGCCGTAGGCCCATGCAAAAGCTCCCTCATGCTCGGCTTCCCAGAGCACCAGGTCGGCGAGCTTGTGCGCCGCGACGACGCCGCGATCGGAACGGGAGATCGAATACGCGCCGCCGAGCGTGGCGGCAACGAGGGCGCGCTCGACAGAGAGCTTGAAGACCGCGACCGCCAGGGCGACGACCACGCTCATGCTCGTGATCCCGCTCGTGCCCGGGTTGTGGTCCGTGCCGAGGGCGATCACGGCGCCCGCCTCGACCAGCTCCTTGACCGGGGGCAGCTTGCCGATCGACAGGGCGGTGCCCGGCGCTAGCGTGGCAACGACACCGGCGCCCGCGAGCGCGACCGCGTCGGCGCGGTTCGCGCGAAGCAGGTGATCCGCTGAAACTGCGTGGAGCTCTGCGGCAAGCCGCGCGCCCCCGGTTCGCTCCAGCTCGTCTGCATGGATGCGCGGAATCAATTTCGCCTTGATCGCCGCGGTCAGGATGCTTCGCGACTGCGAGACGCTGAAGTATCCACGGTCGCAAAAGACGTCGCAGAACCGGGCACCCGCCTGGTAGGCGTCATCGCACCACTCGCTCACCTCTTTCGCGTACGAGCTCATGCGCGCCCGGCGATCCGGGGGCAGCGCATGCCCAGCGAGAAACGTGACCTCGATCCGCGGCAGGTCGCTACGTTGGGAGAGGCGGGCCAGAAGGCGGGTTGCCTCGAGCTCGCCCTCGCGCTCCAGGTGATAACCCGTCTTCGCCTCGACGGTGGTCGCGCCACCCTCGAGCCAGTTCCACAGCCGGCGCGCGGTCGCATCCTCGAGGGTGCTGATGGGTTCCTGGCGCGTCGCCATCACCGTGGCGCGAATTCCGCCACCGGCCTTGGCCACCGCCTCGTAGGACGCGCCGCCGGAGCGCATCGCGACCTCCGCCATCCGGTCACCCGCGTAGACGGGGTGCGTGTGCGCGTCGATGAAGCCGGCCGTCACAAGGCCCCCCTCGCAGTCGTGCTCGTCGGTGACCGATTCGATGAGCTCGCGCGGCTCATCGCCGGATTTGCCGCACCACGCGATCTCTTCGCCGTCGCTGATGACCGCGGCGCCCTCGATCACGCCGGCCGGCGTACCCGTGAAAAGACGGCCTATGTTGCGGAGCCGTTTCATCTGGATACGACCGTGTTACCGCCGACGACCACGTTCGTGACATCGTCGCCCGAGAAGCCATAGATGAGGTAGGCAGGGTTGAGCTCGCGCCATTGACCACGCGGCTGATCGAGCGTGATGAAGTCGGCCAGCATCCCGACCTTCAACTCGCCCGCGTCCCAACCGAGCGACCGCATGCCCGCCACGGTGGCCACGCGCAGCAGATCCTCAGGTTGATGCAGCACGCGGCGACCCAGAGCGCGGCGCTGGTCCAGCTCCATCGCACGCGTCTCCTCGAGGATGTCGATCACCGCGTTGGAATCGCTGCCTACGTTCAGCGCGCAGCCGGCCGACGCCAGCGCGCGCAGCGGCCCCACCCTGTCCCCCAGGTCGCGCTCCGTCGTGGCGCAAGCGCAGATGGAAACCTGGTTTTGCCCAAGCAGCCCGACGGCCCGTTCGTCGACATGGATCGCGTGAACGGCGGTCAGGTCCGGCCCCAGGATCCCCTCGCGTTCGAGGAGCTCGGTCGGCGTGCAGCCCTCGATCTCCATGCATTCCTCGACCTCCGCCGGTTGCTCGGCGAGATGGATGTGCAGCGGCACCTTGCGCTCCCGCGCGTAGGTGGCGACGATGCGCATGGACTCGGGATCGACGGCGCGGACGCTGTGGATGGCCGCGGCGATGCGCACGCCATCCGCATCGCTCAGCTCGTCGAGTCGGCGCGCCCATGAGTCGGCGTCGCCGTCGGAAAAGGACATCTGCTCCGCGTCCAGGGGCCTGGAATCCAGCCCGCCCCGCAGGTAGCACGCGTCGATCAGGGTGATCCGGATACCTTCCTCGCGCGCGGCGTCGATCAGGGCTTCGCCCAGCTCGTTGCCGTGGCCATGCAGGTAGTGGAACTCCCCGACCGCCGTGATCCCCGCCTCGAGCATCTCCCGAAAGACGAGCCGGGAATGCTTGAAGTAATCGGCGGGGTCCCAGTCCGTGAACCGATACATGCGCTCGCGCCATGCCCAGAAGTCGCCGGCCCCCGACTCGACCTCGCCGCGAAGCAACCGTTGAAAGGCGTGGCTGTGCACGTTCGCCAGGCCCGGAATGGTCCAGCCCTTGAGCGCCACAGCGTCGGCCGGCGCGAAGGTGTTCTCTTCGAGCGCCTTGATGCGCCCGCCTGCGACCTCGATCAGGACGTTCTCTGCGCGACGGCCGAGCCATGCCTGCTCGGCGTGCCATTTTCCCGAACCGACCATCTAGTCCAGCATCGGCATGCGGACACCGCGCTCGCGGGCCACGTCGATCGCCCGCTCGTAACCCGCATCCGCGTGCCGCATCACGCCAGTGCCCGGATCGTTGGTCAGCACGCGTTCGAGCTTTTTCTCCGCCAGCTCGCTTCCGTCGGCGACTACGACCATGCCGGCGTGGATCGAACGACCGATGCCGACGCCGCCGCCATGATGCACGCTGACCCACGAGGCGCCGCTCGAGGTGTTGAGGAGCGCGTTGAGGATGGGCCAGTCGGCAATCGCGTCCGAGCCGTCCTGCATGGACTCCGTCTCCCGATAGGGCGAGGCGACGGAACCCGCATCGAGATGATCGCGGCCGATCACGATCGGCGCCTTGACCGCACCGGAACGCACCAGCTCGTTGAAGCGGTGGCCGGCGCGGGCTCTCTCGCCGTAGCCCAGCCAGCAGATGCGGGCTGGTAGGCCCTGGAACTGCACGCGCTCGCCGGCGGAATGGATCCAGCGCACGAGCGCGGGATCGCCGGCGAACTCTTCGACGATCGCGCGGTCGGTGGCCGCGATGTCAGCTGGGTCGCCCGAAAGCGCGACCCATCGGAAGGGACCTTTGCCCTCGCAGAACAGCGGCCGGATGTAAGCCGGAACAAAACCGGGATAGTCGAATGCCCTCTTGCTGCCACCAAGGCGTGCCTCGGCGCGCAGGCTGTTTCCGTAGTCGAATACCTCGGCGCCTCGGTCGAGAAACGCAACCATCCCGTCGACGTGGCGCGCCATGCTCTCGCGCGCGCGTCTGACATACGTGTCCGGCGCGTCGAGCCGCAGCTCGGCGGCATCCTCAGGTGAGAGGCCCGCCGGCACGTAGCTGAGCGGGTCGTGGGCCGGTGTCTGGTCGGTGACGATGTCGACCTCGAAGCCACGGGCCGCGAGGTCCGGGACCACCTCCGCGGCGTTGCCCAGGAGGCCGATCGACAGCGCGCGCTTTGATTTTTTCGCGTCGAGCGCGAGCCGCAGCGCGTGCTCGACGTCGTCGGCTCGGACGTCGAGGTAACGATGGTCGAGCCGTCGCTGGATGTGCTCAGGGTCGACCTCCACGCAGATCGCCACACCGCCGTTGAGAGTCACCGCGAGCGGCTGCGCGCCGCCCATCCCGCCAAGTCCCGCCGTCAGGGTGATGGTGCCCGCGAGCGAGTCGTGGAAGCGCTTGCGCGCGATGGCCGCAAAAGTTTCGTACGTGCCCTGGAGGATGCCCTGCGTACCGATGTAGATCCACGACCCGGCGGTCATCTGGCCGTACATAGTCAAGCCCATCGCTTCGAGGCGCCGGAACTCGTCCCAGGTCGCCCACTCGGGGACGAGCATCGAGTTGGAGATGAGCACCCGCGGCGCCCACTCATGGGTGTCGAACACCCCGACCGGCTTGCCCGACTGGACGAGGAGGGTCTGATCGCCGCCGAGCCGCTTCAGCTCCCGCACGATCGCGTCGAACGCCTCCCATGAACGCGCGGCGCGCCCAGTCCCGCCGTAGACGACCAGGTCCTCCGGGCGCTCAGCGACCTCAGGGTCCAGGTTGTTCATCAGCATCCGCATCGCCGCTTCTTGAGGCCAGCCCAGGCACGAGATCTCGGCGCCACGCGGCGCGCGGATCGTCCGGGCACTCACCTCAGGGGGCCGGCCGCGGACTGCGCCGCCTCGACGATCGCCGCGCTGCGGATCAGCGCCTCCGCCGCGGCCAGCTCCGGCGCCACCACCCGGTCAGGCCCTACTCCGCCGACCTTCTTGCGCAGCACATCGCGCACGGCGCCCGTCGCCGGCGACGGCTCCAGCGGGCGGCGCAGCTCCTGCGCCCGCGCCGCGGCGCACAGCTCGACCGCAAGGATGTGGGAGAGGTTGTCGAGCACGGCGCGCAGCTTGAGGGCCGCGCCCCAACCCATCGATACGTGGTCTTCCTGCATGCCCGAGGTGGGCACCGAGTCGACGCTGGCCGGCGCGGCGAGTCTGCGATTCTCGGCGACCAGCGCCGCGGCCGTGTACTGGGCGACCATCAGCCCGGAGTTCACCCCGGGCTCCTCGGCGAGAAACGGCGGCAAGCCCTGCGAGCGGTGCGGATCCAGCAGACGGTCGACGCGGCGCTCGGCGATCGACCCGACCTCCGCGGCGGCGATGGCCAGAAAATCCGCCGCGAAGGCGAGCGGCTCGCCATGGAAGTTGCCATTGGACTCGACCTCGCCGCTTTCGAGGACGATCGGGTTGTCGATGGTCGATGACAGCTCGACCTCCGCGATGCGGCGCGCGAAATCGAGGGTGTCGCGCGCTGCGCCCGCGACCTGGGGGCTGCAGCGCACGGAGTAGGAGTCCTGGACGGCGTGCTGCGAGTGCCGATGCGACGAGACGATCTGCGAACCGCGCATCAGCTTCTCGAGATTGGCCGCGCTCGCCACCTGACCGGCGTGCGGGCGCAGGTCGTGAAGGCGAGACTGGAACGCACGGTCGGTGCCGAGCAACGCCTCCGCCGACATCGCGGCGGTTATATCGGCCGTCCGAAACAGCAGCTCGGCATCGGCGCACGCCAGCGCGAGCATGCCCAGCATGCCGTCAGTGCCGTTGATCAGCGCAAGGCCTTCTTTGGTCTCGAGCTTGACCGGTTTGAGCCTGGCCGCCTTGAGTGCTTGCGCCGCCGTCCGGCGCGCGCCTTCAGCATCGACGACTTCGCCTTCGCCCACGAGCGCGAGGCCGATATGCGCGAGCGGCGCCAGATCGCCGCTGCAACCGACCGAACCGTATCGCGGCACCACCGGGGTAATGCGCGCGTTGAGCATGGCGATCAAGGCTTCCGCGAGCAAGGGGCGGACCCCGGACATTCCCATCGCCAGCGTGCGGGCGCGCAGGAGCATGGTCGCCCGGACCACCTCGCCATCGACCGGCGGACCGACTCCGGCGGCGTGGGAGCGGATCAGGGCTAGCTGCAGCTCCGGCTGGCGCAGCGGTGCGATGCGTGTACCCGCCAGTGCTCCGAAGCCCGTCGAAACGCCGTAGACCGGATCGCGCGAGCGAGCGGCATTTTCGACGCGGACACGGCTGCGCTCCATCTTCTGGCGCGCGGCGGCGGCGAGGGCGACCGTCTCGGCTTGACGCGCCACCGCCACGACCTGTGCCTCCGTCAGGCCTGGGCCGCGCAGCGTGACCGTCATTGCGTCAAAGGCTAGCGGACGACACTATCGAGATTGGGCCCGGCTCCTCCCGCCGGCGCGCACCGCGCCAGAGCTCGAGCACCGTCTTTTGCCACTCCGTGCATCCCAGATCCGTCTCGGCGAAAACCTGGCGCGAGATGGCGCGCACCGCGGGGAGGTTCAGGCCGAAGTAGGGCATGGTCGACTACATGTAATCCCGCATTCCGGCCGCCTTCTCCGGATTCGCCGCGGCAGCCATCTGGCGCCGCAGCTTTCGGATCAGGGGGCCGCGAGGTAGTGCGCTCGCTTGGCAACTCCCTGCTCATCGACTTCCAGGACCCACGTCGAACCCTTCTCGTAACCTCCGTCACCTGCGTTGGGGACCTCGCGGTGGACCAGGTCTTCGACCAGCTCCCAGACGATGTCGCCGTGCGTGCTGAGCACGACGTCGTCTAGCTCCTGATTCATGAGGAATTCCTTGAGACCATCGAGGCCGTGACCTTCGGCGAGCGACGTCGATTGTCGGATCTCGAGCTTGCGCTTGCGCGCCAGCGGCTCGACGGTCTGGACGCACCTTAAGTAGGGACTCGAGAAGATCGCCGTGACCGGGAATGGGTCCAGGAGGGCGACGAGGTCCTCCGCCTGCTTCATTCCTTTCTTGCTGAGCGGCCTCTTGCGATCGTCGCCCGTCCAATCGCTTCGGCTCCCGGCCTTTGCATGCCTAACGGCGTAAAACGTGCGCAACTGGTGTTAGGGCATCCAGGCGCGCAGCTTTTTGCGATCGAGTGATTTCCAGACCTTCGGCCACTCGGAGCGGGCTTTCTCGGCCGCGATGCGTTCCAGCGCGATGAGCTCGCCCGCGACGAACGCTCTGCGACCTGTCACTTTCGCCGAGCGCAGCCACGCCTGCGCGGTGACGCTGTCCTGGTGCTCACCGAGCACGGTCTGGAGCTTGGCGGCCGCGCGTGCGAACGCGGTGGCGGCGCCGACGACCGGTGCCACCGCCTCGGCTGCGTAGCGAGCACGCTTGGCCAGGATGCGGATGCGATGAAGCTCGGGGTCGGTCGGGTTCACCGGCAGCTGTCGTACCGCGGACCGGAGCCGCCGCCATGGCGTGGTGGCCAGTCCAGGGAGCACCGCGGCGGCTGGCTGATCGGCATCCGGAAGCGTCATCGGGGAGTGCGCGGCATCGACCAGGCGCTCCAGGAGGTCGATGTAGCGCTGGGAGTCGAGGTCGGCGGACAGCTTGTCGCGCAAGGCGTCGATCTCGACTTCCAGCAGATGCAGGAGCGACGTCGCGGAGCGCAAGTCGTTCGCCGGCAGCGCCTTCGTACGTTCGCGAAGTCTCAGCAGCAACACCTCGCGGTCGCGCACGACGCCGAGCCCGGAGGCGATCCACCCAAGCTCCGCGCGAAGCGCCTCGAGCCATTCGACGTCGAGCAGCGGGCCGAAGGTCCTCAGGTTCGAGCGCAGCTTGCGAGTGGCGACGCGCGCCTGGTGGATCGCCTCCGGGTCACGACCGGTGCGGACCAGCGGATCGTGATGCAGCAGGGCCGCCACCGACTCCGCAAGGTCGAACTTGATGACGTCGCGCGCCGTCGGGTTCGCGGGCAGCGGCTCGGCCGCGACCTCTGGCGGCTCGATGGCGCGCGGGCCCAGGGCGCGAATGTGCTTGGGCGTCGGGTCGGGCGCTCCGGCCCCGGCGCCGCGCAGGCGCGTGACCAGGGGCGCGATGATGCCGTCGCTCCCGTCGTCGCCAGTGATCTCGACCTCGATCTCGCGGAAGCGCGCCGCGACACGCCGACCGTCTCGGACCGACACCTCGTCGTCCACGACCTCGGCGACCCGTGCTCCGCGCCCATCGACCAGCCGCACGCGGCGCCGCAACGTGGACAGCCGCGCCACCGGCACAAGCTCCGCCTTCCGCACATAGGCGCGCACCACCTCCAAGGCAGCCCCGGGCGGCTTGGCGCCACCCTGGAAGGTCAGCTCGTTCCGCTCCAGCACAGCGTTGGGCTTGCTCGGAGACGAGGGCGGATCGGAGAGCTTGAGGGTCCATCCTTCACCGGCGCGCCTTCGCAGCGAAACGCCCCACCGCGCCAGCCGCAGGTCCGGAGTATCGAAGTAGACGGTTTCCATGCGTACGGTTTCGGGGGCCGCGACCTCGAGTCCTTCGACGACTCCGGCGAGGTCGGGGAGGTGGAACGCGGGGCCCGCCCCGAGCTTCACCTCACGCTCAAGCATTCGGGAGGCCGCTGACTCCATTGCCGTGCGTGCTCTCGAGCGCGAGCTCCTTGAAACGTTCATGCGAGCTCAGGCCGCGCACGGTCGGCACCCGATGCCATCCGCCGTCGGGGCCGAGCTCCCAGGCGAGCACGTCGTCGGCGAGCGAGACGTCGAGGATCTGCTGCAGTCGCTGGCGCAGCTTGGGATCGGTGACGGGGACGACCGCCTCCACGCGACGGTCGAGATTGCGCGGCATGAGATCGGACGATCCGAGGTAGTACTCGGGCCTCCCTGCGTTGCCGAAGGCAAACACGCGGGAGTGCTCGAGGAACTGGCCGACGATCGAGCGCACCCGGATCCGTTCCGAAAGACCCGGCACGCCGGGCCGCAGCGAGCACATCGAGCGGACGAGCAGGTCGATCTGCGCGCCGTGCTGCGAAGCTGAGTAGAGGGCGTCGATGATCTCCTGGTCGATCAGGTTGTTGACCTTGATGATGATGCGGCCGCCGACTACGGCCTCCCGCTCGATGAGCTGCGTGATCGCCGCCCGAAGGTTGGTCGGAGCGACGAGCAGCTTGCGGTAATGGCTTTGCCGGCTGTAACCGGTGAGCAGGTTGAACAGCTCGGTCACGTCCGCGCCGAGGTCCGAGTCAGCGGACAGCAGACTCACGTCTTCGTAGCCGCGCGCCGTGTTCGGGTTGTAGTTGCCGGTGCCTACATGCAGGTAGTGCTGGATGTGCGCGCCCTCGCGCCGGACGACAAGGGTCACCTTCGCGTGGGTCTTCAGCCCGAGCAGGCCATATACGACGTGAACGTTTGCTTCCTCGAGCGCCCTCGCCCAACCTATGTTGGCCTGCTCGTCGCCCCGAGCCTTGATCTCGACGAGCGCGACGACCTGCTTGCCGCGCTCGGCCGCGCGGATGAGGGCGCGCACGATGGGACTCGCCGGACCGGAGGTTCGGTAGAGGGTCTGCTTGATGGCGAGCACATCGGGGTCGCCGGCGGCGTGGTCGATCAACGCCTCGACCGAGGTCGCGAAAGAGTCGTAAGGGTGATGGGCGAGGATGTCGCCCGCGCGCAGCACCGCAAACAGGTCCGGCACCTCGGCCGCGACTCCGCGCAGTCGCGGCTGCGTGGTCGGCGTCCACACCTCTGCCTTGAGATCAGGGCGGTCGAGCTGCGTCAGGACGAGCAGGCTGCCCATGTCGAGCAGACCATCCAGCTGGTACACGTCGCTGGGCTGCAGCTCGAGCTCACGCGTCAGCAGCTCGAGCACCTCTGCAGACATGCGCGGGTCGACTTCGAGGCGAACCACGCGCGCATGACGCCGGCGGCGTCGCAGCTCCGTCTGGATCGCAGCGAGGAGATCTTCGGCGTCGCTGTCCACATCGTCGAGGTCGCCGTCGCGCGTCACCCGGAACGGAAAGTGACTCACGATCTCCATCCCCGGGAACAGAGACTGCAGGTGCAGGGCGATCACATCTTCGAGCGGCATGTATCGCTCGCCTTCGACCAGCGGGATGAAGCGCGGCAGCACGGGCGGGATCTTGACCCGCGCGAACCGCTGCTGCTTGCGCTGCGGATCGCGAACCATGACGGCGAGGTTGAGCGACAGATGGGAGATGTACGGGAACGGATGTCCCGGATCGACGGCCAGCGGCGTGAGCACTGGAAAGATCTGTTCTCGAAATACGGTGTGAAGCTGGGTGAGCTCCTTCCGGCTCATGTCATCTGAGCGCACGATCGAGATCCCTGCCTGGGCGAGCGCGGGCACGATCTCGTGGCTGTAGATTCCGACCTGGCGATCGACAAGACCCTGCACCCGGGCGCGTATCGCCTTCAACTGTTCTGGAGGCGACATTCCGTCGGGCGACGCCACCGCAACCGCGGCGAGCACCTGCTCCTTCAGGCCCGCCACCCGGACCTGGAAGAAGTCGTCGAGGTTCTGGCTGAAGATGGCCAGGAAGCGCACCCGTTCGAGGACGGGCAGCTTCGGATCCTCCGCCATCGCCAGGACCCGTTCATCGAAGTCGAGCCGGGATAGCTCGCGGTTGATGTAGCGGGGACTGGCGAGCGAAAGGACGGCTAGAGGTTCAGGCTCGGGGTGGGCTCCGATGGCCACGGGACGAACTCTACAGCCTGTTTCCGACGCCTAGGTTAAGCGGCTGTGAAGGCCTTCGTGGAGGGTCCAGCGAGGGTCGCCTGGCTACCTGAAATAGCCTGCCAAGGAGATAAATCACACTCCAGATGCCGGCTGGGGCCCTTCCCAGCAACTTGGGGCAGGTGAGGCTGGGGACCGCGGACCGGCCCCCACCTCACGGGAGCTTCGAGGTCATGCGCCGAGGGCGGCGACGACGTTCGAGAACACGTTGTTGATCTGATTGCCCATGGTCAAAAGAATCACGATGACGACGATTGAGACCAGGACCAGGATCAAGGCATACTCGACCATGCCCTGACCGCTTTGGCGACGGCGGAGCAGGCTTCTCAAACTAACTCACCTCCTTTCTCGGGTTGCTTCGACAGCGTTTGCACAGTAACCGGTACAACGACCCAGTTCAGCATTCATTAAGTCTTTTGGCGCAATTATTTGTAATGTCTTTCATAAGCCGCACTAATATATCGAGGTGCGTCGACCGGCATTCACCATCGAGCAGCTTCGCTCCTTTGTCGCGGTCGCCGAGCACGAGCACGTTTCTCGCGCGGCGGCCACCCTCTACCTGACCCAGGCGGCGGTCACCCAGCAGCTCCGCAACTTCGAGCACGCGGTCGGCCTGCAGCTCCTGGAGCGCGATGGGCGGAGGGTCCGGCTGACCGATGCCGGGCGAGCCATGTCCGAGACCTGCCGAGCGGCGCTGCGGGCAATCGAGGTCGTGGCCGACTCGGCCCATGCGATGAAGGAGCTCGAGGCCGGTTCGCTCCACCTCGGAGCGAGTCCCACCTGCGCGACCTACTACCTTCCCCCGCACCTCGCCGAGTTCAGCCGCCGTTACCCGGCGGTCAAGCTCCACGTCACGGTCGATCCGTCGGCCGACCTCAACCGGCAGGTCCTGGCGGGCGCCCTCGACTGCGCATTGATCGAAGGCACAGCCGAGCCGCAGCTGGCAAAGTTCGAGCTGGCCCGCGACGAGCTGGTGCTGGTCGCGCATCGCGACCATCCACTGTCCCAGATGCGCCACGTCTCGGCCGCCGACCTCGCCCAGCACCGCTACCTGGGCCGCGGACCCCAGTGGTCAGCCGAACGCACCGTCCGCGAGATGATCGGCGACGCCTACGACAGGGTCGACGTCCTGAATCTCGGTCATCCCGAGTATGTGCGGGCCGCGGCGGTGGCAGGCCTCGGTTTTGCCGCACTTTCGAAGCGCGCGGTCGCCTCGGAGATTCACACCGGACTCCTCAAGCGGTTACCCATCAAGCCGTTCCTGCGCTCGATCACGGCTGTACGCCGCCAGGGCCGCGGCGGACCGGTGCAGGAGGCCTTCTGGGATCTGCTCACCCGCGGTGAAGTTGCCGCATCAAGCAAAATTTCCGCCGATGGGCAGGCCCGCCTCTGAAGCTGTAATCGAGACGCGCGGACTGCGTCGCGTCTTCAAGTCGCGCAGGCGACAGGTCGAGGCGGTGGCCGGCGTCGACCTGAACGTGCGGAGAGGCGAGATCTTCGGGTTCCTCGGCCCCAACGGTGCGGGCAAGACGACGACGCTGCGCATGCTGGCCACCTTGCTGCCCCCCAGCGGTGGCACGGCTCGCGTCGCGGGATGCGAGCTCGCGACGCAGCCGGGCCGGATCCGCGAGCGCATCGGTTACGTCGGCCAGGCGGGTGGCGCCGACCGCGAGATCACAGGCCGCACGGAGCTGGTCTTCCAGGGCCGCCTCTACGGCATGTCGACCGCCGGGGCTCAAAAGCGCGCGGCCGAGCTGATCGAGATGCTCGAGTTGGAGGGTGCGGCTGACCGCAAGGTCGGCACCTATTCCGGCGGCCAGAAGCGGCGTCTTGATATCGGGCTCGGCCTGGTGCATGGACCTGAGCTGCTGTTTCTCGATGAGCCGACGACCGGGCTTGATCCGCAGAGCCGGGCGCGCGTCTGGGATGAGGTTCGTCGCATGCACGACCGCGGGACCACTGTCTTCCTGACCACCCACTACCTCGACGAGGCGGACGCGCTGTGCGATCGGGTCGCGATCATCGATTACGGAAAGATCGTCGCCGAAGGCACGCCCGAAGAATTGAAGCGCGCGATCGCGGGCGACGTGGTGACGTTCAGCATCGCGGGCGAGCAGCAGCGGGCTCTGGACGCGGTGAAAGACCAGGCCTTCGTGCGCGAGGCCCGACTCGAGAATGGCTCCGTCCATCTATATGTGGACCGCGGCGAGGTCGCGATGCCGGCGATCCTGCGGTTGCTCGACAGCGCGAACCTCCAGCTGACGACGGTGGAGTTGCACCGTCCGAGCCTTGATGACGTTTTCCTCCGCCAGACCGGCCGCTCGCTCCGGGAGACGGCCGCATGAAGGTCCTGCGCGATACATGGCTCGTCTTCGGACGCTACTTCGGGATCTTCATCCACAACCCCGTCTGGGTCGCACTCGGCGTTCTCCAGCCGCTGCTCTACCTGATCCTGTTCGCGCCGCTCCTGAAGCCGATCGCGGCGATGCGCGGATTTCCGCCCGGTGGGGCGTACAACGTCTTCGTTCCGGGGCTGCTGGTGCAGCTGGGCATGTTCGGCGCCGCGGGCGTGGGGTTCAGCTTGATCTCCGAGCTGCGCATGGGGGTCATCGAGCGGCTTCGCGTGACGCCGGTGAGCCGCGTTGCGCTCTTGTTCGGCCGCGCGCTGCGCGACATGTTCTCGATCGTCTTGCAGTCGCTGATCCTGATCCTCATCGCACTCCCGTTTGGCTTGAGCATCCACCCCTTCGGCGTCGTGGTCGTGCTGCTGCTGATCGGGCTCATCGGGTTGCTGACGGCGTCCATCGCGTACGCCGTCGCGCTGGCCGTGAAAAGCGAAGACACCTACGCGCCGATCGTCTTCACCTCGGCCCTACCGATCCTGCTCCTCTCCGGCGTGCTCTTGCCCATGAGCATCGCTCCGCAGTGGCTGCAGAACATCGCGCACGTGAACCCGCTGCTTTACGCGGTCGACGCCGCGCGGGCGATCTTCAACGACCACCTGGGTGACCCAAGCGTCACGCAGGGCGTCTTGATTCTCCTGGTGCTTTCCATCGTCGCCGTCGTGATCGGAGCGCGGCAGTTCGGGCGCGCCGTCTCCTAATCGAATGCGGTAAGGCTCTCCCGCTCGGCGGCCCACATCTCGTCAAACAGCCGGTCGATCTCGTCGAGCGAGCACACCGCCGCGGTCAGGGGGTCGAGCATCAATGCGGACTTCGCTTTGCCGCGGTCGCGCTCGAGCAGGGCTTCGACCACCAGCTCGTGGACGGCCATGTGAGATCGGTTGAGGGCGGCCAGCTGCTCGGGTAGTGGTCCGAACCGACACGGTTGAATGCCGTCCCGATCAACCGTACATTCGACCTCGACGCATCCGTCAGGTAGGTTGTCGATCCAACCCTCATTCCGAACGTTGCCGTGGATGGATGCCGGGCGTCCTCCTTCCACCGCCTCGATGATGTCCGAGCCGTATTCGTGGCTTCGCTCGCGAGGAATCGGTTTGTCGCCGCGCAGCATCCCGGCGATCATCTCGTCGTTGGCCCGGCGCCACTGCGGCCAGTTGTTGGCGTAGAACCCGCTCTCCCCGAGATACCCGGCGCGCATGTATCTCTTGATCAGGTCGGGGCGCTTGCGAAAGTAGGGCACGTACTCGGAGAAGTGGCCGCTTGACTCGGTGACGAATGTCCCGAGGTGCAGCATCACCTCGAAGCGCACCGGGTCTTTTTCGTAGACCGCCGGCTGCTGCGCCCGCTCGCGCAGGCGTGGATAAAGATCCTCGCCGGCGCGCTCCAGCGTCGTGAACCAGGCGTTGTGGTTGAGCCCGGCGCACCGCCACGTCATCTCCTCATAAGGGATGCCAAGGTATCCGGCCAGCTGTCGCGATGTTCCCTGCACGCTGTGGCAAAGACCCACGACCTGGAGGTCGGTCGCCTTCAGGGCGGCGAGCGTGAGGATCGACATCGGATTCGTGTAGTTCATGACCACCGCTCGGGGGGCGATGCGCGCGATGTCGCCGACGATGTCGAGCCATGCCGGCCCGGTGCGAAGCGCCTTGAAGATGCCGCCCGGTCCGATGGTGTCGCCGATGCACTGGTCAACCCCGTAACGGAGCGGTATCTCGTAATCGGGGCGCACGTTTCGCAGCCCGGCGACCTCGATCGAGTTGATCACATAGTCGGTACCCGCCAGCACGTCGAGCCTCTGCGTCGACGCCTGGACTTGCCATCGCTTTCCCGACAGCTCGACGAGACGTTCCCCGATTCCCTGGGCGAGCCGGAGTCGGGTCGGGTCCACGTCGACGAGCGCGAACGTCCCCTCCTCCAGGCCTTCGACTGCGAGGATGTCGGTCATCAGCTGGCGCGCGAAAACCGCGCTGCCCGCGCCAATGAACGTGACTTTGGGCATGCGCCTAGTTGAACACGAGAGCGTCACGGCGTATAGCTGAGCTATGGCACACAAGAAAGGACAGACCCAAGAGCAAGCGATGCCGCGCGAGCTACCGGAAGGACGGCCGATGCCCCATGAGGCGAACCCGGGTGGGATTGAGGGGGCGGAGCCCGGCTGGCCCGGCGGCTCGTCGAACCTCGGCGAGATCCTCAACCCGGAGCCCGAGGGCGACACGACCTACTCGACCAAGGACGTGGATGGCGCCCCGCGCATCGACGTGGTCGCCCGTTTCAAGTGCGACGGTTGTGGTCAGGCTTTCCACACCGTTGAGCTCCTGAACGTGCATCGCAGAACAGCCCACCGACCGTCCCGCTAGCCGCCTGAACCGACTCGTCCACCTGGTGTTTTGGGCTTGACAGGTGACCAATTGGCTACACCGTTTTCATCCGCGCCCCCCGCGAGAAGGTGTGGGGGACGCCATGACCAAGCCTGAGTTCACAAGCCGGTCTGGCTTCAGCGGTGAGCCGCGACTATGCTCCACCCGCGTGTTGGCACGCGGCAACCCGCTTAGGCAGGGGGATGGTCACGTAACCCGCTCCAGAAGGGAACCGGGCGGGACGCCGTACCGGGTGCGCACCACATCGGCCAGTAGCGTCAGCTGGATTTCGGGAAACCGTTTTTGCAGCTCGGAGCTGTCGAAGCTCATGTCCAGAGTGTCGAAGCTGATCCCACCCTCGATCATGCCCGCGAGATCCGGCTTGGCCAGTTTCAACAAAAGGCGCGACATCCGCATCACGGCCAGTGGCACGTGCCTGAGCGCGGCTTTCCGGCCGGTGGCAGCCTCGACCTCGCGGACAAGCCGGTTGAGGCTCACGTTCTCGGGTCCTCCAACTTCGATCACGGTGCGACGGAGGCTCGGATCGATCAGAGCTAGCTCAACGACGCGAGCTACGTCTGCCGCGGAGTTGAAGTTGATCGGGTTGTCGCCTCGTCCGAAGACGACCGCCTTGCCCGATTTGGCGATCGGGTCGCCGACGATTCCAACCCAGAGCTCCATGAACACGTTTGGCCGCACGATGATCCAGTCGAGGTTGCTTGTCCGAAGCGCCTGCTCGGCGCGATGCTTCATTCGCATCAGCTCCATCGGGTGGTCGGCGGCCGCCCCGCACATGGAGACCAGCACAAATTTCCGGACGCCGGCCGCCTCGGCGGCTCGGATCAGGCTCACATTCGCTTCGTAATCGATCACTCGAGAACCGTCGCCGCCGGGCCCGAATCCGGTCATGGCCGAGATGACGGTGTCCACGTCTTCGAACGCCGGCCGCAGAGAGCCCGCGTGCCGGGCGTCGCCCTCGACCAGCTCCGGGACCGGCCCAACGCGCCGCCGCGCCCGCTCGACGTCCCGAGTCAACACGCGCACCGGGATGCCGCGAGCCGCCAACAGCGGGAGCAACTCGGTTCCCAGGTGGCCGGTGCCGCCGGTGAGCAGGATCATTCGCGCACCACCTGGCGTCGCACGGCATCGTCCACGGTCGATTCGTCCACGTCGACCGGCTCGAGATAAAAGCGTGCCCACCCGATCAGGTTGTCGATGACGCCAAAAAGGATCACGCCCCTCATTCGATGGGCGCTTCCAGCCCGGCGCTTGCCTGACATCTCCCACTCCGTCCAGACGGCGTCATCGTGGACGGCGCTCCGGATGAGAACCGCGGTGATGTCAGGGACGAACGTGAAGATCTGCTCCCAGTTCCGGCGGACTTGCGCCCGTCCACGAAAATCTCTGGCGGGGTGAGCCGGCGTCTCGTTGACGTAGTCCTCGGCAAAACACATCGCCAGCGCGTCGAGATCGTGCAGATTGGTTGCCGTCACCAGACGGTCGATCGTCGCCATGCCTCCGTTCATTTCTCTCGTCTCCACCACCACAAGCTTTCAGGCTACTTTCGTTCCAGTATACTGGAACTAATGTCGGTTGTAAAGAAGGTACGGCCGCTCAAGGCCAGGCGACCCTACGACGCCGGCCTTCGCAGACAGAGGGCCCGCGAGAACCGGGAGCGGATCCTCGTTGCTGCCGAGAACCGCTTCTTGCGCGACGGGTATGCACCGACCACCGTCGCCGCGATCGCAGATGACGTCGGCGTGTCTGTCGACACGATCTTCAAATCGTTCGGCGGCAAACCGGGGATCATCAGAGCCATTCGCGAACGCGCCCTTCTGGGCGAGGCTCCGCTGCCCGCCGAACGCCGCTCGGACGACCTACAGGCCCGAGAGCCAGACCCGCGACGGATCATCCAGGCTTGGGGGGCGTTCACGGCCGAGCTCATGCCGCGCGCGGCGCCGATCCTCCTGCTCTTGCGCGATGCGGCGAGCACGGACCCGGAGCTCCGGGCCCTGCTCCATGAGATGGATTCGAACCGCCTGCGGCGGATGACGGACAACGCGCGGCGCCTGCACAGAGCGGGACACCTGCGCGACGGCATTGGAGTCAAACAGGCCGCCGATGTTCTCTGGACCTACAGCTCGCCCGAGCTCTACGAGCTCCTGGTGCTGCGCCGCGGCAT